>Ga0187885_10000843_pt1 | contig 35948 bp, 32 predicted proteins | sample June2016WEW_20_1_3_FD_132970 | JGI IMG/M metagenome (GOLD analysis project Ga0187885, IMG submission 132970) | Peatland microbial communities from SPRUCE experiment site at the Marcell Experimental Forest, Minnesota, USA - June2016WEW_20_100 | ecosystem: Environmental > Terrestrial > Soil >...
CCGGTTCGCCACGAATCCCATCAGCATACAGCCAAACACCGCCGTCAGAATCGTCGCCACCGTGCTCGGTCCGACAGGGATGCCCGCAAAACTCAGGATGGCCGGATTGACCACGATGATGTAGGCCATCGTGACGAACGTGGTGACGCCTCCCAGCAACTCCCTGCGCACCGTCGTCCGGCGCTCCTGCACCTTGAACCACCGCTCGATCATGCCTGACCACTAGCAAAAACGCCGTTGCATGGCGACAGTTAAAGTCACGCGGCCCCTATGGAGTGCGGCGGCGTGCCGTCGCCGAAGCGGCTATGGGGCGTAGGAGACTTGATGCCACCTTGCCGTTTACCGCGACCGTCGTACGCATCGATCCGACGCAGATTGAAAACTTCTTGCAATGGGAATCGTCGCAGAGCCTTTGGCTAACATATCTCCTGGGGATATATCAGCGCTACGCTCCACGAGCCTGTCATGCTGAGTTTGTCGAAGTTCACCCCGTTTCACTTTGCCGTGCCTGACTTGCCGGCCGTGGCGGTGTAGGTCAACGGCTGGTCTGCCGCGTAGGCGTCGTTACCGATGACCACGATGACCGGCACTTGTACCTTGACGCCTTTCTTGATCGTCGCATCCAACAAGTCGTACCCGGTCCAAGCCTGATGCCACGCGCCGGCCTTCAACGCGAAAGCGATGGTCCAGCCGCGCCCTTTGTTGTAGCTCACAGTGCAAGTTCCGTTGGTGCCGGCGCCGTGACCGGCCTTGTTCAAGACGAAGTTGACCAACGCATCGCCGATATCAACGGTGACCGGTTGTCCGGCCGAGCCGAAGTCCGCGCCGGGAACGAAGGTGGCTCTCAGCGTGCAACTGTCCGCATTGCGCCTGGCGAAGTTTGGCTTGAGTTGCATGTGAGTGATGTTCAACTGACAGGCCACGGCCACGTGCAGTGTGCCGGTCGGCGACGGCATTACGCCATCAGCCACCACGACTGTGGCGGTGTAGGTGCCGCAGGTATTAGTCTCGTAGGTATGCCATGGCATCCACTCGGTGCTGCCGGTGCCGTCGCCAAACGCCCATTGGTACGTCAATGGGTCGCCATCCGCATCGGTGGCGGTCACCAGAAACGCTAAGTTCGTGCCGGCGGGTACGACCGCCAAGTCGAACACGCTCAACAGCGCGTTCGTGATGACCGGCCCGGCGATGATCACCGGGGAATGTTCCGGCGGTTGGCTGACAATGAAACTCTGGTTCTGCACGGTGAGCGTGCCGGTACGGGCATTGGTTGTCGTGTTGGCGGCAACGGTGAATTGGACTGAACCGGTGCCGGTGCCGGTGCCGTTGCTGGCGGTTTGTAGCCAGTCGGTGTTGCTTATGGCCACCCAAGGACACGGCGAGGCGACATTCACCGTGACCGTACCGCTGCCCCCGCGCGCCGGCATGTTGGTGCCCGGTGCAGCCAGTGTGTAAGTGCAGATCACCGGCGCCTGATTCACGGTGAAGACGCGGCCTTGGACGACAATGGCGCCGGTCCGCGCGTTGATGTTGGCGTTGGCGTCAACGGTGTAATTGACCATGCCCGTGCCCGTGCCCGTACCGGTGCCGCCGACATGCAGCCAGGCGGGCGCGGTGCTGGCCGCGCTCCAATCGCATGAGGCGGACGTCGTCACATTGATACTGCCGGTGCCGCCGCTGACCGGCATGTTGGTGCTACCAGCGATCCCTGCATAAGTGCAACCACTGGCTTGGCTGACTGTGACGCTATGCCCGGCAATTGTGAGCGTGCCAGAGCGCGTGGCACCAGTGTTGGCCGCGACAGAGTAACTGACCGTGCCGTTGCCGGTGCCGCTGTTGCCGGTGGTGATGGTGAGCCAGCCGGCGCGGCTGGTCGCAGTCCAAGCGCAACCGCCATCGGTGGTGACGTTCACGTTGCCACTGCCACCGATGGTGCCGAATGTGGCACTGCTCGGGGAAACCGCATACGCACACGTGACCGGTGGGACCGGACTGATACAGTCGTTGCCGGTCACGGCGCAACTGCTGGTATCGAAGCTGACGGTGCCGGCGAAGCATTGCACGCCGGTCGTGTCAGCCGGCGGCAGCACGTCGTAGTCTAAACTGCGCGGCGTGTAGTCAGCGAACGGCCCCCACGTCACTTGCTGGTTGACGCTATCCCAACTCCCTCCGTTGTCGATGTTGGTCACGCTCCAACCACTGGGCGGCGTATCCGTGAGTGAATAGCTGCTGACCGTGTTGTTGGGAACGACGGAAATCGTGACGTGATTGGCGCTGCCCGCAACGTAGGCCTGTGGGGCGGTGCGATTGGCCGAGCCGCCACACGGCACCGGAATGTTTACGGTCAATGTCACCACGGCCGAGGTGGCAACGTTGCCGGCAGCGTCGTAAGCCCGCGCGGTCCAATCGTGCGCCCCGTCGTCGGCACTGGTGAACCTCCATGTATAGGTGTAGGGCGTGGTCGTGTCTGTGGCCTTCAACGTGCCCGTGTCATAGAATTCCACCTTGGTCACCCCGGTATCGTCGGAGGCACTGGCTGTGAGCGTGACGGTCTGTGCTCTGGTGTAAATCGCGCCATCAGCCGGGCTGGTGATGCTGACGGCAGGCGGGTTCGTATCGATCGCGGTCACAGTGCGGCTGAGGTTGAGCCGGCCCCCCGTCTGCACTCTGGTCTGCAAGCCGGCCACGGCATCAACATTGGCAAGGATGCGCTGGATTCGTTGCGCAACGGTTTCGGCGGGATAATTCATCGCGGCAAACGCCACCGCCCCGGCTACATGCGGCGTGGCCATCGACGTGCCGTCCAAATACTGGTAAATCTGGGTAGGGTCGCGTGAATTGACGACGGTCACGGTCGTTGGCAGCTGCGATTGCAAGGTCTGACCGTCGGCTTGGGATATGGAGACGGCGGGGATCCAGTTATTGGAGTACTGAAGCGTGCCTTGGAAATTACCGGTGACGTTATTGTAGATAATGGCCGCGCGCGCTCCGGCGGCCATGGCGTTGGAGACCTTGGTGGAGAACGTGGACGTGCCGCGTTCAATCAGCGCGATGTTGCCGTTCACCCCCGCCGGAAAATTCCCGGGAAAAGTGCCTGTCCCACAATCGTACACGGTCGCGGTAATGCCGGTCGTGATGCCGGCATAGGTCAATCCGTTGGCAGCATACGTGACGGAAGCCTGACTGACGGCAGCGGTGGTGCCGCCCACTGCGATGGGAATCGTGGACAAAATGTTCACCCCCGGCGCTGCCAAGTCCACCGTCGTGATCCCGTAGTTCGAGAAGCTCGCCAAAGCATCGTTCTGATCGCTGGCGGCAACCACGATCATGTTCGGCAACCGGTAACTGGCCGGATAGGTGGGTGTCGTGTCGTTGTTGACGCTGTCGTTGCCGGCCGCCGCGCAAAAGATGATGCCGGCGTCGCCCGCGGATTGGATGGCGGCGCTTTCGACGACACTCTGGCCGCCGCCGCCAAAGGACGCGTTGATCGCGACGATGTTCACGCCACGGCCCTTCATCATTGTGGCGTACTGGATGGCCTCAATGACTGCGTCGTCGCTTAACGTGTTGCCGTCGCTGGAAGCTTTCAGCGCCATGATCTTGGCTTGGTTATTGACGCCGACCACGCCCGAGGGTATTCCCGTGGCGGCAATCGTGCCGCTCACGTGCGTGCCGTGCAAACCCGAATCCATAGGATCCGGTAGATTGTCGGCGAAATCGTAGCCGTAATAATCATCCACGTAGCCGTTGCCGTCATCATCCACGCCGTTGCCGGGGATTTCGCCGGCGTTTGTCCACATGTTGCTGACCAGATCCGGGTGCGTGTAATCCACCCCGGTATCAATCACTGCCACGACCACCGCGCCCGCCGCCGGTTGCGCCAAGCTCCATGCGCTGACGAACCGGATGTCATCGCCGGCGGTTCCGGCCGCGCCGTTGACGACCTGGCCGGTATTCTGTAGTCCCCACTGTTGCGCGAACAACGCGCAATTCGTCGGCACCGATGCGGTGGCCCAGCGCAGGTAATTCGGTTCGACGGTTTCGACCGATGCATCTTGTTTCAATTCATCAATCAGCGCCGCCGTCGTGTGCCCTCGCCAACGCACCAAGCCGGTCTGCCGGTGCCGGTGCTCGGACAGCTCTTTGAAATGTTTCGCCAACGACAGTGTGTGCTTTTGGAGCGCCTGCCGGGCGGCCGGCAAATCCGCCGCCTCTTTGAACGTCACGAGGGCTTCGCCTTCGACGTATTCGGTGGCCGCGTACCCGGTGGCGGCTGCGACCATGACGCCAATGCAGGCAATCAGCACCTTGCGAAGCAAAATTGTAAGACTAAATGTCATCCCTCGTTCGTTTCCAGATTCACAAGCCCCGTGACTTGCTTAATTCCAGTAATATGCGGCTTTATCTCGCAACGTCAACTCCAGTCAGCCTGCCAACCTGCCTTATTCACGAACGAGGGCCGTTCGTGAATAAGGCACCTCGGCCGAAGGACTTCGGCCAAGGCCGACGCCGACACGGTGTCGGCGTCGGGGCAGCCCCGACAATCCGCAGGGCGGCGGACTGTCGGCCCTTCGGGGCGGATTATTCGCGACACTTTCGCGAATAATCCGGGCCAAAAGCAACCCGGTCTTCAGCGAATGGCGCGCGGCAGCCGGTCACCGGCTCCCAATCGTCGCCGCGCCGCGTGGGTCTTGCCGTCGTCCCAGCGCCCAACGGGAGCAACTCGTTCGAAGCGGAACGTGCAGGGTGTGGATCCGGCCGTCACCAGCCACACCAGCGCAATCCCTCCAAATGTTGTTTGTTGAGACCTAGACCCTATTGCCTTCCTTTTCTGATAACGCGGAAGCAATGAGGTTGGTCTCAGCATCAGGCATCTGGGAATTGACGGGTGCGTAACGGTGAGAGGATTGTGTCAAGCACAGTCGGCGAGAAATGAAGTGCAGAACGTGATTTGTTTGATGATGAGACCTGATCCCTTTTCAATCTTATTTTCATTAACCGCAAACTGATGCACTTCTGGTCCGTGTACGACGGTAACCGCGAATGCTCAACTCGAGCGTCGAAATCAACACCTCATAGCGAGCAATGAACGAACAGCCTAGTCGATTCGCTTTGCTGGCAGGTTCAGGCCGTTCTGGTGCAGGATCAGGCCAGTCGCCCGGCCTTGGCTGTCAGTTTCGAACGTGATCTGGACGTCGACGACCTTCAAGAAGTAGTCCTGTTCGCTCTCTGAAAATACCTCGGCTTTGGGCTGGCCAGTCACTTGTACAAAAAGGTGATTGCCTTCCCGCGTCACGGTCAAGATGGAATTCGGCGCCAGTTCGTAGCGACCAAGATATCCATCGAACAGCTTGGGATCGACCTGCACTTCTTTATGCACCTTGCGCGGTGGCAGCCGGTCATAAGGCGTAAAGCCCTCCCATTCGATCGGCGTGAACGTATTCTTGAGCAGGCTCTCCAAGAGCTCTTTGTAGATGCCCTCGCCATTCCCGCTGTTCGTCATCAACACGATCCCGGACTTCTCTTTGTCGAAGCAGACCGTATAATTCCTCCAGCCCTCGTCGTGCCCCTCTTTGAAAAACGCTTTCCCGTAGGGCGTCCAATAGAGCCCCCAACCAAGTCCGTAGCTAAGCCGGATCTTCTTGTTCTCGTCCGTGGTCTCGTTCGCCAAGGTGGGGAACTGGTGCTTTGACAAGATCTGAATCTGCGGGCTGAGCATCTGTTCCCGGGTTTTCTTCCCCACTCCTTGCCCCAGCATCACAGCCTGCGCAAACCGCGCAAAATCGCTGATCGTCGTCAGCATGGAGCCCGCTGCGTCCGCATTCTGGCGCTTCTGCGGACCCAGCAAGCGTCCGTACTCGTCATAGCCATTCGCGTAATCACTCTCGAAGCGGTCCTGCCAGACCATGCTGCTTCGCTTCATCCCAAGAGGCTGGAAGACGCGCTCCTGCATCAGCTCCTCCAGCGGCTCTTTGGTGATCGTCTCCACGACCAGTTGCAGTAGGACGATTCCTTCCCCTGAATACGCGTACCGCGAGCCCGGCTCAAAATGAATCCTCAGCTTGCGATCTTCCTCAAACACCCGCCAGTTCGGAAGCCCGCTGGTGTGGCTTAGCAACATTCGCGCTGTAATTTGTTTGTAGCGGGGATCATCGGCAAAGTCCTTGTATTTGGAGTATTCCGGCAGCGGCTTCGGCAGATACAGGTACACCGGCTTGTCGAGATCCAGGGTTCCACTGTCCACAAGCTGCATCACCATGTAGGCAAACGCCACTTTGGTGAACGAAGCCGCCGACATTGCTGAATCCACCGTCAGCGGCAGGTTCTTCTCTTTGTCGCGCACTCCGAACGCCTTTAGGTAGGCAATCTTACCTTCGCTGAAGACCGCAAGGCCCACGCCCGTAACTTCCGCCGCTTTCATTAGGCGCGTCACCGTTTCGTCAATTTCAACTGGCTTGACGTTGCTGCCATCGAGGCGCCTCACTTCCTTTTCTTGCCCTGCCAGAGAGACAGCACCAGCTAAGACCGTCATGGCCAGTATGAACAGTTTTCCTCTCATCGGTACCTCCCGGCTGAAAATACGCAAATCCCCTGGGTCAGGTCGTCCCGCGCTCGCGCACCTTGAAGAACCGCGTCAACATTTTGGCAGAATGGTTTATGTTTAGTGGCTGATGGCCGCCAACGCGCTCATCGTGCCTCATTTACCATGAACCATCAACTATTAACCTGTGCCGTTACTTCTGAAAAACGGCGCGAATGAACTCGTCGCCGTGAACCGTTCCGAATGCACCGGCGGCACAGCTTTGCTCGTCGAAACACTGAACTTCGTCCGGCGCTTGACGCGGATCGCGAATGGCAAACGGGACAGCGTCACGAGCGTGAATCCGCTTTTCCACTGGCGTCGGATGATCCGGCAAAACCGCCACGACCGCTTCCATCTTCTGTTTCTCCAGGCCCGTCAGAATGCGACCGACCAAGCGGGCGTCGAGGTCTTCGATGGTGCGGATTTTCAGGTCGAGGTTGCCGTCGTGGCCGGCTTCGTCGGGTGCTTCGACATGGAGGTATACGAAATCAACGCGCGCCAGTGCCGCAAGAGCGGCATCGGCTTTGCCTTCGTAGTTTGTGTCGGAAAGACCGGTAGCGCCGGGGACCTTGAGCACCTCCAAGCCCGCATAAACGCCGATGCCGCGAATCAAGTCCACCGCAGAAATCACCGCTCCGGTGACGCCAAACCGTTCCTTGAACGTCCACATCTTCGGACGTTTGCCGGGCGACCACAGCCAGATCGAGTTGCCCGGATCCTTGCCAGCGGCACGACGGCGTTGATTGACCGGATGATCCTTCAGAATCGGCCATGACCGGCGGATCAGGTTGTTGAGCAGGTCGGCAGTCGGTTGCGCTTCCGGAACCTTGGCGCGAATAAGCAGACCTTCCGCCGGTTCATTGGGATGATCGTGCGGCGGGGCGCAATCGAGTCGCGGGTCGAGTCCTTTGCCGACGAACAGGTGCCGATAACTGACGCCCGTGTAAAAGTTCAGGGTCGGGGAGCCGATTTCCTTCTGGAGTGTCTTGAGAATGTCGTCGGACTCGGCCGAACTGATGTGCCCGGCGGAGTGGTTTTTGATGCGGCCGTCGTCGAACAGGCAAATCAGGTTGCAGCGCATCGCCATGTCGTCGTCGCGGATTTCGACGCCCATGCTGGCGGCTTCGAGCACGCCGCGGCCCTGCAACACTTGGCGCGGGTCATAGCCCATCACCGATAGGTTCGCGGCTTCGCTGCCGGTGGGCATGTCCTCTTCGATGGTCTTGAACAAACCGCAACGGCCCTCGCGCGCGATGCGGTCCATGTTGGGTTTGCGGGCCGCCTGCAACGGCGTCTTGCCGCCCAAAGACGCGATGGGATAATCCGACATGCCGTCGCCGAGAATAATGATGTATTTCATCGGTGGCCGTAATTATTGATCAGGTATTGTTTGAACTGATCGTAATCGGCGGCCATACGGTCGTAGTCCTCCGGCAATTTATCAAGTGCCGCGAGTGACGGCGGCATCTCCGGCGAAAAGCCGAGGAGACGCTCGATTTCTTCCGGGAACTTGGCCGGATGCGCCGTCTCCAGCACAACCGCGGGCGAATCGCCCAACGGTTCGGCCTGAGTGAAATCCTGGAAACCACGCCAGGCGACGGCGCCGTGCGGTTCCAGCAGGAGCCGGTGGTCGTGCCAAGCCTGTTTGATCGTCGCGCGGGTCTGCTCGTCGGACACCGAAGTCGAGAACAAGTCGCCGCGCAGCCGCGCCATGTCCGGCGCGCGATGAATCTGGCCGGTTTCGTCCATCTGGCCGCCGTAGATAGCGACCAGCCGGGCCAGATTGCTCGGATGGCCCACGTTCATCGCGTTGGAGAGACAGTTCCGCGACGGCACGATTCTCTCGTAAACACCGGTTTCGAGGAACCGCGGAAATTCGTTGTTGCCGTTCACCGGCACGACCAGCCGGCGGATGGACAGCCCCATCTCGCGGGCAATGACCGCGCCCATCATGTCGCCAAAATTTCCAGACGGGACGGAAATCACGAGCGGCTCGCCCGGTTGGGCCAGCCGTGACGCGGCGTAGAAATAGTAAACGCTCTGCGGCAGCAGCCGGCCGATGTTGATGGAGTTGGCCGACGACAGCGGAATTGCAGTGAGCGCCGGGTCGGCAAACGCGCGTTTCACCAACGCCTGGCAATCGTCGAATTTGCCGTCCACGGCGATGGTGCGGATGTTGTCCCGCAACGTGGTCATCTGCTTGCGTTGGCGGTCGCTGACCTCGGCGACGGGGAACAGCACCAGCACGCGAATACCCGCGACGCCGTGAAACGCGCTGGCCACGGCCGAGCCGGTGTCGCCGCTGGTGGCGGTCAGGATCGTCAACGTCCGGTCCGCTTCGCGCACAAACCGGCCCATCAGCCGCGCCATCAGCCGCGCCGCAAAATCCTTGAAGGAGGCGGTTGGCCCCCGGTCCAGCCGCATGACGCGCACCCGGCCATGGACCGGTTCCAGCGGCACATCGTAGTTGTAGGCGTCGGTGCAAAGTGCGTGCAACGTCGCGTCGTCCACCGCGCCAACGGTGAACCGGCGCAGCACTTCAAAGGCGATTTTGGGGTAAGGTTGGCGGGCAAACGCCGCGATCTCTTCCGTCGTCAGTCGGGGATAACGCTGTGGCAGGTATAGGCCGCGGTCGGGAGTCTGACCTTTGAGCAGGGCGTCGCGCAAGCCCACAAGTGGGGCTTTGCCGTTGGTGCTATAAAAAAGTAACGGTTCCATCCAGTCGCCTGAGGTTCAAACGATTCGCCGCAGAGTAGCGGTTCGCCCGGTGGGAAGTCAACTGAAGTGCGTGCCGGGTAGTGTCCTAATCTGGAGGGCCACGCTCTGTCGTGGCCGCATTTCGCGAACGGACGCGACGGAGCGCGTCCCTCCAAACTGCAAATCAGGACACTACCGCGTGCCGCGAGTGATTGACTTGCCCGGCCAGCCTGTGCAATATCACGCCCCGATGAGAAAACCGTCCGTTACCGTCCGCGTGCCGGCTACGACGGGGAATCTCGGTCCGGGGTTCGACACGCTCGGCATTGCTCTGAAGTTGCACAATCAGGTTTCCATCCGCGAAGCGGACGAACCAGTCGTGCAGTTGGTCGGCGCCACCCCGGCGAAAGACTCCCCGCTGGCGCTCGCCATGGCGCGCGAGGCTGCCGACGCGTTTTTCTCGCGCAGCAAAGTCAAGAAACACGGCGTCCAGGCCGAAATCAAAGGCGATGTGCCCATCTCCCGCGGCTTCGGCTCCAGCGTCACCCTGCGTCTCGGCATCGTGTTCGCGCTCAACGAAACCGATGGCCGCCCGCTCTCCGACGCGCAGATGCTCGACCTCGTGACCGAGTTGGAAGGACATTCCGATAACTGCGCGCCCGCCCTGTTCGGCGGTTTTGTTGTCTCGGGGCGAATCGACGGCACTGTTCGCTACCGTCGGTTCAGCGTGCCGCCGCAACTGAAATTCGTCTGCTGCATACCGGAATTCGAAGTGTCCACCGAGAAAGCGCGCGTGCTGCTGCCCAAACAAGTTCCCCTGCGTGACGCCGTCGAGAACCTGAACCGGGTCGCGCTGTTGACCGCCACATTCGCCTCCGGCGATTTCTCGCTGTTGCGCGGGCTGTTCGGGGACAAACTGCATCAGCCCTACCGCAAAAAGCTCATGCCGCAACTCGACGACATCATCGCAGCCGGCATCGAAGCCGGCGCGCTCGGCGGCTGGCTCAGCGGCTCCGGCCCCGGCATCGTTTGCATCACCGACCAGAAGGAAAAAGCCGTAGCCGAAGCAATGGCCGGCATCTTCGCCCGCGACCGCATCCGCTGCGACACGCACATCCTCCACGCCGACAACGACGGCACCCGGGTAAAACGCGGTTAGGTTCCCGAAAGGAGTGACAAACGAAGAAGTTTCTCCGTCGCCTGCTCTTGGTGATCGGCTGCCTCGTCGCAGTCGTGGCTCTGGTCATTGCCGAGGAGAACTGGCGCGGCAAACACGCGTGGGAGAGGTACAAGCGTGAACTGGAAGCGCGCGGCGAACTTCTCAGTCTGGCCGCGTTGGCCCCGCCGCCGGTGCCCGACGACCAGAATTTCGCCATGACGCCGTTGCTGAAGCCGCTGTTTTCGAAAGCGGGAGACTACGCCCAGCAACTAGCCAAGCGGCTCGCCTCTGCTGACATAATAGAGGATCGCTCGTGTCCTTCTATTGGAAACTGGCCGATCGGACGCGTTGCTGATACGGAGGCTTGGAACGATTACCTTCGCGCAACGAACGCGGTGCAGAGGCTTGACGACGTAAGACCCGAATTGGAAGAGGTCAGTTCCGCTTGCCGAAGACCGTACTCCTGTTTCCCCATTCAATACGAAAGCGGCATTCACGCACCGCTGTTACATCTAAACACGTTAAGAAAACTCACACGCATTTACGCAGCTCGGGCCCATCTCGCCCTGCTCCGCGGGCAAACTGACGACGCCGCTGCAGATACTGAAACGATCTTTCGCCTTGCAGGTTCGCTGAAGGGCGAACCGTTGCTCGTCTCCCAGTTAACGCGGATGGCGATCTTGCAGCTTGGTTTCGATCCAGCTTGGGAAGGTCTTGTCAGGCATCAGTGGTCCGATGCCCAACTGGCGATGTTCCAAAGTGAGTTACAGCGAATGGATTTTCTGTTGAGCGGCCTGCGGACATTGCAGGGCGAGCGTGCAGAGCTCAATGATACTTTGGAGCGGGCGATTGTTGATCCTCGAGAACTGCTAGGCTTTCTCGTCGGAGAAGACGAGGGTGGACGGGTGGTTGCCGTAGCAGCGAGCACGCTGCTGATGCTGAGGTGTTCTCTGTATCAAAATCTGGTCACCGCTAACCGTTTCTATGAGAACCAGCTATTCCCGGTTTTCAACCTTGCCGAACATCGGGTCGACCCGAGAAGGGCGGATTCCAGCGACCGCCAGCTTGAGGCGACGCACCGGACACCCTACAACATTTTCGCTGCAACGCTTGTGTCTGTGGAGCCCAAGGCGTGCCTGCACTTTGCGCGGACACAGGTAGCGGTTGACGAAGCGGTGATCGCATGCGGCCTGGAGCGGTATCGGCTGGCACATGGACAGTTCCCTGAGAGGCTCGACACCTTGGTTCCACAGTTCATTACCAAGCTGCCAAACGACGTGATGAACGGTCAGCCGCTCAAGTATCGGCGAACGGGCGACAGCGAGTTCGTGCTCTACTCGGTTGGCTGGAACCAGACCGACGACGGCGGCGAGTTCGCGCTCTTGAAGGGCGAGGAATCTTCAGGTCGGGACTTCAAGGACGGCGATTGGGTTTGGTTCTCGCAGCCTCAGCCTTCGGCGAGCGAGCGGAAGTAGCTGAGGTTTTCCAGCTCGATGGCGAGATTGACGTTGCTGGCGATGTTGTGCGGCACACGGATGAAGCGAGTGTGGTTTCAGACAGATTTCGACGATGGTTGCGTCTATTCTTGGACTGATGGCGACGCCTTCTGAACTGGAGCGTCTTTACGACGACGATGCACAGGCGCTGTTTGCGTTTCTGCTGAATCTTACGCGCCACGAAGCCGATGTCTGCGACGTCCTGTAGAAGTTTTCCCTGAAGCTGGCCAGCCGTCCACCGGCTTGCTGGATGGCGTGGCGATTTCATCACGTGTGTGTCAACGGTTGAAGCTTGCTCCATTTGCCGAAGATCACCAGACAACCGACTGCGACGGCACTCAAGATTGTGATCGATAATCCCAGTTTCAGGATTGGTGGCGAAAAACGCACGGTGATCTGCCCGCGACCGCCTTCGGGGATGACAAGACCTTGGAACGCACCGAACACCTCGATTAGTTTCACGTGCCCGTTGTTCGCCGTCCAACCCGGATAAAACGTCTCGGACACGAACACGATGCCCGGTTGGCTCACATTGTACAAGATTGAGTATTCCTCCGGTGTCCTGCCAATGAATTGAACTTCGTCGTTGGTGCCGGTCACGTGAGACCGTCCGTCTCCGCGGAACAAGTCCGCAGGAAGCGGCTCACCAACTGCCGTTTCCTTGCGCCAGTCAATCTCGCCCCGCTCCAACGCGACCAGCAGGGCTGCGCGGGAATCATAGGAGCGAATTTTCGTGAAAAACCTTGCGCGCGGTAGTGCGTCCGGCCGGGTGCCCAGCCATTCCTTTCCTTGCTCGTCTTTTTCGATGACGACCTTGACGTTTTGAATGGCTACCTTTGCGGCCTCGTTGGTGATGCCCTGGAATTTTCCAATGTTGTTCAGGGAGAAGCCGACGTAACACTCTGGCACTTCCAAGAAATCGTGAAAATACGACAGATTCCGAAAGGTCGCCAGTTCCTCGCCAATCTGACCCATGATGATTTGCCCGAAACGAAACGGGCCCCGTTGCTCACGGTAATCCTCCAAAAGTGTCAGCAGTCGATTATTCTCCGGGTAATACTCATCAGGGCTGCAGTCACCACATTGGAAACTTCCATATGCGTGATAAAAATCAGCAACCGAGATGACCGCGATGGCGCACAGGCTCATAACTTGCATGGAGCGCCCTCGAACCCGTCTGGCGATAAAAGCCGCACAAGCGCAGGCGAGAAAAAGCCCCAAGGCATAGCAGGCCTCCTGGCGCGACCAAGCGAGCCTGGAGCTGGCTTCGAGCGCCGTGGAGAAGTGTCCCATGCGGACGAAAGACAACGCCGAAACAAGACCGACATAACCAACCACGGCGAATAGCACGACCCCAAAACGCAACTTCCTCTCACGACGTGACAACAAATCCACGCCGTAAGCAGTAAGAATTGCGGCGGCAAACGTCGCAACGCACCCCATTTTCACCGGTGCTCTAAACATGCGCACACTGGGAAGCAAATAATACAGAACGTCGAAGAGTCCACCATACCGTCCCAGCATGAACCACGTCGCCGCAAGCCACGCAGCCAGAAAAAATCCGACCACTTTTCTGTTATCGACATGCTTCCAGTTGAATAGAATCAACAGAATGGCCAACCAGAAAACTTGACCCGCGTACGCGCCAAACTCCCAGTACTGCCAGAAGCCAACCGACGCGTTGACAGCGAAGGTTTGTGCAACCGTCACGTTGTGCGGATCGAAACCCCAGAATGCGACGGGGGAACCGGCCATCCGCATACTCCCAAAAAAGTTTGGCACCAAGAGCGTCAGGAGTCCATGATATGGCAACGACGTGTCAGCGGTGGTTCGAAACGAGTGGCTCGGTCGCTCCGTGTACAGCCAGTTTTGCGCTGTGGGGATCAGCATGACCGCACCAATACCGAAGATGAGGACGAACGTTCCCACGATTTTGGGCACCTCCACCAATCCAAATTGCCGCAGGGCAGCGTGCCAACCTCGATCCTCCCTTCGACATCCCCGGTAAGCGCGATACGACCAATATGCCACCACCAGATACCAACAGTAGACCGTAATCTGCGGATCCCCTGCAAACAGCGACATCGCCATGGCGGCGACCAGTGCGAGCCACGCCCACCGGCTGGCAGTGGACGTGAAACGATGGACGCAACAAAGCTGCAATGGAAGCCACACATACACTTGAAACAATACGAAGTTCACAATCCGAAGTGAGGCGAAACCCGAAAAGCAAAACACAACCGCGCCATTCAACGCGGCAATCGGGCCGAGCTTGAGTTGCCGAAGAAACGCATACATGAACAGGCCCCCGAACAAGTAATGCACGAAGATGTAATGCTGATACACCAGAAAGGGCAGTCGTCCGTTCTGCACGAATGGGATCAAGAACCATTGCAGCGGATAGAATACGGCCATGTGAGGATTGGAATAGAATGGCGACCCATCGTGTCCGCCGGGAAACCAGAGCGGGAACCGACCGAGCCGGATTGATTTCGCGAAATAATTCGCTGCGGGATAGAATTCGGTCAGCGTGTCATCCCAAATGAAACATCGTCCGACCAGAAAACCCCAGTAGAAGAATACGAGAAAAAAAACGAGCAGCGTGATGGCAAACGCATTCGGAAGACATCGTCTCATGGACATGGTCGCTTATCGAAAGGAGTAATGCTCCCACCCCCTTGCGCCTTTGACAAACAACATCACATCTCTGCTTTCCAGATTTCGCATTCTGTGATGCCGTTGGACTTCTACGCTTACCGTCTCACTGATGCAAGGTTTTCCTCCCGGCACTTGGCGGTTGCTTCTCTGCAGAAAGGGGACGTCAAGATCCACACCCCTTCAGATTTCAATTGCTCGGACGACCGCGTCGGGTTTTCCGCCCGGTTCCGGCGACTCCGCCGCTGAGTCTGGGCGGAGTTCATGCATCCTTCATTCATCAGCAATCCATCACGGGATCAAGCAGGCTTGTCCTGATGGTCGAAGCTCAGGACCACGACGACCAGGTCGCGTTTGGTACCGGGGAGCATCCTCGGTTCGACTTCGACACGGGCAACTGGGCATGGCAATCTCAGCCTTCGGCGAGCGAGCGGAAGTAGCTGAGGTTTTCCAGCTCGATGCCGAAGTTGACGTTGCTGGGAACGCGCAGGACGACAGGCGCGAAATTGAGGATGGCGTTGACCCCGGCGGCGATGAGGCGATTGGCCACGTCTTGAGCGACGGCGGGGGGCACGGTGATAATCCCAATCTTGATGCCGTGCTGCCGAACATATTTTTCCAGCTTGTCCAACCGATAGATCGGTTGGACAACTCTTTTTCTCCGGTGGCGTTCGGTACCGTCATCGAACCCTGCCACGATCTCGAAATCCTCTCTCTCAAATTCCTTGTACGCCAGCAGCGCCGAACCGAGATGACCGACGCCGACCAGCACGACAGGCTGCAGCCGCTCGCGGCCGAGGACCTCGGCGATCTTGTCGCGCAGCCTCTCGACGTCGCACCCCCAGCCCGCGTGTGCCGAAATGACCGAAGCTGCTCAGGTCTTTGCGAAGTTGGGTCGGCTTCACGCCCGCCGCCTGTGCCAAGCTGTGGCTCGATGCGGTTTGCACGCCGTTCTCATGGAATTGCTCCAAGCAGCGCATATACATGCTGAGCCGGTACACGGTTTTTCTGGGGATGCCCGGTTTCATTCTTCTCACCCGCTGCGTAGAGTCGCGAGCGCAGCGGTGATTGTCAAAGGCGTTGAAACAACCGGGCCAGAAGCGGAGCAAAAAGAATCGCAGGCAGATAATCGGCCACCGGCAGTTTCTTCAGCCCCAACAGGCCAATCCCGATGCAAACAACCAGCACGCCACCGACTGCGCTCGTTTCCGTGATAAGCGGTTCGGTGAAAAACCCGCTCAACGCGTTTGCTCCGAGCGTGATGCCGCCTTGCACAACGAGGACGGTCGCCGCGCTCAGTAGCACGCCCCAGCCCAACCCGGCGGCGAACGCCATCGCGGCAACGCCATCCATGGCCGACTTGATGGCGATGAGTTTGTAGTCGCCGATAAGCCCGTCTTGGATCGAGCCGACGATGGTCATTGGTCCGACGCAAAACAGCAGGCTCGTGGTGATGAAGCCTTCGGCGATTCTAGAGGATTCTCTGTTGCTGACGAATCGCTGCTGCAACCGCTGCGCGGCACGCTCCAGTCTCTGTTGGATTTTCAACAGCGACCCGCTGGCCATGCCTGCCGCCAGCGCCGTCACAACCACGAACAAGTTGTGTGTGCCCACCGCCATCTTCACCCCGAGTACAAGCGTCACAATCCCCAGCAACTGCAATCCGGCGCGTTGCAAGCGCTCCGGCAGCTTCGATTTCAACGTCAACCCTGCTGCACCCCCGGCCAACACAGTGGCCGTGTTGATCAGCGCGCCGGTCATGGTGACTTCTTTTGTTCGAGTGCCGTCAGGAGGTTACGCGCCGCTGCGTTTTGTGGATCGAGATGGAGTGCGTCTTCAAGATGCGTGCGGGCGGAGTTCGTCTGGCCCAACTGCGCGTATGCAGACGCGAGCGCGATTTGCCGGTCTACATTATAGGGATTGATCTGGGCTGCTCGTCCCAAATACGGCAGCGCCTGCTGAGCTTGACCCTGCGCCAGGTGAAGCCGGCCGAGGTTGTACGTGACGTCGGCGTAATCGGGCGAGAGTTCCTCGATGCGCAGGCATTGTTCAATGGCTTGATCCCGCGCGCCGATCTTCTCGAGCACGCCCGCTAACAGGTAGCGTACAGTTGGATGAAAGGGTTGGAACTCCAACGAGCGCTGGGCATCCGCAACCGCCTCGGCCAGTTCGCCGCGCTCCTCGGCCATTCGTGCCCTGCGCTCCCAGAGTTCGGTCATCACCGGCCGCACGACGGAAGCAATCGTGATCCAAACGCTGCTGAAAATGCAAACCGCTGCAATGATCATTCGCGTGAACCACGAGCGGAATCGCACTGTAACCTCCGAATTGGCTGAGAGCATGCCAGCCCGCACTCGCGCATCCTCGGTCAGTCCGCTGCCGCCCGCCAACAACCCCAGCAAGAACCAAAACAAGGTCTGGTTCGGGGGATACCGCAGCCCGACATCCAACATCCCGTGCAACAGCAGCACCGTGGCCGCGCCCAGAATTCCCAAGCCCAATCGCCGCCGTTCGCTCCAGGCGGGTAGCGAGCGCATTCCGCCGTAAAAGATTGCGCCCCACAGCCACAGCGTTGCCACAAGACCGAGGAGACCTTGTTCCGCCGCAATTTCCAGCACCTCATTGTGCGCATGGTCGGTGACATTCGCAGCTCGGCTGCGCAGGAAATAGTCCGGCAACCGAAACTGCGGGTATTCGGCCACAAAAGTTCCCAACCCGTGGCCGAGGAATGGATGTTCTGCGATCATTCTCAGGGTCGATTTCCAGATCAGCGGTCGCACTTCCGTCCGCCACTCACGAGCCACATAGCCGCGTCCAAGAAACACCGCCGCGATTACCAGTGCCATGCCAACAACCCTCCAGAGGACTCGCGCAGTCGGCTGTCCCGAATTGCCCCAGAAGAACCAAAGCAATGCTGTGGCGCCGAGAGCCAACCACGCCCCGCGCGATCGGCAGAGACACATCGCTGCCAGCAGCAAAGCACAGACCGCCGTCGCGCGTTTGTCCCACAGGGCCGCTCCCAGCGCGATCGAGGCAGCCAGGTAGGCTCCCAGAAAATTCCGATTGCCGATTGTGGAAACAACCTCCGTCTCCGTCCGTATGCGCACGATCCCGTTGATTGCCACCAGGGCTGCAGCAATCAACCAAACCCAAAACAGTTTTCGCCAAGCATCCACGGGAAATCGAGTTGCCAGAAGAAAAACGGCGAAGTTACTCAGCAATGCCGGGAGAATGCTGATCGATATGTACGGGCGTTGACTGTAGCGCACCGAGACCAGCCAACTTAGCAACAGCAGGATCGAAGGCCAGAAAATCGCAGTGGAAATGCTGACCTTCCTCAGCGATGGCGGAATGCTCCCCGTGGTGCCATAAAAAAGCGCGGAAGGCGGCTCACTCCTCAATGCCCAGCGCGCGCTCACCAGCAGCAGCCCCACAAACACCACCGCCGCAATCGGCAGCGTCACAATGAAACGATCGTGAGCAACCTGCTGCGGCAGCCAGCTCAATGGGAAGCTGACCAGTGGCAAGGTCGCCACCAGCAGCAATCCGACAATCTCCTGCTTTCGCGAGCGCATCTGCGGCAAGGGCAAGAACCCGTTCGGGATTCCTTCTAAGGCAAATCCCTGAAAAACACAAACCCCGACACCGAGGTGCCGGGGTTCGCGTATGTTCCAATTCGACGAAGGCTGTTAAGGGGTGAGATAGTAGGGCGTACCGTTCGTCCCGGGCGCCGAGGGCAGCGCGGTTTTAAACTCAACGTGCCCATCATTGAACAAAACGTTCCCCCCTGAAAGCTTGTGAGGAGACATCGAATTCCAACCCGAATACCGTCCCCTTAGGACGCTATCGCCGGCGACCCCCGGTCGATCGAATGCCAGGATCGAGTCGGGTACGTCCTGCCACACGAGTACCGGCACATAGCTGTAACTAACGTTCGTAGAACCACCAAGCGGCCAAGTTGGTGAAGCACTCTCGCGGCTGCTGGGGCAAGCGAAAATCTTTGCCGAACCGAGCACGTTGCTCATGAGATTAAAGGAAGTGACCGGAAGTCCCGGGCTCTGGGTGCCATCCCACGGCGTTCGTCCATTGTAGTTGTCAGCGTACATCGCGACGCTCACCCCGACCTGTTTCAGGTTGCTCAAGCAATTGGCACGACGCGCCTTCTCGCGTGCCGCGTTCAACGCGGGCAGCAGCATCGCCGCCAGAATTCCGATGATCGCAATGACGACGAGCAGTTCGATCAACGTGAAGCCTCCGAGCTTCATTTTGAGAAGTCTTCTCATTTTGTTGCCTCCGTTTTTTTTGATTAGGATTTGTCCGAGCCCGCGCGGTTGGGAGTATGGCCCGCGTCGCGGCGGGTTACCATGTCGCGTTAAAATACAGGTTGTCCGCTTTCGTGTCAATAGCTAAAATGCTTTTTCTTCGCCGCTTGCTCTCCCGTGTTTTCTTGCCCTTTAGCGGCACAACCAGTCCAATGCCAGAGCGTTACACTTGGCTGATCAGTCGCTCGATTTCCTCTTCTCGACTGTAAAAGTGCGCCGACACACGCAAGCAGCGCACGCCGCGGCGGCGACGGCGCAGGGACATGATTACGTTTGCCCGCATCAGTTCAGCGTGAAGACGTTCCAGATCGTGACGCTTCGACAGCAAAGTTACGATCCCAAACATCCACTTGTTGGAATTCCAAAATCATTTCCAGCGCTGCGTGCAATCCCACCAGTCCGGTCAGGTTCAAACTCCCGGGCTCGTAGCGCCGCGCGTCTGGCCAGAACGTTAATTTCTCCTGCGTGACGTAATCGGGACAGATTGCATTGCGCCAACCGACAAGAGGAGGATGCAGGTGCTCGAACTGCTCTTTGCGAACGTAAAGAATCGCAATGCCGAGCGGTCCCAACAACCATTTATGTGCGTCCGCCGCCGCAAAGTCCACGTGTTGCACAGTCGTGTGCAACGCACCAAAACTTTGAATGCCATCGAGACAAAACAAGATCCCTTTCTTCTTGAGAAACTGGCCGATTCGGTCCACGTCCAACCGCCAGCCGGACAGAAAGTGAGTACTGGCCAGTGCGACAAGCCGCGTCCTACCATCCACGATTGGTTCCAAGTCTTCGACTGTCACATCGCTATACTGCTTTGGCTCAACGAATCGGATTTGCACGCCGCGTCCTTGCAAATCCATCCACGGATAGACGTTCGCCGGATAATCATCGCGATAGCAAACAAGATTGTCTCCGTTCTGCCACGCCAGCCCCGTGGCGACCATTGCCAGCCCCATCGACGTCGAGCCGACAAACGCGATCTCCTCTGCGCTGGCACCGATCAGTTTGCCCGCCAACTGCCGCGTCTCACCGATGATCCGTTCGGGCAATGCGTCTTCCTGATCGTCCCGTGCCGCTGCATCGAGATAGCGTTGCATCGCTTCCGTGACGCGACGCGGCAACGGGCTCACGCCCGCATGTGCCAGAAAAATCTTCTTCTCGCAAACCGGGAACTCATGTCGCCGCAGTTTCTCATCGCGCAATAAGTCGTGAAGGGTGATCGGCGTCATTTGTGTCGCCTCCGCATTGCCAGAAAGGCTTTTTCGACGGCATCCGTCGGAGAATCCGCGAGGATGATGGGCGGCTCGCTTCCGTCGGGCGCGCGCAACTGCCACGTTCCCAAGCCGACCGCGGGCACGCCGAGCTTTAAGGCAAAGGCAAGTTCGCTCAACGTTCCAAACGCTCCGCCAATGGCGATGACAACATCCGCGGAACGCACCACGATGACGTTGCGCGCCTCGCCCAGACCGGTCACAATCGGCGCATCGATAAATGGATTCGCGTCCCACGCATCCGTGCCGGGCAGAATCCCGATTGTCAGTCCGCCCGCTTGTTTCGCGCCGCGAGCCGCCGCCTCCATCACGCCGCCCAGCCCGCCACATACCAGGATCGCGCCTCGCCTGGCGATTTCGGAGCCAACTTGCTCTGCGAGCGCCAGTGTCTGAGGCGTGGCTTCAGAAGGACCGATGACGCTGACGCGCACTTTGCGTTGCATGGGCGAGTGGGAACAAGGCGCGGCTAGTGCAGCTTTACGGCAAACCGTGCGACCTTCGGCTTGGCCAATCGTTCATAGTCGATGCAACTCATCTTGATCGCATCGCTGTGCGTGCCCGCTTCGAAGACGATGTAATCATTTTGCGTCAGGCTTTCCTCGACGTAGGTCTCGACGTCGTAAATACTGCCGAAGGGTGGCATTGCGCCCACGGCGCAGTCGGGGAAAACAGCCTTGAATTCCGCTTCGGTGGCCAACGCCGTGCGTCGGCCCGTGGCTTGGCCGAGTTTTTCCAGATCGACTCGATGATCGGCGGGCAGCACGGCCATCAACTTGTCCCCGTTGGCCTTGACCATCACCACCTTGGCATGTTGTCTGCCTTTGACGTGCTCGACGGCGCTGAGCTCCTGCGCGGTGAACGCTTCGGGGTGGTGCAGAATCTCGTAGCGCACCTTGCCTTGATTGAGGAAATCAATGAGCTTGGACGGTATTCCCATAACACACCTCCGCGAGCAGTATAGACTTCGCCCGCGCACAAATCAAAATTACTTTGCGCTGGCGCCGCCCAGCAAGGTGTGCACCCGGGCGGAGAAGTCGGGGCGATCGCGCAGATCGGCTAGTTCTTCGTCTGTGGCCGCCGCACGGGCGTAGGACGGTTCGACCGCGAGCAATTCCTGGAGAGTTCGATAGGCGTCGTCCAGACGGTTCAACCGGCTGTACGCGCATGCCAGGTCGTACTGAGCATCGCGCATGTTCGGGTTCAGCCGCAATGCCTCCTGCAACTCCGCGAGCGCCTCGCGGTACTGGTGCGTTTTCAGGTAGACCTCCCCCAAGGTCGCATGCATCGGACCGTAAGTCGGGTTCAGCCGCGCCGCCTTCTGCGCATGGACCAGTGCCTCCTCGTACCGATGCTGGTCCATCAAGGCGAGCGATAGTTTCCAATTCGTCAGGACGGAGTTGGGAAAGTATCTGACCGCCGCCGTCCACAACGTTTCATCGTCGTGCCAAATGGGAATCTGACCTCGCGTCCGGAATCCATAAAACAGCAGCAGACACCCCAGCAATCCAGCCAGCCCCGCTCGGAGCGGGGCCAGCGCGCTGCGTCCGACCAGGCTGAAGCGTCGCCAGAGCCAGACACAACCTGTTGCCGCCAGCGCGAGAACAGGAATCATTGGGAGATACATAAATCGGTCACCCGCCCCCTGGCCGCCGACCTGCATCAGCCCGGACACCGGTGCGATCAACGCCAGATAAATGCACCAAGCGGACCAAACCACAGGCATATGCCGGCGCCGCCAGAACGCGAACGCGGTGATCGAGACAACGCCGATCATCGAGACCACAAATTCCGGGTCACCCAAATGGATTTTCCCTTCCAGCGGATAGTACGGGGACAACCACGCGGGCCAGATCAACTTCCACACGTAGAAGACGATGTTGCGCGCGGCGACAAAGCATCTCGCCGTTGCGTTGAATCCAGCCAGGTCCGTGACCGCCCCGGCGCGGGACTGGGAGATGATCGTCACGACTCCTAACGCCACGCAGCACGCGAACAAAAGCCCTTTCTCTTTCACCAGCGACAGCCAGCCCGAGCGCATCTGGCGGCGTAGCGGATAGAAATCCAACCCCAGCATGACGACGGGCAACGACACCGCCATTGGCTTCGATAGCAGTGCCGCCAGGAACAAACATGTCATCCCACACCACCAGCCCCGCACACGTGGTGTCGGGGTTGGTAGGGCGCGCGCGCCGACACTCACGGCCCGCAAGTAAGCACACAAACACATCAGCGAAAACAACCCGCACAACACCGTCTTGCGCTCGGCCAACCACGCCACCGACTCGACTTGCAGAGGATGAATTCCGAAGGCGACAGCGATCCCCGCAGCCATCGCGAGCCGTGTCGAGTCGGAGAGATTCTCCACCGTGCCCGTCAGCATCCAGACCAACAGGCAAACCAGACCTGCGTTTATTCCATGCAGCAACACGCTCGAGGCGTGGTGGCCTGCTAGATTCCAGCCCCAAAACTGAAAATCGACGAGGTGCGAGAGCCACGTCAAGGGGTGGTAATACAGGGGCAGCAGCGCCGTGGCGATCCATTCGAGCGCCGAGAATGAAACGCGTTTAAGCTGCGAAACTTTTCCAAGATAAAGCGGATCGTCCCAATAGACGAAGCCGTTGTGCACCGCAGGCCAATGCACGAAGATCGTCAGGGCTGCGATCGCCACCGATAGCCACGCAATGTTGCGCGAGCGGCACGATTTCGTGCTTGTGGCATTCATGGGACGCGCGCGCCGCCGGTCAACGTCCGAAGGCGCTCTCCATAGATGGGATCGGCGCGCAGAGCGGCGAGCTCGGTGTCGCGGGTCGCGGCTTGCGCGAACTGTGGTTGCGACGGCAGAAGATTCTCCAGCGCCGCAAACGCTTCCGCAAACCTGCCGAGGCGGCTGTAGGCACAAGCCAGGTTGTAACGTGCCGCCGGCAAATCGGGGTTCAGACGCAAGGCTTCCTGCAGCTCCGGAGCCGCCTCAGTAAATTGGCGCGTCTTCAGATAAATCAGCCCGAGCATCGCGCGAACTGACGAATTCGTGGGATTCAATTCCAACGCTTCCCTTGTGTAAGGCAGCGCCTCTGCGAATTGCCGCCGCTCTACGCGCGCGATGGCCAATTCAGAGCACACGTCCTCCAGCGTGGCGCGCGCCACTGGATAATCGGGAATGTCAGCCAAGGCCGCCTGCGCATACGGCAGTGCCTCCTCAAAGCGCCGTTGCTCCGCCAGCGCCATGGCCAGATGACCATGCGCAATCCCCGACCGGGGGAAATGACCGAGCACATTGGTCCACAACGTTTCACTGTTGCGCCACACGGGAATCTGCTGGCGCGTCCTGACGACAAGGAAGATCAACTCGCCGCACAACAGCAGAAGCAACACAGACCAACCTGCCGCACGCACGCGTCGCCATAACCAGACGCCGCCCCATCCCAGCACCAGCAACGGCGCGAGCATCGCCAGGTACATGAACCGGTCCGCCACCGCCTGTGAACCCACTTGCATCAGACCTGAAACAGGAACCAGCAACGCGAGGTAACAGCACCACGCTGCCAGCAACGCAGGCGCGCGTCTCCTGAGCCGAACGACCAGCACACTTATCACGGCGACCAAAATCACAGGCACGAGAAACTCAGCCTGCCTCAGCGACATCGTTCCGCCCAGCGGATAAAACGGACACAGCCATCCCGGCCAGGTCAGCTTCCATAAATAGAAGACAACTCCGCGGGCCGCCGCCAGGCACCGCTCTCCCACACTGTGCGCTTGCATCGCCATTACCGCACCGCTGCGCGCCTGGCCGATCACGGTCAACGCAAGATCAAGTGCACTCAACCCGAACAGCAACGATTTCTCCTTCAAGAGTCGCCGCCACCCGATGATCTCGTGCCGCCGCAGCGGGAAGAAATCCATCACCAGCATCACCAGCGGCAACGTCATCGCCATCGGCTTGGCCAGTAGGGCCGCCACAAACAGCAACGTCATCGCCCATCGCCAAGGCCGACTCGATGGTCGCCGTGTCAGTTGCAGGTACGCGCAAAGGCTGGTCAGGGAGAAGAACGCGCACAGTATTGTCTTGCGTTCCGCCACCCACGCCACCGGTTCGACCTGCAACGGATGCAGTCCAAACACCAGCGCAACGCCGCCCGCCAGCGCCACCCGTTCGCCAAATGACGCGCCAACGTTTTCCAGCAGCATCCACAAAAACAGCACCACTAAACCGCTATTGAGACCGTGCAACAGAAGGTTAGTCAGATGATGTCCCGCCGGATTCTTACCCCACAATTGATAATCCGCCACGTGGGACAAGAAAGTAAGCGGATGATAATAGAATGGTACCGTCGCGGAGAAAGCCCACGCGACGGTCTGCCAAGTCAGCCGCGGATGCCGGGCCACTTCCTCCAGATACAGATCATCATCCCAATTGAGAAACCCGCCATGGATAGACGGCCAATGCACCCAAACGGTGATCGCCGCCACGGCCAGCGCCGCCCCCACCACGATGCGGGCCTCACGCTTCATCTCACCAGAACTTCCAGTCTCCGCGCGCCAACACCCACGCCGTCAGAGCCGCGTTACTCACCGCATGCGCGACGACACACGAGAACACGTCTTTGCGTTTGTAGAGAAGCCAGTTGTACATCGCGCCACAAATCAGACCCGCCAACCACTCGCGATGTTCACCGCCAAACAACACCACCGTGACGGCAAACGACGGCCAACTGAACGTTCCGACGGGAACTTGCTTGAAGTCTGCTCTCACCAGCCACCGAATCAAAAACGCCCGCCAGAAAAGCTCCTCCATCAGCGGCACGACGATGACCGCTCCGACCACACGAAACCCGATGAACACCCATTTCCCGCTCGGATCGAATACCTCGGCCTTTCCGAGTTTGGGGTAGTACGAATCGATCCCGATCCAAATCGCAATCACAAACAAGCCGACCGCTACGGCTGACAACCACGTTGTAGCTGCGCTTCTGTGAAGCGCAGAGCTTCCGCTGTCCGCATGTCCTCGGCGCTTCACAGAAGCGCCGCTACACCACATCGGCGAACGAAGTTCCTCATAGTGTTTGCGAAAGACCCAGAGCGCAGCGGCGACGACGATTGTCGTCACGGGATAAACCCACACCAAATTCTGCGACGACTGCACCGAGAGAAACGCCAGGTAGATCGCGAACGGGGCGACGTAAGGCAGCCAGGGTTTGGATTTTGTCATTTCACGCATCCAAGGAGCTGCGCACGCCGAGGCCGGGACGCGCCATCACGTGGGTATAGATTTGCGTCGTCGCCACGTCCTTGTGGCCGAGCAGTTCCTGCACTGTGCGGATGTCGTTCATGGCGATCAGCAGTCAGTACAAAAACACCAAGGCGTTTAGCGCCTGGTTCTGAGTACTCGCCGCCACATGCCGCCTGACAGCCAAGTATTCGAGGTACTGATGGGCTTCTTCCGCCCCCATGTCCTTGGGATGACGCTTCCCGTGAAACAGGATGAACCGTCTGATCCAATCTACGTACGTCTGCTCGGTGCGCAGGCTGTGGTGCTTCAGCCGACACAGGTGACGCACCTGATCAAGCAACCGTGGCGGTCGGGCCGGGCTTGGAGCCTTTAGTTCTGTCTTAACTTCGGGAGCGAAATCGTTCATGTTTCGGGCTAGTGAGTTGGTAATCAATGATCTGCACAAAGGCAAGCTCCGGTTTAAACTGGCGGAATACACTGCAAGAATGCAACTCACTTAAATGTTGAACTGAACGACCCTCGCTTAAAGGCGAGGGTCGTTCAGGATCCGCGCTGATTTGCGTTTGCCTGTGGCTGATTTCTTCTTCCTGGTCTTCGTGTGCTTCGTGGTGAAATGGAGGAGCTAATCCCGCTCACGTGCTGGCCGTTTCCGCATCGCCAAGTAATAGATCACCGGCACAGCCATCCGCGACAACAGAAGCGAGGCGACTTCGCCCGCCATGAGGGAGATGGCCAAGCCTTGGAAGATCGGGTCGAAGAGGATGACGCTCGCGCCGACGACCACGGCGGCGGCGATAGCATTCTCGCCTGCGTCACTTTGGGTTGGCCGGTGGGGCAGGTTTGTTCAGACAGCAAGCACCATTGCCGACGCCGAGTTTCTTCAGGATGTCTTCCATCAGGCACCATTTCGTGAAGCCTGACTGCAACAGATTCGCGCCGACAAACGCTGTGAACCACAGCCAGTACGGGCTGACCCAATGGGCCAACGCCAGGCTGATGAGAATAAAACTGCCGGCGATGATGCGGATGTAACGTTCGATGGTCATGATGGTTTCTCCCGTTGTTTCTTCCAGCGTTCACGAAGAACCGCGTGCAGACGGTCGTGGAACCGCGCGGGCAATTCGTAAGGTTTGCCGTCCTTGTAGAGCGTGATGGTCTTGCGGATGTTGTCCACGACGATCTGGCAGGGATTACAGCCCGCCAGATGGTTCTCAAACTCGTCGCAGATGGCCGGGTCAACCGTGCCGTCCACGTACTCGTTCAGCAGCGCCAATAGTTCTTCGCATTTCATCTCACCGCTACTGAGCCGCGAAGACAGGAAAGGTTACAGGCCGAAAGCAACGGTTTCGGGCGGCGAAGCCCCGGGCGCCGGATTTACCGGACCATCTTATCCGATCTGGTTTCAGTCAAAGTCTGTTGTCCTGTCGCCTTCCTGAATTTTCCGGGCAAAACGACGGATCTGCTCTTTCGTCACTCTGGACACGGAAAGCTGCGGAAGATTATGGGTGTCAAAGAAAGAGACGGCGGACGACTCAGGATTCGGCGTTGGTGAGCCGCCCGTGATCTCACACCGGAAGAAGAGTTTGTAAACATGATACGGGAAAGGCGGTTCGTGCCGCTGCTTCTCTCGATCCAACACCGCCAACAGCCCCATCGCGCGACCCGCAAATCCGGTCTCTTCCTGCAGTTCTCGCATCACCGCCTCGGTCGGGCTCTCGTTGACATCGGCCCAGCCACCGGGCAGTGCCCAACGACCTTCGTCGGCGTCCTCGCGGATCAGCAACACCTTCCCCTGTTGAAAAACGACGGCTCGCACATCCACTTTGGGCGTCGGATATCCGAACTCCCGGGCGTTCCAAGCCAGGACAACTTCCACGGGCAGATTCGAATGGGCGCTCAAGATCTCCGCCGCAAGGCGGTTGATTCGCTGATACCGTTCGGTATCGAATCTGTCTTTCGAAAAATGCAGGCCGGCTTGACCGATCGCCTGTAATTCGCGCGCTATCACCATCCAATCCATGGTTCGATCCGACGACAATACCAGAGCGGAGTCGGCGGGAAAAGACAAACCCCGTTCTCACATGGGTCGAAGCGGGCAGCCCGGCGGTCTGCCCCTACCTCGCATTTCAATCATCAGTGCTGGCACGGGGTGACGCGCTTGCGTTCGTTGCCGAAGGCGCGGGTGAGTTGTTCGCGGAGTTGGAGCCGGGCGCGGAGGAGACGGACTTTCACGTTGGCTTCGCTCAGGCCGAGTGCGTCGGCGGTTTCCTTCACGGACAAACCTTCGACATCGCGCAGGAGGAAAACGACCCGGTGACCTTCGTCGAGCTTGGCCAGCGCGTCGTCAATCAGGCGCGCCGTTTCGTTGCGCTGGACGAGTTGCTCGGGTGATTCGCGCCAGTCGGCAATGTATTGGGGATGTGGCAGGTCATCCCGTTCTTCGAGAGGCTCGGTGGGAAGACCTTTGCGTTTACGGATGATCTTCAGCGCGGCGTGGGTGGCGATGCGCGAGAGCCACGTGTCGAAGCTCGCTTCTTCGTGGAACTCGGCGATATGTTCCAGTGCGCTGAGAAAGGCTTCTTGCGTCATGTCCTCGGCGTCCTGTTCGTTGGCGGTGATGCGGCGGGCAAGGGTGTAGATGCGGCGTTCGTGGCGGTTGACCAATTCCTCGAACGCGTCAAGGCCGCCCGACCGCGCACGCCGGACAAGCTCGGCATCTGGGAGTGATTCCATCTCGGAATGCCGATCAATAACTGAGTTTTCCGAGTCGAACCTTGCCGCGGAAGACCCAATAGACCACCGACGTGTACGTCAGCACGAACGGCATGCCGAACGCGGCGATGGTCGCCATGATCGCCAGCGTCTTCTCCGATGAAGCCGCGTTGTAGATCGTCAGGCTCCAGTCGGGATTCAGCGAGGAGTGAATCAGGTCGGGAAACAGCGCGACCGCGAACAGGAACGTCAGCGCCGCAATTGTGGCACACGACGACGCGAACGCGTAGCCCGGGCGGCCGAGGTAAATGGCGCGCGGAATGTTGGCAACGGCGAGCACGTTGAGCACGACCACAAGCCACATCCACGGATGCACGCGAAAGTTCCGCGTTGCCAGTCCCGCCGTGGCGGGATCCACCAGCGTGATGATGGTGGTGAACAGGTACAACACGAGAAAGAAACCAAACGCTCGCCACATCCAACCGTGGATCTTCCTCTGCAGTTCGCCCTCCGTTTTCAGATAGAGGTAGATCGAACCATGCATGGCAAACAACGCGACTGTAAAACACCCGACCAGTAACGCGTACGGAGGCAGCAGGTCAACGAAGCGACCGCGGAACTCGCCGTCAGCGCCGATGGGCACGCCGTGCATGGCGTTGCCGACAGCCACGCCGAACAACAGAGTCGCAACCGCGCTGGCGACGCAGAACGACACATCCCAAAACATCCGCCACGCTGGCGTATCCAGTTTGCTGCGAAACTCTATCGAGACCGCACGAGAAATCAGCGCGAACAGCAACATCATGAACGCGGTGTAAAATCCCGAGAACACAGTGGCGTAGGCATCGGGAAACGCGGCGAACAATGCGCCACCGAATGTCACCAGCCAGACCCCATTGCCGTCCCAAAGCGGCCCGATGGAGTTCAGCAGGATGCGGCGCTCCTCGTCCTTGCGCACCGAGAGATGCAGAATGCCGACACCGAGGTCAAATCCGTCGAGGATCGCGTAACCTGCCAGCAGAACGCCGAGGAGCACAAACCACAGTACGTGCAAGTCCACGGTGATTATCCTTTCCCTTTCGTCGGCGGGTGCGGCGGCCCCTCTTCGGCAGCCGTCAACGACGCGCCGCCGGTTCCCGCGCGCAGGCTCGCGACTCCGAGCAATGCGCTCGGTGACGTTACGGCGGGAGCAGCCTCGACCGTCTCCGGGCCGTGCTTGATCTTGCTATCCAAGACATACACCCAAACAGCAAACAGCATGACGTAGATCAGCAGAAAGATGATGAGTGAACCCAAGACCTGATTGGCAACAACTGTTTTCGACACCGCGTCGCTCGTGCGCAGCATGCCGTACACGATCCACGGTTGGCGCCCTACCTCCGCCGTCACCCAGCCAAGCTGGTTGGCGATGTACGGCAGCGGCACCGCAAACACAAACACCCACAGCAGCCAGCGTTTCTCGAACAGCGTCCCGCGCCAACGCAGGTAGGTTGCGAAGAGCGTGATGGCGATGAAGAAGCCTCCCAGCCATACCATGCTGTGAAACGAGTGGAACGTCACCGCCACGGGCGGCCAATCTGTGCGCGGGACTTTGTCCAGACCGTCGACAGGCTCGCGGAAGTTGCCATGCGCCAGGAAGCTCAACAGGCCGGGGATCGCCAAACCGTGTTCTACTCTTCGCGCGTTCTCGCCGGGCAGCCCGAACACATACAGCGGCGACGGCCCCTTTCCCGTTTCGAAGCGCGCCTCCATCGCCGCCAATTTGGCTGGCTGCGTAACCGCAACGTTCTTCGCCTGCAAGTCGCCTTGGACGAGCGCCGCCAGCGACATCACGGTGGCCAGGGTCAACGCGGAATGGAAACTCTTCTTCGCGAACTCGGCGTGTCGTTCCCTCAGAAGGTAATACGCCGAAACACTCATCACGAAGAACGCGCCGAGGATGTACGCGCCGATCCACACGTGCAGCAGCCGATGCACGCTCGACGGATTGAATACCATCGCCCAGAAATCCGTGATCTCGGCGCGCGCGTTGAGGCCTTCTCGCACGATGTGAAAGCCCGCGGGCGTCTGCTGCCACGAGTTGGCCACCACGATCCATACGGACGAAAAGAGCGCGCCGAGCGCCACCATGCAGGTCGAGAAGAAATGCATTTGTTTTGAGACCTTGTCCCAACCGAATACGAGCACGGCCAGGAAGCCCGATTCGAGGAAGAACGCGAAGATGCCTTCCGCGGCCAGTGCCGAGCCGAAGACATCGCCCACGTACCGCGAGTAGGTCGCCCAGTTCGTCCCGAATTCAAACTCCATGACGATGCCCGTGGCGACGCCGACGGCGAAATTGATGGCGAAAATCTTGGTCCAGAACTTCGCCGCCTCCTCGAACTGGCGATCGCCGGTCCGCAGATACTGCCATTCCAATGATACGAGCAGGCCGCCGAGGCCGATCGTCAGCGGCGGAAACAGATAGTGAAACATGATTGTCAGCGCAAACTGGATGCGTGATAAAGTGACAACGTCGAATTGCATTGCTCAATCCCTCCGTTGCTGTGGCGGCGCTACTTCGCGCCGCACGCGCCGCCTATGCCAAACTTCTTAAGGATGTCTCCCATCAGACACCAGCGGGTGATGCCCACTTGCAGCAGATTGGCGCCGACAAAGAGTGTCATGGCCTCTCTTCCCAACTCGTTTTCAGTGGAACGGACTCGTGATCATCCCGCCGATGACCATGCCGTACAGTGTGCTCATCCGAGGATTACTTGTCAATGGACACGCACACGTTGGGCGGACAATTCGCCTTCAGCGGAAGTAGGCTTTCAGGACGTACTGGAGCACCATGCGCTGGGTGTTGAAAAATGAGCCGTTCAACGCAATCGCGTGACGCATGACGTCGATGAAACGAGCACGGTCGCGATAGAACAACGGGATGACAACCTGCTCCAACTTGTCGTACAGCGACGCCGCATCGTGCGGGGTGCGATCACCTTCGGCCGGCGCGGTGCTGTCGATGGCCCAGCCGGTCGTGCCTTCGATGCATCCTTCAATCCACCAGCCATCGAGGATGCTGAGGCTCGGCACACCGTTGACGGCGGCTTTCATGCCGCTTGTGCCCGAGGCCTCGAGTGGCGGCTGAGGCGTGTTGAGCCACACGTCCACGCCGGCGGTCATCAATCGTCCGAGTTCCCAATCGTAGTTGGCGAGATAGGCGACCTTGACGCGACCCTTGAGCGCTTCGCTCGCCTGGAAAATCCGTTTGATGAGTTCCTTGCCGCCTTGATCCTGTGGATGCGCTTTGCCCGCGTAGATCACCTGGAGCTTGCCGGTTTTGGCAGCGATGTCTTTCAACCGTTCCATGTCATAGAACAGCAGGTCGGCGCGTTTGTATGCCGCCGCGCGTCGGGCGAAGCCAAGCGTCAGATCGTGGAGGTCCATGCCCGCGTTGGTTTCGCGGTTGACCCAATCAATGAGTTGGCGCTTGGCTTCCATGTGCGCGTTCCAGATTTTCTCCGGCGTAATGCTCAGCGCGTAGCGCAAACTGAAACTGTCCGTGCGCCAACCCGGGATGTGCTGGTCGAACAACGCCTTGAACGCAGGCGACATCCACGTCGCCACGTGGACGCCATTGGTGATGGCGTCGATGCGATATTGGGCGAACATGAGCTGCGAGACCTCGGCGTGTTTATTGGCGACGCCGTTGACGTAATGGCTCAGGTTGAGCGCGAGATACGTCATGTTCAACTCGTCCCCGCAGCAGAACACGTCTTTCATCGCCGCCATCTCGTCGCGGCCGAGGACGCTCGTCACCATGTCCAACGGAAATTTGTCGTGACCCGCTGGCACCGGCGTGTGGGTGGTAAACACGCATTTGCGCCGCACTTCCTCCACGTCATCGAGATTGAAGACCTTGTGCCCCGCCTTCTGCGCCTGTTCATCGAGCAGGGCGACCGTCAACAGGCTCGCGTGGCCTTCGTTCATGTGGAAGCGGCCAATGTCGCTATACCCCAACGCCCTTAACATCCGCACGCCGCCGATGCCGAGAATGACTTCCTGACACAAACGATAGTACAAATCGCCGCCGTAAAGGTAATGCGTCAGCGTGCGATCCCACTCGGCGTTCTCCGGCAGGTCCGCGTCGAGCAGATAGACCGGCACGTAGAAATCCTCCGGGCCTGGCACCTTGTATTTCCAGGCGCGGATCAGCACGCGCCGTCCTTCCAACATCACCGCCACGCGCGGCGCCATCTCCTGGAGGTGGTCCTCCACGACCCACTCGACCGGCTGTTCCGTCTGCCAACCGGTGGCGTCAAGCCGCTGATAGAAATAGCCTTTGCGGTACAGCAACGTCACCCCCACCATCGGCACGCGCAGATCAGCAGCGGACCGGATCGTGTCGCCCGCCAACATGCCTAGGCCGCCGCTGTACGTCGGGATGGAGGGTTCGAGCGCGATCTCCATCGAGAAGTACGCCACCAGCGGTTGGCGATGAATGAGCGGACTGGACAGCGATTGCGATTCGGTTTGCTCCGGGTTCATAATCTTCTGCGCGCCAGCATAAAGCCGGGGCCAGCGGTGGGCAAGCCTTCAGGAATCCGCCGGCAACTCGTGCAGCGGGAACACGGTCTGGCGAATCCTCTGGGTTGTCTCGCGCACGACCGGCTCCACGGCGGCGCGTTGTTCGGCGCTGACAGGCAGTTCGCGGTCGTGGAGGCCACCGAGCCATTCCGTGCTCTGCAACATCACGCCGCCCATGCCGACGCCCAGGTCGTTTTCATCTTCTTCCCCGCAGAATGTTTGCCACACGAGTGCCCAACCGCGCACGGTGTTCCCGACGTTGTAGCCGCCGCCGCCGGTGGCCAGGATTGGTTTGCCGAAACTCAGGAGGCGATGGACGATTTCGGGATAAACGTTGTTGGTCAGGGCGAGATGCGTCAGCGGATCGCCGGCCAGCGTGTCCATGCCAAACTCGACCACGAGCACGTCGGGGTTGAAAGCTCCGATCAGCGGTACGCTGATTCTGTTTAACGCGAACAGAAACGCCTCGTCGTACGTGTAGGCCGGCAGCGGCACGTTCACGTTGTACCCGCGGCCCGTCCCCTCGCCGATTTCATCCTCGAACCCGCCCCACGGGAACAGAGTCTTGCCGCTCTCGTGCATGGAGATGGTCATCACGTCGTTGCGGTCGTAGAACGCCTCCTGCGTGCCGTCGCCGTGGTGGGCATCGAGATCAAGGCAGAGGACGCGCTTGCCGGCGTCAGCCAGCCGCTGGCAACCGAGCACCATGTCGTTGAGGTAACAGAAACCGGACGCTTTCTCCGCGCCGGCGTGATGGAACCCGCCGGAAGGATTGAAGACGATATCGGCGTCGCCCGACAGGATCAACTGCGCACCGGTCAGCGTCGCCCCGCACGCCCAGCGCGGATATTCATAAACGTCGCGAGAAACGTGCGTCTCGGGTCCGCCCAGGCCCATGCCGAATCCGACGACGGTCAGATCACCGGCCGCGGCGCGCTGCAGTTCGTCGAGGTATCGCGCCGTATGAAACTTCTCCAACTCGGCACGGGTCGCGGGCCGTGGCGCCACGACCGCGCGGTCTTCGCCGGTCAGCAGTTGAAAGGAGGCGAGCCGCTCGCGCAGCCGTGCCGCCCGCTGGGTGCGGAACGGGCAATCGGGCGGATAGGTGAACGCCTCGATGTCCGGCGAATGGATGAACGCCAGTTTCCTGTTGTTCATTTTCTCGAAGTCCCTCGCTGCCGTTCTGGCATCGGGTTAGAATCGGTTCCGACCGCAAGGCGAACCCTCGCCTTACGGCAAAACGCCGCATCAATGGAAACCCATCCAGAAACTTCCATAAGATGTCACCCTGAGCGCGGCGAAGGGTCTCAGTCGTTCGGGGGACTGCGGAAGCACCAGAGATTCTTCGCTTCGCTCAGAATGACAGGCTCTAAAGAATAGGTCTCCGGACGAGTTCGAGTTTTCTGTTCATGAACAGCCCGATCTACGCAAACTCCATGTCGTAGTGATAAACGTCGCCGCTGAGCGCGCTGCGGACCTTGCAATTGCTCTTGCTGATGACCGCCTGCATGGCCCGGTTGTCGCGCAGCACCTCGGCGGTGAACCCGCTGATGCCGTTGCGTCGCGCGATGCGGGCGAGATAATTGAGCAGGAACGTGCCGATACCGCGCTTCTGCCATTTGTCGTCCACTACGAAGGCGACTTCCGCGCGGTTGGTTTTCGGGTCGAGATAATAACTGCCCATGGCGATGATGTCTTCCCCGTGGGCCGCCGGCAATGTGCCGACAATCGCCACTTCATTGCGGTGGTCAATATAGACGAAGTCTTCGATCTGGCGCCGGGGGATGTGCGTCATATTGCTCATGAAGCGATAATAAATCGTCTGCTGCGACAGATTGTAGAACAGGTCGCGCATCAGCGGCTCGTCGGTCGGATGGATCGGGCGGAAGTTGATCTGCGTGCCGTCGTTCAACAGATAGCTGGTGCGCAGTTCCTTCGGGCCGACGATGATCTTGCCTTCCTTGTCGGCCATCTCGGCGGAGAGGTATTTGGTCTCGATGGCCTCGCGCAGCAGTTGCGCGCGGAATTTCGGATGGGCGATGCTGATCAACGCCATGGCCCGCTCCTTGACGCTCTTGCCGTGCAGGTAGGCCACGCCGTACTCGGTGGCCACGTAATGCACGCCTGCCCGCGTGGTCACGACGCCGGCGCCGGGGCTGAGGCGTGTCACGATGCGGGAGACGGTGCCACCGCGCGCGGTTGAGGGCAACGCGATGATGGCTTTGCCGCCGTGCGCCTTGGCCGCGCCACGGTTGAAGTCCACCTGCCCGCCGACGCCCGAGAAAAACTTCGTGCCGAGCGAATCGGCGCAGACCTGGCCGGTGAGATCGATCTCCAAGGCAGTGTTGATCGCCACCATCTTGTGCTGTTGGCTGATGATCGACGGATCGTTGACGTACTCGGTCGGCCGAAACGAAAACATGGGATTGTCGTCCACGAAGTCGTACAGTTTGCGGGTACCAAGGCAGAAGCTTGCCACGACCTTGCCCCGGTCCAGCGTCTTGCGGGCGCCGGTGATGACGCCGGCCTTGACCAGGTCCACGATACCGTCGGTGAGCATCTCGGTGTGGATGCCGAGGTCTTTTTTGCCCTTCAGAAACTGCAACAACGAATGCGGGATGCGTCCGATTCCAAGCTCGATCGTGGAACCGTCCTCAACCAGTGCGGCGACGTACTCGGCGATGCGCTGAGCCTCCTCGGTGTCCTCCACGTAGGGAACCTCGTGGATCGGTTCCTCCGACGGCACCAGCGCGTCCAGGTCGTAGACGTGGATGAACGTGTCGCCGAGGGTGCGCGGCATGTTGGGGTTGACCTCGGCGATGACCAGCGAGGCGTTCTCCGTTGCGCTCTTGACGATGTCTACCGACACGCCGAGGCTGCACATTCCATCTTCATCCGGCGGCGACACTTGGATCAACGCGGCGTCTAGCGGCAACTGCCCGGAGTTGAACAGCCGCGGAATGTCCGACAGGTGAATCGGCGTGTAGTCGCCCAACCCTTCCTGGATGATGTTCCGCACGTTTTCCGCGATGAAGAAACTGTTCACGCGAAAATACTGGCTCATCTCCTTGTGCGCGTACGGCGCTTCGCCGAAGGTCAGCAGATGCAAAATCTCGGTGTCGGGCAGCTCGGTGGCGCGGTTGGTCAGCGCGTGCACCAGTTCCAGCGGCTCGGCGCAGCCGGTCCCGATGAATACGCGGTGGCCCGGCCGCAGCTTCGCGACCGCTTCCGCCGCCGTCGCGATGGACGCTCTGTATTTC
>Ga0187885_10000860_pt1 | contig 35587 bp, 36 predicted proteins | sample June2016WEW_20_1_3_FD_132970 | JGI IMG/M metagenome (GOLD analysis project Ga0187885, IMG submission 132970) | Peatland microbial communities from SPRUCE experiment site at the Marcell Experimental Forest, Minnesota, USA - June2016WEW_20_100 | ecosystem: Environmental > Terrestrial > Soil >...
AAAAAACAGGAGGAGCTAAAATATCATGCGTCAGGATGATTTACCACAATTTGCCACGCTATTAGTTATAACCGGTGAACTATACAGTAAATCCATATCAGATTATTTAACCGACATTTACTGGGAAGCCCTACAAAAATTTGATTTAGGTGAAATTAAACAAGCATTTAAAACACATATTAATAATCCTGATAGTGGGCAATTTTTTCCAAAGCCTGCTGATTTAATTAAGATTATGTCTAAACACAATACAACAGCTAAAATAGCTTGGAACAAAGTAGAATACGCCATTACAACAGCCGGAATTTATCGTAGTGTAAAATTTGACGATCCATTAATCCATGCAACTATAACTGCAATGGGTGGTTGGATTAAGATTTGCAGCACATTACTTAAAGATTGGCCTTGGTTAGCACATGAATTTCAGCGACAATATCCGGTATTAATCAATAATTTATCCACAACTAAATTATTAGTAACTCATTAATTATTAATCAAAACTAGCTAATTAAACCTTTTTCATTTCTTTGTTGATCACAAAATTTTAATTTTGTACTTATACTCTCGGCAAAAGCATTTTTAACTTTTGACGCGTGGAGCACGCGTCATTTACGCTTCACTAACGGTCGTCAACTATGCCCGTGTGGAAGGGAAGGGAAAGGAATATGGAAAGGAAGAGAAGGGAATAGGAACAGGAATAGGAAAAGCGCGTCACGGTGCGCAAACAGCTCGTTTTATTAACAACATTGTTTGTGATCAAATGCATTGTCTTAAAATTATAATTTAATGTTTTTACCAAGTATGAATTGTTTATTTTAGACTTTGTTCTTTATAAAAATTAATATCAATTTTTTATTAATATTTTTAACAATACCATCATACTAAAACTTATTCTTACAAGAATGGGTTTTTTATTTAGCATGTAATTAAAATTCAAGATTATTGCATACTGAGGAATTTTATATGCTTTATATTAAGAATGATCATGCTGTACGTACTATAGCTTTACTTGAAGCAGTACGCTTCTGTGGTAGTGAAAAAAATCTTGGTTTAGCAGTTAAAATACAACAACCAGCTATTAGTAAATGGATTGGCGATCCTTCAATAACAATTCCCTATGATTCAGCATTAATGATAGAAAAGATCACAGGGATTAGTGTTGACCGTTTAATGCCGCACCAAAAAGAAATTAATGCTTACCTTAATGAAAGAGCGCTCGGTACATTAATGTTACGAGAAATTTCTAAAAATGCAATTATAATTACTAACTCTGTTTCGCTACCATTCTTACAATCCAATCGATTTATTATAATTGGTACTGATAATATATTAATTTCTGGCCTAGCAATTTTAAACTCTCATTCAGCGAATAAAATCAAAGCCTTAATCTTAGATTTAATATCACTTATTACTGAAACGAGATCTATTACAGACCTACTTAACAAACTGTTAATTAGCGAACGCATTGCTGTAGGTTTACGCTTAGAGCAATTAATTGGCAACCGTCAAGGCCAAAAAATTACCAAAAATAAACTTAATCAAGAACTTGCTAATAGCATTTGCTACCAAATAACCGGCAGAACAGATACCCACTCTGCAAAAATTGTTGGGTTTAGTAAAGATACTTATATCAGAGGTAAACAAGTTTATTTATATGGAGATCAAAAACTAATTAATGCTGTAGATAGTAAAACCATGGCTATTGCTAAAGCTGCAAAATTAATCAAACTCGCAAAACAACAACAATCAAAATTTTAACCACTACGAACAAAGGAGAACTTAATGTACAAAATCAAAACTATAAAACCAAAATTACTAGGAAAAGACTATATAATTACCTCTGATTACATTAATGCTAAACAACGATTAACTAATTTTGCAATTAAAAGAAAAAATTTATTTCTGCGGCTATTTACTAGAACTAAACGCAACACTAAAAATCCAATTAAAAAGGTAAATATTAATTATGGGTACAATTTTATCAAGACTTATTAGTTAGATTGATGGGTGCACCTGGTTGTTTAGGTATTGATCGAAATCGTTTTAATCTTATTTCTATTTTTTTAAGAAATATAAAATTTAACGCATAAAAATGAGAGGTTAATTTATATGGAAAATACAATTTTAAGACTTCCAGCTGTAAAAAAATGTACTGGTCTTTCTCGTTCATCAATTTATTTGCGTATTGCCAAAGGCAATTTTCCAAGACAAATTTCACTTGGTACTAGAACTGTTGGGTGGATCAAGAGTGAAATAGAGGCATGGTTATCTAATCAAATTGCCCAAAGTAGAGGTAATACCGTGTAAAGAATGTGAATGTAACAATTAAATAGAAAATAAAATTAGCTGGATTAGCATTTATAATGCAATTGTAATGTTAGCGTTTCATTATTTTTTATAACGTTGGTATTGTATTTTAAACTACATGTTATATAAGTTTATCTTCATAATTCATTGATAATGAAAATAATTAACTATATTCAAGATAAATTTTTTTAGACATCTTAGTGACAATAGTTTTGCTGTTTTCCTAAAACAGAATATTATTTAGTTACCATGCTCTGATTTTTTAATTTTTCTAAATAATCTGCCCACTCTTGCATCATCTTTTTGCGCTCCGGTAGATACTCAGCATAATTATAAGCAGCTCTAATCTTATTTCGTTCAGAATGTGCTAACTGACGTTCAATTACGTCTCTGTTCCAACCTTGTTCGTTAAGCAAAGTACAAGCAATAGATCTAAAACCATGTGCGGTCATTTCATTAGATGTATACCCAAGCCTTCTTAACGCACATGTAATGGTATTTTCTGACATTGGGCGATATGAATTAACAATACCAGGAAACACGTACTTTCCATCTCCTGTTAAAGGATATAGCTCACGTAAAATAGCTGTTGCTTGAGTTGAAAGCGGTACAATATGCAAAGACTTCATTTTCATTTTTATATCGGGGATCCGCCATTCCGCGGTATCAAAATTAAATTCAGACCATTCAGCTTTTCTAAGTTCTCCTGGCCTTACAAATACCAATGGCGCTAGTTTTAGAGCGCATTTTGTAACAAAATACCCATTATAATTATCTATAACACATAATAACTTACCTATTTCTTCTGGGTTAGTTATACTTGCATGATGCTTAGTTTTTACAGGCTCTAATGCACCCTTTAAAGCAGCAGACGGATCTGCTTCAGCTCTAACTGTAATAATCGCATATCTAAAAATTTGCCCACATGTTTGCAAAACCCTATGCGCCAATTCTCTTGCACCTCTGGATTCAATTTTATGCATTAATTTTAGTAGCTCTATAGATGTAATTTCAGATATTGGCCTATTACCAATCCATGGGAATATATTTTTTTCAAGTCTACTAATTATTGTTATAGCATGTCCTTTAGTCCATTTAGTTGAAAACTTGACATGCCATTCTCTTGCAATAGCCTCAAAACTATTTTGTGCTGCTTGCTTTTTATTATTTTGTATAGTTTGTTTTATAAAGCTTGGGTCATTACCATTTGCTAGTTGTTGTTTGGCTTCGTTTCTTCGTTCTCTTGCTTGAGATAGAGTAATATTTGGGTAGACCCCTATAGCTAAGGATTTTTCTTTTCCGTTGAAGATGTATTTATACCGCCAATACTTTGCTCCATTAGTAGTAATAACTAAAAATAAATTTTTACCATCGCTTACTTTATACTGTTTTTCTTTTGGTTTTAATTTACGAATTTTAGTATCTGTTAGCTTCATTGGGGTATCTCCTTTAGGGTATGTATTCATACCCCGTAAATATACCCCATTTTAATATTGGCTTTTTATGGAAATTTGGGGTACTTACTAGACAAAAAATATCATAATTAAATAGTATTTACAAGGATTTTTGGATGAATGTGGATGTTATAAGAACATTAATTGGCTCCCCGAGACGGACTCGAACCGCCGACCCAGTGGTTAACAGCCACTTGCTCTACCGACTGAGCTATCGGGGAAATGAAAATTATTATAAAGGTTTTAGCCAATCGGTCAACAGCCAATCTTATTTTTTATCCATAATAGAAACTTGACGCAGTTATATATACTTGATATAAATTTTATTTCGTCAGAAACCATAGTTACAAAAAGGGCAAATCAAATGAGCAACAAAGTTATTAATAAGCTTGATCTAACTAAAGATATTGCAGATTTATTAGAGATCCCCCAAGCTACTGTAAAAAAAGTTATAGATGCTACTTGGGATGTAATTAAACTTAAGTTAGTAGAAGGTGAACAGGTATCTATAGTTGGTTTTGGAAATTTCTATGTTAAAGATAGAGCTGCTAGAATTGGACGCAACCCTAAAACTGGAGCGCAAATTACTATCGAAGCCACTAGAACACCAGGTTTTAAAGCAGGTAAATTACTAAAAGAAGCGGTTAAAGAAGCTAAATAGTCTAAATATTAATTTGTTTGTATTAATTCTAAATAGTCTGTTGAAAAATAATCTAAATAAAATTAATATGACCCATTATTTAAATAATATATAGGGTGCTTAGCTCAGCCGGGAGAGCATCGCCCTTACAAGGCGAGGGTCGGGGGTTCGATCCCCTCAGCACCCATTTATAAGTGTTGAAATAAAAATGGAGCGGTAGTTCAGTTGGTTAGAATACCGGCCTGTCACGCCGGGGGTCGCGGGTTCGAGCCCCGTCCGCTCCGTTTCTTTATAGTAGCTTTAATTTGGGATTAAAATGTTAGAATGGATTAGAGTAAAATTTAAAGGCATAGTAATTTGGGGAGTTACCGGCATAATAACTATAGTATTTTTTTTAGGTACTGGTGATTATTTATTAAATCGTAATTCTAATAATAAAATAGCTGCAAAAGTAAACGATCAAGTTATTAGCGTACAAGAAATAAACAGCATTTATAATGAACAAATTAGACACCTAAATTCTACCAAAAAAAATTATAGCCATATCGGCTTAGATCCACAAAAAATTAAAACTCAAATAATGGTACAATTAATTAATCAATCAGCTATAACCTCTGGATTGCTACATTCTAACTTTATTGTCAACAATGAACATGTAATTCAAACAGTAAAGAATAATCCTATGTTCCAAGATGATGGTAAGTTTTCTGTAGAAAAATACGATAGTTTTTTTAAACATGCCCCTATCACCGAACTAGAATATCAATATTTTTTACGAAAATATTTATTATTAGAACAACTCCATAATAGTTTGTTATTATCTAGTTTTGTACCTAAATCTGATATAAATAATTTTATTGCTACTTTGAATCAAACTAGAGATTTTGGATTTGTAACGATACCGTTTAAAAAATTTACTGACAAAACAAATAATACTCAAGAAATTAGTGAGAAAGAAATAGAGAACTATTATATTAATAATCCAACTTCTTATGTAACACCAGAAGCAGTCAAAATAGCTTATTTAGAAATATCTACTGATAAATTTCTTGAACAAATTCCTATAAATCAAGAGGAACTTAATAAATATTATCAAGAACACCTTAATCTTTATACACTACCAGAATTAGTAAATATTAAGCATATTTTAATTTCAACAGAAAAAAGCGATGACCTCACCGCTAAAACACAAATAGAAGATATTTTAGCTAAATTAAAACTAGGTCAAGATTTTAATAAATTAGCTAAACAATACTCCCAAGATCAAGATACAGCCGTTAAAGGCGGAGATTTAGGGTGGATTGGCAAAGGGGAAACAGAACTAAATTTCGAACAAGCAGCTTTTTCTTTAAAAAATCCTAGTGAAGTATCTAATGTTATACAAACTAAATTTGGATACCACATTATTCAACTAATCGCTAAAAGAGAAGCTAAAATTAAAAATTTTGAAGAAGTATTACCTCAAGTTACAGAAAACTATAAAGAAGAGCTTGCTCAAACTACACTGCAAAATTTAATTGAAGAAATAGAGAATAACTCCCTTGAACACGAAGATTTATCTAACATTGCTAACAAATTTAATTTAACCGTACAATTTGCTGGACCATTTACTAACCAAGGGCCAACTCAAGGTGTTCTAAAATTTAAAGAAGTAATAATAGCAGCATTTGATGAAAAAAATCTTCATAAAAACAGTAATTTAATAAAGTTAGCAGATGATCGTTTTATTATTTTAAGAGTAACGGACCGACAACCAGCTAATAAAAAATCACTATCTGAGGCATATAACGAAATAAAGCAAACATTACAAATGACTAAAGCAAAACAGCAAGCAAAACAACAAGGATTAACTTTAGCAAAAGAATTGCTTACTTCGCCACATCCTAATAAACTTGTAAAATCTTATGCACTTGAATGGAACCTAATTAACAAAGCTTCCAGAAATGCCCACAACATTAACCCGGAAATATTAAAAGCCGTGTTTTCTTTATCAAAACCAAAAACACAAAAAGCTTTTCCATTAAATAATGGTGATTTTATTATAGTACAGCTTTTAAACATACATAACGTAGAAAACTTGCCAAATCAATCAATCAATCAAATAAGCGAGGAATTAACTATGTTACAAGCCCAATTAGAACAAAAATCTTATGAGAAGGATTTAATTGATACTGCTAAAATTGAATTTTTTAATACTTTTGAGTTAGAAAAAAATTTTTAATAAGGAACAATTATGATAGTAACCCCTAAAGTTAGAGGATTTATTTGTACCACAGCTCATCCAAATGGCTGTGCTGCTAATGTAGAACAACAAATCGCATATGTACAAAATAAAACTCATACATTAACTAATAAATTTAATCGAGTATTAGTTATAGGGGCATCAACTAGTTATGGTTTAGCTAGTAGAATTGTAGCTGGCTTTGCTGCTAAAGCTAAAACCATTGGCGTGTTTTTTGAAAGAAGTGCTTTATCAACCAAAACTGGTTCTGCCGGTTGGTATAATTCTGCCGCTTTTGAACAAAAAGCTCAGACAGCCGGTTTGTATGCTAAAAGTATTAATGGCGATGCCTTTTCAACTGACGTAAAGCAACAAACTCTAGATTTAATTAAAAAAGACTGGAACAATAAAGTAGATCTAATTATATATAGTATAGCATCACCTCGTCGCACCGATCCAAACTCAAACAAAATTTACAATTCTGTATTAAAGCCAATTGGACAATCTTATAAAGATCGCACTATAGACATACCTACCGGTAAAATAATTAACGTAGAAATTCCTCCTGCCTCAGAAGAAGAAATAACAGCAACTATTAAAGTTATGGGTGGAGAAGATCTACAATTATGGGTAGATTATCTACATAATGCCAAGGTATTAGCAGATAATTGTAAAATTGTAACTTACTCATATATTGGTCCATCTATGACTTACCCTATATATAGAAATGGTACTATTGGTCGTGCCAAGGAACATTTAGAACAAACTATTAAACAAATTGATAATTTTTTAATTAATCAATACAATGGTCGGGCTTTTGTTTCAGTTAATAAAGCATTAGTTACTCAAGCTAGTTCAGCAATTCCAGTGGTACCTTTGTATATTTCTCTGTTATATAAGGTTATGAAAAATAAAAATATTCATGAAGGCTGTATAGAACAAATATCTAGGTTATTTATTGATCATCTATATAATAATGATAACACTCATTTATTAGATCAAGCCGGAAGAATTCGAATAGATGATTTAGAAATGCGAACAGACGTACAAGAAGAAATTTCTAGATTATGGAATACTATAACTACAGAAAATATAGAACATATTTCTGATTTAGCTGGATATAGGGAAGAATTTTACAAGTTATTTGGTTTTAATATGGCAAATGTTGATTACAGTAAAGATTATAATATTAATGTTCAAATTCCTTCTTTAGTAGAATATGCTTAATTTATTTTTAATTTTATTAGGGTTTATATCGGCAATCAATAACGCTATAGCAGAAGAAGATTTAGAGTCTACTGGTACAAATATAGAAATAATTATTTTTGAAAATCTACACAAAAACAATTCAAACTCCAACGAGTCTAAAGAATTTTTTTCAGAACATATCGGAGAATTAAACAAAACTCACAGTACAGATTTTTTTGATACAACAACCCCACTAAAATTCTTATCGCACGAATATAATAAATTAAACCACAACCAAAATTACAAAATTATTTTACATGCTACAAAACACTATAATTTATTGCCATCACAAAAAAATAAGAAATTTTTAATTAACTCGCCAGATTTTATAGGAACCTTAACTATTACTCCAACACCAGCGCGTAATAATGCATTTAACATAGCTTTTGATGGAATATTTGCTAATAACCGTTTAACTAAATCTATAAAAATAAAATCTAAAGAAGTATATTATTTTGACCATCCAATATTTGGAGCTTTAGTTACAGTGCGCTAATCTCTTCTTCCAGTATTTTATTAAACTGTTCCCTTTTACCTAAAAATGGCTCTATCATCGATTGAATAAAGCCATTGTTTAATTGAGATTTACTTATAGGATCCATATTCAGAAACTCATTAATTAACTTACTAGCAAATTTTAAATCACCATTTAAATTTGAGCTCTTAATGTACATATAGTTCTCTTACTTAAGGTGTTCTTTAATAGCAGTATTAATTAATTTATTAAGAGAAATATTCATTTTAGCTGCTACTTGTTTTGCCTTACTATGCAGCCCTTTGTCCATATTAACATTTGTCCGAATTAAAGATGAACCACCAGTCTTGGTTGGCTTATGTTTAGCAACAACACTATGGTGTTTTTTAACAGTTTTTTTACTTTTGGTATTAGTTGTTTTTTTTACAGCTTTTACACTTTTAGCTTTCATTAAAGACCCCTTAATTAAAAAAATTAACATTTATCATAAATCATTAACTTACAATAGTATAACTTACACTATTTTTCCGCAATTACCAATACTTAATTCGATCATTTTGATCTTCTATAATTTTAAACTCTTTGGATAGATCATTAATCTGATCTACCAAGTCAAAAACATCTTTTTTAATAGACGCCGGCTCTAAGTTAGGTTTTTGTAATTTACTAACTACAGTATCTTGTATATTTTTAAAAGCCTGTTGAACACTAGCAATAAAATTATTAACGGCATTAACCATTACAGTAAATTCACTATTTTTTGGTACTAATAACCGTTTAGTTAAATCTCTACTTTGAGCAATATCATTTAATTCATCCGTGATTTTATAGATCGACTTAACAATACTACTAGCCGTAACTACGCCCAATAATACAGCAACTATAGCAATAAAAATAGCTATGTTCATTCCGTCGTACAAAATTTTTTCTTTTAACATTTTAATTCCATAGAATGCTTCTGCTTTATCTATTTTAGTCACAATTACCCAATTTAACCCTGGAATTGGCAATGGAGCAAAACTACCCATCACTGGTATTTCTCTATAATCAATATAATCTTCGAACCCATCTTTACCGGCAAAAGCTTGCTTAACTGATAAAGTATTAATTGATAAAATACCAATACAAGAATTTTTAACTTTAATTAAATCAATAATATTCTGATCTGTTTTAGAATTTTTTAATGCTTCTAAAAAACTCTGTTTATTCTCTAAAAAATATCTATTATCTGTTCTTAATTTATAGTCTGGACCAACAATTATAGAGTTTACTGATTTCCCTAGTCCAGTTTTATCTAACTTTATTCCATCGTAGGCCATAATGCCATTCAAAACATCAACTGACAATTGTCCAACTAGCACCCCTAATTTATTGCCCATATCATCAAATACTGCTGTACCTATAAAAGCTGCCTGTTCATCATAAGATGCTAGGTATGGCGCAAAATCTGCTATAGCAATAAAGCGCGGTTTATCAGAAGCCATCACTTGTCTAAATACCTCACTCAAATTAGATGTAGCATATGGGCCATTAACTAAAGATGTAGTAAAATCTACCTCTTTATCAACTGTATAAACAATATTACCTTTTTGATCTATTAGAAAAAGATCATAAAAACCAAATTGTTGCTTAAGCTCCACCATTGCTTGATGATATTTAGCATGCATCAAACTATACTGACTACCATCTTCTACCGTATTTAATTGATCTTTTTCTGATAAAGGATATGGATTATCAAAAATATATCTATATTGTAAAGAAAATCCTTCTTCTGAAATTAAATTCAATATTTTTTGTACATCGACAGTTTTACCAATATTATAATATTTATATTTTTCAACAAAATCCCCAAGATATTGATTAATTACTTGGCTTTTATACCCAGAAGATAAAGGCGTAGCTTCTGACAAATATTTTGGAAATGTTTTAGAAAAACCCTGTAAAGCACTAACTGTTGTTTGATTGTTTGCCAAAATTACTATATAGTCAGCCAGATCTTTAAAGTATTTGACTACTTGTTGAGATTTAAAGTATCTAACACTAGTTAATCGTTCTCTTTCGGTATCAAATAAAAATTTTGCCCCCAACTTTTCTGAACGCCATAACATTAAACTACCAGCAACTATAATCGAAAACCAACTAATAACTATAGCGTTAATAATTATCTTTCTCTTTATTTTCATAATACTTATAATTATAAGCAAGTTTAGCAAATTGTTGCTTTTTATAATTTTATAACTTCTGGCTTTTCCCAAGTACCAATAATCTTATATTTTTGTACTTTAAACTCAGTCATCTTAGCACCAGAGACATGATCAAATAGCCATATAGCAGCTCCAACTACCGGATTACCGGCAGCTATAGCGACAGCTAATGGTAAAGTAGCTCCAATTTTAGTAGTTACTTCAGTAAACAAATCTAATTGTTTAGAAGCTAAAACCATCCTGCCTGTAATTTTAATTTTAGCGGACGGACCTAGAATAATTATATGATCTGCTTTTATATCTCCAGAATTAATATTTAAGGTGCCACTTAGTTGGTCAAAAGAAAACCCTGCATTTGTTACATCACTAAAATCTAGTTGTAATCTACGTTGAATATTTTCTACACTTAACAATCCAATAACTCTACCTAACCCTGGCTCTATACCCGTTATAATTCCATTTTTTATATCTAAGTTTAACGTACCAATAACGTTATTTAAGGAAATTTCATGTAAACAATCTGGCCATTGTAAATTAAATTTTATAATGCCGGCCCCATTTTGTATTATCTTACTATTCATGTTAAATTTTTTAAAAGCATTACTAAATTTTTTAGTTTCAACCTCTCCGATAATTTGCAATCCATGTCCTTCAGTAAATACAGAATTTATTTCTCCTAAATTAACGTTGTTTACATAAAAATTTTTGCAATTAAACTTAATTTTTTTTATTTTTGACAATAAATTAATATTTTTTGAATTGTTATCTTTATGGGCATTTTTATCATGATCAACAGCTATCTTTAACTCATTAAAATTAATTACATAATCTCCAGATTTAAAATCGCTAAGCAATAATGTTCCGCTAGCATTAGCTGCTTCAAAATAAATATTATCTGTTAGATGGTCTTTAATAAATCTTATTTTTCCTAAACTGTTACCAAATAAAAATAATTCCTCTATAGTTAGATCAAAATCATTATTAACAATTTTATTTTTATGTTCTAATAATATTTTAGCTTTAAATAAATTTGGACTTTCTATAATTAAATAATCTTGTTTCCAATTAAACTTGGTTTGCACAATAGTATCCAATAACTTAATTTTAAAATTATCTATAACTATATGATCATTAGAAAACTCAATGTTTTCAGATAAATTTTCTAATTTTAAATTAAGTCCAGGGATGTTTAAAGTTGTTTTAATTAGCTTGCAATTTCCAGAAAATTTTATTTTTTCATTTTCATCAGTTGTGATAGGAATTAATAATTGTATAGACAGGTTCATATTACCTTGCGACAATAGCTTATCTAAATGGTTGCCAAAATATCGCAAATCACTTTGCTGTAAAAACTCTATACCCTTTATTGCTGGAGCTGTAATTTCGGCATTAATTAACAATGGGGCAACATCATCAGCGGTAATGTTTTTTAAAGTTGCACTAAGTTGTTTAATTGGTTGTTTGAGAATAAACCCTTTTCTATCACCGGAGTCCATATTGATCTTAAGATCATCATTAACAATATCCATGGTAGCATATAAATGCTCAATTACTGGCCACCCGTGTGCATATTGCAGTTTTACATCTTTAAACTTAACTTTCCAATTAAAAACATTATCTTTACTCCAAAATAATTCATTATAATCAATCGTTCCAGATAATAATGCTTGATCTAACCATGTTAATAACGCTGGATGAACCAAATAATCTGGTAAATATTTAATGGCATTTCTAATATCTTTAGTATTATTTTGCAGCCTAAATTTAGTTATTGAAATATTTTTTGTTTGAGAATTTATATCAATAATGGTATCTATATTAAAATCTATAATATTATTTGTTGTGTCTAATAAAGCTACATTAAGATATAAAGTTTTAATGTATTTAGTAAAATTAGCGTTAATTTCTATAGTCCCAACTAATTCTGCTATAACCTCTTTATTGTGAATATTGTTTGCAACAATATCTATATTTTTAGCAACAAATTCCGTTATTTTTATTTTATTATATAAAACAACTGATAAAATATTAATTTTCCCTGTTACTTCTTGTAACTTAATAACCGTGTGATTATCTTTTAATTTTAAATGTATATTATTTAAACACAAAGATATATTGGTTGAATCCCAATGTAATTTAATTTTCTCAATATTAATAACAACATTATGATCATTGTTTTTATTTAACCAATTAGACAAATCTTCTGCTGTAATATTAATAATTGCTTGATATTTATTATATATTTTATTTACACAAACACTAAAAACTAACAATAATATTAAACACAAACATATTTTTAATATTATTGATTTTTGATCTAATTTATTACTTAACAAAATTTAATCACTTTATGGAATAAATGTACCCAAGCACATACTAATGGCCAAGTTAAAGTACTCGTTGGAACGCTAGCCCAATATATTATGCTATTGGGTGGGTGATGAATATATATTTGAATCCAAAACCTTATTAATTGACTAATACCTATAAGTACGGTTATCATTAAAAATTGTTGCCATATATTAAAAGATCTAAATCTATAGCATAATAAATCTGCAAAAAACGCAACCGGTACTAAATATAAGCTGGTCGTTCCCAACAAATTCCCTAATAACAAATCAATAACTATCCCTAATACAAAAGTAAAAACCACTCCTATTAATTTAGGAATAAAAATAATCCAATAAATTAAAACTAGAGCTAACCAATTTGGCATGAACCATTTTAATTGATATGGCAATGGTAATATACTTAATAATAATGCTATTACAAAAGTAACCAACAAAATAACAATTGTGCTAAAACCTTTTGTTAAATAATTTCTCCAATAACTCATTTAACATTACCATACACTAATAATACTTCTTGACTACTATCTACTTGGGTTTCTAATCTCAATAATATTTCCGCAAATGGAAAATTTATTTCATGTTGTACCTTTTTTACTATTCCAACTTTATAGCCTGGTGGATATTTACCTCCAATCCCAGAAGTCACAAAAACATCGTCTTCCTGTATATCTGCGGTATGAGGTACATGTTGTAAAATTAACTCTGTAGGATTACCAGTTCCCAACGCTATAGCACGAAAACCATTCCTAATATTTAAAACTGGTACCCCATAATTAATATCTGTAATTAACATAGCAATACTAGTAGTTTTTTCCACAGATACTATGCTGCCCAAGACTCCATTAGCATTTATAATAGGTTGTCCAACATATACCCCATGTTTTAACCCTTTATTTAAAACAATTTGATGTTTAAATGGATCTGTACTTACATCTATAACGCTAGCCAAACTTAATACTTGTTTTTGTTGTTCACTGAATTGTAAAAGATTTTTTAATCTAATATTCTCTAATTCTAATGTACGTAAAACCTGCAAATTAGCGGATTGAAATTTATTTAATTGTCTTAAATATATATTTTCTTGTAATAAATTATTATGCGCAATAAAATTTTTAGCTACGTTACGAAATACTTCAAAAGGAAAATTTACTGCTTGAAGCATACAAGTTCTAGGGGCAACAAATAGTTTTTTAAATACCACAAAAGATTTATAACGATAATCTAGACTAATGCAAAATATTGCTATTACTAATACCACCATAAACTGCAATAATCTTGGTGGCTGGTTAGAAAAAATTGGGTTTACTCTGTAGATAACAAATCTCCGCCTAAATCCATCATCTCTAATGCTTTACCGCCACCTCGTGCTACACAAGTTAAAGGATCATCAGCAACAATTACTGGCAAACCGGTTTCTTCCATTAATAATTTATCTATATCTCTTAATAAAGCACCGCCCCCAGTTAATACTAAACCTTTTTCGGCTATATCAGCAGCTAATTCTGGTGGGGCTTTTTCTAAAGCCAATAATACCGCTTCAACTATACCAGATAATGGTTCTTGAATAGCTTCTGAAATTTCGTTGTTATTTAATACAAAACTACGTGGCACGCCCTCTGACAGATTCCTTCCTCTTACTTCTATTTCTTTTACTTCATTACTCCGATATGCAGTACCAATTTCTTGTTTAATTCTTTCTGCGGTTGACTCACCTATTAAAACACCATAATTTCTTCTAACATAATTGACGATACTGTCATCAAATTTATCCCCACCTATTCTAGCAGATGCAGAATATACAACCCCACTTAAAGAAATTATAGCTACTTCTGTAGTACCGCCACCAATATCTACTACCATTGAACCACTGGCTTGTTCAACCGGCATTCCAGAACCGATAGCTGCAGCCATTGGTTCTTCGATTAAGTACACCTCCCTAGCACCAGCTCCTAAAGCTGACTCTCTAATAGCCCGTCTTTCTACCTGGGTTGCGCCACATGGTACACAAATTAATACTCTTGGACTAGGACGAAAAAATCTATTTTTATGAACTTTATGAATAAAATGCTGTAACATTTTTTCTGCAACATAAAAATCAGAGATTACGCCTTCTCTTAAAGGCCGTATGGCAGTTATATTCCCTGGAGTTCTACCTAACATTCTTTTAGCTTCCCAACCAACTGCAGCCACTACTTTTTGTCCTCCAGCTCCACGCTCTTGACGAATAGCTACTACTGATGGCTCATCTAATACTATACCTTCTCCACGCATACATATAAGTGTATTTGCGGTACCCAAATCGATAGATAAATCGTTACTAAATAATCCTCGTAATGAATCGAACATATAAGTTCCCTATAAAATCTTTTATAAAATTTTCTGTAAATTTAAAAATAAATACGTTAACCTCTATATAAAAAAAACACAAGTAAATAATAGCATCTTTTAGTGTTTTATGGTGATAAAAATATTATAGTATCCGTTTAATTTATTATATAAAGAGAATTAATGATTCAACTAGACAATTTAACTCTATTTTTAGGAACAAGATGTATTTTTGAAAAAGCTTGCTTTACTATTTTCCCTGGGCAAAAAGTCGGGGTAATTGGTAAAAACGGAGCTGGGAAAAGCACTTTATTTGCCTTACTAAGAAACGAATTGTTACCTGATAAAGGACATTGTCAGACACCTAAATCTTGGAGAATTGCTCATATACCCCAAAACTTACCAGAAGGTAGTATCACTGCTTTAGATTATGTTTTATCTGGGGATAACGAATACTTAACTATTCAAAATAAATTAATGATTGCTGAACAAAACGATGATCACTCTTCTGTATTACAAGCCCATGATCAATTACATTTAATAGACGGATACCGCATACCAGCCAAGGCAGCTAATCTATTGAAGGGATTAGGATTTTCGGATCCATCAATGCAACAAGCTATTAGTAGCTTCTCTGGTGGCTGGCGTATGAGATTAAATGTAGCTAAAACGTTAATGGCTAGAGCTGATTTATTTTTACTTGACGAACCAACTAACCATTTAGATTTAGACGCTATAGTATGGTTAGAGGAATGGATCAAAAATTGTCATGCTACTGTATTAGTTATTACTCACGATGCGGCATTTTTAGACGCTGTCCCAGAAAATATTTTATTAGTTGAAAACAAACAATTTACCGTATACAAAGGTAATTATTCTTCATATATAGCTCAAAAATCAGCAACATTAGCTTTACAACAAGCAATGTACCTAAAACAACAAAAAACTCGTGCTCATTTACAAAATTTTATTGATAGATTTCGTGCTAAAGCTTCTAAAGCTAAACAAGCTCAATCTCGTATTAAAGCTTTAGAAAGATTACCAGATCTTGCAGCAGTACAAGAACAATCCGCCTTTCAATTTGAATTTACCAATGTAGAACATTGTCCAAATCCATTATTAAATTTAGAAAATATAGAATTTGCTTATCCTGAAGCCAAATCTACCGTAATTTTTAAAAAATTAAATTTTTCTATTCGCCCAGGATCACGCATTGCATTATTAGGATTAAACGGCGCTGGTAAGTCTACATTAATGAAATTATTAGCTGGCAGTCACTCCCCACAAAAAGGTACTAGACAAATTGGTCCTGGTTTAAAAATTGGCTATTTTGCTCAAGAACAAGCAGAAACTTTCCCAACCCAAGAAACACCATTTCATTGGTTCGAAAAACTCGCAACTAATGCAACTCAAAAAGAAATTCGTACTTATTTAGGACGTTTTGCTTTTAGTGACGAACGCGCTTTACAAAAAATATCTTCTTTATCTGGGGGAGAACGAGCAAGACTAGCACTAGCTTGGATTGTTTGGCAAAAACCGCATTTACTGTTATTAGATGAACCAACCAATCATTTAGATTTAGAAATGCGTCAAGCTTTAGCGTTAGCCTTACAATCATTTTCTGGAGCAATGGTACAAGTATCGCATGATCGACAATTAATTATGAATACCGCAGATGAATTATGGTGGGTACATAATGGCACAGTAGAGCCATTCGTAGGAGATCTACAAGACTACGAACAAAAACTAAAAAAAGCACGAAAATTATTAGGTTAAACTCAATTAAATTGACAGATAAATTTAACTAGCCAAATTATATAAATTATGTTAAATATACAGAAATAAAACCAACCCAAAATTAAACTATGGCTGATATTATATGTTAATCCCAACGATAATTATATTTTTACAATTTTTATGTGTATATCATGCATTTAGACGTGGCGCAGATCGTTGGTGGATAATGATAATTTTAATATTCCCAGTACTTGGGTGTTTGATATATATTATTACAGAGATTGTACCACAATTTACTAGCTCTATTACTGGTAAACATCTTAAAAAGAAGATAATTAAAACTATAGATCCATCAAGAGAACTTGTTGCATTAAGAAATTTAGTAGAAAAAATCCCTACTGTGCAAAATTTTCAAAATCTTGCACAATATTATGTCGACAACAGATTAAATCAAGAAGCTTTAGATCTGCTTACCAATAAATTTAATAATACTCATTATAGCAACGATCCTTCTTTCCTATTAATTAAAGCAACAGCTAGTTTTAATTTACAACAATATAAAAAAGCCATAGATTTTTTAGATATACTGAAACAACATGCTCCAGATTTTAAACTAACTGATATCCAGCTTTTGTATACAAAAGCTCAAAACGCCCAAGCAAATATTTAAATCATCGTATAATCTAATTATTATGAAATTAAACAAATTTCTTAAACTATCGGCTCGTCAACTTAATAGTTTTCAAGTACTTAATCTATGTGATAATAATCTTGGTACTTTATGTACAGCAAAATTACAAGCTTTGGGTAAAACACTATCTAAATGCAATAATTTAAAAGAACTCAATCTAAAAAATAATAGCCTTGGTACTACAGATGTAGCCCATTTTCAAGCTTTAGGTTACTTACTATCGCAATGCCACAATTTACAGATCCTAAACCTTGAACATAACGAACTTTATAACTTAAATATACGCTGTACCCAAGCTTTAGTAGATGCTTTATTACAATGCCACCAGTTAACTAATATTAATTTACAAGATAACTATCTTAACTCTTTAGATCTAATCTGTTTCCAGACTTTAAGTAATGGGTTGTTACATTGCGTTGCTTTAACAGAGCTTAACTTAGCTAAAAACTATCTTGGAAATTTAAGTAATCCAGCTTATTTTATGGCTTTAGGCAACGCATTATCACGATGCCATTTACAAATACTTGATCTAAGCGATAATAATTTATCTAATTTAGACTATGTAAACTTAAAAGCTTTTTGTAAAGCATTAACACTTTGCCGTAATTTGTACGCACTTAACTTAGCGTATAACGACCTTGGATCTTTAAATAATACAGAACGCTTCCATGTTTTATGTAGTTTATTTTCACAATTTCATAATCTACAAATCTTAAACCTAGGGTATAACCATTTAAATATTTTAAACTCGGCAAGTATTCAAGTTTTGGGGAATACACTATCAGAATGCTATAATTTAAAAACACTAATACTTAGATCTAATGATCTAGGTACTTTAGAGATAGCTAGACTACAAATGTTAGGTAACGTCCTGCCTCTTTGCGCTAGATTAGAAAGACTGGATCTTATTGGCAATAATTTGGGTGATTTAGACGCAAACAGATTTCAAATCTTAACTACCACAATATCACAGTACCATTATTTACAAATTCTTGACTTAAGGGCTAATAAACTTTTAACTTTAAATGCCCATAAACCATTAGCTTGGTTGGGTAACGCCATAATAAAATGGCATAACTTAAAAGAACTACAACTAAGTCATAATAATCTTGAACAACAAAGTAGCCAGTTAAAACAAATGATAATTACTAATAATAAACAAGCTGCTGCTGATAGAAGAGAAGCTAAAACTTTTTTATTATGCTGGAATAGGCTACTACAACAAGAAAACCACACAATACAAATTACAAATTTAAGTAAATTACCTAAGGAACTTGTTATGGAAACATTACATACACATTATATCCATAATACCAATAATAATATTGAATTTATAAATAAACCTTTAAAGATTAATTTATTTTTTACCTAATCCTTGTTTTAATTCTTGCTCTAATTCTTCCTCTAATATTTGTAATAAGAATTTTTTATAACGCCTGCGTAGCCTTCTCATTAAAATTTTTAAAAATATTTCTAGCTGTTCTTCATCGTCTAATAAAAAATCAACTATATATTGCAACTCTACTGACGATAATAGCTTAAAAAACCATGGCTTCATTTTAGTTTTGTTAACTAAAATTTCTTTGACAGAGTTAGTATTATTAATTTTTTTCTTGTTCTTATTCTTAAAGTTATTTATATAATAAGCATATAAGTAATTTAAATAACCATGTTTGAAGCTCATTTTAACACCTACTTACTTAAAATTAGCTTATAACATACTATATAAAATTTAGAACGCCAAGACCTATCACAAAATTTATTAAACAAATAAGTTATTAAGTTTGCAAAGAACTGTTAACCTGTCCACCCGTAATAACTGCATTTCTTATTTGCTGATATAAGTCTGTCAACGATGATGGTGAATGAGGTAATAAAATCGTACTCATTTTACCATGCATACCCATGTCTTTAAGAGTATCAAAGTATTGCACCATTAAAATTAAACTCATTACATCTATAGCGCTAGCGCCATGAACTGTTTCCTGAAAATCACTTAAAGAATCTTTAAGCCCATCTATTATGGCTCTTCTTTGTCCAGAAACACCTTTGCCTTGTAAAATTTTACTTTCTGCTTCAGCTTCTGCTTGCTTTACTTTCAAAATTTTTTCTGCTTCACCACGCTCCATGGCAGCAATACGTAACCTTTGGGCTTCATTTATTTCATTCATAGCAGTTTTAACTTTAGCATCAGGATTTATATCTGTTACTAAAGCCTTAACAATATCGTACCCAAATTCATTCATCATTTCTTTAAGTTCTTCTTTTACTACATCTGCAATTTCATCTTTTTTAGAAAATACATCATCAAGTTTAATCTTCGGTACCTTAGCTCTTACTACATCGAAAACAAATGCTTGGATTTGTCCCTCAGCATTGTCTAAAGTATAAAAAGCTTCATAAATTTTTTGTGGTAAAATCTTATACTGCACAGCAGTAACAATCTTAACAAATACGTCATCTACGGTTTTAGTTTCTATTTCAACGTCTAATTGCATAATTCTTAAACTAACTTTGCCACTAACTTGCTCGATTAAAGGAATTTTACAATTTAAACCTGGACTACATATACGAACAAATTTACCAAATCTTTCAAGAATATAAGCTGATTGCTGCTCAACAGTAAAAAATATATTAAAAGTTAAGGTTAACCCAACAATAATAAAAATAACAAAACAAAGAAACAAAACAGACATCATATAAATATCTCCAAATTAATATTCAAAAATTTCTAATTTTAAAACCATCAGCAAACTGCCGTAATAAATTAGTTGGCTTATTATACATTGCTAAATTTTGTAATGCTAATATTGCCTCGTTATAATGCTGTTCTAGTTGTTGTTTAGCGCCATCTAATCCCAATATCGTTACAAAAGTTGCTTTGTGCAATTTTTGATCCGATCCATGTGTTTTACCGAGAATTTCTGTAGATTGCTCAAAATCTAAAATATCATCTTGAATTTGAAACATTAAACCAAGATGATATCCATAATTTAATAACTGCTGTTTTACAGTTGTATCGCTTAATTTATGATCGTTAGCAAATGCAGCTAAAATTGCTAATTCTATACAACAAACAATTAAAGCTCCTGTTTTATTAGCGTGCAATCTTTCTAGATTACTCAAAGAAAACTCTTTAGGATCTCTAATTGCTATGCTCTCATAAGCTATGTCTTGAGCTTGACCGTTGACCATCCCAGAAAAACCAGCCGCTTTGGCTAATTTTAATACCATATTACATCTGGTCTCACTATCAAATTTATTAATAACTGAATCTGCTAAAATTTGAAATGCTAAAGTCTGTAAACCATCCCCAACTAAAATAGCTGTTGCTTCGCTAAAAGCTTTATGACAACTTGGTCGACCACGTCGCAGATCATCGTTGTCCATAGCCGGTAAATCATCGTGAATTAAAGAATAACAATGAATTAATTCTAAACTAGCAGCAGCAGCGTTTAAAATAGTTAGATCGTTGAGTTCAAAATAATTTCCAATAGCATAAACTAAGGCCGGACGTAATCTTTTCCCACCCCCCAATAAGCTATATTTAGTAGCAGAAAATAACTCATCTGACTTACCAATAAAACCATCTATAGTTTGTTTTAAAAAATTATTAACTCTATTTTGACTGTCAGTTAAAAAATATATAAATGATTGAAATGAATCGTTTGTTTTAATATAATCTTTAGTTAACATAAATTAATGTTATAAAATAAAGTATATGATACACACAAAAAATAAAGATTTAATTAGTTTAAACTATTTAAAGGCTAAAGCAATAAAAGAATTTAACGAATCTAATGATTATTTAAATCATATCGAATTTTTACGTAATAATTTTTCTTATTTAGTAGATTATAAGGCCCAAACTGGTCAATTACATCCAATTTTTCAAGTAATTCAACAAGATTTATTCGATGAGGATCCATTTGTTGTTTATGGAGCCAGCTTGATGGCAACACTAGCTTTTGCAGATCGAAATTTATACCACTAACCTAAGCAAAATTTTTATTTTTTATAGGAGTTATTTATGATTTTAGTAGGCAGAAAAGCACCAGATTTTACTTCCGGCGCAGTATTATCTAACGGAGAAATAATTAATAACTTTAACTTAAGCAAAGCAATTAAAAAGAAATATAGTTTATTATTTTTTTATCCACTAGATTTTACTTTTGTTTGCCCTTCCGAATTAATTGCTTTAAATAAACGAATGGCGCAATTTAAACAACGTAATGTAGAAGTTATCGCTGTTTCTATAGATTCCCAATATACTCACAATGCCTGGCGTAACACCCCAGTAGAATTAGGCGGTATTGGTAAAGTCGAATATACTCTAGTTTCAGATCTAAATCATAAAATTTGCCAGGCCTATGGCATAGAACACCCAGAATTAGGGATCGCACTGCGGGGAGCTTTTATAATAGATAAAGAAGAAATTGTAAGACATCAAACAGTTAACGATTTACCACTCGGAAGAAATATCGACGAATTAATTAGATTAATCGATGCATTACAACATCATGAACAACATGGAGAAGTTTGTCCGGCTGGTTGGAATAAAGGTAATAAAGCTATGGTCGCCTCTCCAGAAGGTGTAGCAGATTATTTAGCTAATAATGCGAAAATTCTATAGTATACTGAAAACTCATATACATAGATTATTTTTTTAATGGTGCTTTTGGTGGTAGTAACGATGTTGACGCTGGAGAAGGGGTAGTTTGTGCCTGTTGTTTTAAAGTCCCAATTAAATTTGTTTTATCTGTATCAGAAAGATCAGGGCGATTTTTAATTATAAATTCAAGAATTGCTACGCTTATAGGGTCTTTTCTAGAGGACTTCATTAACTCAGCTAAATTTTTAGTTTTATCTTCTACAATCGTTAACCACTCTAAATATCTTTGATTTAAAGAGTCTTCTTTAGATAGCTGTTCGTGCTCTTTCAATTTACCTTCTAATACAGAAAGTATTCTTGGTACATTTGATATTTCTAGTATGCTTTTTGCTTCCGGGTGTATCGCATTCAACATTGCAATAAAAACAACTAGATTATCCAACGAAAGTCTCTGTAAATTTTTTTCTATAACAAATGTACTAATATTTGCATTAACAAAATTTTTAAAATCCTCAAAAGCTGCATCTTCAGATTTATAAAAATCCATAAATTTAGGATTAGCATTCATAAACACATAAAGATTTTTTTTAAACTTAGCTAAATCGTTATTTTCTTTAAGTAAATTATCTAGCATTTTTTGAAATGCTTCTATAGGATTATTTTCTTTAAGGATCTCTTCAAGAATTGTTCTAAAGTCTGTTGTCGTTTTGTTGTCATTTGGAGACGATATAGCAGCAATTGGCAGCGACGCCCGTTTGGCAATTTCGGATTGTGATTGTTTTTTTTGAGCAATAGGAGAAGGCGACGATGCTGTTTTGTTTACAGCACTACTGTTAGAAGAAAACCCCACAAATTTACCTTCTTTGGGCAACGACATTACTATTATCCCCAATAAAATAACTAAACTTTTTATACCTATATATAAAAACCTAGTATAAATTAGAGTACTTTTGTGAATTGATATAATACTAAATGCTATAAAATATATTTATCGTGTAATTACAACAACCCTATATTTCTAAAATAATCTGCAAACTTGCATTTAATTTGTCAATAGTAGCTTGTAGTTCTAGCCTCTTTTGCTGCTCTTTTGCAACAATCTCTGCTGGAGCATTATTTAAATATTCTGGATTATTTAATTTATTAGTAGTTACATCTAACTGTTTTTCTAGTTTACTAATTTCTTTCTGTAATCTATTAGTTTCAGCTTTATTATCTATTAATCCTTGTAATGGCACCCAAATTTCTGTTTGATTAATTACAGCAGTAGCCGCACCTTTTATTTTTGATTTATCACTAATCTCTATAGTATTAATTTTAGCAAGCCTTTTGATTATATTTTGATGATTTAATAAATCTCCTAAATTATTATTTATAAAAACTATTGGCAAAACTACCGAAGGATTAATATTCATAGTGCCACGAATGTTACGAATAGCTATTATAAATTTTTTAACTAAACCCATAGACTGCTCTGCATTATAATCTATAAATTCTTGTTCATATTTAGGATAGGTATTATTAACTAAGGCATTTATATTTAATTTATTAGCCATTATTAAATAGTCTTTTAATGTTTGCCAAATTTCTTCAGTAATATATGGCATCATAGGATGCAACGCTCGCAAAAATTCGTCCATAACGAAAACCAAAGTTAATTTAGTAGTGTGTTGACCAATCGATGTTTTTGCTAATTCTAAATACCAATCACAATATTCGTTCCAAATAAACTCGTAAAGTTCTTTACTAGCTAAATCAAATCTATAATTATTAAAATGCTCAATAATATTTTTTTTATATTGCTGCCATATAGATAAAATCCATTGATCAATAACTGACAATTGCTTATAAATATCTAATAATTCAGTTAATTTAAAAGATTGATTTTCTATATTTAACAATACAAAACGTGCTGCATTCCATAACTTATTACAAAAATTACGACACCCCTCTAACCGTAACAATTCAAATTTAATATGCCTATTATGAGTCGCTATATTACAAAAAGTAAAACGTAATGCATCGGTACCATAACTACTGATCCCATTAGGAAATTGTTGCTTAGTTTTTTGCTCTATAGAATTTTTTAATTGTGGCTGCATTAGCCCGGTAGTACGTTTAACCAATAATTCCTGTAACCCTATACCATCTACTAAATCTATAGGATCTATAACATTACCTTTGCTTTTGGACATTTTTTGTCCATCTTGATCTTGAATTATTCCATGAATATAAACCGTATGAAACGGTATTTTCCCAGTAAATTTAAGCGAAAACATAATCATTCTAGCTACCCAGAAAAATATTATGTCGAAACCAGTAACCAATACATCGGTTGGAAAAAATTTTTGTAAATCTATGGTTTGTTCCGGCCAACCAAGTGTTACAAATGGCCATAATGCTGCCGAAAACCAAGTATCTAAAACATCCGGATCTTGAGTTAATATAACATCGTCTGCTAATTTGTAATTTTTTCTAACAGCTTTCTCGTCTTCTGCAACATATACATTACCAGATTGATCATACCAAGCAGGGATCTGATGCCCCCACCATAATTGCCTACTTATACACCAATCTTTTATATTATTTAACCATCCAAAATAAACATTGGCCCAATCGTTAGGTACAAATTTTACTTGACCAGATTCTACAGCCAAAATAGCTGGTTTAGCTAACTCTTCCATTTTTATAAACCACTGATCCGTTAAATATGGCTCTACAATTGCGTTAGTATTACTGGATTTTGGTATAGTTGAAGTAATATTTTCTGTCTTTAATAATAAATTTTTTGCTTCTAAATCTTCTAAAACTTTCTTTCTAGCAGTTAATTTATCCAAATTTTGATATTCTGTTGGAACATTTTCGTTTAAAGTAATCGCCTTAGTAAAAATATTAATTAACGGTAAATTATGTCGCATAGCTATGGCATAATCGTTAAAATCATGTGCTGGCGTAATTTTTACACAACCAGTACCAAATGCCGGATCAGCATAATCGTCTGCAATAATAGGAATCTTTTTATTAACAATCGGCAAAACAACTTGTTTACCAATTAAATGCTGATATCTAGGATCGGTAGGATTAACACAAACAGCCACATCACCTAATAAAGTTTCTGGTCTAGTAGTCGCAATAGTTAAATAATTTTCTTGTTCTAAAGTTAATTCTGCATTTACTAATGGATATTTTATATACCATAAATTACCAGGACCCTCTTCTGCAGTTACTTCTAAATCTGATATTGCGGTTTGCAATATCGGATCCCAATTAACTAATTTTTTACCCTTGTAAATTAACCCATCTTTATGTAATTGAACAAACACTTTTTTGACTGTATCACAAAAATGTGGTTCCAAAGTAAATCTTTCTCTAGACCAATCTATAAGAGTACCCAACCGCTGCATTTGCTGTTTAATAGCCCCTCCAGATTGTTCTTTCCATTGCCATACTTTAGCAACAAACTCTTCTCTAGATAGATCGGTACGTTTAATATTTTGTGCTGCTAATTGTTTTTCAACAACCATTTGGGTAGAAATACCAGCATGATCCATTCCCGACTGCCACAAAGCAGCTTTATTCTGCATCCTATTAAATCGAATTAAAGCATCCATAATAGTATGTTGGAATGCATGACCCATATGCAAATTGCCAGTTACATTGGGTGGAGGCAACATAATACAAAAGGCCTCGGCAACTTCTGGAACAGTAAAACAATTTTGCCGCCCCCAAAAGTTATACCACTTTCTTTCTATTGATTTTGGATCGTAGATTTTTTCCATAAGCTACCTTAGTATATTAAGTAATTATTATGCACCTATTTTTATTGGAGAGTTATTTTTTATGCAAACTATGCAAGATACTATAAATAAATTAGTAGTTAAAGAAAAGGGTATTTTAGCTATAGACGAAAGTATCGGAACCATAGGCAAGCGTTTTGCGGCTATAAATTTAGAAAATACCGAAAACAATAGGCTTAGATACCGTAACCTTATTGCTACCACTAAAGATCTATCTAACTATATTAGTGGAGTAATTTTATTCGAAGAAACCTTGTATCAAAAAACCGCCAATAACTTAGAAATCCCTAAAATTTTTAATAATCAAGACATATTAGCCGGCATAAAAGTAGACCAAGGGCTTATGCCAATCTATCCAAACCATGAAGTAACAATAGCTGAAAATATAACTAAAGGCCTAGATAGCTTGGCAGACAGATTAGCTAAATATAAACAAAGCGATATTAAATTTGCCAAATGGCGTTCGGTTATTAGTATCGATCCAAACAAAGATTGGCCATCTAAAATTGCTATTCATGTAAATGCAGAAAATCTAGCTCGTTATGCAGCTATTTGCCAATCTCAAGAAATAGTACCAATTGTAGAACCAGAAGTACTAATGGATGGCGAACACGATTTAGAACAATGTGCAAAAATTACTGAAAAAGTTTTAATAAAAGTATTTAAAGCTCTACGAAAACATGGAGTTACTTTAGAACACATGCTCTTAAAACCTAATATGGTTTTGCCTGGTGCAGCTTGCAAAAAAAATTACTCCCCAACTGATATCGCCATAGCAACTATACAAGTTCTAAAAAGAACGGTTCCAGCCGCTGTACCTAGTATTAATTTTTTATCTGGCGGACAATCTGAAACCCAAGCAACTACTAATTTAAATGCTATTAATAAACAAGGTATAGCGCCGTGGCATTTAAGTTTTTCTTTTGGTAGAGCCTTACAAGAAACCTGTATTAAAGTTTGGCAAGGCCAAGATACTAATGTACTAGCCGCCCAAGCAGCATTATTAAATCGAGCTAAATTAAATAGTTTGGCTAATTTAGGACATGCTGGGTAATATATACTTAATGCACATGATTAATTAGTTTATTTTATAGTTTTGGCGCACAGCTTTTACGATACCAAAATAAATAAATTGGCACTCCGCTTAACGTAAATAAGCAAGATAATAATAAAGTATTAATTGGTGTTTCGTATATAATCCACCCACAGAAAATTAAAGCGATAAACCCTAAGACATAAGAGCCTATTTGATTATTTTTTTCTTGGAATAATAATTTTAAAAAACTAACACAACAAATTAAATATACAAATAAAAATGCTGTAACTGATATATCAACCATTGCTAATATTTGCTGAGAAAAAGTTTTACTAGAAGTAAAAAATAACAACGGAATAATAGATACACTACTAACAATAAGAGCTACGACAGGAGCATCAACATTATTTTTTTTACCAAAAATTTTTGGCATTAATCCATCTTGAGATAAACCTAAAGCAATTTGCCCACTAGTTAATACCCAAGCATTTAATGTGCCAATGCATACTATAGAAGTAATTACAGAAATTAATAAATGCCAATTACCTCCCAATACATGTTGAGCAACATCTACATAAGGAGCTTTAGAATGCATTAATATAGCTCCTGGCAACGAACCAACAATACCCACAAAATTTAATACATAAAGCAACGAAACACTTAATGTACCTAAAATAATAGCTCGTGGAATAGTAACTGAAGGGTTGGATACAGAATCAGCAGGTGTAGTAGCCGTTTCTACTCCAATAAAACCCCACATAGTCAATAATATAACTTTACTAAGAATATTAGTATTAGATTGAGATAAAATAATTTCTTGATCTATTACCAAATTTTGTCGATCAAAATAAAACAAAGCTACAACTGGTAATGCTATAAGTGAAATAAATTTTAATAACGTTAATAACAGTTCCGCGTTACCGGCTATTTTTACCCCTCTTAAATTTAATATAGTGATAAATATTAATAAAATAATTTCTAAAAACAAATAAAATTCTTTACCATAATTAACAAAAAATGGTGACAAACAGCCTACGCACGTAATAATAACCGTGGTAGTACTAACCCAAGAAATTACCCAATAAGTCCACCCACTAAAAAATCCCATAGTCGAACCAAAAGCATGCTGCACATACACATGAGGTCCACCAGTATAAGGCAATTTTTTACAAAGTGACGCAAACACAAAACATAAGGCTAGTGCTCCACAACCAGAAATTAAATAACCGAATAATCCAAATATACCGTAAGGAGCTAAGCTTGATGGTAACATAAAGACCCCTGAACCAATCTGACTACCTGTTACAATAGCAAACACTGCCCAAAATCCAATTTTACGAGACATATCACCCCTATATAATTACGGTATAAAACTTAAACCTGTTTTTTACATGAATAAACGCAAAATTGCAAATATAATATATATGAGGTGCACAAAAAATCATGACTATTGCAACAGAATGGTATTTATGGGTAATTACGTTTATCTTCATTCTCATCGCAGTATGTATGAGTTTATATGTAGAAAGCCATAAAATACACAAAATACATTTCAAACAAGCTTGCCTGATCTCTATTAGCTGGATATTGCTAGCATTAATTTTTAATATTGTTTTGTGGTATTACTTAAAAATTAAATTTAACCTCACAATTGCCAATCAAAAATCCTTAGAATTTTTTGCTGGTTATGTTATAGAAAAATCTTTGTCCTTAGATAACGTTTTTGTATTTGCTTTAATTTTTAAATATTTTGATATACCAAGAGATTATCAACGAATAGTTCTAAGTTATGGAATAATTAGTGCAATTGTATTACGATTGATTATGATATTAGCTGGAGTATGTTTAATTGCAAAATTCCATTGGATTTTACGTGTTTTTGGTGCGTTACTTATTATCTCTGGCGGCAAAATATTAATTTCATTTAATAACCCAAATAACCATACTATGGATCTTAAAGATAATTTTATTATTAATTTATGCACTAAATATCTAAGAACCACCAAAGAAATTCATCATGAAAAATTTTTCCTTAAACAACACGGTAAATTATTTATAACTCCTTTGTTTTTAGCAATGATTTTAATCGAAATTAGCGATGTAGTGTTTGCGACAGATAGTATCCCAGTAATTTTTGCTATTACCGAGGATCCATTTATTATTATTACTTCTAATATTTTTGCCATCTTAGGCCTTAGATCTTTATATTTCTTATTAGCTACCGGTATAAAGAAATTTAGCTTTTTAACTCCAGGATTAGCAATAATTTTAATATTTATTGGTATTAAGATGCTAATGGCGCTCCATCTTTCTATACTTACTACTTTAAGTAGCATATCTATAATAATTATTATATGTATTTTATTAAGTATAATTAAAGCTCAAAAAAATTAATCTAATAACTTAGTTGCATTAAAAACCAATATGTATAAAAATATAAATCATAAAACTATCAATTTTTTAATATAAAATTTTTGATAAAACAGATCAAAACTTAAAGTATAATTAACTATAAGCGACCAACAATAATTCTATGGCAACAACTAAAATGTTAACAAAATTTCTTGATCCTAAAAATGACATTGCATTTAAAAAAATTTTTGGCACCCCAAAAAACCAAGATATTTTAATTCACTTTCTAAACGACATGTTAGTATTTAAAGAAGGCAAACCAATTACTAGCGTAACGTTTCTAAAAACAATACAAGATCCCAAAATAGCTATAAAAAAAACTAGCATTGTAGATATTATGTGCACCGATGATATTGGTAATCAATATATAGTAGAAATGCAAGTAGCAGATGGAGTAGATTTTATAAAAAGAGCACAATATTATGCTGCTAAAGCTTATAGCTCCCAATTAAACGTATCAGATAAATATCATACTCTTAAAGAAATAATATTTTTAGCTATAACTAATTTTGTAATGTTTCCAGATAAAAAAGAATTTAAATCTGATCACGTAATTTTAGATAAACATACTAACGAACATGATTTAAAAGATTTCTCTTTTACTTTCTTGGAATTAGCAAAATTTAATAAATCAAAAGAACAATTAGCTACCATAATAGATAAATGGTGTTACTTTTTTAAATATGCCGAAGAAACTAGCGGATCAGATTTGCCGGAAATTATAGGTAACGATTCCATTATAAAACGAGCATACGAAGCTTTATACACATTTTACTGGTCAGAAGAAGAATTGGCGGCATATGAAGCAATAATTAAAAGAGACCGAGATTATAATGCCATTATGGATAAAAGTATTGATAAAAGTATTACTAAAAGCTATAACGACGGAATGGCTAAAGGAGAAGCTAAAGGTGAAATTAAAAAAGCTATAAATATAGCTATAAATCTGCTAAAAAAAGATATATCTATCGAAGATATCTCAGAATGTACTGGCTTAGCTATTACCGAAATTGAGGAATTAAACTATGGAGCATAAATTGAGCTACAAACACGTAGTTCAAAAAATGATTCTCGGACAGCTTGAAATCAGATGCAAACTTATATTTTTTAAATATATTTTCTAAAGTTTACTATTACATAAAAAGCTATTAGAATTCTTTTTTTATTTATTAAATCAAGGGATATCCAATTATATGTTACAAGAATATTATAATCCAATAGATGAATATTTGACCGTTGAACTTAAATCTACTTTTGAAGAACGTAAACGTTCTTGGATAATGCTCCTTGTATATAATGAAAAAATTAATGCTTTATATGCCAACCAATCCAGTATTTTAAACAATGTGTTATCACAATACTATCCTCAAACCATGCTTAATCTTGCATCTATATGTCTAGATTCACTAAATTCAACCAATTTCCAAACTGTGTGTAAAGAACTAGAAAAATGTCATGGTTTACAGAAACTTGATCTATCTAATAATAATCTTGGTGCCTTAAAAGCAGAAGCTTTCCAATCTTTATGTAATACAATAACAAAATGTCATAATCTAAAAATTATTGATATAACTAAGAATAATTTAAATGAAATGCAACAACAACAATTAACTCAAATTGCAAAAAGTAAAAACATATCCATAATTGAAGATCCGATTGTTCCATCTCAAAAAAAACGCCATTATTTTTTAGTTTGAAGATAGCGCAAATACTAAACCGCCCTTCAATACCAAAACAAATAAAATTGATTTTTTCTAGTTACCAACAATACTATTGTGTTAACTAGGAAAAACTGATAGTGTTATAGAAACAGGCAACCTAATTAATTTGGTTCTAGTTGCTTGACCAGTATAAGTTTTTGGTATTGGAATTAAAGATTATCTAACTCTTACTTGGTTAATGGACTACATGGTGATTATATTGTAACTAATGATAATGGTAATTATTCTTGCACTTGTAAATTTTATACTGAAGAATTACATAAAGAATGTTCTCATATTTTAGCAGTACAAATACTAACAGATAACGTTAAACCTAGTTTTAGTGCTAATAATAAATTAAAATATACGGTATAAAGTAATAAGAAGGATCAATGTTTTAGGTTAAAGGATAACATTCTTTATTTTCGTTAAAATGAGTCTTATCAAAAAAACATAAGTTGTACTATTCTAAAATTAAAAATTAAGATAAACTTCATTTTTTATTATAAGGAACTATACATAAATGAGTACTAAAAAAACGACTAAAAAATCATCGACTATTAAACGCAAATCTACTAGCTCCAAGAAACCAAGCGTAAAACGTAGTATTGTTAAAAAAACCACCAAAAAAGCTGCTTCAAAAAAAGCAAGCAAACCTAAAAAGCAAACAACAAAATCTAATGTTAGCACAAAAACCAAAGCTAAAACTAAATAATTTAATAACAATTATTAGCTATGCAACAAGATCTTATTAAAAAAATACAGCAAGATATGACAATACTTCAAGCTAATCAGGCATTTAATTGTTCTTATGAAGCAGTGGAAGGTCTATGTGATTGTTTAAGTAGAACTTTGCAAACAGCTCTATGGTTAGATAATCCAGATATAATTAATAATCAACAGTATAGAGAAGAAATGCTTAAAGCAATACGAGAACAAGCTATGGATGCCTTTAAGCAATTGCCACAATATATGGGGTTCTTACAGGAGAAAAAGCAATCATTAACCAGCACAACCAAAGTTTTACAAGAAAAGATAGCAGCAACTCAAGCCGATGCTCAACAAATTGAGCAAAATTTTCCTAAGCTAGAAAAAGTAAAACAACTAGAAGAGCAAGCTAATTTGTTGTTGCAGCAAACAGCTACTTTATTAGCTAGTAAACAACAGGTAGGTGATACAGCTACCGCTACTCCTTCATGCGTAGTAACGAATAATGTTCCGATTGCTTCTCCATTGCTGTTTAGCAGTTTAGTTAGTGGGGATAATAAACTAAATCCAGCTCCTGTTTCTTCATCAAGCAATAGTTCAGCTGCACCTTCAAGCAAGCCAGAAGAGACTACGCCACTTATTTTGTCAGGTATGCAAAAAAGATATCCGACAAACGTAGAAGAAGTGCATAGAATAATGAAAGATGTAGAGCGGGTTACAACAGAGCAATGCACATATAAAATTAATCTCAAAGTGCCTAATACAATAGCTGGCTGTACAATTGGATTGGTAAAAGCTCGTAATGCTTTGCCAGATTTAGGAAAAGCTGGGAGAGTATTGGGTTCTGGTTGCTTAACGGGCTTAATGAAAGATGCTCATGAGGCTTATAAAAGTAAAAGCATTTGTGAGCAGAAAGCAATAACTGATGCCGCCAAAGCATTGGTAGATAATTCATATATAGATGTGACCTCTAGGGATGCAGCAGTAAAGATAATTGCGGCAGAAATTGAGAAAGCTAATACCGATAATAAAAAACGTAAGAGACTTCCTTCTCCGCCCCTATAATAAAATATAAGGAAATAATTTAATATGTATAATTTTTTTAATAAAGAAATTCCGCTTTGTAATTTTCAATTAGTTGGTATGAATAAAGAAGGTTGTTATAAATTAGAATATTATGAAGGAACAGACTCAATTTATTATATGACCATTAAGGATTTACCTATTAATTTTGTTATAAAAGAATTAAATTCTAGACAAACATTGCCCATTAGTAAATTATATATATCAATCTCAAATTACGAAAATTCATTTGATCAATTATTAGATAATTTATGGTTATTTAACAAATTATTACAAAACCACCCATATATTACCAACCATATTCAAGAATTAAAACTGAGTACAAATGGCGGAATATTTGATTGGAGTAAAATAGGTAAAGCTGTTTCTAAAATGATTGCGCAAATTAAACATACAAAAATTACTAAATTAGATTTACAAAGGTTTTCTTTTTTTGGTAAAGAACTTGAAGATTTAGTTCCAATTTTATCGAAAACTCAAATTACTCATTTAAAAGTTGGAGAATATTTATCAGAGGATATATTAATAAATTTATTTAAAATATTGCCAAAAACCAAAATCATTCATTTATATATGAAGGATATTCATATAAAGCAACAAGAAACAATTAATACCTTGCTTCAAGTTTTGCCGACTACTCAAGTTGCTCATTTACGTATGGGTATTATAATGTTTATGTGTGACACTGAAAATTGTAAATTTTTGCTAAAACAATTAATTCAAATATTACCGCAAACGAATATTATTTATTTAAATTTATTTCATAATAGATGGAATATTAAAGAAGAGGAAGAAAATATAACACAATTACAACAACAAGTAGACAATTTATGTAAATCTAATTTACAAAGAAGAAACGAGGCAACTGATTTATGGTTTAAAGTATTTAAAAACAATAGACTTGCAAACAAAAAAGTGGCTTTATTTCCTAACGAACTAAGCACCCATATTCTTTCTTTTCTATACCCTAAAGAAATAAATACTTTAAATTCTTTATCTGAGCATATGGATCAATTAAAAATTCAAAATAGAACAAAAACACAAGATCTTTTACACACTTACAATGCTTCTAATTTAGAACATGCTTTAAGAATTGCAGCTCACAAAGGGGATCTGGAAAATATAGAATTATTGTTAACCGCTGGTATTAACATTAATCAAAAAGGCCAAAAAACAGGAAAAACTGCGCTTCATTTCGCTTCTTCAGTTTGGCACCAAGATACTGAAGAGAGCATAAAAAGTTTACTTATAGCTGGTGCTATGGAATTACCAGACAATCAAAATAAATTGCCACGTGATTATGCAGCATGTGATGAAATAAAAACTATATTTTTAGAACATGAACAAAAACAAAAGTCGGAACCAAAATTAAAAAAACCAAAAATATCACATTAAATTATAGGTAAAAGTTACATATTACTATGTGGTATGTGTAGAAAACTTGGAAGATCATGCACATTAATAATGTTTGCCTCCGGAAACGCAAGATACCCTAATGATGTATTAGTTAAAGGGCTACCGATGGATATTAATGAATCAAAGCTTAAGGAAAAATTTAGATCTTATGGTGCAATTTTGAAAGTAACTATACCTGCACCTAAAGAACATTCACAATACAGAATTACTTTTATTACTTTTGAAGATCGCGAAGCAGCATTACAAAAATTTAATGCCGTTGATAATTTTAGCAGTAAAGATCGAAGACTTAGAATAACATGATATTTTATCAAAATTTAATTTGTATTTAAATATAAAAGATCTATTTTGGCAGCACAAATGAAATCATTTTCAGATACAGTACCAATTGTGTGTGTCCAATACTCCACAATACATTTGTTGTATTCAATTTCTAGGCGTGGATGATGGTTTTCTTGATTAGCAATCCACGCAATTGCATTAACAAATGCTATGGTTTGATAAAAATTTTTAAATTGAAACATTCTATAGATTTTTGTTACGTTTTTATCTGGTTGCCATTTTGGTACCTTTTTTAACATAATTTGGATCTGTTCAAACGCTAAAGGTGAAATTCCTGTTTTACAAGTAGCACAATGCTTTTTAGTTAATTCTGACATTTTAAACACCTCCATCATAAAAACTATTATTATCCAATAATATTATTGATCTTATTAATATATTTCAAGATTTTGAAATAGTATTTGGTCAATCATAAATTGCCTCTGTATACCAATTTGGTTTTTTTCTTTTACGCCATGATGCAAATTTACTTTTACTAAAAATGTAAAAATTTCTATAAGCTTTAACCGGATTTTTTAAAATTTTATATTCTTCCGGCATTACTTGAGGATGCTCCAATAAACCTATGACTGGTAATGATGGTATTTTAAGCTTTTTAGCCACATCATAGGATTTATGGTTTATAGCATTATAACGATATTTATATTCACTATTTAAAGCAAAAACTAGTTCTCTCAACCAAAGCCAATTCTGTAAACTCTGTCCTGCCCATACAACACAAGGATGTTTTTGGTGTGATGGTTTATAAGGTGACGTTATTCCATTTAAATACAAAACTGTACTTAAAATTTGAGTTGATTCTAAAATCATTTTAATAACATGTTGATC
>Ga0187885_10000861_pt1 | contig 35514 bp, 33 predicted proteins | sample June2016WEW_20_1_3_FD_132970 | JGI IMG/M metagenome (GOLD analysis project Ga0187885, IMG submission 132970) | Peatland microbial communities from SPRUCE experiment site at the Marcell Experimental Forest, Minnesota, USA - June2016WEW_20_100 | ecosystem: Environmental > Terrestrial > Soil >...
ACTGCGACAAGTGACTTGCCAACCGCGTTAACTCCTCCGTGATGTCGCAGCGATCCGCAAAAATCACCACTTCTTTTACCAACCGCTCGTCGTCCAAAGGCACATTCAGGCCCGCTTCCTTCACCCGAGCATGCAACTGTTCCCGATAACGCTTCACCGCATCGGGTGCCACCTTACGAATCAGCTCCACCCCGGTCGCAATCGTGTCGAGTCGCCGTGCAAGGTCCGCCGCGAGGAACTTTCCCTCATGCTCACGCATTTTGACCATTTGAACCAGAGCCTTCCGCAGTGCCGCCTCCACGCCCGGCCACGTCGCCTCAGCGTCCACCATGCTCTCGGTCAATTTTAGCACGCCCGGCGCACGCAGGATCGTGTCGAGCGTCAACGAGCCGTTGAGGTTGATCTGTTTTTGCAGTTTTTGGATCGCGCGGTAATAGGCTTTTGCCAGGGCGACATCCAATTCGATCTGCTCTTCGGCTTTCCCTGTCCCGCGATGGTAGGCCACAACGACGTTTATACGTCCACGCGACAATTGAGCGTTGATGGCGTCGCGAATACGTGGTTCAAGTTCGATTAGTTCTTTCGGCAGATTGATTGAAACGTCGTTCTGCTTGCGATTGACGGAATTCAATTCCACCGTGAATTTGAATCCGTCCTTCACGCACTCTCCGCGCCCGTATCCAGTCATTGATCTCATAATATTAACGCCACTTCCATCCAGGGATAAGTGTCCACCTTAAATCTATGCCATCCGTGTAATCCATGGACTATCATTTCGTGTTCCCAAGTTTCAACATCTCCGCCACCTGCGTAACGTCCTTGTCGCCCCGGCCGCTCATGTTGATGATCACGATGTCGCTCTTGCGGCGCGATTTGGCGTGCTTCATCACAAACGCAACAGCATGCGCTGATTCGAGCGCGGGAATGATCCCCTCGACCCGTGAACAAAACTGAAATGCCGCCAGCGCCTCGTTGTCGGTCGCGTAGGTGTACTCGACCCGCTTCAAATCCCGCAGGTAGCTGTGCTCCGGTCCGACTGCCGCGTAATCGAGACCTGCCGAGACGGAGTGGGTGAGCATGATCTGGCCGTCCTTGTCCTGCAAGACGTAGCTGCGCGTGCCTTGCAGCACACCGAGCGAGCCACCTTTCTGGAATCGCGCAGCGTGCTCGCCCGGTTTGATGCCGCGCCCGCCACCCTCGACACCAATCATCCGTACACCCTTGTCGCACAGAAAAGCGTGGAACAGACCGATGGAGTTTGACCCACCGCCAACGCATGCCACGAGCGCGTTGGGCAAACATTCCTCTTGTTCCAAGATCTGCCGTCGTGCCTCACGCCCAATCACACTTTGAAAATCGCGCACCATCATCGGATACGGATGCGCACCGAGGATGCTGCCGAGGATGTAATGGGTCGTGCGAACATTTGTGACCCAGTCCCGCATCGCTTCATTGATGGCTTCCTTGAGGGTTTGCTGCCCGGCGGTCACGGCGCGCACATCGGCGCCCAGCAACCGCATACGGTAAACATTCAGCGACTGCCGTTGCATGTCCACTGCGCCCATGTACACAACGCATTCCATGCCGAACATTGCCGCTACCGTTGCCGTCGCCACGCCATGCTGGCCCGCACCGGTCTCCGCAATGATGCGTCGCTTGCCCATGCGCTTCGCCAGCAGTATTTGGCCGAGAGTGTTGTTGATCTTATGCGCGCCTGTGTGAAGCAGGTCTTCGCGCTTGAGGTAAATCTTAGGCCCGCAGAGTTCCCGGGTCATCCGTTCGGCGAAGTACAATGGCGTCGGCCGCCCTGCGTATTCACGAAGGTAATAATCCAGCTCCTCGCGAAACCGCCTGTCGCGCCGCGCCTTTTCGTACTCATGTGCCAACTCCTGCAATGGCGCCATCAACGTTTCGGGCACAAACATGCCGCCGTACGGCCCGAAATGGCCTCGGTTGTCAGGAACAGTTGTCAGATGCTTTTGCACAACTCAATAAATCTCCGCAATTTCTCCGGGTCTTTCCTGCCCGGCTCACTCTCCACTCCACTGGAGACGTCGACTGCATACGGGCGCACCTTCCGGATCGCCTCATGAATGTTGGCCGTTGTCAGTCCGCCCGACAAAATGATCGGAAGACCGATCTCCTTCGCCCTCACCGCGATCGACCAGTCGAACGTGCTGCCTGTACCACCACGCTCGGCCTCAGTGTAGGTATCCAGCAACAGCGCGTCAACATCGTACTCCGCCGCCGCCCGCAGCGAGTCCTCGTCCTGCACCCGAATGGCCTTGATCGTCCTCGCTGCAAACTTTCGGCAAAACTCCGGGGATTCATCCCCGTGAAACTGCAAGATAGTCAGCCCCGCTCCTCGCGGGGCCAGCGCCGATTCGATCTCCCGCTGTGTGGCGTTCACAAACACGCCCACGGTCGCCACGAATGGCGGGAGCGCCTTGCAAATACTCGCGGCCTGCTCCAAAGTCACACGACGAAGACTTTTCGGATAGAAGACGAACCCCAAAGCGTCTGCACCCAACTCCGCCGCCAACCGCGCGTCATCGAGATTCGTGATGCCGCAAATCTTGATTTTGACAGACATCGCTCTTTCTCACGCAAAGCCGCCAAACTCGCCAAGAACGACTTTGCGCCTTTGCGTGAACCATCATTTCTGTAACAGTTCTTTTATCTTCGCGCCAATGTCACGGCTGCGCATCAACGATTCGCCGATCAGAATTGCGTTCACACCGGCTTTCGCCACGCGCTCGACATCAACCCGCGCATTGATGCCGCTTTCAGCAACGATGAGCCGATCGGCGCAAGCGCCCTGCCGCACAATTGCCGCCAGTTTCTCCGTTGTCGCAAGCCGCACCGAAAAATCGCGCAGGTCGCGGTTGTTTATGCCGATGATGCCAGCGCCTGCCGCCAGCGCGCGATCCAGTTCGTGCCCGTCATGCACTTCGACCAGCGCTGCCAGATGCAAATGTTCGGCCAACGCACAATAAGCCTTGAGTTGCGCATCATCGAGAATTGCCACGATTAACAATATCGCGTCCGCGCCGCACGCCGCCGCCTCATAAACCTGCAGTTCCTCGATTACGAAATCCTTCCGCAACAGCGGCAACTTCACTGAGGCACGGATCTGCTGTAAGAACTCGATGCGCCCTTGGAAAAACTCGCGATCCGTGAGAATCGAAATGGCCGCCGCGCCAGCCTTCTCACATTCCCGCGCGATGCGCACAGGATTGAAATCGGACCGAATTACGCCCGCCGACGGAGAGGCCTTCTTTACCTCAGCGATGAGCGCCATGCCTTTGTCGCGCCGCAATGCGCCGGCAAAGTCGCGGAAGTCGGTGCGTGCCGCAGCACTCCCGCGCAGTTCCTCCGCCTGCGACCGCAAGGCAATCATTTCGCGCCGTTTTACCGCCACGATTTTCTCGAGAATAGTCATCGACAGTTTCCCACATTTATCTCGCCGCCGTTCATCCTCTATTCCTCGTCGGTCACGCCGCTCTTACGCTGGCGCGGCTGGCCGTTCTTGAGCCACGCGCCGATGAATGGATCAAGGTCGCCGTTCATCACACCTTGCACGTCGCTGGTTTGGTAGCCGGTGCGCAAGTCCTTGACCATCTGGTACGGCTGGAAGACATAACTGCGGATCTGGTTTCCCCACGCGATTGCGCCCTTCTCACTATAGTACTTTTCCATCGCCGCGCGTTTCTCATCCTGCTGCTTTTCATACAAGCGCGCCTTCAACATCTTCAGGGCCAACTCGCGGTTCTGATGCTGGCTTCGTTCGGACTGGCACTGGACAACGATGCCCGATGGCCTATGCGTCATGCGCACTGCCGTCTCCAACTTGTTCACGTTCTGACCGCCTTTGCCACCCGCACGAAATGTGTCCACCTGAATATCTTCGGTCTTCAGTTCCACTGCGTCGTCCTCGGTGAGTTCCGCAATCGCGTCCACCGACGCAAACGAGGTATGACGGCGTTTATTGGAATCGAAGGGCGAGATTCGCACCAAACGGTGCACCCCGCGTTCTGCCTTGAGATAGCCAAAGGCATAGTCGCCCGTGACCATCAATGTAACGCTCTTAATACCGGCCTCATCGCCGGATTGGATATCCACGATTTCATTCTTGAACCCGCGCATATCACACCAGCGGCGGTACATTCGGAATAACATTTCCGCCCAATCGCAACTCTCTGTGCCGCCTGCGCCGGAATGAATGCTGAGGATGGCGTTGGATTTGTCGTGCGGCTCGCCCAGCAGGCTCTCCAATTCGAATCGACTGAAACACGCCTCCGCCGCATGGACTTCCTTCGCCACTTCCGTCTCGGCTTCCCCGAGATCGATCAACACCTCGGCATCGGAAATCTTCCGATCCAGTCCGGTCAGGGAATCCAGCTTGCGACGGACCGTGGTCGCTTCGTCCAGAATCGTGCGCGCCTTGCCTTGATCAGCCCAGAAGGTTGGTCCTGCCGTGAGGTTTTCCAGCTCAATCAAACGCCCGCGGAGTTTGGCGACGTCAAAGATACCTCCCCAACGCCACATGGCGTTCGCGGAGGTCGCGGACTTTGGCTTTCAGCTCGTCAATCATACTTGCCACGTTTCACGTGGGTGGTGCTACCTCACCACACCCACGCAGAATTGTCAACTGGCGCGCCCAAAATCCTTTGTAGCAGGCTTGGGGCGAGGACCTTGTGACGTCTGCAAAATGCCCCACGTGGCCAGTCGATCAACAGATCACATCGGAACATCTCGCTTTCGATAGATGATCACCGAGGCGTTTTCGAAGACCTTGTCCGTTCCCTGAGCAAGCCAGGGGGGATGCGCTTTGTCGAACCACAGCTTGAGGTCCCCGCTGACAAAGATAAACCTGATGCCAGCGCCCCAAAACTCGCGCCGCCGCTTGTTTAAGTCCCAACTCGATCGCTCAGAAAAAATGTTGGCAAACCACTTGGTCCGTTGTCGGATATCCACAGACATGGCCCAGTGTCCCCATACTACAGTATTGCCAGTAAAAGCCGGAATAAGTTCGCTGGGCGACTCAGTTGCGAAGACGATGTCGTCGGGGTTGCTGTTGTGCTTCAGAAAATTCAGGGCGTTCAGCAAGTCGGTGTCGATGTAATAAATGCTGTCCATATTTTCCCTTACGATTCTCCTTTCGCTCACGAGCAAGGGCACCTGCGTTGACGCCGCCAAAGGCAGGAGGAGAAGCGTGGCACCAACCAACGCCCACCGACGTATTCGCTCTCCGTAAATCCTCGCCAGGATCCAATCGACGGAAATCCCGGCCAGAATGCACAGAGGTACAGGGATGCTGAAGATGAATTTTCGCTGGAACCAGAATGGCAAATAGGAAAACGAAATCGATAGCAGCACCCAGAGAAGAAGTTGCCAGTATCGCGGGACGATCTTTCGCCATTCCACACCCAAGCCGGCAAGGGCCAGGAGCAGCGGAATACCAAAGCCGACCGCGACAGAGAGAAGGTTCGAACTTTTCATTTCTCCCGACGAACTATGCATCGCTGCGATGGGGTGATACTTTGACATCAGAAACATGTACAGAACTGACGGGAGCGTTGGCACTAGGAAGCGAAGCAAAGGTCCCATCGCATCTTTTCCCTGACGGAACGCCACGATCATGACTGCGAAAGCGAAGAGCAAGGGGATTTGATAGGGATGGATAAGGGTGAGGATGGCGACACATAGTCCGCTCAACCACAAATCCCGATTTCTTGCTTCGCGTGTGCCACGGTCCATGAGATGGATCGAGAGCACGAGGAGCGAAAGTGAGTATGGAAACAATGGATTCCACAGGAGCGACCAAAAGGTATTTGACTCGCACTCGGGCATGTTCAGATAGATTGGGATGTAGTAATTGGAACTGGGATAAATCCCGAACGCCAGAGCGAGGTAGCCGCACCCCGGGGAAATACCCACCAGAATGGTGGCGATTGCCGACTGCAGAGAGTTCAACTCCAAATAGTCGATGTACCGGAAGAAAATCACGAAGAACAACACCACCCCGACGACTCTGGCAATGAAATGTATCACACCGACATCACACGCCAGCAACGAACTGATGAAACCGCAGATCAAGAAAAAGGGATGAAACAGAAATGGGGCGTGGGGCAATGCCGTGTACTTCACCTTAAATAACAGGCTTCCATGAGCCGCCTGCTGAGACCAAGCCATGTAGCCAAGCGAATCTTCTGGGTAAGGTGGGATGATCCAAGTATAATGAAATCCCGGCGGCGTGAAGAAGTAATTCACCAGATAGGGGGTGGATGTCGCTAACACCATGAACGCGATCCATATCCATTGCCAAAGCCTTACCGAATAACTTCGCCGATCCATCTTTTCGACCTGCTCCCTCATGCCGAGGCTGAAACCGCAGTAGACCACACACGCTTGGCGCGGGCACCTTTCGGCGTGTCCTCGATGATCCACCCACTCTGAGCGAGCTGATCGCGGATTTCGTCGGAACGCTTGAAGTTCTTCGCTTTCCGCGCGGCTTGGCGTTCCTCGACCAGTCGCTGAATTTCGGCGGGTACTTCGGACTTTTTAGGCATCCCAAAGCCAAGAACAGTATCGAGCCGTTCCCACGCACCCAGAACAAGCCGCGCTTCCTCGGAAAAGAGGAGGTTGCGAGCAATCTGTGTGTTGATGATTCTAATGGAGTCAAATAGATTTCCTAGCGCTCCGCTGATATTGAGATCGTCATCTAGAGCGACCTCAAAGAAAGGAGCGAAGACAAGCTTTTCAAGCCGTTCCTTTCCGAGACCAGCCTCTTTAACTTCCTGCAACTTCAGAAGAAACTCATCTATGCGCTGCAATGCGGAGCGGGCGGCTTGCAAACCATCAAATGTAAAATTGAGTTGTTCCCGGTAATGCGCGCAGAGGAGCGCATACCGGATTTCGCGGCCCGTCCAACCTTTAGCCAACAGATCACGGAGAGTGTAGAAATTGCCGAGTGACTTGCTCATCTTTTTACCTTCGACGAGCAAGTGGGCGTTGTGCAGCCAGTAGCGGACAAATGGTTTGCCTGTTGCCGCCTCGCTTTGGGCGATCTCATCCTCGTGGTGGGGGAAAATCAGGTCTTCACCGCCGCAATGGATGTCGAAGCTCTCGCCGAGATGCTTCATGCTCATCACACTGCACTCGATGTGCCAGCCCGGCCGGCCCGGCCCCCACGGCGAATCCCATTTCACCGGGCCGTCGGTCTCGACCCATGCCTTCCACAACGCAAAATCGGCCGCGGACTCCTTTGCATACTCATCGTGTTTTACACGGGCACCCGGTTGGAGGTCGTCGAGGTTCAGGCGCGAAAGCTTGCCGTAGTCCTTGAACGATTTGATCGAAAAATAAACCGAGCCATCTTCGGCGACATAAGCATATTTCTTCGCGACCAACGTCGCGATCAACTTGATCATATCCGGGATCGTATCGGTGGCATGGGGAACAACGTGGGCACGCTTGATGTTGAGTGTGTCAAGGTCGCGGAAGAATTCCTGCGTGTAGAAATCGGTCACTTCTTTCAATGATTTCCCTGTTTCGTGCACCGTGCGGATGATTTTGTCTTCCACATCCGTGATATTCATCACGTGCTTCACTTCGTAACCCTTGTACTCCAGGTAACGACGCAATAAGTCTTCGAACGCAAACGCGCGCAGGTTACCGATGTGTGCGTAGTTATAAACAGTCGGTCCGCAGGTATACATGCCTACTTTCTTGCCGGCACGGTCGAGCGGGACGAAATCCTCTTTGCAGCGGGTCAGCGTGTTAAAAAATTGGAGCGCCATGACGGCTACATTTCCACTGAAGCAATCGCGACGACGACAATGCCTTCCTTGCGCCCTGTAAAGCCCATCGTCTCGCTGGTTGTGGCTTTGATGCCAACCTGCGCGGGCGCGAGACCGAGGTTCTTTGCAAGAATCTCCTGCATTTTCGGGATGTACGGCGATAGTTTCGGGACCTGCGCGACGATGGCAGCGTCCACGTTGTTGATCCGCACGCCGATTTCGCGCAGTTTGGCCGCTACATCGCGGACGATGATCATGCTGTCCATGTTCTTTAACTTCATGTCGGTATCAGGGTAGAACTTGCCAATATCACCCAGTGCGACGGCGCCCAACAACGCGTCAGCGATGGCGTGCGCCAGCACGTCGGCATCGCTGTGGCCTTCCAAACCGCGCTCGGAAGGAACCTCAACCCCGCCGATGATAAGCTTGCGCCCGGCGGCAAACCGATGCACATCAATCCCGATTCCGACTCGATTCATAGTGTGTAAAGTATACCAGCACCTCTTGATGCCGCGAAACATTTTCGCGGCTACAACCGCTGCCGAAGCAACGCTTCAACCGCGGCAAGATCGTTCGATGTCGTTACCTTGAGATTCAGAAATGGGGTATCGACCAGGCACACACTGTGTCCCAGCCGTTCGACCGCTGCCGCCTCATCCGTTACCACAATCCCGTCAGCCAACACCTTGGCGTAAGCCTCCCGCAATAGTGAGAATTGCACAGTCTGCGGCGTCTGAACAGCCCACAACTTCGTGCGGTCCACCGTGCGCAGGACGGAAAGGTTTTCATCGGCCTCCTTGATCGTGTCCGTCACCTTGGTCGCAGCGATGCCAGTGCCCTTGGCACGGGCACTTTGAATGGTCGCCTCGATTAACAAGGAAGTCACCAGCGGTCGCGCACCGTCGTGCACCGCGACAATCTCCGTCGCGGGGCTGCACCGAGCCAGCCCATTCCAGACCGAATTTTGTCGCTCGGCGCCGCCGTCTACCATGGCGGCAACTTTTCGAAAACCAAACTGGTGGACAATCTCCCCGGCTTGTTTGGCGTAGTCAGGGTGTCGTACCAAGATGACCGCCTCTACCGCGGCGCACGATTCGAATGCGGCGAGCGAATAATACAGGAGGGGTTTGTCGAGAAGCTCCAGGAATTGCTTGTTGATGCCGCCGCCCATGCGCGACGAGCGGCCGGCAGCGAGGACAATCGCGGTGACCATGCGCCGCAGCTTAACAGAACCTACACGTCCTGCGCAAGTTCGTCTGCCGGCTTCTCCGGAGGCTGCGCCGAGTTGTTATTTACCCCGCCAGCCAGTTCGGCAAACGCCATGCGTCCCGCGGCGGTTTGCAGGACGCTGGAGATAACCACTTCCGTGCTCCGCCCCATCAACTGCCGGGCGCGATGGACGACTATCATTGTGCCGTCGTCCAGATACGCCAGCGCCTGTTCGGCCCCGCGTCCCTCGCGGACTAGTTGGACGGTGAGTTTTTCCCCCGGCAGCACCACGGGTCGTAATGCCTTGGCGAGTTCGTTCAGATTGAGCACCTTGACATGCTGAAGCTCAGCGATCCGGTTCAGGTTATAGTCATTGGTTAGGATCTCGGCGTTAAGCATCCGCGCCAGTTGCACCAGTTTGCCGTCCACTTCCTTGATCTCCGGCACATCGTTTTCGTGGATCTTGACTTCGACACTCGTGTTTTTCTGTAACGACTTCAGAACGTCCATGCCATGACGGCCACGCGTTCGCTTGACGTCGTCGCCGGCATCAGCGATGTACTGCAGCTCACGCAGCACGAACCGGGGTATGATGAAGATCGCGCTGAGAAATCCCGTGGCAGCCACTTCGAGAATCCGTCCATCGATAATCACGTTAGTGTCCAACAGAATCAGCCGCTCAGGTACGTCTTGGCGGCGGAACTTCACGTATGGAATCACGAGATTGAACTCGTCCTTGCCGCGCAGTGCAATGACTGTCGCCAAGTAAGCGAACACAATGTACATGACAATGCGCGCAATCAGCAATCCCTCTGGGTCGAATGTACCGAATATGCCCGACTTATCTAGGAAGAAGCTGACGAGAAAACCAACAAATAGCCCGAATGTCGCGGCCGACAGACCACGGAGTGAGAATCCTTTCAGCAACACATCTATGCCGACCACCGCGCCGCCACCCATCAGGCCAAGGATCACAGCAATGAAAGGATGCAGCGCCCATTGCTCGTGCAGTTGCGAGATAGACCAACTGCCCAGCGCACACAGCAACATAAATCCAATTCGCAGTGCAATAAGCGTCACAGTCCGCTCCTCTCCAAAAAACCCTCTTCTTCACATCATAACACGTTCGCCACCGAAATGCAGCCTTGGAGTGTTTATTCCGCCGCTTTCGTCCGTTCTCCGCTGGACGTCGCCGGTCCTTTGGTCGCCGGTCGCGCTGGGACCGGTACCGTTCCCCGTCGCGGTTCATCACCCAACACATCGTGCGATGCCGGTTCTTTGTATAGTAATCCGTATCGCCGCCAATTCCGCACCAGTCGCAACACCTCGTCGTGCAACGTCGGATCCACCATCAATTTGCCGACTGTGCCTTCGCCTTTCTCCATTTTCTCCAACAGAACATTAAGTCTGTGCGCGCTCTCAGCCAAGTTCTTCGTCATGGCCCGCACATCATCCTGATTGTTCAAGACCAAGTCGTCTACACGTTTCGCCGTCGCGCTAAGGCTCGTCAGCGTCGTGCCTATCTTGCCGCGATTCTCGTCCACAATCGTACGCAAACCAAGCGTCAACGCCGCTGTGTTACTGATGGTGACATCAATATTAGCCAAGGCCAACTGTACGTGATCCAGACTTTCCTGGCTCAAGACCGTTTCGTCCACGCGCTTGATGGCATTATCCACCCGTTGAACTGTTGCCGCCGCCTGCTGCAGGACGTCCACTACCGCGCGGATTGCCTCCGTCAAGTCCACACTCGACGAACCCTTGATTGTGCTGCCCGCTTTCAACGGCTCCGCCCCCACGCTTTGCGGGATCACGTCAATGTACCGATCGCCGAGCAAGCCAGACTGGTTGATCACAAACTTCGCATCCTTTCGAATCGTGACTCCCTCGTAAATACTGAGCTTCACGTGAGCCTGCATGACATGATCTTCGACCAGATAGACCTCGCGCACCTTGCCGACGGGGATTCCCGCCAACAGCACGCCGGCATTTTTGACAATGCCGCCGACCTGTGGGAAGACGACCGTGATTTCGTAGGTCTTTTTTCCCAGCCGCTCGTACTTGCCGAACTTGAGGATCATCCCTGCTGTAAGCACCAGGCAAATCAGCACGAAGATGCCAACCTTGATTTCAGTGGATCGGTACTGCGCCATGTTGCGCCTCCTGCGTTGAACCGCGGCCAGTTGTGAATTGCCGAATGACCGGGTCTGTAGTTGTTTGAATCTCCCGCGGCGTGCCCACCGCGTGGATCCGTCCCTCGTGCAACATCGCGATACGATCTGCGATCTTGTACGCGCTCACCATGTCATGCGTCACCGCGACACTTGTCACGTGGAAACGATCGCGCAATCGCAGAATTAAATCGTTGATGTTGTCCGCCAAGATCGGATCCAGTCCCGTCGTAGGCTCGTCGTACAGGATGTACTTCGGTTGCGCCACACAGGCCCGGGCCAGCCCCGCGCGTTTCCGCATCCCGCCGCTCAACTCCGCGGGCTTCTTGTTCTTTGCGTCGAGCAAATCCACAATCGTCAATGCCTCCTCGACACGCTGCGTAATCTCTGTCTCATTGAATTTCTGTTCTTCGAGAAGCGGGAACGCCACGTTGTCGAACACCGTCATCGAATCGAACAATGCCGCGCCCTGAAACAGAAAACCGAACTGCTTTCGAATCGGCGCCAGCGCACGTTCCGACAACGGTACAATATCCGTCCCATCCACACACACCCGGCCCGCGTCTGGTTTAAGCAGCCCACACAGGTGCTTCAACAACACGCTTTTGCCAACACCGCTGGGTCCGATGACGACGGTCGTTTCACCATCACGGATTTCAAAATCGACGCCCTGCAGCACTACCACGCCGTTGAGCGCCTTCCGTAATCCTTCGATCTGAATCATGGTCGCATCCGCTGCTTTATCCATCTCATGTCGGGCTGATCGCGTTATACAACACCGCGATGAAAAAGTTTGCGATCAGCACTGTCAATGACGATACCACGACCGCCTGCGTCGTCGCCCGCCCGACGCCTTCGGCTCCCTCGCGCGCATTGAAACCCTTGTAAGAGGCGATCACCGCGATGAACACGGCAAAAAACACCGATTTGACCAGTCCGCCCATCACGTCGTTGGCTGCGGTGAACTTGATCATATTGCTCCAGAAATAGGCGCCATCGATCCCCAGCATCTTAACCGCCACCACAGAGCCACTCAGAATTCCGAACGCCATCGCTTCCGCCGTAAGTAACGGCAACGCCACCAACATCGCCACGAACCGCGGCACTACCAGATAATCCACCGGTGACGTCCCCATCGCCCGTAACGCGTCGAGCTGTTCAGTCACCTTCATCGTTCCCAGTTCGGCGGCGATGGCTGCGCCGACGCGCCCCGCCACCATCAACGCCGTCAGCACCGGTGCCAGTTCCCGGATCATAGCGATGCTCACCACGGGGCCGACCGCCGTGTCCATCTTCACCTTGTGAAACTGCAGGCCGGTCTGCACGGTGAATACCATACCCGTAAACGCCCCTGTGATCAGCACGACCGCCTGTGATTGCCAGCCGATCTTGCAGATTTGCTCCGTGGTTTCGTGCCAACGCGGGCGCTGGCTGAACATGGTCTTCACGATGTCCACCAGCAACAGCAACATCCCCCCGAGTTGCTCGAACTGACCCTCTACGAACTCCTTGAACCTTGGGAGTACCGCTGTCATTCATCGGTGAGCATAAGGGACACCACGCTGCCATGCAAGAGCGCAGAGAAGGCCGCCCACTTGTCAATAACCGGGTCTAACTCTCTTACGTTAGGGTCATCAAAGCATAATGCGTTGGTAAACTCTTGCCCGCGTGTCAGCACCACATTAGCATCGCAGTCCTAGAAGTTTTTGTGGCGGGTGGAGCAGGGGACATCGGCGACGCCTCTTGGCGTATTGGCGCAGCTTGCCGAATCCGCAGTGCGAACGTATTATTATCGTAGTCAAACACGGCAGGATGTGGTGATTGTGTGCCCGCAGCTTTAGGAAAATTTTCATGGCAGAACTAGCATCGAACGGAGATAAGCTGATCGGTAAGATCATCAGCGGCTATGTGCTCGTCGAGGTGATGGGCATCTGTCGATGGGGGCCCGTGTATAGCGCGGTGCAGACCTCCATGGATCGCGCCGTCGCCATGAAGGTTCTGACGCCCCGATCCGACCTCGAAGCGGATCAATTCCTCGCTGCAGCGCGCACGGCGGCCCAGATCACCCACCCGCACATCGTTGCGGTGTTCGAGGCCGGGTTCAGCGGTGAGTATTATTTTTGCGCCACGGAGTTCATTGATGGCCCGCCACTGGAGAAGTTTCTCCGCAAGGGCGCTGTGGTGGACGAGCATTGCCTATTGCAGACCATTGCTGGGTTGGCGGAGGCTCTGGAGACGCTGTGGCAGCGGGGCATCGCGCACGAGCCGCCGACGGAGGAACACATCGTGACCGCCCGCGAAGGACTGGCGAAGTTGTCCGAACTGGAACCCGTGAACAACCCTGCCAGCAAGTTGGAGAAGGAAGACATTGCGGCGCTAGGCATCGTGCTCGGCAGGGTGGTAAACAGCATCGGTCCGGTGAGCGAACCGGTCGGACAGTTGGTGAAACGCATGGTCGGTGCATCGGGCCGTCAGCCATTCGCTACACTCGCCGAGTTGGTGGCGGAAGCGACGCGGCTTGATCAACAACTGTTCTCGCCGCTGCCGCAGCACGATCACTATTCACCTGCGGCGAAACTCAGAAGAATGCCCTGGTGGGTGATTGTGCTTGGCATGCTGGTGATCGTCGGCTTGATTGCAGTCACGATTTACGTACTTCGCCGTCCGTAATCCTCGTTGAAGACAGTTGTCCGCCCCGCACCGACAAACCACACGGGTAAACGATATGATATTCGTTTACAGGCTCAATGCCGTAAGCTCGCAGCAGGATGTCCCTGTCCTTTCCCGCCACCTCCGGATTTTCGTTTGCGTTTGGCTACCTGAAAAAGTATGGATGATGACGGAGAATACAGAAAGACTGAGACCATGGCTTCGTCCCTGAGCTTGACCGAAATAAAGCAGTTGCTCTCTGAAAACCCGGATTACAGCCGCATAGATACCTTTGTCGAAACGGGCACGAACCAAGGTCGTACAATTTTTCTAATGCAAGAGCATTTCAGGGAATTGCACACCGTCGAATTATCCAAGAGGTACTACCTAAAGGTGATGTGCCGGCGTTTTGTGAGGACGTTTAAGAAACTGTTTTGGAAGACGCCTGGAGCCATATCACCTCAAAAAACCAGGTTTTATCTGGGGGATTCAGCGGTCGTTATCAAGCAACTCGCGGCCAGCATCAATAAACCCGCCGTCTTTTTCCTCGACAGCCATTGCTGCGGAACACGGACAGCGCGTGGCCAAAAAGATGTGCCTCTGCTCGAGGAACTCGGCGCAATATCTCAAAGAAAATTCCCCGACTTGATTATTATTGATGATGCCAGACTCTTTGGCACCAGCCATGCCCAGGACTGGCTTGATATAACGAAAGAGAACATGTTGAAGTGTTTCCCGAAGGACCAAGTGAAGAAACACTACGTGAGCAACGATCGTTTTATTCTCCTGACTTCGCCCACGCAGGGATAACTCGCAACAGGATGATGATAGTCCGCCTTCGCCCTGCAGACGCGGGACTTCCTCCTTTGTCCCACCCTTGCGGGACTACGGCGGACAAGTCGGCGCGACACCCTCAGTTCTACGCGGTGCTCCGAGCAAAGGGTGGTGGAGAGGAGTGGATTCGAACCACTGAAGGCATAAGCCAGCAGATTTACAGTCTGCCCCGTTTAACCACTTCGGTACCTCTCCGCCGGATTAAAGATCAACGTGCCAGCCGTTGCCAGCAGGCGATTACTACAGTCCGCCGTCATCCCGCAGACACGGGACTATGGCGAGCCAGCTCCGAAAACCCGCCACGTTTCACGCGGCTTTCGGAGCTGGAGCGGGCGATGGGAATCGAACCCACCTCACCAGCTTGGAAGGCTGGCGCATTACCACTATGCTACGCCCGCTTCTGACGCCACGAAACTATCACAACTCTGACCAGCGGGCGCAAGCTACACCACCGCTCGAGTCACCGTCAACCCCGAATGCCACGTGAAACGCTTGCCACGTTACACGTGGTGGTAAACTTTCGGGGCGCGCCCACATCCATTATCAGCCCTAAAACTCAAAGATTCTCCAGCCCGTATTCTTTCAGCTTCCTATGCAGTGTGCGACGGCTAATGCCGATCTTCTGCGCCGCATGCGTCCGATTCCCATCCGTCTCCTTCAACGCCTGGATAATTAACTGTTTCTCCGCCTCCTCGACCGTCATCGTCATGCCGGGTCGTACCGCGGAAATCTTCGTCAAATCTGCCGCGCCACGCACCGCCACGGGCACATCCCGCAACGTCAACCGTTCCGCCCGCGCCAGCACCACCATCTGCTCGACGGCATTGCGCAATTCGCGAACGTTGCCCGGCCAATCGTAGGCGAGCAGCACGTTCATAGCCTCGGGCGAGATCTCGCGCACCGATTTGCTGTTCTCGTTGTTGAATTCGTCAAGAAATGCCTTCACCAGTAACGGGATGTCATCTCGCCGCTCGCGCAGCGGTGGCAGGCTGACCGTCACCACGCTTAGCCGATAAAACAAATCGTCGCGGAATTTACCATCGCTGATCAGTTTTTTTAGGTCGCGGTTCGTAGCCGCAATCAGCCGCACATCCGTTTCTATGGTCTTCTGACCACCGACGCGTTCGAACGCCCGTTCCTCGAGCACACGGAGCAGCTTCACCTGCAGTGCCGGTTCCAGCTCGCTGACCTCGTCGAAGAACAGCGTTCCGCCGTCAGCCAATTCGAACCGTCCTGTCCGCCGCTCGACCGCGCCCGTGAACGCGCCTTTTTCATGTCCGAACAATTCGCTCTCCAACAACGTGCTCGGCAACGCCGCCGCGTGCACCGCCACGAACGGCCCATTCTTTCGCGGCGAGAGGTTATGAATCGCTTGCGCAATCAATTCCTTGCCTGTCCCGGTCTCGCCGGTAATCAAGACTGTTGCGCGCGATGGCGCGACCTGTTGCACCGTCTCAAAAACCCGCAACATTGACGGCGACTCGCCAATCAAGTTGTCCAACCCAAATCTCCGGTCAAGCTGTGCGTGAAGATTTACGTTCTCCGTTTCAATGCGACGACTGTTCAGCGCGCGCTGGATGACCAACTCCACCTCGTCGAGATTCAACGGCTTGGCAACGTAGTGGTACGCGCCGGCCTGCATCGCCTCGACTGCGCCATCAATCGAGCCATAGGCTGTCATCATAATGCACACTGGCGGATTCTCCAGCGTTTGCGCCCGCCGCAACAACGCCATCCCGTCGATGCCGGGCATCCGCAGATCTGTCAACAGGACGTCTATGCCGGCGGACTCCAACGTGCGCTGCGCGGCCTGTCCGTCCTCGGCAAGCATCACGTCGTACCGTTCCTGCAACGCGCGCTGCAGTCCTTCGCGCGTGTTGCGTTCATCGTCCACGATCAAAATAGTTGGTCGTTTCGTCGTCATGATTGATTATTTGTAACCGCCCCTCCGGCTTCCAGCAGTCGCATCCGCTTCTCGTGAATGGGCAATTTGATGCGGAATGTCGTGCCGCGGCCCGTGCTGCTATCCACTTCGATGGTGCCGCCGTGCTCGCGGACAATCCGCTGTACGATCATCAACCCAAGGCCGCTTCCGTCCTTCTTTGAGGTGTAATACGGTTCGAAGATCCGTCCGATTTTATCGGGCGGAATCCCCTGGCCGGTGTCGACAAACGACACGACGATGTGTGCATCAGTCGCCTCGGTGCGCACCCGCAAGATGCCACCGGCCTGCATCGCCTGAATGGAATTTCTGATGACGTTGTAGAACGCCTGCTGAAGCTGGGTACGATCCAACAAAATCTTAGGCAGATTGTCGCCGAGTTCCTGCTCCACTAGAATGTCGCGGTCGGCAATCTCGCGCTCCAGCAACACCAGCGTCTCCTTCACTACCTCGTTGACCGATGCGCGCTGCAAGTCCGGCTTCGTTGGCCGGATCGCCCGCAAAAACTGGTTGATGATACGATCCAGCCGCGCGATTTCATCCCGTGCCACGCGCAGGTCGTCCCGCAGCCGCTGCGCCTTCTCCGCCGGCAACGATTTCAATTCGCGCTCCATCAACTGGAAATGGATGTTCAGCGAGTTAAGTGGGTTGCCGATTTCGTGCGCGACGCCTGCCGCCAGCAACGTTAAAGCAGAAAGTTTCTCCGACTCAATGGTGCTCTCCGTCTCCCGTCGCGACTCGGTGATGTCGCGCAGGATGATTGCCGCGCCGGTCACGACTGCCGTTTCTTCATCCACCAACGGCACGATGTAGAAACTCAACAACGCATGCCGCGGATAGAACACCTCCAGTTCGTGGCTCAGCACCTTGCGCCACTCGTCGCCATCCGGTGCGCCAATCTTTTGCCAGTCCAACTCGCGCAGGAATTGCGTTACGGGTGCTCCGACGCTTCGTTCAGGATCCAAGCCGAGCAACTGACTGGCTGCGGCGTTCAGGTAGCTGATCCGTCCCTCGGCATCGATGACTAGGACGCCTTCCTGAATGGTGTTGAACAGTGTTTCGAGAAAACCCTTCTCGCGAGCCAGCTTGACCACGACGCTCTGCAGGCTCTGGGGATCCACCCGTTCCATCCGCCCAATTAGTTTATCTAAAAAAGAAGTTTTCACTGGGTAACTCTGTCACAGCGTTTTCTGCTTTGACAACTCTGCCATTTGTGTGCCAACATGGCGCTAATGTAGTCGGTTTTCAAGTCAAAACTCAAAGGATGACGAAGGAGCACTATGAATCTCGATGCCGTTTATACGAACCTGACCATCGCCAACGATTCCAAGCTCGTTCTCGTCGTGTTCGATGGCGTGGGTGACATCGCTACGGAGAGTACCGGCTTCCGCACACCTTTGGAGGCCGCCCACACACCGAATCTCGACAAACTCGCCAAACGTGCCAGTATGGGTCGCCTAATCTCCGTCGCGCCCGGCATCACGCCAGGCAGCGGCCCGGGACACCTTGGACTGTTTGGCTATGACCCGCTCGAATACGAAGTCGGCCGAGGCGTCATCGAGGCGCTTGGTCTCGGTATTGAGTTGAAGCATGGCGACATCGCCGCACGCGCCAATTTTTGCACGCTGAATCCCAAGGGTATCGTCACCGACCGTCGTGCGGGTCGTATCGACACCAGTGTCTGCGAAGCGCAATGCGCAATGCTCACCAGCAAGATCAAGAAACTCGGCGACACCGAAGTCATCATCAAAGCGGGCAAGAGTCACCGTTTTGTCGTCGTGTTCCGAGGAAAAGGACTCGAAGGGCCGCTGACCAATTCCGATCCTGGCCGTGAAGGTTTGCCCATCGCCACCGCGAAACCGCTGGAGCAGAACGTTAAAACCGTTAAAACCGCGAAAATTGTGGCTGAGTTCTATAAACAGGCGTTGCCGCTATTGAAGGATTGCAAGCCGGCCAACGGTTTCCTGCTGCGCGGCATCGCACATCAGCCGGCAATACCGACGTTCGAAGAACGCTACGGCCTGAAAGCCGCCTGCATCGCCATTTACCCGATGTACAAGGGCCTAGCCCAACTCGTCGGCATGACCAAGATCGAAGGCGCGCACTCGATCGCCGAGGAATGTGTACAGGCCGTCAAGTCAATGAAGACGTACGATTACCTGTTTGTTCACATCAAACCGACGGACGCAGCGGGCGAGGACGGCAAGTTCGACGCGAAAGTCGCTGCCATCGAGGAAGGCGATGCCGCTTTGGCGCCGCTCATCGCCGCGAAGCCCGATGTGCTCGTCGTGACCGGCGATCACTCTACGCCCGTGCCTGTCAAAGGCCACTCATGGCATCCACAACCGGTGATGATCGTCAGCGATATCGCGGGTTGGGACGGTCTTGATCGCTTCACCGAGCGTGCGGCCAACTGCGGATCGCTCGGCATCTTCGAAGCGAAATACCTCATCCGCCACATGCAAGCCAACGCCCGCCGCCTCGATAAATTTGGGGCCTAAAGCAGGGCAGGATACACCACGAAGTTTACCCGCCTTTGGCGGCGCCGGAGGCGACCAGGGTTTACCCCGACTCTGAGGTCGGGGTTCACGAAGCACGCGAAGTGATTCTCCGTGCCTCTCAGCGCACTTCGTCGCCGGTGCTGATCTCGCCGTCGAGGATATCGGCCACGGCAGCACGCCCGCGGGTAGGACCGTTGAGCTGCACGACGCCGATCTTCTGGCCTGCGCGGTACACGGTCAGTTTCGTGCCCAACGCAGGCATCGTCCGCGAACTGAAATCGATTACAACGAATTTCTCTTCGGGTCGCACGATGGTGATCTTCGCCGGGGCCGGGCCGAACAATACAATTCCGTTTTGTGAAGGAAGCGTAGCAGGCACGGGTCGGGGTTGAGGCGACGCGCAGCCGGCTACCAGGATAAGCAAGCTCAGGCTGAACGCGCCGCACAAGAGAACTGGCGCGCCTGGCGTGATTCGAACACGCGACCCGCGGATTAGAAATCCGCTGCTCTGTCCAACTGAGCTACAGGCGCGAAAGCGGTTGCAAATACGGTTGCCAAGTTCGCGGCCCAGACCCGTAACCCCTGTCTTTAAACCGGCAAAATACTTGGAGTCGCACATATATTGGTGTCATTTTTAAACGGTACGGACGGCAAGTCAAGCGCAGCCGATGCGCCGCAAGTCTGCCTAGCCACGCTACGCCACCAATACCAGAGACAGGATCACCGTCGCGGAAAATGTGTCCATCACTGATGAAACCGACCCGCTGGTAAGCATCCTGAGCACACCCATAGCCGATTCTGGAGAATTGCCAGCTCACCCCGCCCGGCGGTAGGATGCTAGGTGGAAGAGAGTAGATACCGCCCCGCCGAAGCCGACTACATTCGCCACACCACCGGGCGGGCCGGCAAGTGATCAGCGGCGGACGCCGGCGCGTTTCATTGCGACTTTCAGGGCGTCGCCGAAGCGGTCGAGTTGTTCAGTCGTATGCAGAGCGGTGACGGCACAGCGTATCATGTCCTTGCCGACCGGTACGCCGGGTGGAACGGAAATCACGGTGAAAAATCCCTGCTCCCAGAGCGATTTCCACATCAAGTAACATGGCTCCTGTTTGCCGATCACAATCGGCAGGGCCGGGGTCTGGCTTCCCCAGAAATCCAGGCCGAGCGACTCGAGAATGCTGCGCAGGTGCCGGTAGTTCGCCCACAGTCGTTCCCCATGTTCCGGTTCCTGCTGCATGACGGTGAGCGCCGCTTGTGCGCTGGCCGCCGCAGCCGGGCTTAGCGCGGCGCTGAAAATGATCTGGCGCGAATGGGTGCGCAGATACTCGATTACCGCGCGGCTACCGGCCACGAACCCGCCGGTGCTGGCGAACGCCTTGGAAAAACTGCCCGCTATCACGTCCACCCGGTCCGTCACGCCGAACTGATCGCAAACCCCGCGCCCCTGTCGGCCCAGTATGCCTACGCTGTGCGCCTCGTCCACCACGACGGCAGCGCGGTATTGGTCAGCCAGATCCACCAGTTGCGGCAGCACCGCGATGTGGCCTTCCATCGAGTAAACGCCATCGACGACGATCATCTTGGCCTGTTTCGGTTCGAGTTGCCCCAGCACTGTGGCCAGCGATTTCATATCGTTGTGGGCGAACCGCTCGATCTTAGCGCCGCTGAGCAACGCGCCGTCCCAAAGCGACGAATGTATGCTCGGGTCCACGAGCAGCGCATCGCCACGCTGCACGAGGGAACTCAGGCTGACTTCACACGCGAGGTAACCCGCCGACGTCACGTGACAGGCCGGTTTCCCGAGAAACGCGGCGAGCGCTTCCTCCAGTTCCACGTGGTAGGCACGGCTACCATTGGCCAAACGCGACCCGCACGAACTCGTCCCCCAGCGGTCGAGCGCCTGCTTGGTCGCCGCCAACACCTGCGGATGCCGGCTCAGGCCGAGGTACTCGTTGCTCGACATCAACACCATCGGGCGTCCATCCACTGTCACCGTCATGCCGTCGGCGACCTCGATGACGCGGTAGTAAGGTGCGTACTTCAACCGCAATCGCGTGGTGGCGTCGTCGTCGCAGCGGTCGATTATCGGCTTGGTCTTGTGGTGAAACATATCTGGCGAACACTAGAGGAAGCGTTGCCGCGCGTCAAGAAAGGCGCACACGGGGTAGTGGCCGAACTTGAATCGTCATTGCCAATCACAAGCTTGCTCCGACCGGCTCGCGTTGGCATACTGCGCGCCGTGCCGCCACGAAAACCATCAACGATAGAGCCGGCGTCCGGCCCAAATCCTGACCGTTTATGAAAGTGTTGGTGACTGGTGCGACGGGATTTCTGGGTGGAGCGCTTACCCAGGCACTTCTCCGCGAGGGTCAAGAGGTCCGGATTCTGGCCCGCAGAACCAGTCAACTCCAGCAGTTCGCCGGCCTGCCGGTGGATATCAGGCATGGTTCACTGGAAGACAAAGCCAGCCTGGTTACGGCCTGCCAAGACATCGAATTAATCTACCACTGCGCGGCGCTGGCTTCCGATTGGGCTCCTTGGGACCAGTTTTATCGGGCAAATGTCCAAGGGGTCGAGAATCTGTTGGAAGCGGCGCGGGCGGCCCCCAACCTGCAGCGATTGATCCATGTCAGCACCACCGATGTCTATGGGTATCCGGTAGCAGCAGTTGATGAGACGTATCCCATTACCGATATCGGATTGCCTTATAATCACAGCAAAGGGCTGGGAGAAAAAAAGGTCTGGGACATTTCTTGCGAGGCCGGGATGCCGGTGACGGTAATCCGGCCCGCGACGATTTATGGTCCTCGCAGCTTGAGCATTGTGGCGGAAATCGCTGCCGTGCTTCGCAAAAAACAAATGGCCTTGATTGATGGCGGGCGAGTGGCCGCGGGACTGCTTTACATTGATAACGCGGTCGACGGAATTTTGCAGGCCGCCCGTTCTCCGCAAACGATTGGGCAGGCTTACAATTTACGAGATGAGAGCAATGAGACGTGGCGTCAGTTCATCAGCGTCCTGGCCAGCGGAATGGGAGCAAGCCAGCCGTGGATGAATTTGCCTGGTACGCCAGCACTGGGCTTGGCACATTTGGTCGAGGCTGTCTATCGGGTGTTGGGAATTCGACACCGACCATTATTGACGCGCCATGCGGTCTATATGCTTTGTCGCACCCAGGGCTATTCAATCAAAAAAGCGCAACAGGATTTTGGCTTTCGGTCCAAGGTCGGGTTCGCTGAAGGAATGGCGCGGACACAAGTTTGGTTGGCTTCCCAAGAAGGCCAAGCCGCACTAGCCAAGTTGTAGATTCGCGCCCAATCCGTCAGTTGCTTTCCCATTTTTTCATGGCGAGACAGACATTGGTGCCGCCGAATCCGCTGGAGTTGCTGAGCACTATGCGCGGTGCGTCGGGAATCGGCTTGGTGACAATCTTGATGTCGGCGCACTCGGGGTCGAGTTCGGTGATGTGCGCGGACACGGGTGTGAACCGTTCCTGCAATGCTAGGCAACAGATCGCCGATTCCATCGCGCCGGCCAGCGACAGGCCGTGGCCAGTCAGGCTCTTGGTGCTGCTGACCCACGGCAGTTTGCTGCCGCGAAACACCTGGCGCAACGCGCGGCATTCGCTGAGGTCGCCTACGGGCGTAGAGGTGGCGTGGGCATTGACGTAATCCACGTCGCTTGGTTTCAACTTCGCGTCCTGCAACGTGTCCTCAATCGCCCGGCGCAGGCCATCGCCGGTCGGGTCGGGGATAACCACGTTGTAACCGTCGGATGCCTGGCCCCATCCGAGCACTTCGGCGCAGATCGGCACGCCCCGGCGTCGGGCGTGTTCGAGTTCCTCCACAACCAGCACGGCGGCGCCGCCGGTGCCTACAAAACCATCGCGTTTAATGTCGAAAGCGCACGGCGATTTCTCCGGGTCGGTCTGGACGCTGAGCGCGCGGATACCGGCGAACGGGAGAATATTGAAGCGGTTGCAATCCTCGGCGCCGACGACGAAGATGATCTCCTGCCGGTGCAGCCGGATCTGGTCGGCGGCCAGGCCGAGCGCGTGGGCCGACGAGGAACAGGCGCTGGAACAACCTAGTGAGCCGCCCTTGATCTTGAAGCCGGCAACGAGGTTGATGTAAAGCGAGCCGGGGATGCTGTTGACGACGGCCATTGGCGGACAGCGGCTCACACCGCGGGTAACTATCGTGTGCAGGTTCTCGTAGGCGAGCCACATCGAACCACCCGAGGCGCACATCAAGCCGGTCCGCGGATTGGAAACCAATTCGGGCGCGAGTTTGGCTTCGCGAATGGCCTGGTCCATCGCGCAGAACGCGTACAGCGCGTTTGGTGTCATCGCGCGGAGCTGATCGCGGCTGATCTGGTAGCCGGCGGGATACGTCCAGTCGTCAAAGTGCGGGCTGGGGAATTGGAACCCCTTGACCGTGCCGGCTAGTTTCACCGGCACATCTTTCCCGGCAAAATCGGAGAAAAGTTCGACGCCGGTCCGGCACTCCCGCAGACTGCGCAATACCTCCGGCCGGCTGTTACCAATGCTGGTAATGAATCCTAGGCCGGTGATGACAACGCGCTTCATGACGCCGCTGGCGGGACGTTCTCGATCTTGTCGCGCAAGAACTGGTTAAGCTTGCCCAGCGTGCGGATTTTCTCCAATTCCGCATTGTTGATGTGTAGCTTCAGCACGCCTTCGATGGCGAACACCAATTCGAGCAGGGCCAGCGAGTCAAAGCCAAGGTCCTCGATCAGACGGGTGTCGTCGCTGGCGTTCTTCAACGACAGCCTGGCCGGTGCCGGCTGATAACGCTCAAGCAAGCCGTAGACGACCGTGGGGATCGCCGTCTTGTCGCCCTTTTCTCTGAACCGCAGGGCCGCTTTCAATGTCTCGGGGCTGCACCGCCGGAGTTCTTCCTTGATCTCCGCCAACTCTTTTTTATTCAAAGCCATAATGATTCCTTGTGCGGAACATCATAGCAGACTTGCTAGAAAAGTACTGTTTTTTTTGAGGGCATGGGGCGGCGGGCGTTTCGATCCAGTACAGTTGCGACTTGGCGGAAGACCGGCACTGGCTTGATCGTTGCTGCCAACGGAACATCCGCTCAATGTCGTGCTCGCACTGCGCAAGGATTGGCGACTAATTTACCAAGACAAAGTGGCGACGGTGTATCGCAGAGATAATGACCTAATCGTCGGAGATCCGATGCCCGACCAGAAGGCAAAGCTTGGGCGAACTCGTTGACCCGTCCCTCATCTACCATCCATTCCTCTCACATGCCCATGATTTCGTAGCCGCAGTCCACGTAGATGACTTGGCCAGTGGTGGCGGTAGACAGGTCGCTGGCCAGAAACAGGCTTGCCGCGCCGAGTTCGGCCGGTTCGAGGTTGCGTTTCAGCGGGGCGTGGACCTCGTGGTGACGGAGCATCGTCGCAAAACCGGAAATGCCGCGTGCCGCCAGCGTGTTTACCGGGCCCGCGCTGATCGCGTTGACACGGATGCGTCTCGGGCCTAGGTCGTATGCCAGATACCGCACGCTCGCTTCCAGCGCGGCCTTGGCCACGCCCATCACGTTGTAATGCGGAACCACCTTCACCGCACCGTAGTAGGTCATTGCGATGATAGAGCCGCCATGGGACATCAGAGGCACCGCTGCGCGCGTCAGCGCCACCAGTGAATACATACTGACGTCGAGTGTGATGCGAAACGCCTCGCGCGATGTGTTGATGTACCGATCTTCCAACGCCTCCTTCGGCGCGAACGCCACCGAATGCAGCAATATATCGAGCTTCCCAAAATCCCTCGCCACTTGTGCGAACATGGTGGCAATTTCCCCATCGCGCGTCACGTCGCACGGATACAGCGGCGTATTGGCGCCGAACGTGCCGACAAGTTCCTCGACGTTCTCCTTGACCCGTTCACCCTGATATGTGAACGCCAGCCGCGCGCCCGCTTCGGCCCATGCCCGTGCAATGGCCCAAGCGATGGAATGTTTGTTGGCGACTCCGACCACCAACCCTTTCTTGCCTGACAGTAATCCTGAAGTCGTGTTCATGTAGCACACTCTCTGTGAGATACCGTTGCGCGTCAAGTCCCCCTTAGGATCACACGCGCAGGCGCGCCATCGGCGCCGCGCAACTTCAGCGGCGGCGTCACCCCGCCAACGAGTGATTTCCCGGCGAGCATGAGCCAGTGAATCGCCCTAAAACCAGTGCAGCAAAAAAGCTAGCGCCCCCCATGAATCACTGCCGCCCGCGGCTTTCAAGCTGTTCATTCACGATTGCACGGAATACTTGCCCGTCAACGTTTTCCGAAGCTGAGCGTCAGGGAAGGGTGAATTGCCAAGGGCGACGCGCGGGTGGGATTAAATTATTAAGTCAGTAAAATCAATGCTTGCAAGCGTGTGGGCGTTCTGCTAAATGTGCGCCAAACCTTAACACAAGGAGGAGGAAAAGTTTTATGGCAAAGATGACCAAATCAGCGACCATCAGTCACATGGCTGCCAAGACCGGGCTCTCGAAGAAACAGACCAATCAGTTCGTAGAGGAATTCGTCAAGTTGGCCTACAAGGAAGCGAAGAACGCGTTCACGATCCCCGGCCTAGGCAAGCTGGTGCTCGTCAATCGCGCGGCGCGCATGGGCCGCAACCCCAAGACGGGCGAAGCGATCCAGATTCCTGCGAAGCGCGTGGTGAAGTTCCGCATCGCCAAGCAAGCCAAAGTCGCCATCCTCGGCTAAGATATTGCCGTCGGCTTGAAGTTATACGCTGTGCCGATAAGGATGGCCGTGTAGCGCAAGGCGCAGTCGTCGTTTTTCCCCTCACCCGGTCTCTCTTACCGCAAGCGGGAGAGAGATGGGGTGGGGGGATTCTTATTTCACTGATCTCTTCGTGAACGCGGTGATGTCACGGACGCCCGCGGCACGCGCCGCGTCCATAATCGCCACCACTGTGCCGTAACTGACTTTCTTGTCGGCCGAAAACTGCACCTGCACGTCGGGATTTTGTTCCCTAGCTTTGCGCAATATGGCCTCCAGCGACGCCACATGAACCGGACGGTTATCAACGTAGATCGTCTCATCCGGAGCCACTGTGACCAGAAGCCGGGCGACCTTCGTCTTGCCCAATTCCTCCGCTGTCTTCGCCTCCGGCAACGCGAGTTTGACCGCAGTTACTGGATCGCGACGGAACGTCGTCGTGGCGATGAAAAAAATCAGCAGGATAAACAGGATGTCAACGAGATTGATCACACGAATCGCAGGGATACGGCGCGATGCAGGTTGCTCGAAGATGCGCATGGGGCCGCCTCTATTGGCTCCGATACAGACGCGCTAACAGCTCGCCCGTGTGGCGTTCCAGCTCCAACACGAGTAATTCGATCCGCCGACGCAGATACATCACCGCAACGAGTGCTGGCACTGCGATGCCTAGACCGACCATTGTCGCCGTCAACGCCTGGTAAATGCCAGCCGAAATCTGCGAAGGTTCACCCAACCCGCGTTGTGCGACATCGGTGAAGAGTTTCACCATGCCGATGACCGTGCCTAGCAAACCGAGCAGCGGGCCTAATTCGACTATCAACGCCAGCGTAGTCAAGCCGCGGTCCAGCCGTCCCATGATCTGCCGCGCTGCCGACTGCACCGCTTCCAAATTCTGCTCCTTCGGCAGTGACGCGTGGAGAAAAACCACCCGTACGAGTTCACCCAAGACCGACCTGTCGGTCTCGCTCAGCGAATGCACCTGTTCGATTTTCTCCGGGGTATTGGGCCGGTGTTGAATCGCTGCAGCCAGCGCGGGCGAAATGATCCGTAGCCTCCGCAGTGCCCACACCCGTTCCAACACAATCGCCAATCCCACCACTGAGCAGACCGACAGTGGAACCATCACAATCCAGCTATCAATAAACCATTGTGGCATTTCGACCTCCTTGCATCCGTTGTTCAATAGTAAAACGTGAAACTGCCTTCGCGCGGCTGGTTGCCGAGCAACAGCCGAAACCGGTCGGGGAACGGCTCAAACGGTGTCGAATCCAAGATGGCTTTCTCACAATATAAAGCCAGCAGTTCACCGACCGAGTTCTCCGACCGCTGCAGGTTATACACCGTGCCGTCCGCACGCAACTCAAACGTGATTGTCACCGCGCCTGAGCGCTCGTAGATCGAGTATTTTTCGATCAGCGCATACCAGCGGCTCTGCACGGCCTTTATTATTTTCTGGTCGTAGGCGCCAAATGGACTGCTGGCTACATTAAACGCGTCCACACCGATCCGCGCCACGCCCGATGCCGTCAACCGCGATTTCACTGCGATGATCTCGTGACCCGACGCAGTGCCCGGCGTCCCCGGCGGCTGCGCCAGTACCGAAACCTCCGGCACGGTTGGGGGTGTGGCAATTGCGGACGGCTTCGTCGACGGCCCGAGTGGCACCGCATCTGACGGGAGCACCAGCATCGCCTGATTCTTTCCCTCGGCCACCTTCAATCCCGCCTCGACGGTCGGCTGTGGCAATGCCAATTCCGTTGGTGCGGGCCGCACCACATTCTGTGCCAGGGCCGGCATCTGCGCCACCGGCTGACCAACCGCTCCCGTGAACGGTATCACATCTGCCGCGCTCGCCATACGCGTCTCGCTGCCACTTAAGTACGGCGTGCCGCCGGGCTTGTCCGTCGGGTTCTCGCGGTTAGCCGTCACGGTAGCCTTATCGGAGTAAAACTCAGCGGATGTTGGTTCCTCGCCTGTGACCTGTTCTTTCGTTGTCTCCATGAACGTGCGCGGCGCCTCTATGAACGTCAGCGTCTGCATCTCCGTTTCCCGCTTGTCCGGTGTGATCGTCGAGGCCTGACGCGCCCCCAACGCGCTGATCAACCTCACCAGCGGGGTCCGCCTCGCGATGCGCGCCAGAACCTCGTCATGTTGGACGATCTCACACGTTGCCGCGTGCAACAGCACTGACGCCAAGAGCGCCACCTCAAAATGGATTCTCTCTCGCGTCATTTATCCCAGAATCATACCAAATCCTGTCCATGCATCAACTTGCGGTCGCGAAGAATCGTCACGATTGTAACAGCTTCTCCAAAATCACTCGCAGCCGTTCGATAGGCAGACCCATCACGTTACTGAAACTGCCGTCGATACGCTTAATGATCGTGTCGCCGTGCTCCTGAGCCGCGTACGCCCCCGCCTTGTCGAGTGGATCGATCTTGCTGTGGTACGCGTGGATCCCCTCGCGTGTCAACGGTTTCATCCACACCTTCGTGCTGTCGCAGAATGTCATCTCGACGCTTTGCGCACGGTGTACCAGGCATACGCCGGTGAGCACTTCATGTTGTTGGCCCGCCAACTCCGCGAGCATCCGCCCCGCCTCTGCGGGATCGCGTGGTTTACCGAACAGCTTACCGCCAAGCACGACCACTGTGTCAGCGCCGATCACCAGCGCCGCCCGATGTCGCTCCGCCACAGCGCGGGCCTTGCACTGCGCATTTCGCATTGCCAATACTTCCGGTATCGCGCCGGTGAACACTTCCTCAACGCTGTCAGGACGCACCACCGTAAACCGCAATCCCATTCCGCGGAGCAATTGCTCGCGGCGCGGCGACGCGCTGGCCAGAATGATTTGCGGTTTGTTTGCCATCGAAAACTCGCTTATCGTCAACGCCGAAGTATGCAAACCACAACAGGTAAAGTCGAGCATCTCTACGTCCACGTGCCATTCTGCGTGGCGAAATGTGCGTACTGCGCGTTTTACTCGCGGCCGGGCACTGCGGCTCAGATGAACGGATATGCGGACGCGGTGTTGATGGAGCTCCAGTCGTTGGAGGGCCATGCTCCGTCATGGCCGCCCGGTGAAAACAGTCGCGATCCCGCAGCGGCGGGACGATCCTCCAACACAATTGTCCTACGCCCCACCACCATCTTCTTCGGCGGCGGCACGCCCAGCATTCTGCCCGTGTCCCTAATCCGCCGTCTTTTGGAGGGGCTGCATCGATACCTTCCGCTGGAAGGTATCCGAGAATGGAGCATCGAGTGTAATCCTTCAACGGTGGCCGGCGAGAAAGCGAAACTGTTCCGCGAGTTTGGCGTGAACCGCATTTCGCTGGGCGTGCAATCATTTGACGATGCGCTGCTGAAAGCATTGGGGCGCGTTCATTCGGCCAAACAGGCCGTCGCGACCTACGAACTGCTGCGGAAATCCGGCTTCGAAAATATCAATCTCGATTTGATGTTCGGATTACCTGGTCAGACCGTTGCGAAATTTGCCGCCACGCTACAAAGGAGCATCGCGCTCCAACCGGAACATGTCTCCACCTATTGCCTGATCTTGGAAGAAGACACCGAATTTGGGCGGTTATATGACAGCGACCCTGTAGGGGCACGGCCCACGGCTTCGCCGCGAGGCGAGCATGCTGTGCCTCTACCGGATGACGACGAGCAGCTCGCCATGTACGAAACAGCCATTGAGACGCTTGAGGCGGCGGGTTATCACCAGTATGAGGTCAGTAACTTTGCCAAGCCCGGTCGCGAGTGCGCCCACAACATCGCATATTGGAAGGTCAAGGATTACATAGGCCTCGGCCCGAGCGCCTGCTCCACAGTCGGCACCCGACGTTGGCAGAACGTAGCCGACACCGAACAGTACATCCGAGGAGTCAGGAGCCAGAAGTCAGTAGTCAGCTTTGAGGAAAGGCTCACACCAAAACTGCGCGCTGCCGAACGCGCCGCCTTTGGCATGCGGATGAACGAAGGCGTACCCGCGGAGCTGATCCAGGGCCGCTGGGACAAAGAGATCGCCAAGTTGCTCAACGCTGAGTTGGTCCAATGGCGCAACGGTCGGCTCGCGCCGACCCGCCGTGGCATCCTTTTCGCCGATGAGGTCGCTGCTGAATTCCTGTAAGAGCGGACGGAGGCGGATTGGCGCGAATTATTGGCGTGAATTTACCTAGATTCGTGGTTACATTACGGCCTGCTATGGCGAAGAAGCTGACACAAATTGCTGATAGTCTGATGGACTCGTACCGCAAACACGGTGGGATCAATCACTTGGACGGCGCGAATCTTCCGTCGCGCGAGGCCGTGGTGGAGATCACGCAAGACCTGTTGCGATTGCTGTTTCCCGGCTTTTATGACAAGGAGCCGCTTCATTCCGCCCAAATCGCCAAGTACACGTCGGAGTTGATGTCGTCGGTGGCGAAACGACTGGAGACCGAAATCTACAAGAGCCTGGAATATCGACCATACGACAAGTGCGACAAGAAAGACATGGCCGGCACGGCGGCACGTGTGACCGAGGATTTTTTGCAGGAACTACCCGCGGTGCGGACGCTTCTTCAAACCGATGTGGTCGCCGCCTACGAAGGCGATCCCGCGGCGATCAGCAACGAGGAAGTCATACTCGCGTACCCGGGCATTGAGGCGATTGCCGTTCAACGGATGGCGCACCTGTTGTATCAACGCCATGTCGCAATCATTCCTCGGATCATGACTGAGTGGGCGCACAGCAAAACCGGTATCGATATTCATCCCGGCGCGCAGATCGGCCCGTCGTTCTTCATCGATCATGGCACAGGAGTCGTCTTCGGTGAAACGACGATCATCGGCCAGCGCGTGAAGATATATCAGGGCGTGGGCTTGGTGGCCAAGTCGCTCGCCGCGGGCCAGGCGTTGCGCGGGCAGAAACGCCATCCGACCATCGAAGACCGCGTGACGATTTACGCCGGCGCGACAATTTTGGGGAACGTCACGATTGGGCACGATTCGATCATAGGCGGCAATGTCTGGCTGTTGGAGTCTGTGCCACCCGACACGGTGGTTTATCAAGAAGGTGGTAAGACGCAGATTCGTTCCGCGAAGGGGAAAGCCCTCAATAAGATGATGGGCCATTTCGTGGATGGCGCAGGCATCTGACACGATGTCTCGCCCAAGGTCCCAAAGGCACGTGAAACGTGGCAAGCTTTCGGGGCTACAGCATCAATCGAAAAACCGGTAGCGGAAGATATGCCACAGCGCGGCGAGACCGTCTTTCCAGCCGATCTTCTTGCCCTCGGAATAGTCGCGGCCCGCGTAGCTGATCGGCAACTCATAGAAGCGACACCGGCGCCGGGCCAGCTTGGCTGTCAGTTCCGGTTCGATACCAAAACGATTCGAGCTGAGTTTTAGTCCCTCGATGCATTTCCGCTTGAAGACTTTGTAGCCCGTCTCCATGTCGGTGAGATTCAGGTTGCAGACGATGTTGGTGATAAGAGTGAGAAATCTGTTGGCGGTATAGTGCCAGAAAAATAGGACCCGATGTGGTCCGCCGAGGAACCGCGAACCGTACACCACGTCGGCGCGCCCATCGATGATGGGTTTGAGCAGCGCGGGATAGTCAGACGGGTCGTACTCCAAATCGGCATCCTGAATCAGCAGAATGTCACCTGTCACATGCTGGATCGCTGTGCGCAAGGCCGTGCCTTTGCCGCGATTCCATGGATGCGCTACCACTTTCACGGTACTCTCCCGCGCGATCTTATTCAGGATATCGCTGGTGCCATCGGTGGATGCGTCGTCCACGACGATGATTTCCTTCTCCAACCCCAGTGTGTTCGCGGCGCGAACGCGGCGCACAAGTTCCTCCACCGTGCCGCGCTCATTGAAGACGGGGATCAGGATCGAAAGTTTGCGATAGATCTCAGCCATTTGCCGCACACTATACCAGCCCGGCCCACCGCCCGCCAAGCAGTCATTGTGACAGCGCATGCGTGGAATTACCCGGGTTGGGCGAGAGCAAGCTGTACAAAGGCGAAGCTGACTTACTTGATGTCTTCGCCTAGTTCGACGTTCCAGTAAGCCAGGTCGAGGAAGTGTTTCCAGCTATCGTGCGCGATGGTGCTAAGGGTGACGTTGACGAATGGTCGCCACTTTGGACGCTTCGGTTTTTTGATCAGGTGCATGCCCGCTTCCACCGGCATACGGTTGGCCTTGCGTGTATTGCAGGGAATGCATGCACAGACGATGTTCTCCCATGTCGTCGTCCCACCGCGATCCCGCGGGATCACGTGATCCAGATTCAGCTCCCGGCGGTCGAACCTCTTGCCACAATACTGGCAGGTGTTGCGGTCGCGCTCGAAGATGTTGTGACGCGTGAATTTGACTTCCTTGTGCGGCAGATGATCGAAGAACAGCAGCAGGATCACGCGCGGGATGCGGATCGTGAACGACACGGTGCGGACCACGTCGTCGCCGTTGTGTGCCTGGCTGATATCGCGCCACTCAGTAAAATCGAAAGTCTGGAAGTTACCGCCTTGCTCCATCACTACTTCGGCGTGCCCCATGTAAAGCAACGTAAAGGCGCGCTCCGCCGTGCAGACGTTGATCGCCTGCCAGAGACGGTTCAGCACCAATACATTCTCATTTAATAAATCCCTCATAAACAACTCCGAAGGTTTTAAAACATTAGCAAACCTCCTCCAGACCGTCAACCCCCTCACCCCGCTATCGTTACTTCCTGGCTCGCATCAGCCATAGCGGTCTTTTGACCTCGCACCGTTTGCTCCTGCTCTACTCGACCAGTAAGTACGGTGGCGCTTACGCCCCCGGCACAGTCAGCACCGACCCCTCCCGGAACAGCCGGCTGGCTTGGTACAACTTCAACCGTTCTTGAACCTGCTGAGCAAGTTCTTGCTGTCCAGCAGCGCTTGCCAATTCGATGGCTTTCTGGGCGACCCGGATTGCGTCGGTGAATTGACCGGCTTCGGCATAGGCGATGGCCAACACGTCTAGGGCCTTCGCCTGCTGGTTGCCCGTGACCGCACAAAGTCGCTCTGCCAACTGAATCGCTTCGGCACCGTTGCGAAGACTCGCGTTCCGGTCAACAGCGAGAATCCAGGCCAGCTCGTAGAGAGCTGGGGCCAAATCAGGATTCAACCGCAAGGTTTCCCGATACTCGGCAATCGCCTCCGAAATCCTGCCCTGACTGGCCAGGGCAAGTCCCATGTTGTAGTGCGCCTCCGCATTGTCGGGCTTGATCCGTAATGCCGCCGCAAACTCGGCGATCGCTTCGGCAATCCTGCCCTGACCGGCCAGGGCAGATCCCAAATTGCTATGGGCTTCCGCATTGTCAGGCTTGATCCGTAATGCCGCCGTAAACTCGGCAATCGCTTCGGGCACACTGCCCAGTCGGAGCAGCGCGTTCCCCAAGTTGTTGTGCGCGGCTGTATAATCCGGTTTGATCCGCAGCGCCTCAGTATACTCGGTAATCGCCTCCGAAACCTTGCCCGAGTCGAGTAGAGCATTCGCCAAATCGTTGTGTGCTTCAGCAAAGTTGGGTTTGATCAGCAACGCCTGCTTGTAGTGTCCGATTGCATCCTCAACCCTGCCCGCTTGCGCCAAGGCGATCCCTAGATTGTGCTGCGCTGCCCAGGCGTCCGGATTCTTTGTCACGGTATCTCGCCAAAGTGTTTCAGGGACTCCCCAAACACTGGCCCGTATCCAAGTAGCCACTCCCAACATCATCAGCGCAATCACGCTCGCCAACACCCCAACATACTGGCCCCGTTCACTTGTTCGGCGGTAAAGCGCCATCCCTGTGGCTACTATCAAGGCGATGGCTCCGACTATCGAGTAGTATTGCCAGTGATCAGATACTAGAGAGGACTGATAAAACCCCTGATCGAAGAATCCCATCACCGGGAAAAGCATTATCACAAAATATCCCAGCGCGAATATTAATGGCCGTCCCCAAGTCTTGCGTCTCCACCAGAAAAGTGTGAGACAGCCCACCAGAACCAGTCCAGGCAGATATGAAATCCAAAGCGAAGTATTGACGTTCCATGTTGGATAAACCGCGTTTAGGTTGAACGGCAGGAGGGCCTTGTATAGGTAAAACCACGGCACCCAACCGGCTACCACCAAGCGCGACAGAAAACCAACCTCTCGGGCTGGATGTCCTCCCATGACTCGGTTGTACTGAAACCAGATCGTCACCAGCCCTAGCACCAACGAAAGGGTGAAGAACGGGGTGCTGTAGAGGAAGTCCTTCCATCGCACCCGGTGGCGCATCCACCAAACGCACCCCAACAGTACAACGGGTAACATGACGACCGCTGTCTTGCTGAGCAAGGCCAATAGGAACGCCACCAGCGCAAGAGAGTACCAGCTCCAACTACCTTCTTCCTCGAATCGCAAATACAGAAGGATCGTTACCGCGTAAAAGAGCATCGACAGCGTGTTCTTCTGTTCGCTGATCCAAGCGACTGTGGCAACGTTCACCGGGTGAATGGCAAAGACAAGCCCGGCCAACCAAGCCCCGGGAATTCTGAGGCGCTTAAGGATCACCCACACCAGCACAGCATTGATGGCATGCAACAACACGTTGAGAAGGTGGTATCCCACGGCGCTGCTGCCCCATAACCGCCATTCCAGCCACCACAGGCTCCAAGTCAACGGATAGTAATCGCTAGGTTCCGTCGTAAACCAAAACCGATAAAGTCCGTCATCGGCTTTGACCAATGGGTTGTCTGTGATGAGAGCGACATCATCCCAAATGAACCCGCCGCGCATCGCAGGGAGATACACCACCAGCGTCAACAACACGATGAGGACGCTACCCAACCGTACCGACTTCCATGATTCTTCCATCATATTACTAGGATTGTGATCAATCCACGCATCTTTGCTGGCTCCCGATTGATCCGACCGGCACAGCGGCACGCATGAACGGAGCCGCGAGACCGCTTACTCGCAGTGATTTAACCTCCTCGCACGTCAAACAGCAAGCTGCCAGTAGGCATGGTTCGACCGCGATCATGCACGCGATCTGTTCGCCGTGGCGGTCTTTTGACCTTGCACAACGGAGGGCTTTTCCTGCGCCTCTTTGCGGCAATCATACCTTTCTCCCTTCTGTCTTTGTCATTCGCGGCGAATACTTCGCAGCCAGCCCCGAGAGAAGGTATGCGGAACAAGTTCCGTCATCAGGGATTCGACACAGTGGCTGGCACGACGGGCGAGGGTGGGGGCGGATTCGTCGCCGTGACCGTCGCGAGAGGTCGGTTGGACACAGCGGGCACCGGCGTGGTGACGAGATTTTTCTGGAACTTACTGAGGTTGTCGCCCGCGACGGTGAACACAAGCGCAGGATCGCTCCAACTGGCGTATCGATCGCCGCTGCCGTGCGCTCTACCGAGTTGAAGTGTGTACGCCTTGCCGTCCGCGGTCGCGGTGATCTTCAGCTCAGGCTTGTCGAGGCCATACTCGGTAAGGTTATCGAGTCCTTCGCGGATGAATTCCCCGGCGCGGAGTTGGCTGAGATCATCAAGCAAATCCTTCACAGCATCGAGGTCGAGCGCCCCTTGTGCTGGTTCAACCATCCTCCAGTTGGTATCCGCGCCGCGCTCGATTACGGTTGTGCGGTCGATTTGGCTAACATCGGGGG
>Ga0187885_10000862_pt1 | contig 35504 bp, 34 predicted proteins | sample June2016WEW_20_1_3_FD_132970 | JGI IMG/M metagenome (GOLD analysis project Ga0187885, IMG submission 132970) | Peatland microbial communities from SPRUCE experiment site at the Marcell Experimental Forest, Minnesota, USA - June2016WEW_20_100 | ecosystem: Environmental > Terrestrial > Soil >...
CGACCCTTCGGCGTCAGGCGGGCGTTAGCATGGGACATGAGGGCCCTTCCTTCGACTGCGGCTTCGACACCAGCAGCCGAAAGATACGGGCCCTCAGCCCGTCAACAACCTGATTGGGAACTAAACCTAGGTGTTCTTCCCCGTCAGGTTGTTGACGGGGAAGAACATCTAGGCGGCCCCTCGGACCTCGCCAAAGGGATCCGCACGACCCATACTTCGACCCGACGACCGACCGCGGCCGGCATTGCCTGACGGAGTGGCAAGTGGGGGTTCTGATGGATCTCGTAGCGGGCGACGCTCGCGAGATCCTGCTGGCCATCGGCATGGACGACTGGGCCGGCCTGCGCGACCCGGCCCGTTTCGCAGCCTGCATCTCACTCGGCGGGGGGCTGGACCAAACCTGGCTCGACCTGTTCAGCCAGGCCGCCCGCGAAACGAGCGGCGGCGACTTCCCCGCCCCTTTCAGCGACAGCACCTACCCGCTCGAGAGCCAGCTGGCCCGGCTGTGCGAGCGAACCGTCGAGTGCCTGGACCCGGGCTGGGTCGACGATGTGGCTCTTCTGCCGGACGGCCAGCTGGACCGCGTCGCCGCGCGCTGGATCGACCTGATCGACTGCGAGGAGTGCTCCGTCGATCCGGATGAGAAGCCGATGCTGCGCGAACTGGCCGGCGAGATCGTCGACTTCTGCCGCCGTGCCCAGGGCGCCGAAGACGTCGTCTTCGCCTGGTCTATCTAGAGCGGGCACCGGGGTGCTCGCCCTCTCCGCCGGCCGACCAGCGGCGGCGCGCGCGGGCAGGAGCGGCCTCAAAGGGCAAGGCCGTCGTGCCGAAGGCGAAGCGCGCGCCCCTTGCGGCCGCAATGCCCGGGTGGTCGCATTCGATCCGAGCAGGGCGCCATCCCCGCTCAGTAGCCCAGTCGCGCCCAGGCAGGGCCGCCCGGAGCCTCGATCAGCTCGACCAGCACGCCGTGGCAGCTCTTGGGGTGGACGAAAGCCACCGGCCCTTCAGCCCCTTTGCGTGCGGTCCTGTCGATGACCTGCAGCCCGTCCGCCGCGAGCTTGTCCAGCGCCGCCTGGATGTCAGGGACCTCGAAGCAAACGTGATGGAACCCCTCGCCCTTCGCTTCGAGGAACTTGGCTGCGCCCGTGGTGTCGTCATCGGGCCGAACGAGCTCGATCTTGACCTCGCCCACCGACAGGAAGCCGATCGTCACGTGGTCGTACGGCATCGGCATGACGGTCTCCACCGCCAGGCCGAGCTCGTCTCGGTACAGGTTCAGCGCCGCGTCGAGATCTCGGACGACGACGGCCACGTGGTGGATCTTGCCGATGCCAAGGCCATCGGGCAGGGCGGACTCGAGCTGATCCATGACTCTCCTGCGACTTCGCACCGGATGCGGGATCGGACAGGCGTTCGATACGCGATCGGGTCCGCTTCACTGCCGGCTGCGCGGCTCATGGTACGAAATGAACGGCGGCACGTGGCGGCTGTCGGGTTCACGCTCGCGCCGCGCCCGCGGCGGAGGCTCTGGCGGAGACCTGAGGGCCTGCCGCTTTCGGCTAACCGCAGCCCTGGCAGCTGCTGGCAGCTGCCAGGTTCTCCAGGGGTCGGCAGCTGCTGGGAGCTATCCCATTCGGCAGGCTCACGCCTCCCCGCCTCGCGCCTCGCCGCCTCATATGGTGATCAGCTCGCGGTGCTCACCCCAGACGGACCGCAGCCGGTCGCAGATCTCGCCGACCGTCGCATAGGCCTTCACCGCCTCGATCATTGGAGGCAGCAGATTCTCATCGCCTCGGGCGCACTCCTCGAGTCGGCGCAGGGCAGCCTCCCAGGCAGCGGCGTCGCGTTCGGCCCGAACCCTCTGGACGCGGGCGCACTGGCGGCGTTCGCCTTCGGGATCGATCCGCTGCAGCGGCGGAGTGGAACCCTCCTCGTCGCGGAACATGTTGACCCCCACAACCACCCTAGCCCCACTCTCGACCGCGCGCTGGACGAGGTATGACGATTCCTGAATCTGGCGCTGCTGGTAGCCGACCTCTATCGCGGCCAGGGTGCCGCCCACGGCGTCGATCTCGGCCAGGTAGTCGTTCGCCGCCTTCTCGAGGCTGTTCGTGAGGGACTCGACGTAGTAGCTGCCGGCCAGCGGATCGGGCGTCTCAGTCACCCCCGATTCGTAGGCCAGGATCTGCTGCGTCCGCAGGGCCAGGCGCGCCGCCTCCGCCGTCGGCAGGGCCAGGGCCTCGTCACGAGAGTTCGTGTGCAGGCTCTGAGCGCCGCCGAGTATGGCCGCCAGGGCCTGCACGGTCGTCCTCACCACGTTGTTGTCGATCGATTGAGCGGTCAGCGACGAGCCCGCGGTCTGGACATGAAAGCGGCAGGCCATGGAGCGAGCGTCGGTCGCGCCAAATCGCTCCTTGACGATGCGAGCCCACATCCGACGGGCGGCGCGGAACTTGGCCACCTCCTCGAACAGCTCGCTCCACGCGGCAAAGAAGAAGCTGAGGCGATCGGCGAAATCGTCGATGCTCAGCCCGCGGTTCAGTGCCGCCTCGACGTAGGCGATGCCATCGGCGAGGGTGAAGGCCAGCTCCTGCGCCGCCGTGGCTCCAGCCTCTCGCATGTGGTAGCCGCTGATGCTGATCGTGTTCCAGCGTGGCAGCTCCCTGGAGCAGAACTCGAAGATGTCGGTTACGAGCCGCATCGAAGGCCGCGGCGGGAAGATGTAGGTCCCGCGAGCGATGTACTCCTTGAGGATGTCGTTCTGAGTGGTGCCGCTGACCCGGCTCCGCGCCACGCCCTGCTTCTCGGCGACGGCCACGTAGAGAGCGAGAAGAACCGCCGCCGAGGCGTTGATCGTCATGGAGGTGCTCACGGTCCCCAGCGGCAGGCCATCGAGGAGAACCTCCATGTCCGCCAGGGAGCTGACCGGAACGCCGACGCGCCCGACCTCGCCCTCGGCCTGCGGCGCGTCCGAGTCGTAGCCCATCTGGGTGGGCAGGTCGAAGGCGACCGACAGGCCCGTCTGGCCCTGTTCGAGGAGGTATCGGAAGCGGCGGTTGGTGTCCTCGGCGGTCGAGAAGCCGGCGTACTGGCGCATCGTCCACAGACGGCCGCGGTACATCGTTGGCTGGACACCCCGCGTGTAGGGGTACTCTCCCGGACGGCCGAGATCGCGGTCTTCGTCCAGGTCGTGCACGTCGGCCGGGGTGTAAAGATCCTGGATCTGCACACCGGATGTGGTGAGGAACCGATCCTGGCGCTCGGGCGAGCGCGAGATCGCTCTGGCCCGGGTCGTGGCGCGCCAGCGCTCCCGTCCCGGATCCACCGCCGCCTGGTCGTTCGTTCCACCCTGCCTGACCACCTGGTCCTCCGACACGTACCGCTTCCTCCAGCATCTCACGCCTTCGATCGGACGGGCGCGCTGCTGGATCATGGCACGTCCTCGGGCCTGCCCGCTAGCCGCGGCAGCGGGCGCGTGCACCAAGCGCAGGGCCACCGGTCGATCGCCTTAGCTCGCCGCGTCCGACGAGCGCGGGCCAGGGTTCCGACGAGCCCCTGAACCAGCGCACTGGGAGGGTGCGTCGGCAAGGCGCGCAGGCGCCGACGCAGGCGTGCGCCGGGCGAGGGTCCGAGATGCAGGCGGCGCTCAGTGGCGCAACGCCGCCCAACCCGCCCCGAGCCGGACCGGGGCACTCGCTCGGTCGTCGGGGTCCTCCGCTAGGGTGTCTCCACCAGGCCGGGCCGTCTTTGTGCAAAGACGAACGAGGGCGATTCGACCGCCAATTCGGCGCGATTCGGCGTCGGTCGACGCCTTACACCTTCGGGGAGTGGATTGCTGGCGCTCGATATCCACAGAATCGGTGAACAACTCCGAAGTCTTGTGGATAAGCTCGGCCGCACGCAACAGGCTGCGGTAGCATCTCGATACCACTCCACCTTCCCGGCCCGTCAGAATTAGACCGTCACGAGACCGAGCTCGAGGTGATGTTCCTTGGCCATTGTGATTGCGATCGCAAACCAGAAGGGTGGCGTTGGAAAGACGACCACCGCAATCAACCTGGCGGGCGCGCTCGCGGAGAAAGGCCTGCGGGTGTTGTGCGTTGACATGGACGCTCAGGCGAACCTGACTGTTGGCCTCGGAATCAACGTGGCGACGGTCCAGCGATCGATGGCCGACATCCTTGGCGAGCCACAGTGGCGGTTGAGGGACGTCGTCGTCCCAACGGGGACGCCCAACATCGACGTCGCCCCGGCAACGTTGGATCTCGCCTCAACCGAGGTGGACCTGCTGAGCACGATCGGGCGCGAGTATGCCCTGGCCGAGGCGATCGACGACTGGGCTCAGGGCCACTACGACTACATCCTGATCGACTGCCCACCGACGCTTGGCCTGTTGACGATAAACGGCCTGGTCGCCGCCGACGGGGTGATCATTCCCGTCCAGACTCAGTACTACGCCCTCAAGGGCCTGGCGGCCCTGGGCAAGGTCATCAGCACGATCCGGTCCAAGCTGAACAAGAATCTCCGGGTCCTAGGCTTGCTCCCTACCTTCTATGACTCCCGAACGGTCCTCGGCCGGGAGATGCTCGACGAGATGAGGGAGCACGGGGAGAACCACGTCTTCGAGACGATCATCCGCAACGCCGTCAAGCTCGGTGAGGCGCCCCTGACTGGACGCCCGATCACCGAGTACGCCAGCTCTTCCGAGGCCGCCAACAATTTCCGAGAGCTCGCCAGGGAGGTAATCGCGCTTGGCTAAACCAGATTTCCGAGCCGCGGCCTCGGCTCGACTGAACGAGGAGCGGGGTCAGGAGCTGTCGCAGAACATCCTCAGCCTTCTCTCCGCCGACGAGACCAAGGTCGTCCGGCCGTCCGCCGTCCGCAACATCCCCGTCGACCGAGTCGACCCCAACCCCAACCAGCCGCGCCTGGCAATTGACAAGGCGGGCCTGAACGACCTCACCGCCTCAGTCAAGGAGCACGGCGTCCTCCAGCCGATCCTAGTTCGGCCGTTGCCCGCGAGCCGCTACCAGCTCGTCGCCGGCGAGCGCCGCTGGCGGGCCGCCACTGCTGCCGGCCTGACCGTGATCCCGGCTTTGATAGAGGACATCGACGACGACACGGCCCTCGAGATCGCCGTCATCGAGAACCTCCAGCGCGAGGATCTCTCGCCTCTCGACGAGGCCATGATCTACGACAAGATGATCCACCAGCACGGCTACAGCATTCGCAAGCTGGCCCAGAAGCTGGGCAAAGACAAGGGTTACCTGGAGAACCGCCTCCGGCTGGCCGACGCTCCGGCTGAGATCCGGGACCTGGTGTCCGTGCGCAAAGACACTCTCTCCCATGCCTATGAGCTGCTCAAGGTCACCGACCCCAAGAAGCGCAAGAAGCTGGCCGACCTGGTCGCCAAAGGCGAGCTGTCGCTGGTCAGGCTGCGCGAGCGGATCGACGAAGCGCCGCGGGTCAGGCGCGCCGCCCCCAAGCCGACCGCTCCCGCCAGCGCCACGATCGAGGACGCGATCGAGGCCGAGGCCGAGGCCAACTGGATGGGCAGCGGCTCCAGGCGCTCGCTCTCGGACGACTCGCTGATCGCCGTTCGGGCGCAGCTGGCTGACTCGATCACGGACCTGATCACCGTCATCCAGTCGGACGTCGTCAGAGCGATCGACGAGACCGACCGCCAGAACCTGATCAAGTTCCTGATGATCTCCCGCGTCCGGCTTGAGAACGCCATCGGCCTGGTCAGGCGCCGCAACCTGGACCACTGACCGTCGGGCCGACCAGCCGCGTGTGAGTGATCGGGCGCCAAGTCAGAACCCTCAGCGATCACCACTCGAGTGGCGAACCCGGCAGGCTCGTCTGCTGCTGTACTTCACCTGGCCATACCTGGCCCGCCACTACATGCCCGGGCGCTATCCGGACGCACCGGCGGTCAGACGTAGACGATTTCGTCCAAGTTGGCGACGAGATAGTCGATGACTCGCGCTCGCGCATTCGGAACGTCGGCCCGGATGCCCGCAACCAGGCAGTGGAGGGAGATGGCCGGGACCATCAGGTGACCCTCGGCGTCGTGGCCAACGGTCTGCGGCGCGCCCCCTCCGCGGGCAAAGATCCGCCGGAACCCGGATTCGTCGAGGCGAGCGGTCCGCTGCACATCGCTCACGACCGTGATCACGCCACGCCGGATGGCGACATCCCGCATCAGCTCCCTGGCCCAGCTATCGAGCTGCTCGTCGGTCTGTTCGCCCAGCCGCTTGCGGTACTCGGTCGGGTTGGCTGCAAGGCCCGTGGCGCCCACATCTTCTCCTTGTGCGTGTCGACCGCAGTATTGCAGACTCCGATCCGGGACCCCTCGCTCCCGCCGACGGGTCGGTCCGCCCGGGACGCCGGGACGGTGGATCGGTCCCGGTCATCGCGAACGCCGGACCGCTGTCTTAGGTGCCCGCCCCTGCCGAGCCGCTCTTCGGCGGCGTCGGCGGGCGCGACCCTTCCGGCCAATCGTTAAACAGCTCCGTCAGGCGGCCGCCGATCCAGCGAGACCTGGCCGGGTCCGGGAAGTCGGCGACGAGCTCCAAGAGCGCCTGCCGCGCCTGATCGGTCAGCGCTCGCACAGCCGCGGGAGTCGGGCTGTCCGGCAAACCCGACCGTGCCTCGGCAGGAGGCTCGATCGGCTGACCGACCCTGACCCTCACGCGCCGCCGGAAGGCCAGCCAGCTCGTGCCGTTGATCGCCACCGGAACCAGCGGCACACCGGATCGCAAAGACATGTACGCCGGCCCCTCGAGCAGCGGCAGGATTACCCCCTCGCCCGCGTGGATACGCCCCTCTCCGGCGATGGCGACGCGACCACCGCCTGCCAGCAGCTCCGCCACGCGCCTCATCGCCGCTACGAGACCGCGCTTGCCGGGCCGATAGGGAATGGCTACGCCCGTCCAGCGCATCAGCCCGTTGCGCAGGCCGCGGGTCATGTCCTCCGCCTGCGGCCCGAAGAAGCTCGTCCTCGGCCGAGCCGGCAGCGCTGCCATCAGGTACAACGGATCGACCCAGTTCTGGTGGCTGAAGCAGACGATCGATGGGCCGGGCGGCAGGCGTTCAGCCCCCTCCAGCCGGAAGCCCGAGTATCCCCTGGCGATCAGCCGCGAGACGAACCGAGCGAGGCCGTAGCGCCACATCGAGCGCGCCGGGGCCTGCTCGTCCAGCCAACCGCTGCCGGAGCGCGTCAGGCGCCGGCCGCGCCGGTCCGGCGGAACCGTTGCCAATAGCGGTGTCGACATGTCGTGAGTATGGCAAGCTGGAGAAGCGGCGACCAAAGAACCACGCTGCACAGTCCGGCACGGCGCCAGGTGCGCCCGCCGGCTGTCTCGATGGAACCACTTGACCGATTCCCGGTTCTGAGTAGGATTGTTGTCATGACTGAGAACGATCGTCCTCGTGTCTGAGAACAGCGCCGCGGCTGACCTGGCCGTCGGACGATCGGCCATTCGGCGCCGGATTCTGGCCCTGTTGATGGCCGAACCGGACCTCCGCCTCCATCTGCGAGAGATCCAGCGGCGCGCGACAACGAGCCCGGGCACCGCCAGCCGTGAGCTCGCACGTCTCGTGGCGGCCGGTCTCGTTGAGCGGGAGGCCGAGGGCCACCAGGTCTACTTCCGAGCTACCTCCTCCCCCTTCGCGACGATCGTCCGGACCCTCATCGCGGATCCCTCCGTGCCGCAGGCCGGTCGGCCGACGTCTCTCACCTCCGTGTCCGAGAGACTGGCCCCCACGAATAGCCTGAGGCTTCTCCGGTCCGATCGGGTCGCCTTTGAGCCCGTCGGACTGCCCCGGACAATCCAGGCTCGGGGCGCAGCGCAGAGGTGGCCTCGGCATCCGGATCCGATGGGCCTCAAGGTCGCCACGCGGCTGTCGGAGGCCCTCCGGCCGCTGTACGCCGGCCGCCTGGTCGGGACCTACCTGTACGGTTCCCGCGCCCGCGGGGAACCGAAGCCCGACGCGGATGTCGAGGTCCTGGTCGTCCTCGATACGATCGGACGCTACGGCGACGAGCTCGAGCGTACAAGCGCAACCTGTGCCAGCCTGTCACTCGAGTTCGGCCTGGTGGTCAGCCGTGTTTTCGTTTCGGAGAGCACCTGGAAGAACAAGACGGACGGACATCTCCTGGCCGTTCGTTCGGAGGTCGTGGCCGTATGAGGGAGAGAGCCGCCCAGCTCGTCGACGGCGCAGAGCGGGCCATCGGCTCGGCACACCGGGAGCTGGAGGCAGGCGATGCCGAGGCCGCTTCCGAACGCGCCTGCGTTGCAATGCTCCGTCTCGCCAAGGCTTGTCTCGACGTGGACGGGCTGGCACCCGGACCGACCCAGGCGGTCTGCACAGAGTACGGCCGTCGGTTCGGGCGGATGTACTCGGCCTATCACTGCTGGCTGCTCGACGCCGCGGACCTGTGCAAAGCCTCCGGCGGCGACCTGAACCTGGCGATCGATATCGACTCGGTGGCGACCGTCGTAGAGCGGACGGAGATATTCCGCGACGCGGTCATCCGTTTCCTCGAGAGGCAAGTCTGATGGGCGAGCCGGTCCGTCTGGCCCCTTGCATCCCGACGCCGCAAGAACGCCTGCGCGCTCCGCGCGACCGGCTGGCCTGACGAGTCGCCACGGGGTCGAAGATGCAGAGAGACTCCCCAACCAGGTGCTGGTGGCCGGACGGCCTCGTCGGGGCCGACCCGCTCATGGTCGCCTACCACGAAGACGTAATCCTAAGCGGAAGGCTCCAGTATTTCACCACCAGCGAGCGACCACCCGATCGGACCCACGATCGCGCCGGGGCGTCCGGGCCTTCAAAGACGGGCGAGAATCACGCCCGGCTGGCCATGGTCAGCCGGGATCGAGCGGGAAAGTCAGCCTGGCAACGACCCGTGCGCTAGGATCAGCCGATGAACGGAGAGGGTTCGCCGGTTGTCGAGTACGACCAGTGGCGCTGGCACATCGAAGGCAAGTTCCCCAGCGACCAGCCGCCCGAACAGGGCTACGTCCACATCGGGCTCTACCTGACCTGGCTGGTCGAGCGGGACCTCCTCGATCCGGCCTGGGTCCGCAAGGCGGAGGCGGAGCGCATCGTCGCCGCCATCAGGGCGCGCGAGCAGACTGGCTGCGCCCTGCGGGACGTGGCACAGGGCTCTTTCACCGACGCCATGCTCAACGACGAAGGGCGGGCCTTCACCACCGCCTACTACGTGCCCGAGTACGGCTACGCCCGCGATTATCGGGCCATTTTCGGCCGGCCGGCCGACGACTATGCGGTTCCCGATGGCTGGGATTCGTACGAGCGGCTGGCGCCCCTGCTGGACCGGCGCTACGACGAATGGCTGCGAGCGGGCAGGCCGGAACTCATCCCGATGCCGAGCCTTCTGCCCCGCTGGCTGGGATTCCTGCGACCCAGATCGGGCTGACCGGCGCCGGGCAGCCGGGGCCGCGGCGGGTCGTAAGGGATCGCGGCGGCGACGCTGCCAGTCAGCCTGCGCCGCCGCTGGTCGCAGCATTGCACATTTCTGAAACGCCTGCCGGCGTTGCGTACCCCGCCGCGATCGAGGCCTACGGCGCCAGCAGCCTGCTCCTGGCCGCCGCGAACTCCTCGTCCGAGAGAGCACCACAGGTATGCAGGTCGGAGAGCTCCCGAAGCCTCGTTCTCAGCCCGCGCGAGGGCGGCAGATTGCGCGGCGCCGACGGCTTGCTCGCCCGTCCGGCGGCGAACCCGAGGCCTCCGATGAGCGCGGCGCCAAGCAGGCCCAGCCGGGCCGCAAGAGGCCGGCCGACCACGATCGATCGGCGTCGAAAGACGTCCGGCCTCCCCGTGGAGCACCATTCGGAAGGTGGAGCGCCATTCGGCAGCGCCTGGTGGTGATTCGCGAGCGCAGCACCATAATGCTCCCATGACCGGCGGACGAGAGCGGCTCCGGCGGTCCCGGCCGCAGGCAGGGAACGTGCCTCCGGCCGGAACCGTGCCCATCTTCGGACTTCGCCGCGTCGAGCAGATGATGGGCACCGCCATCAGCTTCGACGTGCGCGACCCGGAGATCCCAGCTGCGGCGCTCCAGGACGCCTTCGACTACCTGCGCGACGTCGACCGGCGCTTCAGCACGTACAGGCCCGACAGCGAGGTCAGCCGGCTGAGCCGGGGCGAGATCTCGGAGGACGAGTGCAGCCCCGATCTCCGCCGCGTCCTCGAGCTCTGCGAGCAGGTACGTGAGACGAGCCAGGGCTACTTCGACATCAGGGCCCATCGCTGGGCTGGTGGTCTCGACCCCTCCGGGCTGGTCAAGGGTTGGGCTCTCGAAAACGCCGGCCGGATACTCGAAGCCGCCGGGGCCTGCAACTACTGCATCAACGGCGGCGGCGACATCGTGGTTCGTGGCGAGGCCGCCCCGGCGACTCCCTGGCGCATCGGCATCAGGCACCCACTCCAGGCGGACAAGGTGGCGACGGTCGTGAGCCTCCGGTTCGGTGCCGTGGCCACGTCCGGCGCCTACGAGCGAGGCGAGCACGTGCGCGACCCCTTCACCGGCAGAGCCCCCACCGGCGTGTTGAGCATCACCATCGTCGGCCCGGACTTGACCTACGCCGACGCCTATGCCACGGCCGCCTTCGCCATGGGGCCGACCGGCCTGGCCTGGGTCGCGGGGCTGGCCGGTTACGCCGGCTGCGCCATCACTGCCGACCCGGACGGCTCGAACGGCCGCCTGACCTGGACGCCCGGCTTCGAGCGCTCCTTCGCCGACCCGCATTGAAGTGGCGCCAGCGCGGCGACCGGGCGGCCCGTCAGCGAGTTCGATCGCGATCCGGGGCGCCGCCGAAGAGACGGATCGAGGCAGCGGCGGCCTCGTGCTGCTCCGCGGTGATGAGATGACGCCGGTCCGCGGTGCTGTTGTGAGCATAGTCGGCAAGGCTCTTCTGAAGCGCCTCCAGGCGAGCCAGCTGGGCTGCCAGGATCCCGCTCCAGCGCATCTGAACGTCCTGGGTGCCTGCCGCTGCGGCCACCCACAGAGCGTACAGATCGGCGAGGCAAATCTCGACGGTGCCCAGCGCCGTCGACCACGCGGCGTCGGCCGAGAGGGCCAGCAGCCGGCTGACCGCGGCCTGCGAGGCTTCGGCGGACCGGGCGCAGACCGGGCATTTCGGATCGGCCAGCTCGGCCAGGCCACGCCCCTGCGCGCCGGCATCGGCACGCGACAGCTTCTTGAGCGTCGTCAGGCGTCGCCGCAGGACCGCGTCCAGGAGCACGGCCGTGGCGAGCTGGCTGCTCGTCTGGAGCAGCTCCATCTTCGAAAGGCCGACGCTGTGGGGCTGACAGAAGCCCACGCACTTGTCCATCTCGGCCCGCAGCGAGCGATCCGTCGCTCCCTCGCGGGCGAGGCCGCGGAGAGCGGCGTAGGCGGACTCCTGGCGGGCGTCGCAGACCGGGCAGCGTCCGCGCTCCAGCGCCTCAGCCAGGCGAATCTCCTCGAAATCGCGGGTGGGCAGCCTGCCCGGGTGCGCACTCATCGAGCCAGCCCGGTCGCGTTCGACAGCATCATCTGGCAAGCGTAGCGCGCCGCCCCGCGCACCATCAGCCCCGACGTGTCATCGCCGTGTACGTGACCAGGAACCCGAAGGCGCACCACACGGCCAGGGTGAGAAAGGCGCCGGGCGGCAGCGAGAACTCGTTGGGGGCGATCGTGCCACGGGTCACCTCGCCCATCGCCTGGATCGGCAGCAGCCGATGGATCGTCTCCAGCCAGCCGGGCAGCTTGTCGGGCAGGAAGGTCAGCGGCGAGAACATGAACACGAAGACGACGATGGCCTGGGTGACGATGACGGTCAGCATGTACGGCAGGACCGAGGCCAGGGCATAGCCGACGCAGGTCGCCGTCAGGGCCACCATCAGCACGGCCGGGACGACCAGCGGGCTGACCTGCAGATCGAGGCCGAATCGCCAGGCCCCAACGAGCACGCCCAGGACGACGCCGGGCACGACGATGGCCAGCCAGACCGTCAGGTCGGCCAGCAGGTAGTCGAGGCGCGGCACCGGCAGCGAGCGCATGTACGCCAGGCTGCCTTCGGCCTTTTGCTCGCCCACGGTCTGGGGCAGCGCCACCAGGCCGACCGACAGCATCGAGATTGCCGGAGCCCCGGTGGCGATCAGGTAGATCGCGGTCCGGTCGAGAGTCGGGAAGAGGAGCGGATAGCCCAACACGATGCCCAACGTGAAGAGGGCCTGGACCGCCGCCATCAGCGGCAGGTACGCCTTCTTGCGCATGGCCTGCCAGGTCACCAGCAGCCGATAGCTACGCAGCGCTTGCATCGAAGCTCTCCTCGTTATCGGCGGATCGGACCGCTACGCCTCCGACCAGCGCGACATAGACGTCCTCGAGCGTTGCCGGCCCGAGGGTGAACTCCTCCACCGTGCCTGCCCGTTCCAGCGTTTCGGCCCAGGCCACGGCCTGGCCGGCGGCGTCCCTCGGGACGCCCACCAGGAGCCGGTTGCCGACCGGGACGATCGACCGGCCGAAAGGCGAGACCGGCAGCTCCGTCGCCCGAGAATCGATTACCAGCTCCAGCCGAAGCTCGGCGCCCAGGCCCGCCTTGAGTTCCGCGGACGTCCCCTCCGCAATGACGCGGCCTTCGTCCAGGATCGCGAGGCGATCCACCGATCGCTCTGCTTCGATGACGTTGTGTGTCACGAGCAACACGGCGGCGCCCTCATCGGCGAGCGACCGCACCTGTCGCCACAGCAGCCGGCGGCGCACCGGATCCACATCGTTGGTCGGCTCGTCCAGCATCACCAGGCGGCCCGGCGTGACGGCGGCCATGGCGAAGGCGACCAGCCGTTTGACGCCGCCCGAGAGCCTGGCCGCGTCCACGTCGAGCCACTCCCCGAGTTCCAGGGCCTCGACCAGGCGCTCGCGCCGGCGCGCCACGTCCGTCTTCGATCCGCCGCGTAGCTGGCCCAGCAGGTCGATCGCCTGGCGCGGAGACAGGCCATCGATCGGCACCTGGGCCTGAGCCTGGAAGGAGCAGAGCCGCCGGGCAAGGCCGGGATCCGCGACCATGTCGCGGCCGTCCATCCGGATGGAGCCCGAAGTGGGCTTCAACAGGCCGACGACCTGGTTGACGAGGGTCGTCTTGCCGGCGCCGTTGTGGCCGAGCAGGCCGAACACCTCGCCCGACTCGATCGCGAGGTCGATGCCGTCGTTGGCCCGGACGCCGGTGCGGTAGACCTTGGTCAGGTTCTCGATTTCCAGCAACATCCTTCTCCCCTTTTGGCCGGCCCATCGGCAGCCCCAGCTCGCGGCATCCGCCGACCGCCTTCGCTCCCGTCTCAGGCAACAGTTGTCCAGGCCCGGGTCGCCGACCGGCCCGGGACGGCTCGATGGATTGGAGCGCGGCGCGAGGCCGCGCGGCTATTCGATGACTATTCGGACCTCGTCGCCCTCGTCGCAGACTTCCAGGATCGGCCCGGTCATCCCGCTCTGGATCGCCTCGGCGATGCCGGATCGATGGTCCGGCGAAAGGCCGGGCACCTGATCGATCGCGAACCCCGCCGCAGCGAGCGGGATCTGGAGGTTGATCACCTGGCGGCCGTTTTCGGCCACGTAGACTCGCAGCCGTCGATTTGCGAGCAGCTCCTGGACGGAACTGGGGCGGCCGGATTCGCGGCTGCCCTCGTGGGCACTCGCCCCGACAGCGCCGCCGCCAGAGCCTGTGCCGGTGCCCGCGTCACGGGCGTCGAGACCGGCCTTCTCCTCCAGGGCGGCGACGATCGGTGCCGCTTCCTCGGCGGTGATGCGACCCTCCGACACCAGGCGGAGCAACGCTTCCAGCTCACCGGACATCGTCGCTGCCTCCAGTCCGCTCCAGCCGCGCTGCGGCCTCGTCGACCCCGATCTCGCCGCGCTCCAGCGCCTGCAACACGGCCAGCTCCTCGTCGTCTGCCCGTTCGTCGCGGGCCTGCTGGGCCGCCTCCTCGGCGGTCTCGTTGGGATTCCAGGTCTCTGCCGGCTCTTCGTCGGGCGCGCTTTGCGGACCCGGCGTCGGCGCAGCTGGCTCGCCTGTCGTCCCCGTCCCAGCCGCGGAAGAGGCGCCGGGCGCCGAACCGGACGTAGCCGTAGGGGAGGCAGACGGGCCGGAAGGCCCGTCGCCGGCGCGGGGCGCGAGCAGGCGCAGCGAGCCGGAGGTCGAGTTGACCCGGAGGTGCGCCCGGCCGTCCCCGACGATCGCTCGCCAGAACCCGCGCGTGCCCTCGACCCGGCGCTCGATGTCCGAACGGATCGAGCCCGAGACCGTCTTGAGCTCGGCGCTGACTCCAGAGAGCGGCGTCAGGTCGACACCGCCGGAGATGGACTCGGCGCGGTGCTCGCCAGCCGGATCCAGGGCGCCGATGACCGTCATGCTGCCGCTCGTCGTGGACAGGCTGAGCGAGTGGAACAGGCCCGCGCGGGCCTTGATCCCGCCCGAGATCGTGCTGGCCCGCAGCCGCAGCGCGGTGCCACCGTCCAGGGTGATGCCGCCGGAGATCGTGCCTGCCTCGACGAGCCCGCCCAGGTTCCACAGGCGGATGTCGCCGGAGACGGTCCGGTACTTCTGGTCGCCGACGAGGTTCGCCGCCTCTATCGAGGCGCTCATCGTCTCCAGGTGCAGCCTGGCGCCCCACGGCACGTCGATCGATATGTCGGCGCTGACCCTGGCACCGCCAAAGAGCCAGGCGAGGCCGGTGGAGAGACGCCGCTCCGGCGTCTCGACCTCGAGGTAGCCCGGGCCGCGTTCGACGGCCACGCGGCCGGTATCGAGCGCGCGTTCCGCCGAGGCCTGGTCGGTCGCGCGGATGCGGTAGTTCACGGTCACGTGAACGTCTTCGCCTTCGATGCCCCGGATGCGAAGGCCGCCGGTGACGGTCTTGACCGACAGGCGTCCACCAGCTCCCAAGCGATGGCTGAGCGTCTCCCGCCGCTCCAGCGTGCCCATCTCTACTCCTTCCGAGAGCGGATCAGGGCCGCGGCCTCGTCCGCCGTGATTTCATGTCGGGCCAGCCTCTCGAGGACCTCGCGCCGCAGCTCGCTCATCTCGTCTCGGCCCAAGCCGCCATCCTGCCCGTCGTCCACGAAGGCGCCGTCCGCCAGGTCGAGCGCTCGAACGAGGCCGTCGATCCGGGCTCGGACCGTGGGGTACGAGACCTTGAGTTCTCGCTCCAGCTCCTTGAGGTTCCCGCGAGCGCGCAGGAAGCTCTCGAGAAGAGCCAGCTGCTCGCGGCTGAGGCGTCCGAAGCGCCCGACGCTGAAGTCGCCCTCGATGGCGGTGCCGCAGTTCCGGCACTGCAGCCGGGTCACGAACAGCTCGCTCGAACAGACGGGGCAGGTCGAGATGACGTCGCGTGCCATGGTTCCCTTCACTCTGGAGGCCGCCAGCACCGCTGCTGGGCTGGACCTCAGCGGTTGCCACTATGGCACCCCAAGTTGCCAATTGTCAAGGGCGGCTTTCTATTTAGATATTTACAGCATCGAGATCGTCCGAGCAGAGCGCAACACGACCCTGGACCGTGGCAGCCATGGCGAGGAGTCTCGGGCGCCATCGCGATCACCGAACCGGTTTCCTCGCCGTGCCGGCGGTCGGGTCGTCGGTCTGCTTCATCACGGGGCTCCGGCCGTCTCCCGTCCGCACCTCGAGCTCCGTTGCACGTGCCACGCTGAGGGGATCGGGCCGCGGGTATAGATTCGACGCGACGGCGATTCGACTCGACGGCGCGCGGCGCGCCTTCGATCGCCTGGAGGCTCAATGGCTCGTCGCGTCTATTCGTTCGAGAATCCGGACCGTTTCGTGGCCGCGGCGATCGGCCAGCCTGGCAGCCGCACCTTCTACCTTCAGGCTCGCGAGGGCAGCCGCGTCATCACGGTCTCGCTCGAGAAGGTGCAGGTGGCGGTCCTGGCCGAGCGGCTGACGGAATTGCTGGCCGAAGTTCGCAGCCGTGGCGCGGACGTGCCCGAGGAAGCTGTGGCCTCCGAGGTCGACCGCGCGCCTCTGGACGAACCCGTGGTCGAGACGTTCCGTGTCGGCACGATGGCGATCGTCTGGGATGTCGATGACCAGAGCGTCATAGTCGAGGCCAGCGAAGTCACCGAGGGCGAGGAGGAGGCCGAAGAGGAAGCCGCCGCGGACGAGGAAGAGGGGGACCTGGTTCGCGTCCGCCTGGAGCCGCGCCGGGCGCTCGCCTTCGCCAGCCGGGCCCTCGAGGTCGTCGCCGCGGGTCGCCCACCGTGCCCCTTCTGCGGCCAGCCGTTGAATCCCGAAGGCCACATCTGCACCCGCCGCAACGGCTACATGCACTGATCGGAATGACCGAAACAGAAATGGGAGGCAGCCGCCACCCCCGACAGAGGCCGCCAGGGGCCGCCGGGCCGCGCCTGACTCGCCGGGAGATGCAAGCCGCCGCCATGGCGGGCCGGCAGGTCGCCGGCTCGATCGATCGCCAGGCCGCTCTTCGGGTCCTGCGCGAGGGCGAGATGACCGTCGTCGGCCGGCTTCTGTCGGCCTCCAACGCAACCTTCTTCTGCGTGGTCGAGGAGCGCCTGCCCGACGGCCGGCCTGGCGTGATCGCAAGCTGCGTCTACAAGCCGACCCGGGGCGAGCGGCCGCTGAGCGATTTCCCGGACGGAACGCTGGCCCGTCGCGAGGTTGCCGCCCACGCCGTCGCCGTGGCGACCGGCTGGGACCTCATTCCGCCCACCGTCCTGCGCGACGGCGCCTTCGGCCAGGGCATGGTCCAACTCTGGGTGGAAGTGGACGAGTCGGCGGACCTGGCCGAGATCGTCGACGAGGAGCGGCCTGCGCTGCGGCGCATCGCGCTCCTGGACGTGGTCCTGAACAACGCCGATCGCAAAGGCGGGCACCTGCTGCCACTCCCCGACGGCCGGATCCTGGGGATCGACAACGGCCTCTGCTTCGCCGTGGAGCCGAAGCTCCGGACGATCCTGTGGCGCTGGCGCGGCCAGCCGCTGGACGACGAAGAGCTGGCGATCCTGGTACGCCTCCGGGCGGACCTGCGCGGTGCCCTCGGCGAGGAGCTGCGCCGGTTGCTCGAGCCGACCGAGGTTCGAGCCACGGCTCGTCGCATCGACGCCCTGCTGACCCACCCGCGCTTTCCCCTGCCCGACCCGAACCGGCCAGCTATCCCCTGGCCGCCTTACTAGCTCACGTCCGGAGCGCCGGCTCGCCGCTCCTCGACAGCAGATCGGGCGGCCGCCCGAAAGCCTTCCGCAGCTGCGCCTGGAAAGCCTCGTAGTGGGCCGCCCCGGCCGGACTCTCCTGGGTTCCCTCCTCCGCCTGCAGGGCCTCGATCCTGATCTGTGCCGCCTCGTCCAGGAGCCAGGCGATACGCCTGGCTCGCTCGCTCTTCAGCGTGGTCAGGTCCAGGATGTGCGCCCAGCCGGCGGCCTCCAGGATCCGCCTGTCCTCCCGATTGTCCGTCCGCGAGAAGGCGATCTCCTTCAAGACGCGATAACCCGCGTTGGCGAGTACGAAATCGCTGTCGGCCGAGATCCCGACGATCACGCTCACGGCATTCCTCCTGGGGCACGCGGGTCGCCATCAGTCGGGCACAGGATCGCACGAGTCGAAGCCGTCGTGGCGGCCGCCGCGCCAACGGAGCGAGCCCGCCCTCGGCACAATCGCAGCGGGAAGGCACACAATCGCGGCAGGAGGGCAACTACTTGCCGAGTTACGTCGAAACCCGAACCCGCATCATCGCCATCGTTGCCATTTCGGCCAGCCTGGGAGCGCTCGCGGGGCGCTCCCTCGCCATCTCGTCGGTGGCGGTCTTCGTGGTTTCGGGTGTAGCCCTGGCCGGCCTTGCGGCGATGGTCGGCGAGGTCACGGACCAGCTGAGCCGGCGGTTCGGGCCCGGAGCCACCGGCGTGCTCCAATCGGCGCTCGGCAACCTGCCGGAGTTCTTCATCGGCGTCTTCGCCCTGCGGGCGGGCCTGGTCGAGGTCGTCCGATCGGCGCTGATCGGGTCGATACTGGCCAACACTCTCCTCGTCCTGGGCCTCGCTTTCGTGGCCGGCGGCCTGCGCCACGGCGCCCAGAAGTTCGGCGGCGACCAGACCCGGACGATGTCGACATTGCTGCTGCTGGCCGTGGCGGCAATGGCCATCCCGACGATCGCGTCCGCTCCCGGCGGTCCGGACCGCGGCCACGAGACGGAGATATCGGCCGTAGTCTCGATCGTCCTGCTGGTCGTCTTCGCGGCCAGCATCCCGTTCTCGATCGGCAGGAAGGGACCGGTCGTCGGATCGGAGGAGGGTGCCGTCCCTTCGGCGAAGATCTGGCCGATCGGCGTGGCCCTGGCGGTCCTGGCGGTGGCCTGCGTCGGCGCCGCTTTCGTCTCCGACTGGTTCGTCGACGCCCTGCGGCCAGCCATGAACACCCTCGGGATGTCCCAGTCGTTCGCGGGCCTGGTGATCGTGGCGATCGCGGGCAACGCCGTCGAGAACGTCGTGGGGGTTCAGGCCATGCTCGCCGACAAGGGCGACCTGGCCGTCAGCATCATCCTCAACTCGAGCCTCCAGGTCGCGCTCGCGCTCACGCCGATCCTCGTGCTCGGCAGCCTGCTTCTCGGCGGCGCCACGCTGACGCTCGTGGTCTCGCCGCTGCTCGTGGCTGCGCTGGCCCTGGCCACGTTGCTGGCCGCGTTCGTCGTGATCGACGGCGAGTCCACCTGGCTGGAGGGGCTGGCCCTGGTCGGGCTCTACGTCATCATCGCCGCCAGCGTCTGGTGGGGCGGGCCGATAGCGAGCTGACAGCGACATGGCCGAGGCGCGCCGAAGCGGCGGGAGCCGGTCTTGCCGCCCCGGAGGCCCCGGCTCGTCTCGGGATGCTGCCGCCGCTGCTGGGGGCAACCGGCGCCGAAAGGTCACTGCGGCGGACGGGGCGGCCGCTTCTCGCGCCAGACCGGGTCGCCCATGCGCTCCGCGACGAGCGGCCACGCTCCAACCAGGCTCACGTCCTCGCCGAGCTGCGCCGGCACGATCCTAACCCGCGCGGCGGGCGTCCGGAATGCCGTGCGCTCCACCTCGGCCCGGGCCGGTTTCAGCCAGCGCTCACCCTGACGCTCGGCCAGCGTTCCGCCCACGACAATGAGCGCGGGGTTCAGAGCGTCGACCCAGCCCACGCAGGCCAGGGCGAAGGCGCGCCGGGCACGCCGCATGACCCGCCCGCAGGCCTCGTCGCCGGCGAGCTCGCCCTCCGCGACGTCCCGGGCGGTGAGGTGCGCGACGTCCGCCCTGGCTCGCAGAAACGGGGATCTGCCACACGCCACCTCGTCCGTCGCCTGCCTGGCCAGGCCCGCCCCGGCGGCGATACCCTCAAGATGCCCCGTCCCACCGCAGCCGCACCTTGGCCCGCCGTCCATCATCAGCGTGATGTGACCCAGCTCTCCGGCCGTGCCGTCCGGCCCGAGCAGCAGGCGGCCGTCGTGGAAGACAGACGCCCCGAGGCCGGTCGAGACGGTGACGTACAGGAAATCGTCGACGCCCCGGGCGGCGCCCCGCCAGCGCTCCGCCAGCGCCGCCACGTTCGTGTCGCGCTCGAGATAGGCGGGCAACCCGAGGCGCGCCTCCATCTCGTCGGCGAGCGGCGCATCGCGCAGCGAGCACACGTTCGGCGGGTCAACCACGAAACCGCGCCACGGGTCCACGGGCCCCATCGATGAGATGCCGATCGCCTCGGGCCGCCAGCCGGCGGCCTCGGGCAGATCGTCGGCCACTCCCCGCAGGAGCGTGGCGCAGGTCTGGTAGATGGCCTCGGCGCCGTCCGACACCGGAGTCGGGGCGGACCGCCGGGCCAGGCACGACCCGTCGGGCAGAATCGCGGCGGCTCGAATCTGCGTGCCGCCGATGTCCACGGCCAGGACGACCATGCCGTCCGGCGAAGAGGCGCCGCCCTCCAGGACACTCAACGGTCGGCCTCGGCTGCGGCGGGTGCGCTGGCGGGCGGGGCAGCCCCAGGTTCCCCGGCATCCGCCTCCCCGGCCCCGGCTGCCCCGGCTCCGTGAGGCTGTCCGAGCCCGGCGCTTCTCCGCCGCAAGCGAGCGCGGAATGAACGCCGCTCCTCGTGCTCCGCGTGACGCCCGATCTCCTCCGGGTACAGCTCGTGCAGCGTCACGTTCAGCGCCGCGGCCACGGGGACGGCGAGCAGCCCACCCAGCACGCCCCAGGCGTTCAAGCCGACGAGGACGGCGAAGATGGTGACGACCGGATGAAGGTGAACCGCCCGCCCGATGACCACAGGCATAACGACCTGGTCTTCGATCTGGCGCAGGATCACGTACACGACCAGCACGACGATCGCCGTGTCCGTGCCACGCGACGCAAAAGCCACGGTTCCGGCAAGGGCCGCGGCGATGATGGGTCCGACCAGCGGGATGATCTCCAGCACGCCGCTCAGGATCCCGAGCGCCAGGGCGTAGTGCACGTGGAGAACCGGTCCCAGGATCAAGTACACGACCGCAGCCACGAGCGCGATCAGCAGGAGCTGGCCGCGCAGCCAGCGGCCCAGGACCACGTGGATCCGATGTGCGATGCGCAGCGCCTCATCCCGCTGCGAGGGGTCCAGGAAGCGGAGGGCGAAGAGTCCGAATCGCCGGCCATCCAGCAGGAAGTAGAAGGTCACGATCAGCGTCAGGATCGTCTGCAGAGCCACGTTCACGGCCTGCTCCGCCACCTGGAGAGCGCCCGAGGGGGACCGGATCAAGCCCAACAGCGACGTCCTGATCTGGGTTGCAACGTCAGTCACATTGAACGTATAGCCGGCGACGACGACCTGATCGCCGAAGATCTTGCGGAGCGCGGTGGCGATGATGTCCGAACCGCCCGAGGACAGGTGCTGTAACTCCGAGCCAGCGCGTTGGGCGGCGATCACCGCCACCGCGGCAAACAGGCCCAGCACCAGCACGTAGCCGGCCCCGATGACAAGGGCGCGAGGCGCATGCGTCCTCTCCTCCACGGCCGAAACCACGGGCGAGAAGGCGTAGGCCAGGACGGCCGCGACCACAAACGGCCCGATGATTCCGCTAGCGAGCCAGAGGATGAACAGCACGGCGGCGCCAAGGGCGAGCAGCCGCCCTCGCCCGCCGAACCAGTTGATCCTGGGCGCGGATCCGGCGCCGCTCGCTCCACCCTCGAAACCCTGCCGCGGATTCATCCGCTTGCGTCCTTCGTGTCGCTCGGGCAGGCGGCCGGCAGAAACGGACCGATCGGCCGCGTTGCCGCCGTAGCCCGCGTGACGGTGCGGCGCCGCCACCACGCGACCATTGCTCCGGCTGCCACGGGACGCTCCTCTCGCGCGGCAGGGTCGGCCGTGGCGAATCCCGCACTCGCCGCCGGGCGACCGCCATAGCCTACAGCGCCACCGCCGTGCGGGCCGGCGTTGCTCGGGCGAGGTCCGGTCCGGGGCATGACCGGCCACCGGGAACCGGCGGCCGGTTGGATGCTACCCTGCGAGCATGGATGATCAGAACCCGAGGCGCGGCGACAGGCACGAGGAGGCGCCACAAGAGCCGCACTCGCCGCTGCTCGATGAAACGATCCATCCGGATTCCGAAGGTTTCGCCGCCCACATGGTCGGCCATCTCCAAGACTTCGCCGAGCCGGTCGCGAACGTCGTCGGACCGATGGCCAGCGCGCTCGGCACGGCGATCGAGGCGGCCGGCCAGGCGATCTCCAACCCGGGGGAACTCGCCGATCGAATCCACAGGGCGGTCTCTGCGGAGCCGCTCTCGAACCTCTACGAGGTCCATCCCGAGGCGCGAATGGCGTCCCCGCGCGAGCTCGGGCTGCGGTTCATCCCGATCGAGGAGATCCGGGGTACGGCAGTGGCCGGCCACGCCCAGCGCGGCAGCGATTTCCTCCCGCTCCGGCCGTACCGGGGCGACAACTGGCAGGGCCGCTGGCAGCGAATCAGGGATGCCAACGAGCGGCTGGCGCCGCTGCCTCCGATCGACCTGATGAAGTTCGGGGGCGAATACTGGGTCCTCGACGGCCACAATCGCGTCGCGGCCGCGCTCCAGGACAACGCCGCCGGGCTGGACGCGATGGTGACCGAACTGGTGCCGCTCGACGGCCGGGTCAGCGAGCGGCCGACGGCCCTTCTCCCACTCTTCGGCGAGTCTCAGGCATGGCGCGCCGCGACCCGGAGCCGCACACCTGCGGTCGAGATGCGCCGTGCCGATCAGGACTCGTCAGAAGAGCCCGAGCCGGTCCCCAGAGCGGCCGATCCTAAGGGAACGTCGGCGTGACCCGGTACCTGGCTATCGAATGGCCGGATCCCGCTCCGTTTCGAGATCGGGGCGGCGCGCCGATCCGGCTTCTGGCCATCTCCGACCAGTTCGACCCCACTCTCGGAGACGAACGCAGCCGCCGTGGCATCGGCCCCATCGACGTCATCGTCGGCTGCGGCGACCTCGACTGCGACGACCTCTCGTTCGTGGCCGACGGCTTCAACGCGCCGCTCGTCTACGTCCTCGGCAACCATGACGTGGACGCCCGCTGGGAGGCCTGCCGGGCCTACTGCCCCGATGCCGTTCGGTCCACGTCCGTGCATCGAGAGGCCGGGCTGTCGATCGCGGGGTTGACCTGGCCCGGACGTCGGGGGCCAGGCGCCACCCGGAGCGAACGCGCGGCCTGGAATCAGGCCCTCCGGCTTGCCGTGCGCAGACTGGGCAGGCGCGAGCCGGTGATCGTGTTCAGCCACGTGCCGCCGCGTGGCGCCGGAGACATCCCGAGCGCCGGCTATCACTGCGGCTTCCTCGGATACCGGTGGCTGCTGCGCCGCCTCCGCCCGCCGCTCTGGCTGCACGGCCACACGCCGCTCGCCGCGACCGCGGAATGGCACATCCAGCGCGGCCCGACGACGCTCGTCAATGTGACCGGGGCGGTGGTCGTCGAGATCTGGGCGCCGGGCTCCTGGGCAGCGTCGATGGCCGGGCCCGGCGAGGCCGCGTCGAAACAGGCAAAACCGAGCTAAAGCAAGCGGGGGTCCGGCGCGTCGGCATCGACGCCCAGCTCTCGCATCGCGGCCGCGGCCTCACCGTCCGAGACCTGGCCAGCCCGCGCCAGGCCGACGATCGCGGCCGCGGCGATGTGCGGCGGGTCGATCTCGAACAGTGCCCGGAGCGCCTCGCGTGCGTCGGAACGGCCAAAGCCGTCGGTCCCGAGGATCAGCCGGTTCACTGGCAGCCACGGCGCCACCAGGTCCGGATAGGCCCGAATCCAGTCGGTCGCGATCACGACCGGGCCGCCTTCCTGCGGCAGGATCTCGCTCACGTGGGCGACCCGCGGCGGGGCCTCCGGGTGGAGCCGGTTCCAGCGATCGACCGCCAGGCCGTCGGCGCGGAGCTGCTGGAACGAAGTGGCGCTGTAGACCTCGGCGGGGATGCCGCGGTCGGCGAGCAGCTGGCGCGCGGCCACGACCTGCTGCAGGATCGAGCCGCTGCCAACGAGCCGGACGGTCGAGAACCCCGCTCCGCCTGCCCCCGGGCCCGACTTCGCAGCGCGCGCCGCCTTGCCGAGCTCCGGCGCCGCCAGGAGCCGGTAGATCCCGCGGACGATCTGTTCGTCCGTCAGGTCGACCGCCCGCCTGGGCATCGAGTAGTTCTCGTTGTAGAGCGTGATGTAGTAGAAGACATCCTGGCCGCGGGCATACATGCGATCGATCCCCTCGCGGACAATCGCCGCCAGCTCGTACGCGTACGCCGGATCGTAGGCGCGAACATTGGGGATGACCGAGGCCAGCACGTGCGAGTGGCCGTCGTCGTGCTGGAGGCCTTCGCCCATGAGGGTCGTCCGGCCGGCCGTCGCGCCCATGACGAAACCGCGGCCGCGCTCGTCCGCCAGGGCCCAGAACTGGTCGCCGGTCCGCTGGAACCCAAACATCGAGTAGAAGATGTAGAAAGGGATCAGCGGCACGCCGTGAGTGGCATAGGCCGTGGCGGCGGCCTGGAGCGAGGCCACTGCGCCCGCCTCGGTGATGCCTTCCTCAAGCACCTGTCCGTTCTGGGCCTCGCGGTAGCTCAGCACCAGGTCCGAGTCCACCGGCTCGTAGCGCTGACCGAGCGCGGAGTAGATTCCCACCTCCTTGAAGAGCGGGTCCAGGCCAAAGGTTCGGGCCTCGTCGGGCACGATCGGGACGACGCGCGGGCCGAGCTCCGGGTCGCGGATCAGGTTTCGCAACAGCCGCCCGAAGGCCATCGTGGTGCTGACCGGCACCTCGGAGCCCGACGCGAACTCGGCGTCCACCTGGGGGCGCGGCGCCGGCAGCGGTCTTGCCCGGACTACCCGGCGCGGGACGAACCCGCCCAGGGCGCGGCGGCGCTCCAGCATGTACCGGATCTCGTCCGAATCCGGGCCGGGATTGTAGTAGGGCGGTTCCTTGAGCTTTGAATCCGGGATCGGAAGCAAGAGACGGTCGCGGAAGATCCTGAGCTCGGCCTCGGAGAGCTTCTTGGCCTGGTGCGTGATGTTGCGCGCTTCCACGCCCGGGCCCAGGGTCCAACCCTTGATCGTCTTGGCCAGGATCACCGTCGGCGCGCCGTGGTACTCGGTGGCGGCACGGTACGCGGCGTAGACCTTGCGGTAGTCGTGGCCGCCGCGGCGGAGTCGGGCCAGCTCATCGTCGGTCAGGTGCTCGACCAGCCGCCTCAGGCGCGCGTCGGGGCCGAAGAAGTGCTCGCGGATGTAGGCCCCACCGGCGACGGAGAACTTCTGGAAGTCGCCGTCGAGCAGCTCGTTCATTTTGTTGACCAGGATGCCGTCGACGTCGCGGGCCAGCAGGTCGTCCCACTCGCGACCCCAGATGACCTTGATGACGTTCCAGCCGGCGCCGCGGAAGAGCCCCTCGAGCTCCTGGATGATCTTGCCGTTGCCGCGGACCGGACCGTCGAGGCGCTGCAGATTGCAGTTGATGACGAAGGTCAGGTTGTCGAGGCCCTCGCGGGCCGCGAGCGAGATCCCGGCCAGCGCCTCGGGCTCGTCCATCTCGCCGTCGCCCAGAAACGCCCAGACCCGGCTTTCGGAGGTGTCGGCGAGCCCGCGGTTGGCGAGGTAGCGGTTCAACCGAGCCTGATAGATGGCGGCCAGCGGACCCAGGCCCATTGAGACGGTCGGGAACTCCCAGAAGTCGGGCTTCGTGCGCGGGTGAGGGTAACTCGGCAGACCGATTCCGCCGGAGAGCGCCTCCTGCCGGAAGTGGTCGAGGTTCTCCTCCGTGAGGCGGCCTTCGAGGAAGGCGCGCGCGTAGATCCCCGGCGCCGCGTGGCCCTGGAAGAAGACCTGGTCGCCCGAGCTGCCGTCGTCCTTGCCGCGGAAGAAATGGTTGAAGCCGACCTCGTAGAGGGTGGCCGCACTGGCATAGGTGGCCAGGTGGCCGCCGATCCCGGCGAAACGGCCGTTCGCTCGCATCACCATGACGACGGCGTTCCACCGGATCAGGCGCCGGATGCGCCTCTCCAGCTCCTCGTCGCCGGGAAAGAACGGCTCCTGCTCGGGACTGATGGTGTTGATGTAGCGCGTCTGGGTCAGCGGCGGCAGGCCTACGTGAAGCTGCCGCGAACGCTTGAGCAGCTTGTACAGCACGAAGCGCGCCCGTTCGTCGCCTTCCTGCTCGTGGATCTGGTCGAGCGCGTCGAGCCAGTCCTGAGTTTCGGAGGGATCCGTGTCGGGCAGCTGATTCTTGAACTCGTCGAAGTACATCGTCGGCTTTGCCTCCAGGCCGCTCGCGCGGACTACCGGGCCGCCTCGTTGGAGGGCACGTCGGCAGCGTAGACCATCGGGCGGCGGGCGTTGTCCGGGCAGGTCGCCGGACCGGTGGCGAGAACGATCGCACGATCCGCGGGGATCCCAGGCGCCGCCGCCGTCAATGTCCTGGCGCGTTGCAGGCCGAAGCGGTCCAAAGTAGGCTGGTCACGACGCCTCCGCTCGGATGGCGCTCGATACAAGCCACCGCCGGTCGAGTCAGGAGTGGGTATTGAGCACTCAGCCGCTGGTCCTCGTGGCCGACGACGAGCCACGCATAACGAAGCTCGTCTCCCTCGCCCTGAGCAACGAAGGCTTCCGCGTTGTCACGGCGTCGAGTGGCGAAGAGGCGCTCCGGAGGGCCGAAGAGGTCCGCCCCGATATCGTGTTGCTGGACATCGTCATGCCGGACATCGACGGCATCGAGGTCATGCGCCAGCTGCGCGAGCGGCGGTCCGTTCCCGTGATCCTGCTGACGGCCAAGGGCTCGACTTCCGACAAGGCCAAAGGCCTGGACCTGGGCGCGGACGACTATGTCGCCAAGCCGTTCGACCTGGACGAGCTCGCGGCCCGAGTGCGGGCGGTCCTGCGTCGGGCGCTGGGAGTGGCGCCGGGCGGCGGAGTCCTGAGGTTCGACGATGTCGAGATCGACCTGGAGCGGCGCAAGGTCAGCCGCGGCGGCGACGTCGTGCAGCTGTCGCGAACCGAGTGGCTTCTTCTTCAGCACCTGGCCACGAACGCCGGCAAGGTGGTCCTTCACACCGAGCTTCTGACCAAGGTCTGGGGTCCCGAATACCGGGACGACCTCCAGTACCTGCGTGTCTGGATCAGCCGGGTCCGTCGCAAGCTCGGCGCCAGACCCGGCGAGCCCGGCCGAATCAAGACCTTCCAGGGCATTGGCTACCTGCTCGACGTCGAAGGCGTGCGAGCCGAGGGCGCACCGGCCGCAGGCGCACGAGCCGAGGGCGCAGGAGCCGAGGGCGCAGGAGCCGAGGGCACGGTCGACGAGCAGCCCGCGGTTGCAGACGAGCAACGGGTCGCGGGCGGGTCCGCCTCTCATCCTCTTCGACGGCACGACGACCGCCCGTCCTGACTTGCGCCCCTTCTCCGCGCCCTGGGAGACGGCCCCCAATCCGGCCCCAACAACCAGACAAGCGGCCCGGGGAGGGGGACCCAGGCCGCTTGCTTCTGCAGAGAACGCCCCGTCACCGGCGTCTCTATCGGAACCTTCTACTCGGACAATTCACCACCGACATCGTAGCCACGGCCGCGTTCCGGGTGCGTTCGGCGCGAAAGCAATGGCATTACAGCCGCGTTGCAGCGAGGACCACCCGCCGCCCGAGACAGACGGCTACCCGAGATGGGGGCACGCCCGCCCGTTCATTCGACCGCTTGCGCCGCGGCCTCACATCGCGTACAAAGCCGTGGAGCGCGCCGACCGGCCCGGACCCAGAAGGTCCCGGCGACGGCACAGAAGGAAGAAGGCCAGCGATGTCGGACAGCTGGGGAGCTCCCAGGAGCGGCCAATGGTCGGGGGCGGACCCTGAATCCAGGTACGGCCCGGAGGTCGGCATCGTCGTCGTGGACGTCCAGAACGACTTCGCCGATCCGCAAGGCAGCCTCTACGTGAAGGGCGGCTCGCAGATCGTGGCCCTGGTGAACGCCGAGATCGCGCGAGCTCTCCAGGCCGGTGCGGCTGTCGTCTACACCCAGGACTGGCATCCGGCCCACACACCCCACTTTGCCGTCGACGGCGGCATCTGGCCCGTCCACTGCGTCGCCGATACATGGGGCGCGCAGCTGTACCCCGAGCTCACCGTTCGCGGGCCGGTCCTGCGCAAAGGCACGCACGGCGAGGACGGCTACTCGGGCTTCTCCATGCGCAACCCCGCCGGTGGCCACCCCATCCCGACCGAGCTGGACCAGATCCTGGCGCGGGGCGGCATCAAGCGGATAGTCGTATGCGGTCTGGCGACGGACTACTGCGTCAAGGCCACGGCGCTCGACGGCGTGCGCCTGGGCTACGCGACGGCCGTGCTCCTGGACGCCGTTCGCGCGGTCGACCTGACGCCGGGCGACGGGGCTCGGGCGCTCGACGAGCTTTCCGCGGCGGGGGTGACGCTGGTCGGCGATCGGACCCGGGCGCGCTGACGCTCCCCGTGGAACTGCATCTGGTCGACGCCACTTACGAGCTGTTCCGCGCCCACTACAGTCCGCGGCCGCCGGTGCGCGCCCCGGACGGACGCGACGTGGGGGCGGTCACGGGGCTCCTCTACACGCTTCTGGCGTTGCTGCGCGAGGAGGGCGCAACCCACGTCGGCTGCGCCACCGACCACGTCATCCGCTCCTTCCGAAACCGGCTGTACGCTGGCTACAAGACCGAGGCCGGCGTCCCGGCCGAGCTGCTGGCGCAGTTCCCGCTGGCCGAGCGAGCGATGGAAGCGCTCGGCCTCGCCGTCTGGCCGCAGGTCGAGTTCGAGGCCGACGATGCGCTGGCGACGGCTGCCGCTCGCTGGGGCGGCCGGGCCGACGTCGATCGGATCTGGATCTGCACGCCAGACAAGGACCTGGCGCAATGCGTCCGCGACGGCCGCGTCGTCCTGCGCGACCGGCGCCGGGACAAAACCTTCAACGAGGCCGGCGTTCGGGAGCGGTGGGGGGTCGCGCCCGAATCGATTCCCGACTACCTGGCCCTGGTCGGCGACTCCGCCGACGGCTACCCCGGCCTGACCGGCTGGGGGCCGCGATCCGCCGCGGCCGTTCTGGCGCGCTTCGGCCACCTTGAATCGATCCCCACGGCCGTGAGCGAGTGGCACGTCGACGTCCGCTCGGCGCCGGCCCTGAACGCGACCCTGCGCGCGCGCTGGGACGAGGCGCTGCTGTATCGCCGCCTGGCCACGCTCCGCACGGATGTGCCCCTGCCCCAGGCCGATCCCGACGAGCTGCGCTGGCGGGGCGCGCGACGTGGCTCGTTTCTCGCCCTGTGCGAAGAGCTCGGGGCAAAGGCGCTGGCCGCACGGCCGAACCTCTGGCAGGACTGACGATGCCGCCCTACCGGAGCATTTCCAGCATGGCGGCATGGTGGCCGGGCGCGGCGGCCAGGCACGACCACTTCTTGGCCGGCCGCGCCAGATCGAACCAGGGGCCGCCATCGAGGCCGGTCACGGTCGCCCCGGCACGTTCGGCGATCAACCCGGCGGCGGCCACGTCCCAGGCCGAGAGCCCGGCGCCCTGGGCGTAGACGTCGAACCGGCCGCAGGCCACGTAGGCGAGGGTAAGCGCCGCAGAGCCCATGGAGCGATGCGCCCGGATCGCCTGGATGGCCTGGCGGCGCTTGCGGACCGTGCCGCGCCCTCCGACCGCGAGGGTCACGACGAGGTCCGCCAGCAGCTCCTTGCTGCCGACCCGGATCGGCTCGCCGTTGCGGAGCGCCGGACCGTCGATCGCGCCGGCGAAGGTCTCCCCGCGAGTCGGGTCGTAGACGACTCCCGCCACCGGCCGGCCGTCCGCGACGAGGGCGATGGAGATGCAGAAGAACGGGATTCCGTTGGCGTAGTTGATCGTGCCGTCGAGCGGGTCCACGATCCAGACCCGGCCGGACCCGGCCTGGCCGGCGGCAGCCACCTCGCCGATCTCCTCGGCGTAGAAGGCATCGTTTGGATAGCGCTCTCGGACGGCGGCCATGACGAGGTCCTCGCAAAGGTGGTCCACCTCCGTCACGACGTCGCGCGGCCCCTTGGCCTCGATCTTCTCCAGGCGCTCGTAGCGCTCCATCTGGATCTCGCCCGCCTCGTGCGCGAGCTCGATCGCGAGTCGGAGCTCGGGCCCGAAAGCGGTCGAGATGCCGAGCCGGCGCGGATCGGCCGGGGACGGCCTGGATGCGCCCGGCATCAGGCCGCGGTCCCCGCTTCGAGGGCAATCTCTATCGTGCGCTCGATCGATCGGTTGAGCTCGTCCAGCGGCAGGTACGACTCCTCCGACGTGACCTCCTCGGACAGAACGTCGCTCACGGTCAGGATCGTTGCCGCGGCGACGTCCGCGCCCATCGCTTTCGCCCGCGCCGCCAGGTAGTAGAGGACGGAGCTCTCCATCTCGAAAGCCAGGATGCCGCGATCGCGCCACCTGCTGACGTAATCCGAGTCGGGGTTGTAGAAGACGTCGACGGTGGCTACCTGGCCGACGTGGGGCTTCTGGCCGCGGCGCGCGGCGGCGTCGACGAGCGCCCGGACGAGGCCGAAATCGGCCGTAGGTGCATAGGGTTCGCCGTGCAGGTAGGTTCGCGTCGCCCCGTCCACGGGCGCCGCCCCCGAGGCGATCACGATCTCGCCGGTCCTGATGCCGCGTCCGATGCCGCCGCACGTGCCGACTCGGATCAGGCGGCGGGCGCCCAGGCGGAGCAGCTCTTCGACCACGATCGAGATGCTCGGCGCGCCCATGCCGCTCGTCTGGACGCTGACGGGCACGCCCTTGTAGGTGCCCGTGTAGCCGAGCAGGCCGCGATGCGAGGTGACCTGGCGGGCGGCACCGGGGCCGCCGTCGAACTTCTCGGCGATCCAGGTGGCGCGGTTGGGATCGCCGGGGAGCAGCACCAGCGGCGCATAGTCCGCAGCTTCGGCGCGAAGGTGGATCTGAGGCATCGGCGGCTCCAGGGTGGCTTGCGTGGCTGGGTTATCACGTTCGGCCCGGTTGGCGCCCGGGTTGGCGCTGGCTCGATTCTACGGGGTCGCGGGGCGCTCGCCCGAGCCCGACGCCACTGGATTACCGGCGTATTGACAGTTCGTGAGGGCGTCGATGTGGAGCAACGGAATCGACATGCGCTCCCGGCCGGTTAGTACCGGTCCAGGAAGTATCTGAGAAGTTAGGTGTGGACAAACTGTGGAAAACCTGGGATACCTATGCACCGACGGCGTATCCGAACGCCGGAATCCACCACAAGGTACCGACGTCTCGCGGGTCGCCCGGTACCCTTGGATGCTAGGAGCGGCGCAAGGTTGCGCCAAGATGAGACAGTCGCGACCCTCGTTTGGCCGGTTCCGTCTCCCGGCCAAAGTGCCCCTCATGAGGGTCCAGAACAGGCGAGGAATCAACGTGCGCTTGTTTAGGCAGTCACATCAGGCAGTAGAGCGGCTTCTCTGGACTCGCGACGGTCGGCTCAAGGAAGAGCTGAAGCAGCATCTGACAAAGCCTAAGGTGATCGAGCTGGCCGACTCCGGCTGGTGTGTCATTGCCGCCGCGCGCGAGCTCACGGAGAACCTCGCGAGCCGCCTTGCGCGAAACGCGGCCTACGGCCTCTTCGACGTCGATCCGGCCCAGCCGCCCAGCGAACGCTACGTGGTCGCGCTCGGTCACGCGGTGCAGATCTCGGGGTTGGGCGATCGGATCGGCATGGGCGAGACCCCGGAGATCACCAGTGCCAAGCTGCTCTCGCTCTTCTTCGCCTGCCAGGGGCACCACGTCGAGTTCCAGCCGATCGTGGACCTGGCAACCCTGAAGGCCCACGAGTGGGAGTGCCTCTTCCGGCTGAGTCCCGCCATGGGCTCGCACTCGATCTCCGAGCTCGTGGAGGCGGCCGTGACGGCCAAGCGGCCGGTGGACTTCGACTCGTTCGCGATGGAGATCACGCTCGCCCGGATCGCCGAAGTCGTCGAGCCCGGCCCGGCCGGCAGGCGACTGCACTACAGCGTCAACCTGCTGCCGACGAGCCTGCTGGCGCCGGCGTTCGAGGCCGAGGCATTCGCGGCGCGAGTGCGCGCCGTGGGCCTCTTGCCCAGCCAGATAGTGGTCGAGTGCACCGAGCAGCAGGTGTTCCACGACGTGCCGCGCCTCATGAAGCAGGTCAAGGCTCTCCGCCGCGTGGGCGTCGGCTTTGCCGTGGACGACGCCGGAGCAGGCTACGCCAGCTTCACCGTCATCGCGGACCTCGAGCCCTCGATCATCAAGATCGACCGCCATATCGTCTCGGGCGTCGGCAACAAGGGCGCGGAAGCCAAGAAGGCCCTGGTCGAGGCGTTCGTCTCCTTCAGCCGCCGCATCGGCGCCCAGGTCGTGGCGGAAGGGATCGAGAACCGCCGCGACCTCCTGGCACTCCAGGACCGCGAGGTCGACTTCGGGCAGGGCTACCTGCTTGGCCGTTCGAATCCGGAGCCGCTGCAGCCTCGGCGCCTCCGCGACGTCGAGAACCTGACGCAGTTCCCCACCACCGGTTGGGATGGTGGCGCAGTGCCAGACAGGCTCGCGTCCGGCCAGTAGCCGGAGCCCGGCCGGACCGGCGCCGGCACGCCTTCATCGGTCGGCGTTACCATCGAGGCGACCGAACCCGCTCAGCTCGCGAGACCGATGACCGCCTTCGACACGACCGCACCGTCCTCCCCCACTCTCTCGGCCGCTGCCCGCCGATTCCTCGAACCGCCGCGATTCGCGATCGTGGCCACGCTCAACCCCGATGGCAGCCCGCTCCAGGCCGTCGTCTGGTACAGGCTGGAGGGCGACTCGGTCGTCTTCAACAGCAAGGTCGGACGCCGGTGGCCGAGCAACCTGCGGCGCGACCGTCGCGCGTCGATAACCGTGGCCGACGGGTACGACTACATCGAGCTATGCGGCGAGGTCGAGATCGACGACGACCCGGAGATCGGCCAGGCCGTGATAGCCGCTCTGACCCACCGCTACCAGCGGGACGGGAAGGTGGCCGAAGCGGAGATCGCCGACTTCGCCACCCAACGCCGCGTGACCTTCAGGCTTCGCCCGGGCCGGGTCTTCGAGAGGCTTCCGGGCAACTAGCGACGGGGTCGAACGGAGGACACGAGATGGCTCAGGCGAAGATCGGCTACGCGGCGATGCTCGAGCAGTTCGGACCGGCCGAGATCCTGGACCTCTGCGCTCGGGCCGATGCGGCCGGCTTTTCCGGCGTCATGGCCGCCGACCACCTCCAGCCGTGGGTGCCGCGCCAGGGCCAGGCCTCCTTCGTCTGGGAAGTGCTCGCGCTCGCTGGCTCTCGCACCAGGGGCGACCTGGGGCCGGGCGTGACGTGCCCGTCCTTCCGGATGCATCCCGCCATCGTCGCCCAGGCCGCGGCCACTCTGGAGGTGCTCTACCCGGGGCGGACCTGGCTTGGGCTGGGTTCCGGCGAGGCGCTCAACGAGCACGTGGTGGCCGGCTACTGGCCCGAGGCGCCGGAGCGGATCAACCGCATGTTCGAGGCGATCGAGATCGTCTCGAGGCTCTTCGGCGGCAAGGAGGTCAAGCACGACGGCCGCTTCTTCAAGATGGAGACCTTCCGCCTCTGGACCCTGCCGGAGAAGGCGCCCCCCATCTACGTGGCCACAGCGGGTCCGGTGACCGCGAAACGGACCGGGCAGTTCGCGGACGGGATCATCACCGTCGGCGCCCCGGAGGAGAAGATCGACGGCATCTTCGCGAAGTTCGCCGAAGGTGCGCGCGAGGCCGGCAAGGACCCGGATCGGATGCCGAAGATCCTGCAGCTCCACCTCTCCTGGGCCGATACCGACGCCGAGGCGGTCGCCAACGCCGTTGCCGAATGGCCGAACGGCGGTATGCGCTTCCCGAAGCAGGACATCCGCTCGCCCAGGGACTTCGAGCAGATGGCGAGCCTCGTCCGGCCCGAGGACTTCGCCGGCCGGATGCTGATGTCGGCCGACCCCGAGGTCCACCGCCGCGAGATCCAGAAGTTCCTGGACCTGGGCTTCGACCAGGTCTACCTGCACAACGTCGGCCGCAACCAGGCCGCCTGGATCGACGTCTTCGGGCGCGAGGTGCTGCCCGGGCTCACCGCCTGACGGGGACCCGAATCGGAAGGCCCCGGCGAAACCGGGGCCTTCGGGTGTTCGCGGCGAACGTGGCTAGAAGATGAAGTAACCGCTGACGTCGAAGATCGCGTCGGTGATATTGCCGAGGTTAGCAACGTAGGTGATGCCCAGGGTTCCACCCGGACCGAGCGGCACCGTGACACCGGTGGCCCGGTTGTCACCCTTTGGGAAGTTGAGCGTGGACGTGCCCGGGCTGTTGGTCTTGGTCTTGGTCAGGGCGAGGTAGCCCAGCGACGTCTGGTTGGTCACCGTCAGGATGCCCGTTACCGCCACGGCCGAAGCCGGGATGTTCTTTGTTTGGTCACTCGAACGCCCGGTGACCTGGAAAGTGACGCCTATCTTGGCCCGCAGCTTTCCGGGCAGGCCGATCTTGTAGCGCGTGTCGAGGATCCGGCTGGGAGTGACCGGCACGTACATCGCGCCCGCGGACCCCGGGATGTAGAAGCCAGTGACGTCGAACAGAATGTTGGTCGTGCCGCCGGCCCCGGCCGTGTAAACGGCCCACAGGACGCCGCCGCTGCCGAGCCTGACCGTAATGCCGGTCGCGCGGTTGTCGCCGCCCGTGACGTATGGGAAGCACAGCGAGGTCGTCGTGGGCGAGGCAATCTGGTCGGGGCCGAGCGAGATGCAGCCCGTCTTGGTCTGGCTGGTGACTGTCAGCGTGCCAGTGACGGCGACCGCCGACGAGGGCACATTCCGGGAGGTGTCGCCCGGCACGCGCCCGGTGACCTGGAAGCTCTTGGGAGTTCCCGCGGTGAGGCCGCTCGACATGCCGATGTCCTTCAGGGACTCCAGGATCCGGTTGGGAGTCAGAGCGGAGTAGGTGGCACCGGACGAGCCGGGCAGGAAGTAGCCGGTGATGTCGAGGGCCGCGCGGGCCGTCTTGCCGGTCCCGCCCACAAAGGTAAGGCTCAGCGTTCCCGCGTAACTTCCCGTGCCAAGCTGAACCGTGAAGCCCGTGGATCGGGTATCGCCGAGCGGGAAATTGATGGTGCTCGTCTGCGGGTTGTTCGTCGGCGTCGGCGTCAGGGCCAGGTATCCGAGCGCCGTCGAGCCCGAAACCGTCAGGACGCCCGTCACCGCGGTGGCGGCCGACGGCACGTTCCGGGTCGCGTCGCCGGAGAACCGGTTGGTGACCGGGAAGGTGACGTACGCCCTGTTGGCGAGAAGCTGGTTGTTCAGGACGCGGTTCGGCGTCAACGGCATGAATGAGGCGCCGGGCCGCGGCAGGACGGTCCCGGAAGCGGCGGAGGCCAAGGAAGTGCCGACGGAGTTGGTCGCGGTCACCTTGAACGTGTACGCCGTGTGGTTCGCGAGGCCGGACACCGTGCAGTTCAGGGCACCTGTGGTGGCGCAGGTCTTGCTGCTCGGGGTGCTGGTCACGTTGTATGCCGTTATCGGCTTACCGCCGGTGTTGACGGGCGCCGTCCAGCTAACGACTGCGTATCCGTCGAATCCGACGCCGGTGACGCCGGTCGGCGCACCGGGGACGGATGCAACCGGGAAGGACTGCTGGACCTGGGCAGCCGCGTTCCAGTTGGTGCTGCCGGCCTGGTTGGCGTCGATCTTGCAGGTACCGGCGGTCAGGAAGCTGACCAGGCCGGCGGAGATAGAGCAGACCGAGCTGGCGGTGGAGTCGATCGAGAAGGTCACGGGCAGGCCCGAGGTCGCGGTAGCAGTCGGCGTGTAGGTCGAGCCTCCAACCTGAGCATTTGACGGAGCAGTCGAGGTGAAGGTGATCGTCTGGTTGCCCTTGCCCACGGTGAAGCTCTGCTGAGCCTGGGCCGCGGCGTTCCAGTTGCCGTCCCCGCTGGCGGGCTGGTTGGCGTCGATCTTGCAGGCGCCGGCGGCGGTGAAGCTGACGACATTGC
>Ga0187885_10000863_pt1 | contig 35476 bp, 29 predicted proteins | sample June2016WEW_20_1_3_FD_132970 | JGI IMG/M metagenome (GOLD analysis project Ga0187885, IMG submission 132970) | Peatland microbial communities from SPRUCE experiment site at the Marcell Experimental Forest, Minnesota, USA - June2016WEW_20_100 | ecosystem: Environmental > Terrestrial > Soil >...
CCGGTCGGCGTAGGCGTCGGCTGCGGCGCTCCACATCTCCAGGGCGACCTCGCTCATGCGCTGGACGAGGCCACGGCTCACCGGGGTCATCTCCGCTCCGAGGCTGCGGACCGCCCGCTGGGCGATGTGCTCGGCGAGGTCGGCGCTGCGCTCAAGCTCCGGGACGATGAGCAGGACGCTGACGAAGTGGCGCAGTTCGTCCGTCGATGCCGATCCCGAATCGATCTGCTTCCAGATGATGTCGTCGACCTCGCTCGTCAGCTCGTCGATTGCCCGGTCGGCGTCGACGATCGCCTGCCCGGTCTCGGGCTCGAGGGCGAGGAGCGAATCCGTCGCCCCGGCGAGTGCCTCCCGCACCAGCGCGAAGAGCTGGGCAATCCGCTGGTCGACGAGGAGGAGAGGGTTGGGGTTGTCGGCCATGGCTCTGTGTCACCCTATCTACCACCGGAGCAGAATTCGCGAATCGTTCGCGTCCCGTTCACCTGAATGTCACCTGGAAGTCAGATTCCAGCGACATTGTCTGGTTCCGATGTCGTCGGCGCGGGCACCCGGGAAACGATGATCGATCCGAATCTCGCCGAACGGGCCGTCGGTTCCCTGACCGTGAGCGATCTGCTCAACGAGGCGCCTCGCAGCCGGTTCCATCGTCGGGCCGTCGTCATCTCCGGCGCTGGCTTTTTCACCGACGCCTACGACCTGTTCGTCATCAGCACCGTCGCCGCGCTCGTCACAAAGCAGTGGAACCTGTCGACGACGCAGACGAGCTGGGTGACGGGTTCCGCCATCCTCGCGGCCTTCATCGGGGCGATCCTTTTCGGCCGTCTCGCCGACATCATCGGACGCAAGCGCATCTATGTGATCGTGGCGTTGATCATGATCGCCGGAGCGCTGGCGAGCGCAGTCGCGCCGAACTTCGCCTGGCTGGTTGTCGCCCGGTTCGTGCTCGGACTCGGCATCGGCGGCGACTACCCCGTGTCGGCGGTGCTCATGAGCGAGTACTCGAACCGGGCCGACCGCGGAAGGTTTGTCGGGCTCGTCTTCTCGATGCAGGCGCTCGGCCTCATCGTCGGCCCACTCGTCGCCTTGATCCTCCTCGTCTCCGGCGTCGGACACGACCTCACGTGGCGACTGCTCCTCGCCTTCGGCGCCCTTCCGGCGGCCGCGGTCGTCTACCTGCGATCGAGGATGCCCGAGTCGCCCCGATTCCGCGCTCGCGTCCGCGGCGAATCGATCGAGGCGGCGCTCGACGCCGCTTCGTTCTCGGAAGGCGCGGTCGCGGCGGCGGAAACGGCACCCGAGGGCATCCGACGCATCTCTCTCCGCCAGTTCCTCACGCAGAGTCGGATGCTTGTCTTGCTCGTGGCAACGGCAGGCACCTGGTTCCTTTTCGACTACGCGTACTACGGCAACACGTTGTCGCTGCCGGCGATCCTGAAAGACGTCGACCCGGGCGCAACACTCGTCACGAAGCTCGTCTGGACGCTCGGCATCTTCGTCGTCTTCGCGCTGCCCGGTTACGCCATGGCGGTCGCGCGCATGGACCGGATCGGTCACCGTCGGCTCCAGCACATTGGTTTCGCGGTCATCGCGATCGCCTTCATCGTCCTCGGGGCGGTCCACGAGCTCACCGCCGCGGTTGCGCCGTTCCTCGCCGTGTTCGGCCTCAGCTACTTCTTCATCGAATTCGGCCCGAACACGACGACCTTCGTGCTCCCCTCGGAGGTCTTCCCCGTCTCGATGAGGACGACCGGACACGGGATCGCGGCGGGCGTCGGCAAGCTGGGCGCGTTCGTCGGGGTCTTCCTCGTGCCCCAGCTCGAGCTGCACATCGGGCTGCGCGGGATGCTCCTCGTCGCGGGGACCGCCGCGACCGCGGGATTCCTCCTCACCTCCGTCCTGCCGGAACCGGCGCGCCGCTCCCTCGAGGCGATCTCGGGCGAGGATGAGGCTGACGGCGTCCCGGTTCCCGCTCGCGTGCTTTACGACGACGACACGCGGCATGTACCCGCTCGCGGCGAGCTCGCAGCCGAGACCTGAACGACCGCCGAAGCGGCGGATCGATGAGGTTGACGACGTGGCTCGATGACATCGACCCGTCGGCGGCGGTGATGTCGACCGCCCGACACGTCAGGCATGTTGATCCCCAGGGTCAGCTGGCGGACCGGTAGTGTGGCGATGGCCAGCCTTGCAACCGGTCGGTACCGTCAGCGCTGTTGGCAGTCATGCCTTGAGGCGTATGCCAGGTGCTCTCGGCCGCCCACGAGCGGCGAACGGGAACGATCGGAACGGATAAGCCATGACGGTTCGAGTCGTCACCGACAGTTCCGCGGACCTCGATCGCGCCGTCGCCGACGAACACGCGGTCGCGGTTGTCCCGCTGAAGGTCCGCTTCGACGAGGAGGAGTTCACCGACGGGGTCGATCTCAGTCCGGAGGAGTTCTGGAAGCGCCTGCGGGCGACCAACGTCCTTCCCCACACCACGTCACCCTCACCGGGCGATTTCGAGCAGGCGTTCTCGCAACTTGACGCCGAAGGGGCGAGTGGCATCGTTTGCGTGACGCTTTCCTCCAAGGTGTCGGCCACCCACCAGTCCGCCCGGCTGGCCGCCGAGCGGTTCAAGGGACGCTGCCACGTCGCAGTCGTCGACTCGTTGTCGGTGTCGGCGGGACTCGGCAACCTCTGCCAGGCTGCTGCCAAGCACGCGGAGGCCGGTGAGGACCTCGAAACGGTCGTCGCCGAGACCGAACGACTGAGGGATTCCATCGCGTACTACGGCGCGGTCGAATCACTCGAGTTTCTGCGACGCGGCGGCAGGATCGGTGCCGCGCGAGCCCTTCTCGGCTCGGCCCTGTCCATTCGCCCCCTCCTCAGCTTCGAACAGGGAACCGTCGAGGTCGCCGGGAAGGTCCGAACTCGGCAGCGATCGCTGGAGTGGATCGTCGAATGCGTCGCAGCGGACAGCCCGGTCGAGAGCGTCACCGCCCTCCACGCCGACGCGGCCGACATCGACGTGCTCCACGAAATGCTCGCCTCCCTGGTGCCGGGGCAGGAAGTCGTCGTCTCGCTGATGGGGCCGGTGATGGGCACCCACCTCGGGCCCGGCGGCGTGGGAGCCACCTACTTCAGGACCACCACGCCGGACTGACCGCCCGCGCCGTCCTCGCGCCGGGATCGGTGCCCCCGACGGCACCGATTATCCCGGAGGCGCGGCGCCGATGACCGAGTCGGCTCAGCCGGCGGTTGCACCCCCGCCGGTGCTGACCCCGTGTCGGCTACGAATGACCGAGTTCCGCCATGGCCGCACGGACGCGGAACGTTGCCGGGGGCAGCTCGCCATCGGCGCGCGCTTTCGCCAGCAGATCGCCCCACCAGGCGAGATCGTCGAGCATGACCGTCATGGCCACCTCGGACATCGGGTCGATCGGCGCGTGCTGGTCGTCAAATGCCGTCGCGACCCTTGCGATGAGGACGGTGTCACGCAAAGGAACCATCTCGGACTCGATCGCGACGTCCATCAGGTGCTCGACGGCCCGCACCCCTGCGGCGATCCCGATGCTGTAGCCGACGACGGCGAGCGGCTTGTTGCGCAGGGCGAAGCTCACGAACACGCTGTCGAGGGCGTTCTTCAAGGTTCCGGGAATCGAATGCAGGTACTCCGGGGTGACGACGAGCAACGCGTCGGCCTCCCTCATCTTCTGGTTCCACCGCCGCACGATGGGGTCGGAGTAGGTCGGGTCGTTGATATCGCCGATGCTGCCGGCGTGCTCCTGGAACGGGGGCAGGGGCCAGTCCCGCAGGTCGATTACCTCAACGTCGAACGCCCCGTGGGACCGTGCCCGGGCGAGGACCCAGGGCAGGACCAGGTCAGCCGAGCGGCCGGGCCGGGTACTGCCAACGAGGATCTTCAGGTTCAGCATGTGCACTCCATCGCATTTGTTATCGTGCTCGATTGTTGATACTGTCAAACATACAGCATATACTTGATGATGTCAAGAGATGACCGGGACGGGTGTGACGACTGACCGAACGGCGGATAAGAGAGACGACGGCCTCGTCGACGGGCTCCTCGGGGTGACCCAGCAGGTGGCAAACGTCGTCGCGGCAGTCGCCGCGCGTCACGACCTCACGCCGCAGCAGGTTCGGCTGCTGCGAACGCTCGACGGGCCGATCTCGATGCGCGCCTGCGCCAACGACCGGTCGTGCGACCCGTCGAACGTGACCGGTCTCGTCGACCGGGTCGAGCGCCTCGGCCTCGTCGAACGCGTGTCGGACCCGCGTGACCGACGCGTCCGAATGCTCGTGCTGACGGCGAAAGGCCGACTGGTCCGTGACCGGGTGATCCGCGACATCGCTGACGGAGTCGAACAGACCCTCGGGTTGACCGCCCAGAACAGATCGACGGTGGCCCGATTGCTTGAGACGATGAACCCTTCAGAGCGTCGCTGGGTCGGCGACTCAAGATCGACCTGTTGAAAAGGGTCCTCGCGAGAGCGTCTTGCGAGCGTCGACGACTCGCGATTCTGAGTGCCGCCCGGTAGCTGCCGTGATCCTTCAACCAAACCTTCCCTTTTCGGCTCGCGGCCTGCAACTCGTGAACCGGTAGGGAGGGAAGGCGTGAACAACCCCTTGCGTGGGGACGGAGGGTCTCGAACCCTCACTGTGAACGTTTTAAGCGCTCTGCCTCTGCCAGTTGGGCTACGTCCCCGCGTGCTCTCCATTCTCGGGCGCGACGAGCGCGACGCCGCGGCGCCGGGCCCCTTCGATCGGGCCGCCGATACCGTAGCGGCCGAGCCGCCGCTCCCAGAACTGGCGCTCGCTCTCGTAGGGCGCGTCGGCGAGCTCCGTGCGGGGACCGAACCGCATCGTCGCGCGCCGCGTGGTTTCGTACCGGGGCCAGCTCCCGACGAGCTCGTTCGACGGGTCGCCCGCGGCGGCGAACGCCACCCACGACGCCTGCACCTCCTCTGAGAGGTGGAAGGCGTCCTCCCCGGTGCCCGCGAACAGCCCGACGACCGGTTCGTGGACCGTGCCGAACACGAAGGGCAGCTCGATGCCGTGGCAGGCGCCGAGCGCGCCGCCGGCGAAGGGTGACGGCCAGTCGAACAGGTAGGCGTAGGTCGCCGGCGTGCGGGACCGGTGGGCGTCCGCGAGGCGGAGCTGGGGGACCCGGAAGATCCAGTCGGTGACGATCGCGTCAAGCAGGTCCCGCGCCGTCACCGGCTCGCCACGCCCCGCGCGGGTCGCCCGGTACTCGGCGATGGCGTCGCCGGCGATCGACCCGTCAGCGATCCCCGCGCCCTGCACGTACCGTCCGACGACCCCCTCGAGATCGTCGTCGGTGAGCGTCCTCCCTGCGAGGATCGCGACCGAGAAGATCTTGAACTCGTCACGGTTCGACCCGACGAGCAGGTCGACCCCCTCCGCGGAACCTGCCGCGATGGCGTCCTCGGGGTGGAACGGCAGCACGCCCCCGTCGACCACCGGCTGGAACGGGACTCCGACCCCGTGGTCGACCTCGGCGTTGATCGCGTCCTGAGCATCGACGAGCTCACCGACCGGGACGGCGAGCAAGGCGTCCCGGCTCAGCTCGGCAATCCCGAGCATGCCTGCGATCCGTTCGGCGATGCGCGCCGCGGGCGGTGGCTCGACCGCGAGCGCCGCGCCGCTCTCGGCGATGGCGCGCCGGAACAGTCCCCGCGCCGACGGCGCAGCGAGCAGGTCGCAGATCGACATCGCCCCGGCCGACTCGCCGAACACGGTGACGTTCGAAGGGTCGCCCCCGAAGGCCCGGATGTTGTCCCGCACCCAGCCCAGAGCGGCGACCTGGTCGAGAAGACCCCAGTTGCCGAGCCCGCCACTCTCCTCGTCGGCGAGCGCCGGGTGGGCGAGGAAGCCGAGCGCGCCGAGCCGGTAGTTGAAGGTGACGACGACGACGCCGCGGGCCGCGAGCCGGTCGCCCCGGTACATGACTCCCGAACCGCTCCCGTTGCAGAAGGCCCCGCCGTGGACGAACACCATGACCGGAAGCGGTTCGCGCGCTTCCTCCGGGGCCCACACGTTGCACACGAGGCAGTCCTCGCTCTGGTCGAGCGGATCGCCGGGGAAGTAGCTGCCGAGCCCCGACGCCGGCTGCGGCGCGATCGGACCGAACGTCGAGGCGTCGCGCACGCCCTTCCACCCCGGCGCCGGCTGCGGCGCCCGGTAACGGAGGCGCCCGACCGGCGCCGCCGCGTACGGGATGCCCCGATAGGAGCGGACGCCGTCGGTCTCGGTCCCGCGCACGTCCCCTGAGCGGGTGGAAACGACTCCTGCCGACACCTCGACCCTCCCGTCCGTGCACGTGCGACTCGCGGAGCTCGACGCTACCGGACCCGACGGGGCCTCTCACCTGGTAGTTCGCCGAGAAGCTTTGACTTTTCCACGGAGTGTGGCCAAAGTTAACGAGTGTTATCGGTGAGGTTGAGGGGGTTGATCGCGCCGTTCGCCGGCGCGGTCGTCCTCGTGGGTCTTTGCGCCTCCCCGGCGGCCGCGACGGCTGGCGCCCCGGGGGGGCCGACGAACGCCGAGATCCAGGCGGCGCGCACGAAAGCGAGCGAGCTCGCCCAGCTGATCAGCACCGACAACGAGAACGAACAGATCGCCGCCGAGCACTTCGACCAGGCGAACATCATGGTCGGGCTTGACCTGAAACGGGTGGCAAACCTGCGGGCCCGGATCCGGTGGGAGAACCGCGCAATCGTCGCCGGCCGGCGAAGGGTCCAGGCGGCGGCCATCCAGACCTACGTCGACGGTGACATCACGTCGGCACAGTTCTCGGGCCTGCTCGCATCCTCGCTCACCGATGCGGAGTCGCTCACGACCTACGCCGAGGTGGCGACGACCTCGCTCCACTCCGCCGTCGTCCGGCTCGGCGAGGAGCGGGCGCGCCTCGTGGCGAGCGAAGCCGCCGCTCGCACCGCGGCCGCCGACGCCCACGCCGCGGCGCTGAGCGCCACGGCGGCCCGCGACGAGGCGTCCGCGGCCCAGCAGTCGACCGCATCGGCGCTCAGCGCGGTCCGGGGCCGGTTGGCCACGTTGATCGAGCAGCGCGCCCTCGCCATCGCCGAGGCGAAGGCCGCGGCGGCGCGGGCGGCCAAGTCGGCGGCGGCGCGCAACGAAGACGCGGAGAGCGCCGTCGAGAACTTCAACCTGGCGAATGATCTCGGCGGGAGCGACCCTGCGGTGGCCGAGGCGGAGGCGGCCCAGGCAGCGTACGCGAGCGAGGTCGGCCACCCGGCGCTCGTCCCGGCGGGGTCGACCGTGGCGGGCGACCTCGCGGTCCACACCGCGGAGAGCTACCTCGGCGTCCCCTACGTCTGGGGCGGCGCGGGGCCGACGGGATTCGACTGCTCCGGGCTCACGATGGTGGCGTGGGCGGCGGCGGGCGTCGCCCTGACCCACAGCGCGTGGTACCAGTACCGGGAGACCCAGCACGTCGCCCTGTCCGACATCGAGCCGGGTGACCTGCTCTTTTACTCGTTCCCCGACGACGGCCCCGACCCGGTCACCCATGTCGCGATGTACGTCGGGTCCGGCCCGTACGGGGCCGAGACGATCATCCAGGCGCCCGAGACGGGCGAGACCGTCTCGTACTCGCCGATGTACTACTTCGGCTTCGTCGGGGCCGGTCAGCCCTGACCGACGGCGGCTCAGGCCCCAGCCGGCCTCAGCCAGTCGGCCTCGTAGGTCTCGCGCCGTTCGGCCCAGTCCTCCGCGGTGATGGCGTACCGGACGTGGTCCTCCCACACGCCGTCGATCTCGAGGTAGCGCCGGGCGAGACCCTCCTCGACGAGCCCGAGCTTCTCGACCACGCGTCGGCTCGGCAGATTGCGCGGGATGATCGCCACCTGGACGCGGTGGAGCTCGAGCTCGTCGAAGGCGAACGCGAACACGGCAACGCAGGACTCCGGCACGTAACCTCGACCGGCGTGCGCCTCGTCGATCCAGTAACCGAGGTACGCGCTCTGGGAGGCGCCCCGCTGGATCGACGAGAGGTTGATCTCGCCGACGAACGTCCTGTCGACGAAGATCCCGAAGCTGTACGCCGTGCCGAGCTGTCGGTCGCGGTCGCGCATCGCGCAGCGCGCCGCGAACGAGGAACGGTCCTCCGCGGGGTACTGACCGCCGGTCCGGCGCGGCTCCCAGTGGATGAGCCATTCGCGGTCCCGGGTCCGCACCTCGATCCAGTCGCGGTAGTCCCCGGCCCGCAACGGGCGCAGCAACACTCGACGACCGCGAAGCTCCTGACCGAGCGAGCGCGGGCTCAGCGTGACCACGACCCCGTCCGGCGCGTTGTCGGCGACGTCATGCCTGCGGGACCTGGGAGGCCATCGGTCACGATCCCATCGTGCCAGATCCCCCGCCGACTCTCACCACCTACACTCGGCCGACACCGGAACGTCGCGATCACCAAGACGACGGGACCGGTCCAAGCGCGATGACCATTCAGCAGAACTTTCCGGACCGCGAGGACGAACTTGCCCGTCTCGTCGCCGCGCTCGAGCGGACGGCGCGCGAGCTCGACGCCCGAGCCGCGCCGTCGGCGACGCGGACCTTCGACTTCTGGCACGGAGGCGACCGGGAGGACCCGGATGCTGGCGGGGTCCCCGCAGGGTCCGCCGGTGGCTATCCCCCCGACGCCTCCGAGGACCGACGCGCCTACCTCCGTTGGCTCGATCTGCACGGCGAGCCGTCCGGGGTCGGCTCACCGGGCGCCGATTCCCGCCGCACGCCGGTGACGAGGCGACCGCGACGTGGCACGCCGCAGTTCACCGTCCTCGTCGCCGCGGCCGGCACGCCCACCGAGTTCTTGGAGCGCTGTGTCGGGTCGATCTTCGCCCAATCCTTCGCCAAATGGGAGCTCATCGTCGTCTGCGATCTCTCGGACGCATCGGCGGCCGACTGCGTCGGATCCCTGCGGCGCGTCGACCGGCGCGTCCGCGTCGTGCCGACGGGGGACGGTTCGGGCGTCGACGCGGTCAACGAGGCAGTCCGGGGGGCGAAAGGCGAGTTTGTTGCGTTCGTCGCGGCACGCGACGAGCTCTCCAAGGACGCCCTGGCCGACGTCGCCGCGGCGATCGCCGAGTCGCCGGACGCCGACGTGGTCTACACCGACGAGGACCGGATCGACCCGGTCGGGGAACGTTTCGCGCCGATCCTCAAGCCCGCCTGGTCACCGGATTACCTTCTCGACTGCGACTACGTCGGCCGGCTCGTGGTGATCCGCCGTGCCCTGTTCGTGGACCTCGGCGGCCTGCGGCCGGGTTTCGACTCCGCAGCCGAGTACGACCTCGTGCTGCGCGCGACCGAGCGGGCGCGTCGGATCGAACACGTGACCGGCGTCGCCTATCACCGCCGTCAAGCGGAGGCGACGGAACTCGGGGGCCCGGGAGCCGCTGACGCCACGCGCCGCGTGATCGCCGACGCGCTTGTCCGGCGCGGCTCGCCCGCCACGATCGAGGACGGGGTCATCGCGGGTCATCACAACGTCCGCCACGGCTTCGCGCGCCAGCCGCTCGTCAGCATCATCATCCCGTTCCGCGACGAACCCGCGCTCACCGCGAAATGCGTGACGTCGATCCGGGCCCGTCCGGGCTACGAACATCTCGAGATCGTGCTCGTCGACAACGAGAGCGAGCTCCCCGAGTCGAGGGCCCTCGTCGAACGGCTCGTGGCCGAACCCGGGGTGCGTCTCGTCGACGCGCCCGGTCCTTTCAACTGGTCGGCGATCAACAACGCCGCGGTCCGGACGTGCGACGGCGAGCTCCTCTTGTTCATGAACAACGACATCGAGGCCCGCAAGCCGCACTGGCTCGACCCGCTCGTTGGCCACGCGTTGCGCCCGGTGGTCGGCGCGGTGGGGGCGCGCCTCGTGTACCCCGACGGGTCGCTCCAGCACGGCGGGGTCGTCTTCGGCCTCGGCGGGCTGGCGGCGCACGTACTGCGCGGCCTGCCCGGAGACCGCCCCGGCTACGGCGCGATGGCGGTCGAGACCCGCGACTGCTCCGCGGTCACCGGCGCCTGCATGATGGTGCGTCGTGAGGTGTTCGACTCGATCGGAGGATTCGACGAGAAGCTCTCGGTCTCGTTCAACGACGTCGACTTCTGCCTGAAGCTACGGGAGGCCGGCTACCTCGTCGTGTACACGCCGCTCACCGAGCTCGTCCACCACGAGTCACGCTCGCGGGGCCACACCGAGGACTCGCCGGCCCACCGCAGGATCCTCGACCGCTGGGGGACGACGCTCGCCAGCGGCGACCCCTACTACAACGACCTGCTGAGCAAGTGGCGGGACTGGTGTCCGATTTCGACGGTACAGGAGGACGAACGATGGACGAACTTTCTCACGACGACGCTCTCGACGCCGGATCCATCGTCGAGCAGCTGAGGTCGCTCGTCGCCGAGGGCCGGAGCGAGTACCCGCGCACCTGGATGCCGCGGGCGACCTACGAGGATCTCGTCGTCGACGACGGGCGCAAGCCGATCCACCTCATCGAGAGCCTCCACTACCTCCACCGCCACTGGGACATGGCGAACTCGCGGATCTGCAAGGGGATCGGCTGGGGGCCGAAGGCCCTCGTCCAGCGCTTGCTCAGCCGGATCGTCAACGGCGCGATGAGCCACTACTACGCCGAGGAGCAGGCGTTCCGCTCGAATGTCGCCCGGGCGATCGACGCCATCGCCTACCGCGTCGACAACATCAACTACGCCGACCAGCGGGCGCTGCTCGGAGCCGTCCGCGAAGACCTCATCGACCTCGCCCGCCACGTCGAGCACCAGCTCGACGTCGGCGGCGTCGACCGCTGAGCCGGAGACGGTCGCCACCCCGGCCATGACGGCGCCCCGGATCCGACCCGTCGCCGCGATCGTCACCCGCTTTTGGGGCGACGCGCAGGGGGAGGCCGTCGCCGCGACGCGCCTTTTCGCCGGGGCGCTCGCCCGCCACGCCGACGTCGCGGTCGTCCAGCTCGGCGAGACCGAGCGGCCGGTGCACACCGACAGCGTCTTCGAGGTTCACCCCGTCGCCGTCCGTGGCGCGAACCCGCGGCGCAGCGCGTTGCTGCGCGCCGCGCTCGCCGGGCGGGTCGCGAAGTCGAGCCCGCCCTCGGCCGCGGCCGAACTGCTGCGCCAGTACGCGGGAGACGCACCCGACGTCGTCGGGACCCTCGACGCGATCGCCCCGGACGCCGTCATCCTCGCCGGGTTCGATCAGCCCTGGAACCTGTCGACGCTCGGCGTCCCGGGCTCGAGCGGCCGGCCCCGCGTCGTCGCGATCCCGTTCCTCGACGCCGGACGACCGCTGCGGAGCGAGATCACCCGGCTCGTCGACCACGCCGACCGGGTCGGCATCGTCCACCCCGGCGAGCGCGCCCGGCTCGTCGCGCTCGACCCCGACCGCGAACCCGATGTCGTGCCCCTCGACCTCGCGATCGGCGTGAACCGCCACGCCTACGCGGATCCGCTCGTCGGCGTCGCCCCGTTCGGCGACTATGTGCTGCTCATCCGGTGCTTCCCCGCCGGCAGCCCGCGCCTCGCCCGATCCGTGAACGCCGAGATGCTCCCCGCGATCCTGAAGGGAATCTCCGTCGCCGAGGTCGACGGCGAGACGTGGCGGATCTGCGACGCCGACAACACCTCGGTCCTGCCGGTGAACCCGAGCGGCGTGAACTTCGCCCGGCTCGTCGCCCGGGCCCGGGCGACGGTCGACGCCCGGCCGCCGGGCCCGGTCGGCACCATCGCCATCGAGTCGATGCTCCTCGGCGTCCCCGTCGTCGTCCCCGACGACTCCGCCTCCAAGGCCCACGTCGCCGCCGCGAACGGCGGCCTGTGGTACCGGGACGTCGGCGAGTTGTTCGACGCCGTCCGGGTTCTCGTCCACAGCCCCATCGGCGCGAAGCTCGCCCAGCAGGGGCGCAGCTACGCACTGGCCAAACACGGGGACATCGACGACTTCGTCGCGCGCACGGCGACGCTCGTCCTCGGTGGCGATCGCGCGAGGACGCCAGCCCAGGTCTAGGAACGCGCGCCGCTCAGGCCCCGCGCAGCTCCGCGGCGATCCCGTCGAGGATGTCGTGCTCCGAATGGACGAGCTCCTCGTGGCCTAGCCGGCCCATCACCTCGGCCAGGACGACGGTCCCGCCGACGATGACGTCTGACCGCCCCTCTTCGATCGAGCCCCGCGAGCGGCGCTCGACCGAGGTCTCGGCGGCGAGCCGCGCCAGCCATCGTTCGACCGCGGCCCGTGACAACCGGGCCAGGTGGACGGCCTCGGAGTCGTAGTGGTCGAGCCCGAGCTCGAGCGCGACGAGCGTCGAGATCGTGCCGGCGACCCCGACCATCCGGCGGGGCACGCCGAGGGCGGGGAGGCGGGCGAGCGCCGATTCGACGGCGCCCGCGACAAAGGCGCGGGCGGCCGCCAGCTCGGCCGCGTCCGGCGGGTCGGACGCCAGGAACCGCTCGGTCACCCGCACGCAGCCGACGTCGAGCGAGACGACCGCCGCGGGCGCGCCGCTATCTCCCGCCGGTCCGGCGACGAGCTCGGTCGAGCCGCCGCCCAGGTCGACGACGAGGAAAGGACCGGTGCCGGGATCGAGACCGGCGGTCGCGCCCCGGTAGGCGAGACGGCCCTCCACGTCGCCGGCGATGAGCTCGGGCCGGACGCCGAGGACCGCGGTCGCCGCGTCGAAGAACTCCGCGGCGTTCGCGGCGTCGCGCGCCGCGGACGTGGCCGTCGCCCGGACGCGCACGACGCCGTGCGCGTCAAGGCGCGCCCGGAACTCGGTGAGCGCGGCGAGGGTGCGCGCGATCGCCGCGGGCGCGAGCTCACCGGTGCGGTCGACGCCCTCGCCGAGGCGCGTGACGATCATCCGCCGCTCGAGCGTCGAGCCATCGGGGCCCACGACGAGCAGGCGGGTCGAGTTCGTCCCGCAGTCGACCGCGGCCACCGCCCCCTTGAGCTCGCCGGCGAGCTCTCCGGCCACCCAGCGCCCGACGGGGTCGCCCCCTCCGGCGAGATACCAGGCGAGGTGGGCGTGGAGGCACTTCACGCCCGTCCTGGTGCCGCCGACCCCGCCCGCGGGGCGCGGGCCGGAATGGTCGGCGGGGATCCGCCCGTCGCGCTCCGCGGCGTACCGGGCGTGGGCCGCGGCGAGCGCTCCGGGGTCGGTGGCCCGCTCGGCACGCCGCACGCCCCCGGCGGCCTCGAGCCGGCCGACGAGCTCCTGCTCGGTGCACCCGACGAGCCAGTAGCTCGTCGGCATCGGGGTCCCGTCGTCGAGGAACGGGGCGTTGCGGATGACGACGGGACCGCCGGTCGCGTCACGGACGACGACCCGGAAGCCTCCGGCAGGCGGCCGCCCGAGCAGGGCCGTCACCGCGGCGAGATCCCCGGGCGACGGATCGTCGCCGGGGGCGGCGTCGACGGCACCCTCCCGGGTGGCGGCGGGGCCCGGCGCGTCGAGGGGGCATTCGGCGACCCGTGCGGCGTGGGCGGTGAGGGCCCGGCCGACGCGTCCGTCGAAGGGGAGAAGGGGCCAGGCGTCCGCCGATAGCCGCACGAGGCCCGCCGGCCTTCCGCCGATCGTGCCGACGACGATCTCGCCCGGGGATGCCTCGGCGATCCGGCGCCAGCACTCCCGGTCGGCCGCGACCGGCCCGGCGGCCAGCGCGTCCTCGAGGGCCACGACGAGCACGTCGGCGCCCGACCGCTGGGCGTAGTCGACCGCGGCGCGCAGCGCCGTCGCCTCGCTCGCCGCGCCGGCACGATCGACGATCACGGTGGCGTCCTCGGGGAGCCCGCGGAGTCGCGCCGTCGGGCCGACGACCACGACGACCTCGTCGGGATGGGCCCCTCCCGCCGCCCGAGCCACCTCGTCGAGCCGAACGGGGCCGACGCCACGGTTCGGGCCGACCGCGACGACGACGGCGATGACGCTCATCGCCGCAGCTTAGAGGTGCCCCGAAAGCCCCGGTTCTTCCTCGCAACCGCCGCGGCGCCCCGAACCCGGCCGCATCGTCAGTCCTTGGCTAACGTCGCGTTGTGGCCGACGATGCCGGCGGTGTCGCCCGCGGCCGCCACGGACGAAAACGGTCCCAGGCCGGGGCTCGGACTCTGACGACGCGACGCGTTTGGTTCGTCTCCGCGGGTCTCGTCGCCGGAATCCTCGCCGCCGCCACCGCGTCCGCCGGGGCCGGGACGTCGACGACCGGGAACCTCCAGTCGCAGGCGAGCGCGATCGCCACCGAGCTCGCCCAGGACAACAACCAGCTCAACTCGCTCGGCGAGCAGTACCTCACGGCGAAGTCCGAATACGACGCCGCCAGCGCCGCCGCCAGGCACACCTCCGGGGTCGTCGTGCGGATCGAACACCTCCTCGGCCACGACCGCAACGACGTGGCCGCCGCGGCGATCGGCGCCTACGTCACCGCCGGGAGTACGACCGACCTCGGGACGTACCTCCTCGAGAAACCGGACGAGGTCGCCGTCGAGCAGACCTACCTCAACTTCGCCTCGAACAAGCTCAGCTCGGCGATCGCGAGCTACCAGGGCGACGAGACCCGCCTGCGCACGTCGCTCGCCGTCGAGACCCACGAGGCCGCCGTCGCCAAGGAGGCGCTCGCCCGCACGACCGCGGCGCGCACGAGCGTCGTCGGCACGCTCCAGAGCGAGCAGCGGCTCTACGACTCGGTGCAGGGTCAGCTCGCCCGGCTCGTCGCCGCCCAGCTCGCCGCGCAGCAAGCCGCCGCGGCGAAGTCCCAGGCCGCGCAGGGCACCAACGGGAACCAGACGGGGCCACCGTCGCTCGCCGGCACCCAGGGGATCGGCACGTCACCGATCCCGAACGGTTCGCTCAGCCAGGACTTCGCCGAGCTGCGCAACTGCGAGGCGAGCGGCGACTACCAGACGAACACGGGGAACGGCTACTACGGCGCCTACCAGTTCGCGCTCGGGACCTGGCTCGGCCTCGGCGAGACCGGCCTGCCGAGCGACGCGTCACCCGCCGTGCAGGACGCGGCCGCCTACCTGCTCTACCAGCGCGACGGCTGGCACCCCTGGCCGGCCTGCTCCGCCATTCTCAACCTGTAGGTCACGGCGCGCCCACGAGGCGCTCGATCGCCTGGCGCAACGAGGCTTTCCCCGCCGCGAGGCGCGTGACCTCGGCGGCGAACAGCTCCCGCCACTCGTCGAGGGACAGTGTGCGGCGGCGGACCGTGATGCCGCGCACCTCGCGCACGACCGTGCCGACGACCGTCGCGCGACCGGCGGCCAGTTCGAGGACGAGCTCGCCGAAACGCGCCCGGATCATGCGGATCTCGCCCGGCTTGCCTGCGACGCGGTCGGCGAGCGTGCGCTCGCGCACCACCCTGAGCGTCCCGGCGGGCAGCACCCCCGCGAACGCGCCAGAGAGCGTGCGCGCCCACGAATCGAGATCGGTGTCGTCGGCTGCGAGCGCCGAGGCGAGGAGTTCGACCGGGCTCGGCGGGAGGACCGCGGCCCCTCCGTCAGTCACCGGCCGTGGCGCCACGGCGCGGCCCGGTGCGGCACCCGGGCACGTCGCGGACAGCCCGCCCGGGAGCCGGTTCCGCCCGGTTCAGATCGCCCAGTGCCAGAACTCCAGCTCGTTGAGCGTCCGGCTCCACAGGCTCGCCGACCGCACCCCCGTGGCGACGACGGGGGGCGCGACGGCGGAGACACTGGTCGGCACGAGGTCGTCGGCGGGGATCGGCTCGAGGCCGAGCGTCCCCGCGCCGACAGCGTGGGTGCCCTTGCCCGGCAGGATGACGAAGGAGCGCTGTCCCGGCCGGACGAGCCCGTAGTCCTCGCGGGCGATCGCCTCGATCATCGAGCGCTGCCGCAGGCTCGAGATCTCCGATCGGATCACGGCGTTGTGCGCCGCGATCGTCGCGAGCTGGCGGTCGACGACGGCGAGCGCGTCGCGCTGGCGGCCGATCATCCCGGTCGGCAGGCCGGTGGCGACGATCGCGATCGCGAGGACGACGGCGCCGACGAGACCCGCACGGGCGCGACGCAGCGATTTCACGTCGTCGGACCGCCGGGGGCGCGCGCGAAAGCCCGGGTTCCCGGCCACTCGGCGGCCTCCCCGAGCTCGTATTCGATCCGCAGCAGCTGGTTGTACTTGGCGACGCGGTCCGAGCGCGCCGGGGCCCCGGTCTTGATCTGGCCGCAGTTCGTTGCGACGGCGAGGTCGGCGATCGTCGTGTCCTCGGTCTCGCCGGAGCGGTGCGAGACGACGCAGCGGTAACCGGCGTCACGGGCGAGCCGCATCGTGGCGAGCGTCTCGGTGAGGGTGCCGATCTGGTTCACCTTGATCAGCACCGCGTTGGCGACGTGCTCGCGGATGCCGCGCTCGACGCGCTCGACGTTCGTCACGAAGATGTCGTCCCCGACGAGCTGGACGGACGTGCCGAGCGCCGCGGTGAGGGCCGCCCATCCCGCCCAGTCGTCCTCGGCCATCGCGTCCTCGAGCGAGATGACCGGATAGCGCCCGCAGATCTCGGCCCAGTAGCGGACGAACTCCTCCGGCGCGAGCGTGCGCTTCTCGCCGGCGAGTACGTACGCGCCTTTCTCGTAGAACTCGCTGGCCGCGGGGTCGAGCGCGATGGCGATCTCGTCGCCGGGCACGTGGCCCGCCTTCTCGATCGCCGCGACGAGCATGGCGAGCGCTTCCTCGTTCGTCGCCAGGTTCGGCGCGAAGCCGCCCTCGTCGCCGACGCCGCCGCCAAGGCCGCGGTCGTGAAGGACGCTTTTCAGGGCGTGGTACGTCTCGACCCCCCACCGCAGGCCCTCGCCGAAGGAGGCCGCGCCGTGGGGCACGATCATGAACTCCTGGAAGTCGACGTTGTTGTCGGCGTGCACGCCGCCGTTCAGCACGTTCATCATCGGGACGGGGAGCACGTGGGCGTCGACCCCGCCGAGGTAGCGGTACAGCGGCAGGTCGAGCTCGTCAGCGGAGGCCCGGGCGACGGCGAGCGACACGCCGAGGATGGCGTTCGCGCCGAGCCGTGACTTCGTCGGCGTCCCGTCGAGGTCGACGAGCGCGAGGTCGATCAGCCGTTGGTCGGAGGCGTCGAACCCCTCGAGCATCTCGGCGATCTCGCCGCGCACGTTGCCGACCGCGCCGAGCACGCCCTTGCCGCCGTAGCGGGCGTCCCCGTCGCGCAGCTCGGTCGCCTCGAACTCGCCGGTCGAGGCACCGGACGGGACGATCGCCCGCCCGCAGGCCCCGCTCTCGAGGATGCAGCTGACCTCCACCGTCGGGTTCCCCCGGGAGTCGAGGACCTCTTTCGCGTCGAGCTCGACGATCACGCCCACGAGTCTGTTTCTCCTGATCGACCTGGTAGTCAAGTTATAGATGTTCTCAAAGGCTACCAAAGTGGGACCCGGACGGGCGGGTGGACGCCTCAGGTGCCGCCGGCGGCCTCCCAGTAGGCCCGGCGGGCCCCGGGGCTCGTCGCGGCGAGCGTCGTGCCGTCGGCAACGGCGAGCCGCTCGGCCGACGCGAACCGGGCGCGGAACCGCTGGGCCGAGCGGCGCAGCGCCTCCTCGGCGTCGATCCCCCGGTCGGCCGCCAACCGGGCGAGCGCGAAGGCGAGCTCACCGACGACGTCGGCGTCCCCCGCCGCGACCGCGTCGGCGATCCGGCCAGCCGTGGCGACGTCCCCCATCGCCTCCCAGCCGAGCCCCACGCCGGCCGCCTTGCGCTCGAGCTTGGCGGCGAGCGCGAGGGCGGGCAGGCCCGCCGGGATCCCGTCCATCACGCTCTCGCGGCCCTTTTCCCTCCGCTTCAGCTCCTCCCACTGGGTGAGCACGGCGTCGACCGAGTGCACGCCCTCGACCCCGCCGAAGACGTGGGGATGGCGGGCGACGAGCTTGTCGTGGACCGTCGCGGCCACGTCCCCGAACGTGAACAGCCCCTCGCGCCGGGCGAGGACCGCATGGAAGACCACCTGGCAGAGCACGTCGCCGAGCTCCTCCTCGAGGTGGGCCGACGCGGCGATGTCCGGCGGCTCGCCGAGCTCGTCGATCGCCTCGATCGCCTCGTAACACTCCTCGACGAGGTGCCGCACGAGCGAGCGGTGGGTCTGCGCGGCGTCCCAGGGGCACTTGTCGCGCAGGGTCTCGACGACCTCCTCGAGCCGGGCGAGCTCGATCCCGACGGGGGCGGCGAGCTCCGGCAGGTACAAACACGTGAGGTGGTCGGGGACGATCCGGTCGATCGCCGTGAAAGCGACCTCCTCGACGTGCTCGTCGGGACAGCCGAGCCGCTGCAAGACGACGGCGACGGCTGGCGGCTCGGCGACGGCGAGCTTGATCGCCGCGAGGGTCGCCGGCGCCCAGACGTCGGCGACGAGCAACGGCCCCGTGTCCCGGGCCGCGTCGACGCCGAAGCGCTCGCCGTCGACGAGCCGCACACGGCATTCGACGGGATCGATGCCGAGCCGTCGCCAGGCGAGGTCGCAGAACGACATCCCGTCGACGACCTCGACTTGGACACGGTCGTCGGCGAGCAGCATCCGCACGGTCGCCTCGAGGACCCACGGCGAGCCCGGCACGGCGTAGCCGACGCGGCCCCGCGCCGCCGCGGCGGCGGCGACCTCCTCGACGATTCCCGCGTAGGCCTCGGCGAAGGTGGCCGCGCCCTCGTAGTGACGGTCGAGCGGCGTGGCGCCGGCCGCGACGAGCGGTTCGGCCGCCGGATGGCGGGCGGTCCGCACGAACCAGTCGGGGACCCCGGCGATGGCCGCGGACGCGGCCGCGGTGAGCAGTTCGGGTCCTGCCGGGCCGAGGCCGACGACGGTGACCGTCGGCAGCGTCCGGCGGGCCGCGTCCGGCCCCGCTGCCCGGCCCACCTACCCTCCGAGCGCGCTCTTGGCGCCGACGGCCGCGGGGTTCGGCACGAGATCGACGGGTGGGCCGGCCGGCGGCCGGACCTCCCAGGTGCCGCTGACCTTCGCCCAGGTGCCGTACGTCGGGTCGACCGACACGTGCGCGGCGACGACGATGGCGCTGAGCTGCTTGGCCGCCGCGGTCCTCCCGGCGCTGATCACGGCGTTTGCCGCTTGTTTGAGCGGCGCGGCCGGCCGGCGGGTGACCTTCAGGAGCAGCCAGTACTTCTGGAAATGAACCGGGCTGGAGAGTCTTCCGAGGGCCAGGCGCCGGACGACGCCCCCGAGCGGGCTCGTGAAACTCGACGGCAGGATGCAGCCGAGGTAACCGCCCTTCGGCGCCGACGAGGCGTCGAGCGAGTTCTTGCGGGCGATCTTGGCGAAGCTGACGCCGCCGTAGATCGCCGTCGCGAACTGCTCCGCCTTGGCCTGGGACGCGAGTTCGATCGCCCAGGTGCAGTCGAGCGTCGTCGCCGCCCGGTGGTGCCGTTCGTAGCTCACGATGCCCGCGTTCGACAACGAGGCGCCGGCGGCACGGGCGGCGAGCGCGTCCTCGTCGGCCTGGAGCTGGACGAGGGCCGCGCGGAACCCGCCGGAGAGGGCGGCGAGCACCTGCTTGCCGGTGACGTGGCAGGCCGAACCGGACTGGGGCGTGAAGTCCGACTCGATTTCGTTCTCGGCGAGGCCCAGCGCGACCGGACCTTCGGCGAGCCGGAGCCGGCCGACGGCGACGTGGATGGCGTCGGCCTCGATGAGCAGCGAGAGGGCACCGGCGGCGAACGTCGCGTTGTAGGTGCCCCGGGCGACGCCGACGACGGAGGTCGCGCCCCCTGAAGCCGACTCGACGAGGCAACGGTACCCGGGATCGGCCGCAACGGAGTCGAGGGCGGCGTCGAGCGTCGACTGGGAGACGGCCGCTCCGTTGACGCGGGCAGCGTACGGCGTGAACTGCGCGTCGCAGGCGCCGAGCGCCAGGGCCGCGGCGAGCGCCACGCCGACGAGAACAGGGATCCTGCGCACGGTGAGCCGATGGTACGGGCAGTCCGGGTGCCAAGCCAACCGGTTCACACCCCCCCACCGCCGTTTGCCGGCATGAGCGCGGCGAGCAACGCCACGAGGTCTGCAGCGACTCGGCGGCCCGCCACGAGCGGGACGACGAGTTGCGGAGGTTCCTCCTTGAGGATCGCCCGCGGGGCGAGCCGGCTGAGCCGGACCTGCGCCGAGGCCGGGAGCCGGACGGGCGTGAGGCGGGCGACCGCCTCGCCGACTCGTCCCGGACCGCCCGACCCCGGCCGCACCGCGACGACGGTCGCCTCCGTCACCCCGGTCCGCACGCACTCGGCGCGCAGGCGCGCGATCTCGAGGAGCGCCTCCGCCGGGGCCGGAAGGGGCCCGTAGCGGTCGAGCCACTCGGCCCCGATGTCGTCGACCTCGGCCACGGCCCGCACCGCCGCGAGCCGGCGGTACGCCTCGAGGCGGAGGTCCTCCCGGGCGACGTAGCTCGCCGGCAGGTGGGCGTCGAGCGGAACGTCGAGGCGGACCTCGCTCGGCTGCGGGACCTCCTCGCCTTTCAGCTCGGCGACCGCCTCGGCGACCATGCGGACGTAGAGGTCGTAGCCGACCGCGGCGATGTGCCCGGACTGGTCCGTGCCCAGAAGGCTGCCCGCGCCGCGGATCTCGAGGTCGCGCATCGCGATCTTGAAGCCCGATCCGAGTTCGGTGTGCTCGCCGATCGTGCGCAGCCGTTCGTAGGCCTGCTCGGAAAGGACGCGGTCGGCCGGGTGGAACAGGTAGGCGTACGCCCGCGACGACGAGCGACCGACCCGGCCGCGCAGTTGGTGGAGCTGGCCCAGGCCCAACAGGTCGGCCCGGTCGACGACGAGGGTGTTCACCGCCGGCATGTCGATCCCGGACTCGATGATCGTCGTGCAGACGAGCACGTCGTAGCGTCCTTCGGCGAAGTCGACGACGGTCCGCTCGAGGCTCGCCTCGTCCATCTGGCCGTGGGCGATCGCGACGCGCGCCTCGGGCGCGAGGGCGGCGACGCGGGCCGCCACCGCCTCGATGCCCTCGACGCGGTTGTGCACGAAAAAGACCTGTCCCTCGCGTAGTAGCTCGCGGCGGATCGCCTCGGCGACGGCGCGGTCGTCCTCCTCGCCGACGTAGGTGAGGATCGGCTGGCGTTCGGCCGGGGGGGTGTCGATGACGGAGAGGTCCCGGATCCCCGTGAGGCCCATCTCGAGAGTGCGCGGGATCGGGTTCGCCGTGAGCGTGAGAGCGTCAACGCCGATCGCCAGCTTCTTGATCGCCTCTTTCTGGTTCACGCCGAAGCGCTGCTCCTCGTCGACGACGAGCAGACCGAGCTTCCGGAACTTGACGTCGTCGGTGAGGAGCCGGTGGGTCCCGACGACGACATCGACCGAGCCGGAGGCGATCCCCCGGACGACGGCTGCGGCCTCGGCGGCCGTGAGGAACCGGGAGAGCATCTCGACCCGCACCGGGTAGGGCGCGAAACGGTCGGCGAACGTCTGGAAATGCTGCCGGGCGAGGATCGTCGTCGGCACGAGGATGGCGACCTGTGTGCCGTCCTGGACCGCCTTGAAGGCGGCCCGCACCGCGATCTCGGTCTTGCCGAACCCGACGTCGCCGCAGACGAGGCGGTCCATCGGCACGGGACGCTCCATGTCCGCCTTCACCTCGGCGGCGGCGCGCAACTGGTCGGCGGTCTCGGGATAGGGGAAGGACTGCTCGAGCTCGGCCTGCCAGGGGGTGTCGGGGGAGAAGGCGTGGCCCGGCGAGGCGAGGCGGCGGCGGTACAGGACGACGAGCTCCTGGGCGACGGCGCGCACCGCCTGGCGGACGCGGGAGCGCTGCCGTCGCCAGTCGTTGCCGTTCAGCCGGTTGAGCGTCGGGTGCTCGCCGCCCGTGTACGGCGTGATGGCGTCGATCTGGTCCGAGGGGACGTAGAGCCGGTCCCCGCCCCGGTACTCGAGGAGGAGATAGTCGCGTTCGGTGCCCGCGACGCCGCGGCGCATCATGCCGCCGTAGCGGGCGACGCCGTGGACGTGGTGGACGACGAAGCTGCCGACGGCGAGGTCGTCGAAGAACCCCTCGACGGGACGGGCGCGCGCCCGGGGCACACGGTGCGGGCGGTGCCGTCCGGTGAGATCGCTCTCGGCGAGCACGGCGACGCGCGCGGCGTCGAGCACGAAGCCCCGGTCGAGCGACGCCACGACGACGTGCGTCCCAGGCTCCCGCAACGCCCGGATGCGCCCACCTTGTCCGGCGGGAGCCGCGACGAACCGGTCGACGTTGACTCCGGCCTCGTCGAGCACGTCGGCGATCCGGGCGGCGCTGCCGGCCCCCTCGGCGGCGACGACGACGGCCGTGCCCGCCCGCGTGAGCTCGCCGATCCGGCGGGCGAGGGGCGCCGCGTCACCGAGCGCCTGGGGCCAGCCAGCCACGCGGATCGTCGGGGTCTGCGGCCCCTCCGCCGTCGCCAGCAGTGACGCGACCCGCGCCGGGGTCCTCGCGAGCAGCCGGTCGAAACCGAGGTGCAACGCCGGGAAGATCGCCGCGGCCTGCGCCGCCGGCGAGTCCTTCGCCCGCCAGGTCTCGGCGAGCGACGCCGCGAGCGTCGCCTCTTCGTCGAGGATCTCGACGGCCCGGTCCCGCATCCGCCGGGGCTCGATGAGCACGATCCGGTCGGTCGGGCCGAGCAGGTCGGTGACCAGGCCTCCGGCCCCGTCGAGCCACGGCAGGAAGGACTCGAGGCCGTCGAAAACCTCACCTTCCGCGATGCGGGCGAACTGCTCGCGGGCGAACGGCGCCTTCCGGGCGAGCTCGGCCGCGACCTTGCGGCGCTCGTCAGTGACCAGGAGCTCCCGGCAGCCGAAGACCTCGACCGAATCGAGGTCGCGCACGCTGCGCTGGTCGACAACGTCGAAGACCGTGAGCCGCTCCACGAGATCTCCGTAGCAGTCGACGCGCACGCCGTTGTCCGAGGTCGACGGGAACAGGTCGACGATGCCTCCGCGCACGGCGACCTCGCCCCGGTGCTCGACCTGGTATTCCCGGCGGTATCCCGCGGCGACGAGGTGCGCGACGAGCCCCGTGGGATCGATCTCGCCCCCTTGACGGATGACGAGCGGTGCAGCATCGGAGGAGGTCGCCGCCAGCCGCTGCAGGAGCGCCCGGACGGGCGCGACGACGACCAACGTCTCGGGCCGGTCCCCACCCTCCGGGCCGTGGCCGGCGTGCGCCCGGTCGATACGCCAGATCGTCCGCAGACGGCTGCCCATGGTCTCCTCGGCGGGCGAGACCCGTTCGAAAGGCAGTGTCTCCCAGGCAGGCATCACGGCGACGCTGGCGGGGTCGTAGAAGGCCCCGAGATCGTGGGCGATCCGGTCGGCCTCGACGCCGGTCGGCGTCCCGACAAGTACAACGGGCGCGACACCGAGTGCAGCGACCCCCGCCAGCACGAACGGACGGGCGGGGTCGGCGACCGCGATGGCGGTGTCCCCCACGCTGAGCAGTTCGGCGAGCGCCGGCTCGGTGGCGAGCGCGCCGACGAGCGACGAGAGCGGAGCGGTCATCCCCCGGCGTTCACTGCCGTCATCGCGGCGTCGAGGCCCGTGGAGAAGATGAGCTCCACCGCGTCGGCGGCCCGTTCGACGGCACCGGCAAGGAGCTCGGATTCCGGCCCCGACGGCCGGCGCAGGACATAGTCGGCCCCGGGCATCCGCCCCGGCGGCTTGCCGATTCCGATCCTCACCCTGGCGAATTCGAGCGTCCCGAGGTGCTGCTCGGCCGACTTCAGACCGTTGTGGCCGGCCGACCCGCCTCCGAGCTTGACCCGGACGACCCCGACCGGGAGGTCGAGCTCGTCGTGGACGACCACGAGCGACGCCGGGTCGTCAACCGAATAACGGCGCACGAGCGCCACGAGCGCCATGCCCGAGTCGTTCATGTAGGTGACAGGGATCGCCAGCGCGAGCTTGCGGTCGCCGGAGACGACGGCGACCGCCCGGGACGACGTCCCGCGCTCGGCACGCAGCACCGCTCCGTGGCGCTGGGCGACGATCGCGACCGCGTCGGCGCCGACATTGTGACGGGTGTGCGCGTACTCGGAACCGGGGTTGCCCAGCCCGACCGCGAGCAGGTCGGCGATCGCTCCGGTCCTCGCTCGAGCAGAGCGCCGACCGATGAGCGCCGTCGTCAGCTCCCGGCGGCTTCGTCAGTCGGGATTTCGACCGCGGGCTCAGCCGGGGCGACGCCCTCCTCCTCCTCGGGAGGCGCCTCGACGACCTCGACCCGGGCCGCGTGACCGACGACGACCGGGGACTCCGGATCAGCGTCGAGCGTCACGCCCGGCGGGATCGTGATCACGGTGAGCCGGATCGCGTCGCCGATGTCGAGCTCACTGATGTCGACCTCGAACGAACGCGGGATGTCCGCCGGCTTGGCGTGGACGTCGACCGAGAGCAACAGCTGCTCCACCGTCCCGCCGACTCGGTTGACGGCGACCGCCTCGCCGACGAGCACGACGGGGACCTCGGCGGCGACGATCTCGTCGCGGCGCACGACGATGAAGTCGACGTGCGCGACCGTCTGACGCACCGGGTGGTGCTGCAGTTCACGGGCCAACGCGAGGTGGTGCGTCTTGCCTATCGTCAAGTCGATGAGCGCGTTCGCCCCGGCTTCGGTCGAGAGCGCGCCATGCAGCGCCCGCTCGTCGACGCTCACCGGGATCGGCGTGACCCCGTGGCCGTAGACGACGCCGGGGACCCGGCCTCGGACTCGGAGACGCCGGGTCGCGGGCGAGCCCTTGTCGCTGCGGGGTTCTGCGACGAGAGCAACCTCATCCATGTCAACGCGCTCCTCGGGGTTCGAATCCAGTCGATTGCGGCCGCATCTCGCGGGGCCCCGTCTGTGGGCCGCGACACGGCACTTATCCGTGTCGAGTCTAGGCGACCTGCGACTGCGGCCGGAACTGGTCCCCTCGGGGCGGCGCCGCGGCACGCACCGCCTGCCGCGCCCGGACCGCCCTCCGGGTTCGGCGGGAGATCGAGACGCCGGGACCTGCCGGCTCAGACGAGATTGTTCCCTCCGAAGATGCCCGAGACCGACGTGTCCTCGAACACGGCGTCGATCGCCGCTGCGATGAGCGGCGCGACGGAGAGCACCTCGACCTTGTCGATCAGCCTTTCCTTGGGCAAGGGCAGGGTGTTCGTCACGATCACGCGGCTGATCGTGTCGGCGCGCAACCGCTCGAGTGCCGGATCGGAGAGCACGGCGTGCGTCGCCATCGCCCAGACGTCGGTCGCGCCCTCGTTCCTCAGGCGCTCGGCGGCGCCGATGATCGTGCCGCCGGTGTCGATGAGGTCGTCGATGATCACGCAGCGCCGGCCCTTCACGACACCGATCACCTCGCGGGCCTCGACGCTGTTCGCCGTGCTCGTCAGCCGCCGCTTGTGGACGAAAGCCAGGTCGGCGCCAAGTTGCTGGCTGAACCGCTCGGCGACCTTCACCCGTCCCGCGTCCGGCGACACGATGACGAGCTCGTGCGGGTCCTGCTCGGCAAGGTAGTTGCACAGGACCGGCAGCGCGGTGAGGTGGTCGACGGGGAAGTTGAAGAAACCCTGGATCTGCCCCGAGTGCAGGTCGACGCTGACGACTCGGTCGGCACCCGCGGCGGAGAGCAGGTCGGCGACGAGCTTCGCCGTGATCGGTTCGCGCCCAGTCGACTTGCGGTCCTGCCGGGAGTAGCCGTAGTAGGGGCAGACGGCGGTGATCCGGTGCGCGGAGGCGCGCTTGGCGGCGTCGATCATGATCAGCTGCTCCATGATCGAGTCGTTCACTGGGTGGCTGTGGGTCTGGATGATGAAGACGTCCGAACCGCGGATCGATGCGTCGTAGCGGCAGTGGATCTGCCCGTCGGCGAAATCGTGCAGGTTCGCCTCGCCGAGCACGATCCCGAGGTTGTCCGCGATCTCGTGCGCGAGCCCAGGGTGCGATCTCCCGCTGAACAACTCGAGACGTCGACGCGGTACAAGCTCCATCTTTTTCCCCTCTCCCATCAGTCCTGACCGGAATCGTCAAATTCGATCGTGCGGAACGCCCCGGTCGCCGAATGTGCCTCGACTCGGCTCCCCTTGTCCAGAAAAACGAACGGGCCGACGACGGTCCCTTCGCCGATCGTCGCGTTGCGCGCGACCGTCTGGGAGATCCTCGCCCCGGGTCCGACGACGCAGTCGACGAGTTGACAGTCCGGTCCGATGACCGCCCCCCTACCGACCGACGTCGCGCCTTCGAGGTGCACCCCGGGTTCGAGGACGACTTCCACGGCGAGCTCGACGCCGGAGTCAAGGTAGGTGTGGGTGGGATCGGTCATCGTCACGCCACGCCTCATCCACCGCTCGTTCAGCCGTTCGCGCAGCACCGCCTCCGCCACCGCGAGCTGGGCCCGGTCGTTCACCCCGGCCGCCTCGACGGGATCGGGCACGACCATCGTCACGACGGGATACCCCGCCCCGTCGAGCACCCCGATCGCGTCGGTCAAGTAGTACTCGCCCTGCGCGTTCGCAGGCGAGAGGCGGCGCAGAGCCGGCGCGAGGACGCCGTGCCGGAAGCAGTAGATCGACGTCGCGATCTCGTCGATTCCGAGCTCCTCCTCGTTCGCGTCCGCGTGCTCGACGATGCGGGCGACGTTCCCGTTCTTGGACCGGACAACTCGGCCGTATCCCACCGGGTCGGCGACCCGGGCGGTCAACAACGTCGCCGCGGCATCGCTCCGCCGGTGCGTTCGCACGAGCCCAGCGAGCGTCGCCGGCCGCAGAAGCGGGGTGTCGCCCGGCAGGATGACAAGGTCTCCGCCCGCGAGGTCTGTCCCCTCGTCGAACCCGGTGAGCGCGACGGCGGCGGCGTCGCCCGTCCCGAGCGGCTGGGTCTGCTCGACGAACTCGATCCGCAGTTCCGGGGGCGCCTCGGCCTGGATGGCCTTCACGACGTCGACCGAGCGGAACCCGACGACGACGACGACCCGCTCGACGGGCAGCTCGGCCAGGGCGTCGAGCACGTGGAGCACCATCGGCCGCCCACACAGCCGGTGGAGCGGCTTCGGCGTCGCCGAGCGCATCCGCGTCCCCTCCCCTGCGGCGAGGACGATCGCGGACAGCGGGCGGGGGACCACGACCCCATTCTCGCCGAAGGGCCGGGGCTGTGCTGCGCTACAACTGGCAAAGTGATGGTGATGCACCGTGCACCCGGGTCCAAAGCGCGCCAAGTCGCCTCGACACGGCTGTGACCATCAACCACGTACCAGGCGGAGCTCGATCCGGGAGTGCGACCGCCAGGCCGAACCCCGTTCGGCACGAGGGAGGTGACCACCGTTGAGCACCTGCGATTTGTCGGCGATCGGCCCGTTCGTCGAACGGCACTGGGAGGACGACGCGCTCGCCACGCTGTCCGAGTACATCGCGATCCCGTGCCTTTCGCCTGAGTTCGACGACAACTGGGCGTCAAACGGGGCGATCGACCAGGCCGCGGAGCTCCTGCGGACGTGGGCCGGCCGGCGGGCACTCGCCCGCTGCACGGCCGAGGTCGTGCGGCTGCCCGGCCGGACGCCGTGCCTTCTCGTCGATGCCGGATCGACCGCTGACGGTCCTGCACCGACGACGCTCGTCTACGGCCATCTCGACAAGCAGCCTCCGCTCGGCGCGTGGCGGGAGGGCCTCGACCCGTTCCGGGCGGTGCGACAGGGCGACCACCTCTACGGCCGGGGAAGCGCCGATGACGGCTACGCGGTGTTCGCTGCGCTCGGGGCGCTCGAGGCCCTGGAGGCGGTGGGCGCGCCCCACGGGCGCGTCGTCGTGCTCATCGAGGCGAGCGAGGAGAGCGGCAGCTCCGACCTCGATGCGATGCTCGACACGCTCGCCGATCGGATCGGGCCCCTGGCGCTCGTCGTCAGCCTCGATTCGGGTTGCATTAGCTACGACCGCCTCTGGGTCACGACATCGCTACGCGGCACGATCAACGCCGTCCTGCGGGTCGGCGTCATGACCGAAGGGGTCCACAGCGGTCTGGCGGGCGGTGTCGTCCCGTCGTCGTTCCGCGTCCTGCGCGAGCTTCTCGACCGCGTCGAGGACGCCTCGACCGGTGACGTGCTCATCCCGGGTTGCCAAGTCGAGATCCCGGCCCGACGCCGCCGCGAGATCGACACGGTCGCCACCGAGTTCGGCGACGCGGCCGCGGGAGACTTCCCCCTCTTGCCGGGCGTGGAGCTCGAGGGCACGGACGCGCCGTCACGCCTCGTCCGCCAGATCTGGCGGGCGTCGCTCGAGGTCACCGGCGCGGAAGGGTTCCCGCCCATCGAGTCCGCCGGAAACGTGCTCCGCCCGTCGAGTGCGGTGAAGGTTTCGCTGCGGATCCCGCCGACCGCCGACGCTGCTGCGGTGGCCGAGGCGCTGCGCGTGGCGATCACGCGCGACCCTCCGTCGGGTGCCGTCATCTCCCTCGAGATCCAGCAGGCGTCCTCGGGCTGGGACGCCCCCGAACTGCCGGCCTGGCTCGATGCCGCGATCGAGGAATCCTCGGTTCGATCCTTCGCCAACCCACCACGCTCGTTCGGGATGGGCGGCTCGATCCCGTTCGTGACTTCGATCGCGCGCCGCTACCCGGCGGCCCAGGTCGTGACGACCGGGGTGCTCGGTCCGGGTTCGAACGCGCACGTCCCCGACGAGTGCCTCCACCTCCCGACGGCCAAGGCGGTGACGTCCTGCACCGCCCACCTCATCGCCGCGCTCGCCGCGGCGAGCGCGGCGCACGCCCCTCTGCCCCGGTCGGGGGAGTGAGCGGCCGCCGAGTCCCTACGGGCGGACCGGGCCCTCTCCGGCGCCGGTCCGGCTGACCGCGGCGGCGATCTCCGCGAGGTCCGCATCGTCGAGCGGGAGGTCCGCCGCGGCCGACCACCCGTCGACCTGGGACGGGCTGCGCGCCCCGACGATCGCGCCCGTGACGCCCGGCGTCGCCAGCGTCCAGGCGACGGCGACGGCGCCGACCGAGACGCGGTACCGCTCGGCGATCGGCCGCAGCGCGTCGGCGAGGGCGAGGTTCTTCGCGAGTTCCGCCCCGGAGAAATCCGGGCTCGTCCGGCGCCAGTCCTCCGGATCGAGTGCTGCAGCACGCGCCTCGCTGAACGTCCCGGAGAGCAGTCCCGCCTGCATCGGGCTGTAGACGATGACCCCGGTCCCGTGGGCGGCGCACCACGGGATCACATCCCCGCCGGCGCGGCGCTTGACGAGCGAGTACGGCGGCTGGACCGAGTCGACGTGGCCGAGCGCCTCCGCGGCGTCGAGCAGGTCGACCCCGTGGTTCGAGAGTCCCGCCGCGGCGATCAGGCCCTTGTCCCGCAGGTCGAGGAAGACGTCCCAGTAGGCCTCGAGCGGGGTCCCGTCCGCCGCCGGCCAGTGCATCTGGTAGAGGTCGATGCGCTCGACCCGCAGCCGGCGCAGACTCGCCTCGACCTCACGCCGCAGGCTCGTCGGGTCCCCGACGTGGCCCGGCGTGAGCATCGGGTTGTCCGGGTCGACGATCGTTCCGCCCTTGGTGAAGACGTACGGTCGGTCGGCCGGAGCGAATCCCCCGAGCGCCGCGGCGACGACCTCCTCCGCGTGGCCGATGCCGTAGGCCGCGGCGGTGTCGATCCAGTTGATCCCGAGCTCGACCGCGTGGCGGATCGCCGCGATCGAGTCCGCGTCGTCCTGGTCGCCCCAGCCGAACCGCCAGCCCCCACCTCCGACCGCCCAGGAGCCATACCCGACCCGGGTGATCTCCATGCCGGTCTTGCCCAAAGCCCGCGTCGGAAGCAGCGCCATGTTGTCTCCTGTTCGTTCGCTTCTCCGGCACGTTACGACGCCGGTTCCGCGCTGTCAGCCGGATTTGTTCGGGCCGACGCGGCGCACGGTCATCTTCAGGAGCACGCGGCGGTCGCGCTCCATCGTCGCCCGGTAGTCGTCCCAGTCGGGGTGCTCTCCCGAAATCCGCCGGTAGTAGTCGACGAGTCCTTCCATCGCCTCCGGCAGCGACACCACCGCGATGTCACCTTCCACCTGGACCCAGTCGCCGAAGAAGCGTTCCGTGAACACGCAGAGCGAGGCGTAGGGCGTCCTTTTCACATTGATCGTCTTCATCGCGGTCTCGCGCGAGCTGACCTCGACGTACCCGTCGCCGTCGACGCCGGCCGTCACGGGCGAAAGCTGCACCCTGCCGTCCGCCCGTGTCGTTGCGAGCACGGCGCGGTGATGCTCGGCGACGAACTTCTTCGCTTCGATGATGTCCATTCTCCGAGCGTAACCATGGGCGAGCTCGACCCTGATCGCGGACCGGGTCGAAACGCGAATACGCCGCGGACGGGTCGGCGCCCCACTGCCATGCGGGCGACGGCACCGACGAACAAACGGGGCGGGACCGACGACCACGTCCGGCGGCGCAACGGGCCGGAGCCCGCGGGCACCCCTAGTGCACGACTTGGCGATCCGGGGAGATCTTCAAGATCACCCGCTCGCTTTCGATCTCGTTCGCGTAGGGCTTCCCCGTGTACTTCTCGGCGAGGAAGTCGATGTGGGCCCGGGCTTCGGGACCCCGCACCCGCTCCACGACCCGGCCGCGGACCTCCGCGTAGTGGTACGGATTCGTCGCGTCCATGACCGTCACCGTCGCCACCGGGTTCATCTCCACGTTCTTGAACTTGGTCCGGTGGATCTCGGTATTGACGAGGACGTGGTCGTCGTCAGCGTCGACCCACATGAGGTGCGTCATCGGGCGGCCGCTCGGAAGCATCGTCGTCAACGCGGCGAAGTTCTTCCCTCTGGCCAGTTCCTTCACGGTCGCATCGAGCATCGTCGCCTCCTTGCAACGGGCGATCCAAAGAGATGGTGGCACGAAACGCGATCCCCCGCTCGTCCCATGTTGGACGACCTTGCCGTGACCGTCCAGTAGGGCTCGCCGGTCCAGAAGTCGTTTTGCGGAGCCTCCGTCCGAACTTCCCTGAGGTCACGGCCGACCCGTAGGATCAGGGCCGGCCTGTCTGGCACGGTCGCTCGGACGTCTTCGGGACACCGCCACCGTCGTGGGCCGGGCCGGCTGGGCCCCAGAGCGGCGCCTGAACGGTGTTCCGATAACAGTGAGCGCTCCAGTAACTGAGGATCCACGGGATCGCCGGACCGTCGGTGCCCGCTCCCGGGAGGCGTGAAGTGCGGCATCTCGAGTCATTCCGGGGAACGTGGCAGGTGCGCGCCGTCGCCCTCAGCGCGATCTGGGGCACGAGCTTTCTTTTCATGAAGGTGGGCGTTCGCTCGTTCGAGCCGTTCGACGTCACGTCGGGCCGGATCGCGATCGGCGCGGTGACCCTCGTCATCGTCCTCGTGGCATCGCACCAGGCCCTGCCGCGCAGTCTCCGCCTCTGGTGGCATCTCGCCGTCGCGGGGCTGCTGCTGAACGCCGTGCCGTTCACCCTCATCGCCTGGGGTGAGCAACGGATCTCCTCGGTCGCCGCGGGGATCTGGAACGCGACGACGCCACTTTTCGTCGTGCCAGTGGCGTTCTTGATGGTTCCGTCCGAACGCCCGACGCGTGCCAAGGTGACCGGCCTCGCCGTCGGCTTCCTCGGCGTGGCCGTCGTATTCGGCGCCTGGGGCGGGCTGTCCGGGAGCCACCTCTCCGGCGACTTCGCCTGCCTCGGCGCCTCCGCCTGCTACGGGCTCGGCACCCCGTACGCGAAGCGCTTCGTCACGAGATCATCGGAACCGCCGATCGGCCTCGCCGCCGGCCAGCTCATCGCGGCGACCGTCGAGCTCGCGATCGCGTCGCCATTCCTCGCCAGGGTTCCGGCTCATGTCAGCGCGGCGAGCGTCCTGTGCGTCGTCGCCCTCGGCGCCTTCGGGACCGGCGTCGCCTACGTCCTCAACTACTCGATCATCCGCGAAGCGGGCGCGTCGAACGCCTCGCTCGTCACGTACATCATCCCCATCTTCTCGACCCTTCTCGGGATCATCGTTCTCGGAGAGGCCCTCCTCTGGAACGAGCCCGTCGGGGCGGTCGTCATCCTCGTCGGCGTCGCGATTTCCCAGGGCGTGTTCACCCGCCGACGCTGGGCCGCGGGGAGCCGCGCCCGTCTGGCTCGCGCGACGTCGGGCGACATCGCGTTGGACGCGCAGGAGTTCTCCCTACCCCTGGCGGTGATCACGACCGGTGAGCTGGCCGCCACCGAGGAGGTGGAGGGCGATGAGTGACTTTGACGTGGCCGCGATGCTCGCGTCGCGCGACGCCCTGCTCGCCGCCGCGGCAGAACGCGCCCGCTCCTACCTCGCGGCCATCGACGAGCGGCGTGTTCCGCCAACGCACGAGGCGATCGCCGCTCTCGAGGCGTTCGACATGCCCCTGCCGGACCGCGGCCTCGACGGGCTCCGCGCCCTCGCGCTCCTCGACGATGTCGGATCGCCCGCGACGATGGCGACGACGGGTCCCCGCTTCTTCGGGTTCGTGAACGGAGGGGCTCTGCCGATCGCCGTCGCGACCTCGTGGCTGCTCGCCGCCTGGGACCAGAATGCCGCGTTGCGGGTCATGTCGCCGGTTGCGGCGCGTCTCGAGGCCACAGCGCTTCGATGGTTGACCGAGCTCTTCGGGCTCCCCGAGGGTACGACCGGCGGTTTCGTGACCGGCGCGACGATGGCGAACGCGACCTGCCTCGCCGCGGCACGCGACGCGGTCCTCGCGGCAACGGGGTGGGACGCGTCGGCGCGCGGCCTCGTCGGCGCGCCAGAGATCGAGGTCGTCGTGAGCTCCGAGGCCCACGCGACGGTCCACAAGGCGCTCGGGATCGTCGGGCTCGGCCGGGATCGCGTAACGAGGCTTGCCGTCGACGCGCAAGGACGCGTCCGGGCGGATTCGCTCCCGACACTTCGCCAACCGGCGATCGTCTGTCTGCAGGCCGGAAACGTGAACTCAGGAGCGAGCGACCCGTTCGTCCCGCTCGTCCGGTGGGCTCGCGAGCAAGGCGCGTGGGTCCACGTCGACGGCGCGTTCGGGATGTGGGCCGCCGCGTCGCCGAAGATCGCCCCGGCGGTCGCCGGGGTCGACCGGGCCGACTCCTGGGCGACGGACGCGCACAAGTGGCTGAACACCACCTACGACTGCGGCATCGCCTTCGTGCGCGACCCCGACGCCCTGCGCCGGTCGATGCAGGCGCGGGCCGCCTACCTCGTCGCCGAGGCCGAGCACGAGACGATGGAGTACACGCCGCAGTCGTCGCAGCGGGCACGGGGAGCCGAAGTGTGGGCCGTCCTCGCCACGCTCGGACGCGGCGACGTCGCCGCGCTCGTGGAGCGCTCCTGCGCGCTGGCGAGGCGCTTCGCCGAGGGGCTCGCCGCGTCGGGGTTCCAGGTGCTCAACGAAGTCGTCTTGAACCAGGTCGTCGTGGAATTCGGGGACGCGGAACGCACCGCCGCCGTGATTGCGGCCGTGCAGGAGGACGGAACGTGCTGGTGCGGCCCGACGACGTGGCAGAGACGCCGGGCGATGCGCATCAGCGTCTCTTGCTGGGCGACGACGGACGACGACATCGACCGCAGCATCGCCTCCGTCGTCCGCTGCGCTTCGGAGCCGCACCCGTAGGGGCGCTCACGGCTCCTCGGGATCGAGCACCGACTGCCTTCCGCCGCCGTCCGGCCCTGACAAAGGCAAACGGTGACCGGACGAGGAAGCCTCCTTAGAGCACTTTGGCGAGGAACGACCGGGTCCGTTCGTTCTTCGGGTTGGCGAGCATCTCCCGAGGCTGACCGGTCTCGACGACGACTCCTTCGTCCATGAAGATGAGCGAATCGGCGACCTCGCGGGCAAAACCCATCTCGTGCGTGACGACGATCATCGTCATCCCGTCCTCGGCGAGACCCCGCATGACGTCGAGGACGTCGCCGACGAGCTCGGGATCGAGCGCCGAGGTCGGTTCGTCGAAGAGCATGAGACTCGGCTCCATCGCGAGCGCCCTTGCGATCGCGATTCGCTGCTGTTGACCGCCTGAGAGCTGACTCGGATAGCTGGCGAGCTTGTCGGCGAGCCCGACCCGGTCGAGGAGCTTGCGGGCACGCTCCTCGGCGGCCGACCTCAACTCGTGTTTGACCCGGATCGGACCGAGCGTGACATTCTCGAGCGCCGTCATGTGCGGGAAGAGATTGAACCGCTGGAAGACCATCCCGATCTTCGCCCGCTTGGCGCAGACCTCCTTGTCCCTCAGCTCGTACAGCTTGCCCCCGTGCTGTCGGTAGCCGACGAGCTCGCCGTCGACCGAAAGCCGGCCGGCGGTGACCTTCTCGAGGTGGTTGATGCACCGAAGGAACGTGCTCTTGCCCGAGCCCGACGGTCCGATGAGACACGTCACCTGCCCCCTGGCGACCTCGAGGTCGATCCCGCGCAGGGCCTCGAACCGCCCGTACGACTTGCGCACGCCCTCCGCCTGGACGGCGAGCGTGTCCGACGCCGTCACGGCAGGCCCGCCCCGGGTCGGCCCAGGGAATCGATCTGCAGGATCGTGTTCTCCTGGCGCAGGTTGATCACGGCGACGCGCTGGCGGAGCCGCTGATAGGGCGTGGGCGGGAGCTCTCGCAGTGCGCCCTTCGCGAAGTGGCGCTCCAGGTAGTACTGACCGATCGAGAGGATCGTCGTCACGATGAGGTACCAGATGCAGGCGACCATCAGCATCGGCACGATCTCGTAGGTCCGCGCGTAGATCAACTCGACGGAGAACAACAGCTCGGCGACGCTGATAACGCTCACCAATGACGACGTCTTCAGCATCGAGATCGTCTCATTGCCCGTTGGCGGGATGATGACACGCATCGCCTGCGGCAACACGATGCGCCGCAACGTCTGGCCATGCGTCATACCGAGTGCGTGTGCCGCCTCGGTCTGGCCCTCGTCAACTGACAGGATTCCTGCCCGGACGATCTCGGCCATGTAGGCGCCCTCGTTCAGCCCGAGGGCGATCACTCCCGCGACGAACGGCGTCACCAAGGTGTTGGCGCTGAAGTGGACGAAGGCCGGACCGAACGGGATGCCGAGCGTCAACTTCGGATACAGGTAGGCGATGAAATTCCAGAAGATCACCTGGACGAGCACGGGGGTTCCGCGAAAGAACCAGATGTACAGCCAGCTGGCGTTGGAGACGAGCGGGTTCGTCGAGAGGCGCATGACCGCAAAGGCAATCCCCAAAAAGATACCGATCGCCATCGCGAGCACGGTCAACTCGATCGTTATCTCAAGACCCAAGAGCACCGGTCTTGCCGTGAAGTACTGGCCGATCACGTTCCACTGATAACGGGGCGTGTGCACCCCGTAGCGGTACGTCGAGGAGTAAGCGAGCGTGTGGACGAGCATCGCCGCGAGCAGAACGACGATCGCCCCGGCCACCCAGCGTCCCGTGTGGCGAACGGGGACCGCTGTGATCCCGCCGCCGGTCGGGCGCGCCCCTTGCGCGCCC
>Ga0187885_10000864_pt1 | contig 35447 bp, 26 predicted proteins | sample June2016WEW_20_1_3_FD_132970 | JGI IMG/M metagenome (GOLD analysis project Ga0187885, IMG submission 132970) | Peatland microbial communities from SPRUCE experiment site at the Marcell Experimental Forest, Minnesota, USA - June2016WEW_20_100 | ecosystem: Environmental > Terrestrial > Soil >...
ACACCCGGAAGTAGATTAGAGTACAAGGATATGCAAGCGATTTCTGCAACCGATTGCGGAGTATGCTTTTCGGATGTTTGATTTGCGTTTGGAATCAGATATGCGTTCAATTTAGCGCCGAACATGGTCAGGTCCGGTCGATCTCTGCGTCCAGCGCGATGTCATCTAAAACGGAGTTGCAGGTGAACGCAACTCCACACCCAAACTGAAGAAAGGGGCTGAAAGGCCATGGAAAAAACCGACTGGAAAGTATTCCGACGCTTCATCCGCAAAGGCCAGACCGCACAACGTGCTGTAATGACCCTCTGGGCAACCAAACTCATCCTCATCCTAGCTCTCGCCTTCGCCGCTCCGCTTGTGGGACATGCGCAAACCTACAGCCTTCCGAATGACAACACGGGCTGCCCCTCCAACTGTCGCCAGATCTCGTGGGAAACTGGATCGGATATCTGGAATGGCGGCGTTCTGCCGAGTTACACGGGCGTGACATGCACCGGATTGGCTGGTGACGGCGTGACTGATGACGGGCCCGCCATTCAGGCGTGCATCAATGCGTTATCGCCGAAGCAGTGCGCAGTGATTCCAGCAGGAGCGTACTACATCGACTCCGTGGTGGAGCTGCAGTCATACACATGCCTACGGGGAGCACAGCCGGAAGGTGCGCCACCATTTCTGCCAACCGCACAGAGCGGAGAAACGCGGCTGATTCTAGGGCCTGGCAATGATTGGAATCCGGGCCAACATACTTCGGTGGCAGCACTGACAAACCAGCCCTTCTCAGCCTTCAATGCCGCCGGTTCCGCCGGAGGTCTGTTCCCGCCCCAGCACTACGGTGTGTTCCCGACAACGAACTGCTTTCTCAGCGGAACGCCGCAGAAGGGGGACACGACAGTCACGATTGCAAGCGGTAACCCAGCAGGCTGCGCGATATCCGCGGGAACGTGGCTGGAGATTTATGGGCCTGATGACCCAAATCTTATCAGCAGCACCGGAACGGACGGATTCTGCGAGTGGTGCGGTAATAACAGCGGATTTTACCTTCAACAGCAGATGGTGCAGGTCACCAACCTGGTGGGCTCGGTAGCCACGCTGTCAAAACCTCTTTACTACACGATCAATCCCGCCTCGCAAACTGTACCCAACCCGGTTAAAGGTGGAGATATGGTGACAGAGCCGGCGGGAGTACAGTATTCCGTCATCACATTCGCCACAACTCAGGCAGGATTTGAAAATCTCCGCATAGATGGCTCGCAAAACGATATTTACCTTGGGGATATTTTGCTATTGAAAGGTTGTTTATACTGCTGGGTGAAGAACGTCGAGACGTTTGTGACCGGAACACAAGATGGCTCTTCGCATATTGAAATAGATTATGGATATGGCGATGAAGTTCGCGATAGCGCCTTTCACGACGAACGTAATGGAGGCGGGGGGGCTGGATATGGTGTATACTTCGAGTTCTCTAACTCAGACCACAAGATAGAGAATAATATTCTCTTCCATAATCGTCACTGGATCGTGTACGAAGGAGGCGGCACAGGAACTGCAGTTCTCTATAACTATGCCGACGACGATATGACAGACGACTGCACTTACTTCGCTGGTGGGCGCACCTCGCACGGAGGTCATCCATTCTTTAATCTATTTGAAGGCAACGTCGCTTCGCATCTTACCGCGGACGATTTCTGGGGCTCAAGCTCTCACGATGTCATGTTCCGTAACTGGTTCAGAGGTGGCGAGCCGGATTATGTTTGGCCAAGCGGGAATATTCAAACGTGGGGCAGCGGCACCTTGATGAGCCCCAACAACCAGTCCGATTGTACCCCGACGTATCTGTTTCCTCCCGAGGATGGGTTTGCCGCCGTGGACCTATACACGGGACAGCCCTATTATTCGTACGTCGCCAATATACTTGGCAATAACTCCAATTTCCCGACAGGTGACATATGGAGCGCGGCGACGTTGAGCGGCTTTAACGAGTACGCGTCTCCGGCAACGCCCATCGTCTATAGCTACGGCGGCCAATTGGTCGTCGACGACTCGGCCGCAGGCGGCTCGACTACGACGACCGTAGGCGCCTCGTCTGCGGCTACGATGATTCGACAGGGTAATTGGGACTACCTGACGAACGGCGTGGCGTTCAATGACGGCGGAAACTGCGGTGGAAACTGCACATACAACCCGTCGATGTACTATAGCTCCGAACCATCGTTCATTTCATCCGCTGGGTGCGCGTGGCCTGAGCAGGGGCCAGACTTGAGCATTCACGGGTCGCTAATGCAGCCTGCTTACATGAGGGCAGTATATGGTAGTTGCACAACACCGGTAGCAGCGCCCCCCACCTTCTCGCCGGCGGCTGGAAGTTACACCTCTGCGCTGAGCGTGATCATCTCGGATACGACTCCCGGCGCAATCTTCTACTACACCACCGACGGGACTACGCCTACCACAAGCTCGACCTTATACAGCGGCGCGATCACCGTCACGTCGCCGGAGACAATTGAGGCGATAGCGACGGCAGCCGGCTACTCAACCAGCGACGTGGCAACTGCTGTCTATGCGGGGACGATTGTCCCACCACCAGCTCCCTTCACCATTACCGGTACAGCAGTCACTGTGGCGCCAGGGGCGGCCAGCGGAAACACTTCAACCATCACCATAACGCCCAGCGGCGGCTTTACCGGCAGCGTGCAGCTAATCGCCGCGATCACCAACAGCCCGAGCGGAGCCGTGGAACTGCCCACCCTGAGCTTTACGACCAACCCGGTGATTAATTCCGGAACGACCACTCTCACCATCACCACCACTGCGCCTGTTGCAGCCACCAGCACCATCAGCGGTCTGGTCAATCCCAACGGCCCCGGTCCCTGGTACGCGGCTGGCGGCGCGACTCTAGCCTGCCTTCTGCTCTTCGGCATCCCGGCGAGACGGCGTTCCTGGCGCACCATGCTCGGAATGCTGGTGCTTCTGGTAGCCCTCGCCGGTGGCGGCGTCCTGGGTTGTGGCGGGACTACTTATAACATTGCTCAAACTCAAGGTACTCCCGGCACTACGGCGGGAACCTATACCATCACCGTGTTTGGCACGTCAGGTACGATCACGGAGTCGGGTACAGTCTCTCTCACTGTACAATAAGCGGCCCGCGCCGCAAGAAACGGAACGTAATGGCGATTTCGCCATTACGTTCCTACCGTCCAAAGTGCGCGACAGGCAACATTCAAAAGACAATCACCTCTGCATGGCAGTACGAATACGCCGGTTGAATGAGCTGCTCAGGAAAATCGGACAGGGGTTAAGTGAAGGTTTTGTTCTTTCGCAGCCTAAGATGGCTTAGAAGAGGAGAACCGATGAGCAGACGATGAACGCAACGAAAAGCGCCAGCTTAACGCGCAGAGAATTGCCAAACTCAAGAAGAACAGGCGGAGCCTGGACGGGGAGGGTATCCTAATTAACGAATCGAAGCGGCATCGGTTGACTGCTGGCGAAATATAAGGAGTAAGTTGACTTTAAACAGCCATTTCTGCTGCGGGATTCAAATTGTGCTCCAGAAATAGCTGCCGATTGTAAGAATTATTTCAAAATCAAAAGTATGGGGTACTGTCGTATGATCTATCGTCGGCACAACTTTCTTTGGGTTCCCGCAACCTTCCTTATCTTTCTGGTTCTCGGCCTGGCCCAAATCTGTCTCGCTTCGGAAATGAGGGCCGGCGTCGCGAAAGTGGAGATCACGCCTCCACTCGGGACGCCTCTGTTGGGGTATTACGATCGCACGGATGGCGCGAAGGGCGAGCTCGATCCGCTGTACGCCCGGGTTCTCGTACTTGAGTCAGGAAACACGCGTCTGGCGTATGTCGATCTTGACCTGGGCAGAACCTTCGGCCCCTCATCTCTCGAATCTTTGCGTAAAGCCGCAAAGCAGAACAGTGGCATCAACGGCCTGATCGTCCAGGCAACACATATGCACACCGGTCCGGTCATCAAGGATGAGTATCCGAATGGGCCGCCCGCATGGGAAACCGAAGATCTGAACCGGATCGAACGCGCCATTAAGGATGCCGTCGAGCATGCCGTTCCGGTTCGTATGGGAGTCGGCTACGGCGCCGCCTATATCGGATACAACCGCAGGCATGTCGATCCCGACGGCTCCATCTCCATGCTGTGGTCCAACACCACACAGGCGCCGACATACCCTGTCGACCCACTACTCGCTGTATTGCGTATCGATCGTATGGACGGCGAGCCGCTCGCAATCCTGGTCAACTACGCCGCGCACCCCGTGACGTTCGGCTCCGATGCTCTTCGCTATTCGGCAGACTTTCCCGGTGCGATGTGCAAAGTAGTCGAACACGCCTTTGGAGACAAGCCGCTGGCTTTCTTTGTGCAGGGCGCTGCCGGCGACATCAATGTATTCGATGCCGGAACGCCCATTAACCTCGACGTCATTGGCAGAAAGGACTGGGCCGGTGAGACTCTTGGCAAGGCTGCAGTCAACACGGCGCAGCAGATTCAGACCTCTGTCGACCCGGACTCTGAGATCGATTTCTCTGACCAGCCGCTCGCTATCAAATTTCGCTGGGATCCCGAGAAATTCAAGCAAGAAGCGTTGCGCGAGCTCGACCCGAAAGCCTACGACATATATGTGTCGCCGATCGAGGAAACCATGAATTTGCCCGTGACCACGGCGCTGATCAATCGCAAGATCGCGATCGTGGGGATGCCGGGCGAACCCTTCGTCGACTTCCAGACGGACCTGCGCGCAAAGTGCCCAGTGAAAGACTGCTTTTTTCTCGGCTATACAAACGGCTATTACGGATATTTCCCGACAATCAAGGCTGCAAGCGAGGGAGGATATGGTGCGGGGAGCATGGACACCTGGGTGCAGGTAGGAGCCGGCGAGGAAATGGAAAATTTTGCTCTCTTCCAGATTTATCGGATGCTGGGCCGCTTCCAGGATGTGCCGAATTCGAACTGGAAGAACCTGCCGCCGGCGCCGTAGGAAAACTCTGTCTTCGCGCTAAAGGCTGGCAGATCCCATCAGCGCATGGAATGAGCCAGCCGGTTCCTGCGCCCTTCGGACGATGGAGGGTCAATCTAGCCCTTGGCCGATCACCTCAGTCATCCCGCACGGTCAATTCACTTCGGCGACGCCGTGTTACAACCGCGCAGCGGAGCCTCTCAAAATATTTCTCAAAATAGTGCTTGACAATCAAAAGTAGATTAGAGTAATAGTTTGTGTAAGCGATTTCTGCAACCGATTGCGGAAATGCTTTTCGGATGTTTGATTTGCGTCTGGAATCTGATATGCGTTCCATTTAGCGCCGAAGATGGTCACGGCCGGTCGATTTCTGCCTCCAGCGCGATGTCATCTAAAACGGAGTTGCAGGTGAACGCAACTCCACACCCAAAGTGTGCGCGGGAGGGCGGACAATGATCAGACTAGTTAGACTACCCAGGCGGAATTACTCCTACACAGGGGCTCCTGTGTTTTCATTTGCCAGCTGGGCTTTGATGCTGATGCTGGTTTGTTGTCTCATGACGGCAAGTCGAGGCTCTGCCCAGATCTCTTTACCGAGCAACGGCAATATCTCGACGATCGCAGGTACGGGGACGTCGGGTTGCACAGGCACCGCTCAGGCGACCAGCGCTACGCTGAAACTGCCGACGGGCGTGAAGGTAGACGCATCCGGCAATGTGTATATCGCAGATCAGACCTGCGGGACGATCAGGAAGATCACGGCCTCGACAGGTGTGATCACAACGATTGCCGGAAACGGAACCAATGGCTATTCGGGAGACAGCGGCCAGGCGACCAGCGCCGAGCTGAACAATCCGTCCGATGTGGCCATCGACAGCTCCGGAAACATTTACATCGCCGATTACAGCAACAATCGCGTTCGCAAGGTGAATACCTCGGGTGTGATCAGCACCTATGCCGGCACAGGCACCTGGGGGTACTCCGGCGACGGCGGCCAGGCGACCAGTGCGAAACTGGCCACTCCTTCCGGAGTGGCTCTGGACTCGTCAGGCAATCTCTACATTGCCGATTTCGAGAACAAGCGCATCCGCAAAGTTACCACCGCCGGCGTCATCAGTACCGTAGCCGGCAATGGCACGGTCGGCGACACCGGCGACGGCGGAGCCGCGACCAGCGCTGAGATCAACGGCGGAGAATTCCTGGCGGTCGACGGCGCGGGTGATATTTGGTTCGCCGATCAATACAGCGATGTCGTGCGCAAAGTCACAGCTTCCACAGGGTACATCAGCAAGGTGGCTGGAACTTCGGATACTCCGGGTTCCTCCGGCGACGGCGGAGCCGCGACCAGCGCGGAGCTGAATGTTCCGATGGGGGTGGCTGTCGATGCATCGGGCAATCTCCTCATATCCGATCAAGACAACTACAAGATACGGATGGTAAATACGTCCGGGACCATCAGCACAATCGCAGGGACCGGGACGAAGGGATACTCCGGAGACGGTGGCGCGGCCACCAGCGCCAAACTGAGCACCATGTGGGGCCTGGGAGTGGATGCGTCGGGCAACCTCTACATCACCGATGCCGGCAACCACAGAATCCGCGTTGTGGGCAGATCGAGTAGTTTGCCGACGCCTACGCTGACCCTGGCTAGTTCAGCCAACCCATCTACCTACTTGCAGTCGGTGACCTTTACCGCGACGATCAATCCCGCGGTTACCGGCAGCATCACTTTCTATGACGGTAGCACTTCGCTTGGGAGCGGTACGATCTCCAGCGGAACGGCTACTCTTTCGACCAGCGCCCTGACTGCGGGCAGCCATTCGATTACTGCTTCCTGGCCCGGAAACGGCTCCTACGGACCGGTTACTTCGTCACCCCTGACGCAGGTCGTGAACAAGGCGACGCCGACTCTGAGTCTGACCAGCTCGGTGAATCCATCAACCTACGGTCAGTCGGTCACATTTACCGCGACCGCCAATATCTCGCTCAGCGGCACCGTTACGTTTTATAACGGCGGAACGTCGATTGGAACGTCGTCCATTAGCGGAACCAGCACCACATTCAGCACCAGCACTCTGCCTGTTGGCACCGACAGCATCACGGCGTCCTGGCCGGGAGATTCCAACACCAATTCGGTTACTTCGTCACCCGTGGCGCAGGTCGTGAACAAGGTGACGCCGACTCTGAGTCTGACCAGCTCGGTGAATCCATCAACCTCCGGTCAGTCGGTCACATTTACCGCGACCGCCAATGTCTCGCTCAGCGGCACCGTTACGTTCCTTGACGGCTCGACGCAGATTGGAACTTCTTCCATTAGCGGAACCAGCACCACATTCAGCACCAGCACTCTGGCTGTTGGCTCCCACAGCATCACGGCGTCCTGGCCGGGAAATACCAACACCAATGCGGCTACTTCCAACGTAGTGACGCAGGTCGTGAACACGGGGGCGGGGCTGAGCAGCAATATGAGCTCAATCAACTTCGGCAACGTCAACCTCAATAGCCCATCGACACAGACGGTGATACTGACCTCCACCGGCACCAGTTCGGTGACGATCAACAGTGTGGGCGTGTCGGGTACAGGCTATAGCGTGTCTGGCATTACGACGCCTCTGGTACTGAATCCGCAGGCGACCGCAGATCTGTACGTCAAGTTCGATCCCACAACAACGGGCTTGTTTAACGGGACAGTCACGATCGGCAGCACTGCGCCGAATAGCCCGATCACGATCAGCCTGAGCGGAACCGGGGTATCTGGTGGAAGTGGCAACTACAGTCTCCCCAACGTCAACAGCGGCTGTCCGGGTAACTGCCGCCAGATCCCGTGGCAGACTGGATCGGATCTGTGGAACAGTGGGATGCTCCCGACCTACACTGGAGTCGCTTGTACTGGATTACATAATGACGGAGCGACAGACGACGGGCCGACGATCCAGGCCTGCATCACCGCTCTAAGCGCGAACCAGTGCGCGGTTCTTCCGGCTGACCAGAATATATACGTCAACAGCACGGTGAGACTGAAGAGCTATACCTGTCTCAGAGGAGCAAAGGCAGAAGGCGGTACTCCGTTCATGCCTACCGCGGATAGTTCCGCAACGCAGATTATCCTTGGGGCTAGCGCGGAGCTCACCACGCAGAACTTCTCTAACACTACGATCAGCGGGTATAACGGATATGACGTTATCGCGACTCCCTACACGCTTTCCGGCAGCCCGCTGAAAGGTGCTACCTCCCTCACTATCGGCACAGGTACAGTCAGCGTCGGAACCTGGATCAAGGTCTTCGGCAACGACGATCCAACGCTGATCAACGTTGTAGGTACGGACGGAACGTGCGATTGGTGCGGCGATAACGCTCCCTGGTATGTTCAGCAGCAGATCGTGCAGGTCACCGCAATTACGAGCGGATCGGGCGGACCAGGCTCGGTCGTCACCATCAGCAGACCCCTCTATTACACGCCCTACACGACTTCGATTACTGTGCAAGGCCAGACGGAACCGGCCGGGGCAAAATACAACATCCTCAACAGCGGTTTCCCAACAGTGCAAGCTGGATTCGAGAACCTGCGCGTCGATGGGTCGAAGCACGACATCACGGCGAGCAACATCCTCTTTCTGCAAGGATGCCTGGATTGTTGGGTTAAGAATGTAGAAACTTACGATACCGGTACCGATTCCAACTCCGCGCATGTGCAATTGAATGACACTTATGCCAACGAGATTCGCGATTCGGCGTTCCACGACGAAAGGTCAGGCGCGAGCGGCGCTGGATATGGAATCTATCTCCAGTTCGTCAATACAGACACGAAGATCGAGAACAACATCTTCTACCACAATCGGCATTGGATTGTGTATCAAGGTGGCGGATCGGGGACGGCGGTTCTTTATAACTACGGCGACGACGGTATGACAGACGACTGCACTTACCTTGCCTCAGCGCGAACATCGCACGGGGCGCACCCATTCTTCAACTTATTTGAAGGCAACATCGCTTCGCATCTTGCCGCGGACGATTTCTGGGGAACCACCTCGCACGATGTCATGTTCCGTAACTGGTTCAGAGGCGGCGACCTGGATTATACTTGGCCAAGCGGGAATATTACAACGTGGGGCAACACGATGGGCTCCAACAACCAGTCCGATTGTATCCCGACGTATCTGTTTCCTCCCGTTGAAGGTTTCGATGCGGTAGACCTTTACACAGGTCAGTCCTACTACGCCTATGTCGACAATGTGCTCGGGAATAACTCCAGCTTGCCTACAGATGATGTCTGGAGTGCTGCGACGCTGAGCGGATTTAATGAGTATGCCAGCAATTCAAATCCGATGGTCTATTCCTACGGCGGCCAATTGGGGTCAGCCGCCTCGTCTGCGTCGACGATTATCCGGCAGGGCAACTACGATTACTACACCAACGGCGTTGCCTATAATGACGGCGGCACGGGTTACACCTACCCGGCGTCCATGTACTACACCTCCACACCATCGTTCATTGGGAGTTGTGCCTTCCCCGAGCAGGGGTCGGATCTAAACCCGGTGGACACTCTACAACAGCCGGCCTACCAAAGGGCCATGGGGACCACCTGCCAGTAAAACCAGACTGACAGCACGATCAAGAGAGAGCGGCAGTTCTAGCTAGAGCTGCCGCTCTTTGCTGTCCGGAGCTTGAACACGATATAAGTTGTACGTGAGCGCTACATGAAAACCCATCTTGTTTGGAACTGTGCCCTGCATCAGTCTTATGGAATGAAACACTCAGAGCAGAACTATGGGCCTGTCAAGGACGGAGCAAAACCGGCTCTTCCTCACTTTTGGTGAAGAAGGGGTAGGAACTCGTAGTTCTTCAGGTGGTTTGGAATTCAGGCGGCATTGACGACCCGCAAACGTAGCAAATCGAAGTTGGCACGGCCGTACATGAAACGTTTGATCAACTTCAAGCGGTTAACATGCCGTTCGACGAGGCTAGCGGAGGTTCGTACTTTCCCAAGTCTAAAAAGTAAGCGTTCGGAGCTTTCACTAAGGCTAGCAATGATCGGCTTGATTGGAGGGTTGTCGGTCATTGCGATTCGAACCACGGTCAAAGATCCGGTAGCCAGGCGCTGAGTCGTAAGGGAATGCTTCGCGCAACTGCTGGATGACCCAGGCGCTGGTCGGGTATTTGGTCACAATGCATTGAATGATACGCAGCCGGTCATGGGCGATGACGAAGAAGCAGTAGAGAACGCCGAAGGTAAGCGTCGGCACGGTGAAGAAATCCATCGCGGCGATGGCTTCGCGATGATTGTTCAGAAAGGCCGCCCATCGCTTTGCCGATTCAGGAATTTTCGTCGCTTTTCTCATCCAGCGCAACACAGTTCGTCTCGAAATATCGAAGCCAAGCATCTTCAACTCACCATAGATGCACGGCGCACCCCAGGTTGGGTTCTCTGCGACCATGCGGAAGATGAAATCGCGCAATTCCCCGCTGACGCATTTTCTTCCAACGCGGGTTTGATGCCGCGAAAGCCACGTCCAATACAATTTGAACCCTGCCTGCGGAGAAATATTTTGCGGACGCTGGAGTTTCCATCAGCAGTTCGTGGTCTTGGGGAACAAGAAAAAGTTGGTCCCCACTCTGGTTTTGAGCCGTCGGTTGTAACACCCTCCGAAGTATGGACGGCTCAGGTACTGATGCTTATCTGACCGCAACAAGAGTCAACGAATAACTGCCACTCAATCTGTGAGTAGCTGCAGCATCTTGCAAGTACAACACCACCCGTTGTGCTGCTACGGCTTACCCGCGCACCGTCACCGAACTGACGATACAAGCAGCGGCTTGAGCGCACAAAGACCCTCGTCTGGCTGATACTGACGGGGCTATTTTTGCGTGTGATAATCCAAAAAGCTGTGGTACGACAACACCTCCATATGCACGACAAAATGGGGTAATTGGGCGATATAAGGAGGACGATATGAACAGAAGCGGCACAATACGAGCCCTTGCCATCTTCTTTATTATGAGTTGCATATGTGGGTAAGTCGCTGAGTCTTTAGGCGTGTCCAAATTGTTATGGCGGAGAGGGAGGGACTCCCTCCCAACGTAGCCGGAGAATGAATTGTGGACTAGATGTTGCTTTCGAGGGGGTAAAGCTGGGTGATTTCAGCAGTAGCTGTTGAGGAGAACCTGGTAGCGAAGGATGCACCCGGCGAAGATCAGAGTCAAACCGGCAATGAACAGGATGAGCGGACTGAAGAAGATTGGATTAAACCAGAGAAAGCCGATTCCAGCAAGGCAGGCGAGAAGAAGAAGCACGGTACCTGAGATGAAGCGAGTCTGAATCAAGTAAACGATCAGACCGGCAGAGACGAGCGCGATGGCGGGGATCTGGGGACTGATTCCAGGGAGTAGAGGATGGTTTTTGAGAGAGGATGGCAAGACCAATTCCGGAGGTCGAGAGAATCAGACAGAACGTTCCGAAACCTCGACGCAAACGCGGATAATGGTAGACGGAGGAGCAAATCAGGGCGAGTGCCGCAATTATGGTGATGGTTCCGAGTTGAAATGTAGTATTGCGCGACATCCACATCCATAAAGCGACTGTGACTGAGATAATGCCGGAGTAAACGATGAAGCCCGCAGCGGTGGCAGCGCGTCTTGCTTTGATAAATCCGTTGGCCATTGGATTCGATGCGGCGAACATGTTGAACATGTTGAACATGTTTTGCGGTCGTAGCACGAGCATGGCGAGCCTCTTTCACGGCCTGGCGTTTTTGAGAATGCGATCGACGTATCCGTTGTACAAGCCGAGATTCGCGGTTCCGCTGTTGTAGATCGACAGCGCATGAAGCAGCGCACCGGGGTCGTTCGGTGCCGCCTGCTTCTGGGCGGCATAGGCTTCGGCAAGGAGGTTGGCGCCCACGGCGATGTTGGTGCAGGGGTCGAAGAGCCGTTCTGGATTGAGGTGAAATCGAGCTGCATTGTCGGTGCTGACCTGGAGAAGCCCGACAGAGACTGAGATGCGGTGCTGGAGGAGCCAGCGCATCCACAGGACAGCTTCGAGTTTGGAATTCGGTTGTCTCTGAAGCTCGATTGCCTGATTGGAGAGCCCAAACCTGCTGGCGATTTTCTGAGGGCTGTTGACGCTGATTGCGTAGGGGTGAAAGCCTGACTCCGTTATTGCGACGGCAAGCATGGTACTGAGTGCGGCGTGGGGAGCGCAGCTCTTGAATAGAACGATCATCTGATCTTGTGAATAGCGGTCGTTCGATTCCGGAAACGTGGCCGTGGGGCCCTGCGCTTCAGCGGAGGCCGCGGCCATGCTGAGAAGAATTGCGAGAATCGATAGAAACTGTTTCATCTGTTTGTTGCACTCACAACGGGAATCCAGAAGAGTCTGGACCATGCTTCGATGGCGGATTCTTGAATCTCGGCGATATACGTTCCTTTCGTCCAATAGTCGTTTGCGATTGCTACGATCACTTCCGGATGATGTTCCATGGAGATGAGGATGGGAGCAACGAGGAGCTGCTCGTAGCAGATGATGGGCGCTGCGCGCCTTGGGCCGACGAAGAGAATCGACGGGCCGAAATAGTGAATAGGGACACCGATCTTGTCCCAAGGTCTCCACATGGCGTATGGGATCGGGACCCGCTGTTGGAATGTCGCAGTGTACTCGCCGCGCAGGAGAAGCTCGTTGCGATATTGACAGCGGTGAGGCAGGTTTTCTTCCGTGCCGAAGAGGATCGACTGATGATTCTGTCGCAGTTCAGAGTAGGTTGATTGCCAAAAGCCCTCAGCGGACGGCGTCCAGTGGTTGATGACTCCTTCCGGAAAGACCTGGATTGGCGCATTGGAGTCGAGTGCGGTCTCCTGAACGTAAAGGACGGCCCTATAGAGCGCCGTGGACGTTTGTTTGGATAGTTCGGAACCTCCGAGCTGGGTGTCGTGGCCTTGCCAGGCCGGGAGAATGCTTGGAATGCCTGGGTGCGACACATAGCAAATTGCGGCGAGCACTGCCGCCGACAGAAGCGAAGAGACCCTGTACTTCGACAGGGTTCCAAAGAGAATGATGGTGGCGATCAGGCCCGCCCAGCCGAGTCCTGGAAACAGGACGCCGGCGACGGTCAGAGGATTGACGATACCGGTCGGTAGGAGAGCTGTGAGACACAGCCCGACAGGCAAAGCCCATTCGGTATTCATGCGGGGCGCGAGAAGCAGCCAGACCCAAGGGAGTGTCAGGACGACTGCTGAAATGATCCAGAGGATCATGATGGAGAGCGGATGCATTCCCGCGTCGTTGCCAAAGAACTGAGTTGCTCCAGGGATGATCGGCCAAATCGATGCTACGTAGTAACAGCCGAGAACTGTCAGGCGCTGTGTGGGTCCTCTCGCGTTGCTGAATACTGCAGGTAACGCGAGAAGCGCCAGGAGCGTGAAGAGGTGGCCGGACCAGGCAACAGCGCCGATTGTCAGTGCGACAAAACCGGCCATCACGGCGGTTTTAGAAGAGCCAGAAGAGTTTTGCATATTGAACCTTCTTGTCGAGGCGGACTGGGCCGAAGTAGCGGCTATCGAAGCTGAAGCGGTTGTAGGAGGAAATGACCCATGCTGTGCCAGGGCTGACTGCATAGGTTCCGAGCGGGACCAGCAGCATGGGCCGTCCGATTCCATCCTTGGGATACTGTTTGGAATTCGGGAGCAATTTGCCATTCACGGTTACTCCGGCCTCGCTCACGGTGACGGTATCTCCCGCGCGCGCAGCGATCGGCTTGAGCAGCGGGGCGTATCCGTCCCCGCATCCGAAGCTTTTTACCCTGTACTCCCTTTCGATTGATACCTTCTCAGCGAGTCCGGTAGGGCAGATAAGAAGATCAGTCCCGCTCGCTGCGGGAACGATGCGGTAAAGCCCTGGCGGGAGGGAATTGGAAGCGATGTTAAGCCGGATTCCGGCGAAGCCGAGCGCGAGGACGATGCTGACAGCTGCGATCCCAGGTGCAAATATGAGAATGAGGATTCGTTCAACGTTCATTAGAGGCGGCTCCCGAGCTTCTTTGGTGTTCGTGGATGCGGAAGTTTCTGTCCATCTCTTCCATGCCTTCGTCGAGTTGGGCGAAGATCTCCTGCATCTCGTCTGTGGGCGGCGGTTGCTGAGAGATAGTAGGCTCAGTTTCGCCTTGTTCTTTCATTCCGTTGTCTTCTTTGGTGGGCACCCGTGTTGTAGTCGGGATTTGCTTGTCGGAGGCGATGTTGTGTGGCGGGCCTCCGGAGGCTGACGTTGCGGCTGCTGCGCCTGTGGATGGAGGTTTATGAGGAGGATCAAGCTGACTGGCGGTTTGAACTCGAACAGGACCTTGGACCAAGCCGCGTGTGGATTTTGGGGTTTCCGTGCGGTAGAGTCTGCCTGCCGAGAGGATATTGCCGTCATGCTCGATGGTGAACAGGGTTTGCGGCTGCCTGATCGCCGATCTCTTTTCGAGTACCGGGTCCTGAAAATAGAGAAGCTGTTTACCGAAGATGGGCGATTGCCCGGCAATGAAGATGAGCATTGCTCCTGGCGCAACGATGCGCTGGGCTTCTCCCTGGCCTTCCTTGATGGGGCCAGGAAGGCGCATGAGTTCATCGACCGTGATGAGAGGCCGGGAGATGTGGTCCACGTTGGTCGATACGTTTGTTGCCAGCGGGCTGGTGCGCGAACCGCTGTAGCTGACGGCCGCTCTGAGGATGGTGGCAATCCCTGCCATCTTGGAGAGTGCCTCCGCGGTCTCGGTTTTGTTGGGTGCAAACGCGATTCGAATATGGCAGTTGGAGATGATGCTCTCGTGGTTGCCATAGGTGTCTTTGAGTTGCTCGATGTCCTGCGTAATCAGATATGCCTTGATGCCGTAGCCGGCGATGTAGGCAAAGGCGGTCTGGAAGATCGGCATTTTGCCCAATGTCGGAAACTCATCGATCGGAAGAAGGACGCGGTGGTCTGGGCGGGCCGTGAAGTTCTCGCCGGGCTTGAGCGCCTGTTGCAGTTTGGCGTTCCGCACTTCTTCGAGTTCCTCAGTCAATCGATTCACCGTCATGGTGAAGATGAGTCTGAGCAGCGGCTTGAGGCGCTCGATGTCGCTTGGCGGAACAACAAGGTAGAGGCTCACCGGGTATTTGAAGTGTTTGAGATCGTTGATCGTGAAGTCGCTCTCTTCGATACTGCGTTGAACGAGAGGATCGCTGTAAAGGATGAGCGCCGTTTTTGCCGTGGACAATACGCCGGAGAACTCCTTGTCTTCTCTGTTGAGCATCTCCTGCATTTTTTCGAGGACGACAGGATGTACGAGCGACTTTTGGCCGTCACGGAGATTCCAATAGTTTGTGGAATCGACGTGCGGGGTTCTCATAGCCTGGGAAAAGTATTCGCGGGCAACGTTCATCTGTTGCGAATCCATTTCTTCGAGGTCGATGGGCATTGTCAGGTCGGACATGAGCGGCGTGAGCGAGTTGGAGAGTTCCGTCAGCGTTGCAAAGCGATTCTTTCGCCGCGCGACATAGCATAGATGCAGGATGAGGCCGGTAACGAGACTGGTTGCCGACTTGATCCAATGTTCGTCCTGGGCGCTTTCTTTGCCGGTTCTGCAAAGCATCTCCGCAATGTTCTGCGCGTCGGATACTTCGCGGAGCGTGCCGATGCGCACCTCGGCAAGCGGGTTGAAACGGGCGCCATGTTCTTCGACCGGAGCGAAGCGAAAGCAGACGTGGCCAGCGGCGGTTCGATAGCCAGCGGTCCTGTCACAGTTTTCGCCTTTGATATCGAAGATGACTGCGCTCTCTTCCCATGCGAGCAGCGTTGGAATGACAAGGCCGACACCCTTGCCGGACCGGGTTGGGGCGAAGGCGAGGATATGCTCCGGGCCTGCGTGTCTGAGGTATTCGAGCGAATCGGTTTTCTCATCGTGCCAGGCGCCTATGTAGACGCCGTGCTCCTGATTGACGAGTCCAGAGTTGCGGACTTCCTGTTCCGTGGCCCACCGCGCGCTTCCGTGAAGATCCTCGGTGTCCTCTGTGAGCTTCTTGTTGCGATGAATATTGAGAGCGGCGACTACGAAGAGCGAGAGTGCGAAGCCTACCGCTGCAATCAGGGTCGAGATCAGAAGTGGCTGCCGCACAAGTGGGTCGGCAGAGCTGCCGAACCTGAGTATCCAGGGGAACCATTTGTACGGGGCGTAAAGCCTTAAAGAGGCGATTTGAAACAAAGGCGGTCCGAGTGCCGGCTGGTAATCGAAGTGCGAGGCGATGTGTTGTGTGGTGACGATGTTTGTCGCGATGATGAGAAGCAGGCCGAGCAGGATTGACCGCCAGTTGTAGTTTCCCAGGTACCCAGGCGTCCGCGGTTTGCGATAGAGAGAGTTGGTTACGTTCATTGTCTATCGCTCCAGTTGAGTACGAAGCCGGGTCGGCGGTGGAATGGCGCGGGAGTGTGCTTCAGCGCGTTGGAGGCTGTATGCTGCGGCTGCTTTGAGAAGTTTGGCTGTGTCCATCTCCTCGTCTGGAAGCGGGACGATCGTGTACGTGACAGTCTGGTCGTATTCCGAACACCCCACGGTCATCATGAAGAGTCCGCGCACGCGTTGGGATCGCTCCTCTCCAGGGATCAGCCCTGCCGACAACGCCAAAACTGCTTCCTTGCCTGCCGGGTATCCATAGATCGAGTTGAAGAGCGTAGTTGCGAGCGTGATGTCGTTGGTGGTGATTGGATCAGGCCCGCCGTTTTCTCTCCGGTGCTGCGGCAGCATCGACATTTCGATATGCTTGGCCATCTGCTGAAAAAGTCCGGCGTGGCCGTGGTAGATTTCAACTTGCATCATGGCGGTTCTCCTGTTGTTACCCCTGGCAGGCTGAGCGCGATGCCCGGCCACATCTGAACCTGCGTCAAAGACGGTGGGATGGCTGCCACTTGAGCAGTGGCAGCATCCCAGGTTGGTAGATCATGAGAGCCGACTGGCGATAACGGGCAATCAGCGGCCAAGATCTTGCGTGGTATTGGTCCGTGCGGCGCGGCGCTGTTCCTTTTCTTCAGGGGTCCGTCCGGACTGGTTGGAGTGATACCAGGCGCACTTGCCAAAGATCGCGGCGAGTTCCTCGCGCTTCCCAGGAAGAGGCTTGACCGCGATGCGCAGGTTTTGAATCGTTGCGCCAATCGGCGGGCGTTCGATGTTGATGGCGAAGGTGCCGTTAAAGTCCTTTGTCCCGGCTGCGCCAGTTTCGACGCCCGCCGTGAGGACGGAGAATTGTTTGAGTGCTGCCCTCCTGCAACTGGCAAATACATCCTTGTCGAAGGACTTCAGCCCTTTGGTAGCTGCCGCGTGGTGGTAGAAGGCCGTAGCCAGGAACTCTTTGGCGACATCGGGATTGAGCAAGGAGAACGAGTCCCTGGTGTACTTGTCGTTGAGGCAGTTCATCTTCGACGCCAACATGGTTTTGGCCAGTTGGCGATGGTGCAACGTGTGTTCCTGACGCGCGGCGCAGTAGTCGTGCTTGGCTCTCAGGAGGGTGTCTTGCTTCCTTCAAGCCGGCGTTGGGCGCACGATGAAGAAGGGTTTCTGCCAGTTCTTTGCCGGCCGGGCTTTCGGCGACGGTGCAAAAGGGGTCGCCGTTGACTCTGAGCTGGAGCGCCTTGGATGTGACCGGGATGTGCTGGCGAAAGATGCGATCGGCTGGGCACGGTATGACGGTGGAAGGGTCATACAAGTATCGCTTGAGGTCTCGGCTCGATTTGAGCCAGCGGTTGGGATGCCCATAAGCGGCCAGAATTTTAAGTTGTGCGCTTTCGGAGTTGAGGTCGAAGAAGACTGGAGCCTGGGTCAGGATGGTTCTGGTTGGATCGATAAGGAATTGACCGGATTGAAGCAGGTAGTGAAAATTGGGGGGCAGGATCGTTTCGACAAAGGCGAGGGGATTGAAGGCCGAAGAGTATCCCCATATCGTAATCGGGCGCATGGGATCGTCGAAGATCGTCAGGGCCGCATGGGTATTTTGCCGGATTCGTTCCGAATGCAGGGGTGCTCGTGAATCCTGGTCTGGATTGCGCACGGTGAACTGAGGCAGGAGCTGCTCCGTGAGACCGAATGCGATCTGTTCTTCGGTCATTTCCTTACCGGCCTTCTGCCTCGCGCGTGCGAGTCCTGACGTTCCGATGCACACCCCACTGCGCCGCCTGGCGAAGCTGGACGACCCGGTCGATGATTTCCTGGCGCTTTCCTTCATGGACGAAGACTTTGAAGGCGCATTGACCCTCGGGAGTTTTGAGAATCGTCAGGGTAAGGTTGCCGCCCACGTTGGCTTTTGCATCTGGAGCTTCGGAGGTTTTCAGAACCTCCAGCATCCGTTGCGCATGAGCGGCCGGCTGGAGGCAGGAAAGCAGTTCCTGAACTTCGGCTTCATCTGTCCTGAGCCTGGTCTCGATAGAATGCAACCGGGCAGCCCGTGGCGGCGAAGAAGGGCCTGCACGATCTTCTGAAATGGAGTGCCATTGCTTCGACCGTTGGGTTGTTGATGCTCGCTGGCGTTTTTGTTTCTGGTTATTGGCTCGGTTTCGATCACGGTCGCGCCCGAGGATTTAATGCTGGCGTCGAGGGGCATCTCGTGGCGTCATGGGCACTCAGTGCGGATGGTTTGCGGGCATACGAGCTTTGGGAAGCCGGTGATTTGGGGCATTTGGCTGCCTGCGATCGGCCTGGCTGGAAATTGGATTCCGGGGTGTGTTACCCCAAGCCTGACGAAGGGAAGCTGTTTGGTTGGCGCGTTCGGTGAGACCAGGCGTAAATCGAGTGCAACTCAACAAGTTGGAAAGGTGAATGGCTCATTATGGAATCATCTCTGCGTTCTCAACCATATGCTGACAAGAAGCCTCCAATTCGCGCTGAAGAGAAGTTGCTCCTGAGCCGGCGGGATGCTGCGCAGTTGCTCTCCATCAGCCAGCGTGCGCTGGATTATCTGGTTGCGACTCAGCGCCTGCCAACCAGGAGAATTGGCAAGCGCGTTCTGATTCCGGCGGCTGACCTGCGGAAGTACGCCCGCGCCGACCATCCAGAGCCGATTGCAGGTTGATCTCCGTGACGGCTGCCCGGCGCATCACGGAAGGGCAGACAGCTTGTTGCAAATCCACTATAGATATTGACATCTATAGTGGATATAGTACACTTCCAGCATGGAGACACACATGGATCGCCTGCTGAAGTACGCCGGCCGACAGCCCGTCATACGGCCGGTTGATCTGGACAGGCTGCACATACCGCGCAACTATCTTGGCCGGCTCGTCCGAGCGAGAAAGCTCGAACGGGTTGGCAGGGGACTCTATTCTTCGAGCAAGAACCCGCCCACGGAGAATCGGACGATGGTGGAGGTCTGCCGCAAGGTGCCACAGGCCGTGGTCTGCCTCTCGTCCGCACTGCGCTTCCATGAACTCACGACCGAGAATCCATTCGAGGTTTGGATCGCCCTCAAGCAGGGAGCCTGGACGCCCAGCTTTGAGTATCCTCCGATTCGCGTAGTGCGCTTTTCTGGCCCGTCCCTCACATTCGGCGCTGTGGAGCATACGATCGAGGGTGCCAGAATCAAGGTCTACAGTCCGGCAAAAACGGTCGCCGACTGTTTCAAGTTCCGGTCGAAGATTGGAACGGAACTTGCGATTCAAGCTCTTCGCGAGTGCTTCCGCGAGAAGAAGGCGTCGATGGACGAACTCTGGGAAGCGGCGAAGATTTGCCGGGTCGCCAACGTGATGCGGCCCTATATGGAGTCCCTGACTTGACCAAGAATGTCACCAATCTCGCAGCTTCTGTCCGGCAACGCCTGGCGAATCTTGCGCGGCAGCGGAATGAGGATTTCGGGCTGCTTCTGACGAAATATGCCCTGGAACGCCTTCTCTTCCGTATCAGCCAGTCGGTATACCAGAAGATTTTCGTTCTCAAGGGCGCACTACTTTTTGAACTCTGGACAGAGCAAGCCCACCGACCGACTCGGGACGCGGATTTTCTCTCCAACGGCGACAACGATCCGAGCCGTTTTGAATCCATCTTCAAAGAGATCTGTGCGCTTCCAGTCGATGAAGACGGTCTCCAGTTTGACCCTGTGAGCGTCAAGGCGCAACGCATCAAGGAAGACGCGGACTATGAAGGGGTCCGTGTCACCTTCCTGAGCTATTTGGAGCGGGCGCGGATTCCCATGCAAATCGATATTGGGTTCGGAGATACCATAACGCCCCCGCCAGTCGAGACATCGTTTCCAACGATCCTCAATGGGCCGGCACCGTTGCTGCTCACCTATCCCAAGGAGACCGTGGTTGCTGAGAAGTTTGAGGCAATGGTGAAGCTCGGCATGGCGAACAGCCGCATGAAGGACTTCCACGATCTGCGCGCCCTGTCTCAGCTTTTTCCGTTCGATGGAGAAATTCTTGTCGAGGCGATCGTGCGGACATTTGAACGGCGGAATACAGCGATTCCCACGATCGCAGCGCCGCCGCGAGCGTTTACTGCCGAATTCTTTGAAGATGAATCGAAGCAGCGGCAGTGGGCCGCGTTCAACACCAAGAATCGTCTCTACATCGAGGCTGTGTCACTGAAGCGCGTTGTGGGCGACATCGAGGGGTTCCTCATGCCGCTCGTGGCCGGGTTTCGGGCATTTTGATTCCCATCCGTGCGTCGGTCTTCCGGCGTTGATAAAGGGCGATTGCATCGGAACGGCGTCCGACCTTCTCCCGGTGCCGCTTGCCTTCGACGTAGTAGAGAATCCACCAGATTCCGCTCTTCGGAGGGTTTTCATAGACACCCTTCACTTGCTTTGCCATGCATCAGCCCTTTCTTCCACACCTAAAATGTTAGCAAATCTGATGGCTGTTTTGATGGCTGTTCGGATTGTATTTTGGGGCTTTTTTGTGCGAGTCCATGCAGGCGAAAAACCTTGTAAGGCATTTAGAATGAGCAGATATGCGACGGCGTGCAATTCCGTGCAAACGGCCAGATTTCCCCTGTTAACCGAAGGGTTGTAGGTTCGAGTCCTACCTGAGGAGCCAATAAACTCGATAGCTTACGACGCTTCCCAACTACCCGATGACCTTCAATAAAATGCCCGCCGTAATCGGGAATTTGTGGTTGCTTGTGAAAGCGCTCGCGCCGGCCTATCTCAGGGTCCAAATCCGCTGTAACCCTCTTGCCTCAGAAGTCGTGATGATCGTCCAACAGGGCGGCGATGGTCTGCGACTCATCATCGACTGGCGTTGCCTGGTCCGATGACGAGTTGGCCGCCTCGGTCTGGGCGCGCAGTCTGGCCACGGTCAGCCAGTTGTCCTTGTGCGGCTGGTCGGCGATCCACGGCGGCAGCGGCATGCAAAGATAATTGCTCAGCGTCAAGGCATAGCCCTCGTAAAGGGCACGCATGTCGCGAAGCCTTTCGTAGGAGAGACCGTCGCGGCAGACGCTCACGCCGCTCTGGCAGAGCAGATTGTAAAGCCGTTCATAACGCTCGGGGGGAAGCCGGTCAGGAGCATCGTTGACCGGGGTAAGCGAGAAGATCTGCGACAAGTCAACCATGGCGTGGCGCGCCATGGCAAAGGTCAACTGGGCCTGGCGCGCTTCGTGCCCGCGCACGCCGGCAATCAGCAGCGCCGAAGTGTCCAGCACGGCCGTCAGAGCGCTGATCCAGCTCTGGTTGGCGTGCTGCGAACGGAAATAGCAGAGCAGCGGATAAGAGATATGGCTCTCCAGCAGTTCCGCCGACCAGCGCTCCCACTCCACCAGCAGCAGCGAGAGGGCGTTCTTCCCGCCTTCATAAGAATGGCGGCGCATCAGTTCCGCGGCCGTCGGCGGAGATCCGGCCCGCGCGTCCAGCAGAGAAATGCTCACCTCGCGACGCGAAAACGCGGTGTAGAGGACCGGAAAATATCCCATCACCACAGCCAGAAATCCCAGTCCCGTGCCCGCTTCCAGAATGATGAGTTCGCGCGCCCGGCCGCTGTGCGGCGTCACGTCCCCCAGCCCCAGCGTAAAGATGGTGGTTCCGCTCACGTAGAGATCTGATTGAAAGCCTGTCCCCTGCGTAACGTCGTTGAAGGGGCTGCCCAGGGCATAAAAAATCAGCGCAAATCCCACCACCATCCCGGCGGCCCACACCATCAGGAGAAAAATCAGCGACATAGGTCCGTAGTAGCTGAAGGCGGATTCTCGTCTGCGGAGATGGCGAATTCGCCTGGTGAAGAATACCCAGGGTTTCCAGGTAGCGATATAGAAAATGCGGGTGAGCCGGAAACGGCCTGAGGCGCGCCGCGGCAGAATGATGGTCTGAAAGGCATCGAGCAGCACGGCAAACAGGCAAACAATGCCGGCGATCAAAGTGAAAATCCGCATCGAGCCTCCTGCCTCTGGAGCCAGCAACCGGCTTCTTGCGCTCCGCCAATGTACTGTATCCTAGCCGAGATGGGCATCCAAAGGGCTGCTAATGAATAATCTTGGCAAAGCGCTTCTCGGCCTCGGACTCCTGCTCGCCGTCATCGGAGCTGTTTTGCTGCTGGCGGGACGGCTCGGCCTGCCCCTGGGCCGATTGCCGGGGGACTTTGCCTACAAAGGCAAACATGTCTCCGTATACTTTCCTCTCGGCACCTGCATCCTGATCAGTATCGTTTTATCGGCTATCTTGTACCTGTTCTCGCGCTTTCGCCACTAAGTCTCTGACCGCTTGTTGTTGAACCAAAAGTGGGTGCCCCACCTGGGTGCCCTTTGGGCAGCGCGCCTCTGTATTTGCGCCCAGGGTGGGATACCACAGCACTCAATCGAAACGCACGAAATCACGCGGTCAGAGACCTAGTCCGGCAGCCGTTCGTCTGAAATTTCCTCATTCCCTCGATAGTCTGGCCTGCTCGGCGGCCCGGCGATACCGGGGCATGATCGTGCCTGAGATCGTTTATTCACCTTTGGGGGCGTGCATTCTCGCTGCACGCTCAATAATCTCGCTAAGGGAATCGAAATCGAATGATCCATCGTGACGCTGGCCGTTGATGAAGAACGTTGGAGTTCCGTTCACGCCGCTACGGACGCCTCCCGCAAAGTCGGCCCGCACACGGGCGCGGTAAATCTGCTCTGCCAGGGCATTTTGCAACTGCGTAGGGGACAGGTCGAGCGTCTCGACCAGTTCCAGGAAGAGAGCGTTGCCCAATCTCTGCTGATTCTCATAGAGCAGATCGTGCATCTCCCAGAATTTGCCATGAGCCCCGGCAAATTCCGCCACTTCAGCAGCCGTCTCCGCCCACGGATGCATCTGGCTCAAAGGGAAGTTGCGGAAGACAAAGGAGAGGCATTTTCCGAAGTGCTTCTGCAGTCTCTTGACGATCGGATAGGCCTGTCCGCAGTACGGGCACTGATAGTCCCCATACTCGACCAAACTGCATTCCGCGGCGCGATCTCCCTGTGCGTGGTCTTCCTCTCTGACCGCAATCGAAAGTTTGCTCATTTGGCATCTCCTATTTGGGCAGATTTTCAAGAGCTTGCAGGATACCGTCGGCTCCGGGATTGATGGCAACCGGTGAACAGTAGCTCCAGGCGATCACCCCATTCCGATCGATGACAAAAAGCGCCCGCTCGCAGACACCATCTTCGGCCCGATAGGCGCCGTACGACCTGGCTACCTCGCCCTTCGGCTCGAAGTCCGCCGCCAGCGGGAAGTGGAGGTTTCGATCCTTGGCGAAAGCCTCGTGACACCAGGCGCCATCGACCGACACTCCCACCAGCTCTGCTCCATACTTCTGAAACTCAGGCAGAATCTCGTTGTAAAGAGCCATCTGGTCACCGCAGACCGGGCTCCAGTCGGCGGGGTAAAACGCCAGAACAACGGGGTTTCCCCGCAGCTCGCTCAGGGAGAGCTTCTGGTCGGGCGTGACGTGAAGACTGAACTCCGGCGCCGGTGTTCCGGCCGGCAAAATGTTGGCCATGGGGATACCTCGATTATGGGATGCCACAAGATCAAAGAAGTATCAAATCTGCGCCTCATTTAACAAGCATTCCAGAGGATATGACTCCGCGGAGCGTATTTGATGGCCGCAGATCCGGAGATGGCCAGAGCGCCCAAACTGCAAGGGGAACCAGCTTACCGTATATGCCCCTCATCGAAGCCATATTAGATGAGTGAGACCGACGGTAAAAGCAGGCGCCGATCCGGCGTAATATAGGTGGCAAGATGAATGTGTCAAAGAAGATACGAACTATGGCATGCCTGTGCATCACGCTGCTGGCTACGGCGGCGGCCCAGGCGCAGAGTGGCCCGGTCAACGATCAGATTGCTCAGCATGAGCAGAAGCTGGCTGCGGCGCGCGAATCCAGGAGCATGAAAGAAGAGGCGACGGAACTGAATGTTCTGGGCTTTCTGTACCGGCAGGCAGGGAAGATGCAAAAAGCGCTGGATTGCCTGAACGAGGCGTTGAGCATTGAACAGAATGGAAGCAACCATGCAGCCCAGGCAATGACCGAGAACACCATGGGCAGGGTGTACACGGACCTGGGCCAGGAAGAGAAAGCGCTGGCGCTGTTCAACCAGGCGCTGCCGGTTTGGCGCTCGCTGGGGGTTCGGCAGGCCGAAGCCTTGACGCTGAACAATATGGGCAGAGCCTATAACAACCTGGGGCAGCGGGAGGAAGCGCTGAAGGCCCTGAACGAGTCGCTGTCCATCTGGCACGACCTCGACAACGGGCAGGGCAGTGGGCGGACGATGAGCGGCAGGGACCGTCTGCGCAACCTGCGGCAGTTAAAGGATATGAAGGAACAGAGCGAAGCGCTGCCGCCCAACTGGCGGGAGTCGCTCGGCGGCGCCGGCGAGGCGAGCACTCTGGACAATCTGGGCAGGACCTACGCCGACATAGGCCAGGGTACGGAGGCGCTGGATTATTTCAACCAGGCCTTGCCCCTGTGGCGCGATGCCGGTGAACAAGGCGGCGAGGCGCTGACGTTGAACAATATGGCCAGGGCCTATGCCGATCTGGGCAAGAAGCAGAAGTCGCTGGAGTCCTGCAACCAGGCGTTGGCTATCTGGCGCGAAATCGGCAACCGCCAGGGCGAAGCAAGCACGCTGAACAACATCGGCCGGCTGTACCGCGACCTGGGGCAGCAGCAGTCGGCGCTGGATTATTACAACCAGGCGTTGCCCATCTGGCGCGAAGTAGGAAGCCGCAGCGGGGAGGCGCTGGCTCTCAACGATATCGGCAGGGCCTATGCCGACATGCATCAAGCGCAAAAGGCGCTGGAGTATGCCGACCAGGCGTTGCCCATCTGGCGCGAAACCGGTAACCGGCGCGGCGAAGCGGCGACGCTGAATAATATGGGCCGGGATTATTCCGCCCTGGGAGAGGCAGACAAGGCACTGGAGTTCGACACTAAGGCGCTGACGGTCTGGCGCGAGGTGGAGGACCGGCGCGGCCAAGCGCTGGCGCAGATGACCATCGGCTGGGCCTACTCGGCGCAAAAAGAGCCGCAGGAAGCGCTGGCGAGCGAGCTGGCGGCATTGTCATTGACCAAGGCCGCGGGCGATCCGGAGATTGAGGGCGGGATTGAAACTACGCTGATGATCGGCTTCCGCAATCAGCATCGCCCCGAAGAGGCGATCTTTTTCGGGATGGAGGCGGTGAACTCCTACCAGCAGATTCGCAGGAATATCTCCGGGCTGGATAAGGATCTGCAGGCTGGATTTGCGCAATCGAAGTCGGCAACCTATCGCATCCTGGCAGAGCTTTTGGTGCAGGCCGACCGGCTGGGCGAAGCAGAGCAGATTCTCGATCTTCTCAAAGAGCAGGAGTTGAACGACATTGTGCGCGGCGCCGCTCCCGATGCCGGGGCCAAAATCGAGCCGCTGAAGCTGACCGCCGCGCAGCAGAACGCGCAAGGCGAGTTGGCGACTCCAGAGAAGATGGCCATAGCGTTGACAGACCCGTGCATGGAATATGCCGCATTGCATACCAAAGCGTCGCGCACCGCGGACGAAGACGCTCGACTGAAACAATTGAACGCAAGCATAGAGCAGGGAATCAGAGCAATCCTGGCCTTCTTTACCAACACGATCGATCCTGAGCTGGAACAGAAACCCGGCGCCGATAAAGAAAACGGAGTTCCCAACGGAGAGAACTCCACGCAGAGCTATCTGCAGAACACACTGGTAAAACTGGGACCGCGCGTCATGGGCATCCGCCTGCTGCTGGGCGAGAATCATGCCTATGTGATCGTGGTTACTGCCGGAACGCGAAAGAAGTTTGAGTTAAAGGCCACGCCGGCAGAGCTGCGCGGCAAGGCGTTTGAAGTGCTTGAAACTCTGAGCTCGCGCGCCACCGATCCCAGGCCGCGTCTCGAGGAGCTGTATGCAATGGTCGTGGCTCCCATCGAAGATGAGTTGAAACCGCTGGAAACCCCCTCCGCCGGGCAGAGCGGCGTTCCAACGCTGCTATGGTCATTGGACGATGCATTGCGCTACCTGCCGATGGCCGCGCTCTATGATGGTCATCGCTACATGCTGGAGCGTTTCAACAATGTTCTCTTCACTCCCGAGAGCTACGGCCATATGACGGATTCACCGCTCATGAACGGGACCAGTCCCAGCGTGCTGGCCATGGGCCTGTCCAGGAGTTATGGCGGTCTTCCGGCGCTGCCCGGCGTGATGCCGGAGTTGGATGCCGTGGTCCACGACCCTGCCGCGCCTGAATCGCATGGCCCCATGGAGGGCAGGCTGCTGCCCAACGACCAGTTCACGCTGGCTGCGTTGAAGACGGAGCTTGGTCCCGGCAAGAGTTTCCCCGTGGTGCATATTGCCAGCCATTTTGTGGTGGAGACGGGCAGCGGCGAGGAACCATACCTGATGCTGGGCGGAGAAGACGCCGGAGATGCGGCGGGATACGAATGGAATCTCTCCGATATGGAAAATTCCACGGTTGCCTTTCACGGAACGCGCCTTCTTACCCTCTCGGCTTGCAGCACGGCGAAAGATTTGAAATCCAGAAACGGCCTGGAGATGGACAGTCTGGGCATGATCGCCCAGCAGAAGGATGCGGAAGCGGTACTGGCAACGATGTGGGACGTGAACGACGCCAGTACCAGCCGGCTGATGAGCGACTTCTACGCCCGATGGGTGAAGCATCCCGCCGACGGCAAAGCGGAGGCATTGCGCCAGGCGCAGATGGCGCTCCTGCGCGGGCCTGCTGCGGCGCCGAATGCAGCCGGCGAACGCGGTTTTCAAACCCGTCAGGATACTTCGCCGGGGACGCATGAAGCCGGTTATTCTCATCCCTTTTACTGGGCGCCCTTCGTTCTGATTGGGAATTACCAGTAACGCCAGGGTCAAAGCCCGGGCCGGGGCAGTCATCTCCTGGAATTTCTGCCGTAGTCCTCTTGATTTAGACTTGTCTGTTCAACTGGAAAGAGGACGGACTATGCGGATAACAAGCAAATACTTTTTTGAACTGCTGACGATGGCAACTCTGTTGGCAGGGGTCGCGGCAAGCGCACAGACAACTGGCCAGAAATCACCAGCCGCGCCGGACCTTGAATACCCCACCGTCCTCTACGGCGCCTCCTATTACCACGAGTACATGCCCTACGACCGCCTGGACCAGGACGTCGCCCTCATGCATGCCGCCGGCCTCAATGTGGTTCGCATGGGCGAGTCCACCTGGAGCCTGTGGGAGCCCGAAGACGGTCAATTCGACTATGCGTGGATGGACCGCGTGGTCGATGCCATGGGCAAGGCCGGCATCAAGGTCATTCTCGGCACGCCCACTTATTCCATTCCCGCATGGATGGCCCATCAGCACCCCGAGATCCTGGCGGTTTATCCTGACGGCCGCAAGAACTCCTACGGCATGCGACAGAATATGGATACCGATTCGCCAGCCTACCGCTTCTATGCCGAGCGCCTCATCCGCCACATTGTCGCCCACTATAAGGACAACCCCACCGTCATCGGCTGGCAGCTCGACAATGAAACCTCCAGCTACGACGCCGCCAACCCCGACGTCTTCATCGGCTTCCAGCATTATCTGGAAAAGAAGTTCGTCACTCCCGAAGCTCTCAGCAAGGCCTGGTTCCTCAACTACTGGGGCGAAAACCTGCACACCTGGGAAGACCTTCCCACCCGCGACGGAACCATCTCCACCGGCTACAAGCTGGAATGGACCCGCTGGAGCCAGATGCGCGTCACCGATTTCCTCCACTGGCAGGCCGCACTGGTCCGCGAATGCGCATCGCCCCGCCAGTTCGTTACCACCGACTACGGCGGCATGATGCGCCCGGACGTCAACGAGGAGGCAGTCGCTACCGCCCTCGATATCCCCGCCGTCAACGTCTACCACGGGACGCAGGATCATTTTGACGGCTCATTCCAGTCCCTCCAGGAAGACTTTACCCGCTCTCTCAAGCACTCCAACTTCCTCATCACCGAAACCAACGCCCAAACCACCGACTGGACCTCGGCCTTCCAGTTTCCGCCTTACGACGGACAACTCCGCGAAGATGTCTATACCCATCTCTCCAACGGCGCCAACATGGTCGAATACTGGCATTGGGCCTCCATCCCCGCCAACCAGGAAACTTACTGGAAGGGCGTTCTCTCCCATGACCTGGAACCCAACCGCGCCTATGCCGAAGTTAGCCGCACCGCGCACGAGTTACAAAAGATCGGCCCCCACTTAGCCGGCCTGCAGATACACAACCAGGTGGCCATTCTCTGGAGCCGTGACTCGCTGAACGCCATCAGCTTCATGCCCTTCACCTCCAACGCACTCATGCCCTGGCAGCCCGGCCGGTCCGGCGCGGACTACAACTCGCTGGTCCAGCAGATTCACCACTCCCTCTACGACCTCAACGTCGGCGCCGACTTCGTCTTTCCCACCACCCAGGATTTCTCTGCCTACAAGCTGCTCATCGTCCCCGCTCTCTACATCGCCGACGATGCCCTGCTCAAGCGCATCTCCGATTATGTAAAGGCCGGAGGCCACGTCGTCATGACCTTCAAGAGCGGATTCGCCAATGAAAACTCCGCCGTCCGCTGGGTCCGCGCTCCCGGCCCACTCCGCGAGGCCGCAGGCTTCAGTTACCAGGAGTTTTCCAACCTCGAACACCCGCTGGCCCTCAAAGGCGATCCCTTCCACGTGGGCGCTGAAAACGCGAGTGCCAATCAGGTCTCATATTGGGCTGAGTTCCTTATTCCCGAGCACGCCAAAGCCATCGCCTACTACGACCATCCCTTCTTTGGAAGATGGCCGGCCATCACCGAAAACGAATTTGGCGCCGGAACCCTGCTCTACGAAGGGACATATCTCTCCGACAAGCTGCAAACCGCCGTGCTCAAGGACGCTCTGGAGAAACTCGGCCTTACCGGCCCGGACCAGCAACTCCCAACAGGAGTCCACGTGCAGCACGGCGTCAACCGTCTCGGCAAGCGCCTGCACTATTACTTCAACTACTCCAGCGCGGAAGTGAAACTGAGCTACCCCTACGCCGCCGGAACTAATCTGCTGGACGGAAAACCGGTGGCCAAAGCTGCCGCCTTAACGCTGGCCCCATGGGATCTGGCTATCGTCGAGGAGCAATAAAAACATTGAGGGCCATGTGTTTCAACGGACCCCAGTGAATCTCTGAACAAGTTCTTTCTGTGGTACCGACATCCCCTCAGGGGCTGAAGCCCACGTTGATTCTTCTTGACTTGCGGCACGGCTGAAGCCGTGCCCTGACACGTGCAGCTCTGCCCTTTCAAAACTTCGACTTTTTCAGGGGTTCCCCAGAGCAATTTCTGGGCACCCATCTGTATTGGGAGTGGAAATTCAGACGGCCGGGGTGCGCATGGAGTCGAGGGCGGCGGTGAGGTCTGCGGCCAGGGACTGCTGGGCTTCTTCGCTGAGCTTGGCGTCGCGGCTGGTGAGGTAAAAGACGTCGATGGCGGTTTCGCCCTCGGTATCGATGAGGGCTACCTTGATGTCGCAATGGTGAGTGCTGAGGGTGAGGGCGATCTGGCGCAGCAGGCCGGGGACGTCCTGGGCGACGACCTGGAGCAGCGTGGAGTGGGTGGAGGACTCGGAGTCGAACTGGAGGCGCGTGGCCACCTCGACCTTGAGGTTAGCGGGGCGGCCCATGTGACGGCGGGCTTCAAGCAACTGCTCGACCGAGACCTCTTGCGCCACCACGTCATGGATATTGGCGAGGAAGCGATCCTTCTCGCTGGGGTTGAGCTCCAGGGTGTGAAAGACGTCGGTGAAGTGGAAGCTGTCCACGATGACGCCGGCCTCGTTGGAGAAGGCGCCGGCCTTGACGATGTTCATGCCCCATGCGGCCAGGGCGCCGGCCACGTCGGCAAAGAGGCGGGTGCGGTCGCGGGTAATGACGGTGAGGTCGAAGAGCTGGCGGTTGGGACGCAGGTCGAGCTGGACGGGATTGCGGTCGAGGTTAAGGGCCATCTGGAAGTGATTGCGGATCTGCTCGGGAAGGCGGGTTTGCAGGTAGCGCTGGGGCAGGCCTTCAAGGAACTGCTTCAGGTTATCGAACTGGCCGGCGGGAACCATGGAGCGGATGCGGTTGAGCAGGGTGGGGTCGATGGCGGCGTGGTAGCGGACCTCGTCGACCGAGCGGTCCATGAAGTTGGCAGTGGCCATGTAGAACTGCCAGATGTTCTCGGCTTTCCAGGGCGTGAGGGCTTCAGGGTTGACGGCCCTGATGTCGGCGAAGGTCATGAGGGTGAGCATCTTGAGCAGCGTGGGGCTGCCGATCTTGTCGGCGAAGCCGCGCACGTTTTCGAGGTCGAAGATGTCGCGGCGCAGGGCGGCCGACATTTCCAGATGGAGGCGGATGAGCTTGAGGATGGACTCGCGCTCCTCGGAGTCGAAGTCCAGGCGGGCGAGGAAGGCGTCGGCCAGCTCGACGCTCTGGCCGGCGTGTTCGCCGGTGCGGCGGGCCTTGCCGGTGTCGTGGAGCAGCAGGGCGAGCAGAAAGAGGTCGATGCGGTCGATCTCCGGCAATAGTTGGGCCAGGCGCTGTTCGTAGTCGTGGGCGGGCTGGCGCAGGCCGTGGATGTTGTCGATGGTGAGGAATGTGTGCTCGTCGACGGTGTAGCGGTGATAGCTGTCGCGGATGACCAGTGCGTCGATGCCGTGGAACTCGGGAATCAACATTTCAAGAACGCCGAGGGCGTGCATGGTCCTCAAAGCATGTGCGGCGTGGGGGCCGAGCAGGATTTCCCGGAGGGCGTTCCACAGGTAGGGGCCTTCGGGAATATGAATGGCGAGGGCGGGCAGAGCGTCGGTGATGCGGTCTTCGGCGGCCTGGGAAAGGGCGTAGCCGTGCGTGGCCATGAGCGAAAAGATGCGCAGAATGGCGCTGGTGTCGCTGAACTGCGCGCCGGGAGCGATGTCGATGCGGCCCTGGTCGAGGAGGAAATCGGTTCCGGCGATGGGGGTGCGGCGGCGGCGGAACTGGCGATAGAAGCTGACCGGGACGGGCAGGTGCTCCATCAGCAGCGCGGCGCGGCGGTAGACGATGCGGGCGTGGCGATAGTAGGTCCGCATCCAGTAGGCGGGATCGGCGGTGCCGCGGGTTTCAAGGCCGATGGAGTTGGCGGCGGCCTCGTCCTGGGACTGCCAGTCGAGGATATTGTCGTCGCGGCCGTGGCGGAAGTGGAGAAAACAGCGGGCCGCGGCGAGGAAGTCGAAGGCGGCCTCGGCGTCTCCGCGGGCGCTTTGGAAGATGCCTCCGCGCTGGCGGGGCCACTCCTTGGTTTCCTTGAGGTGGAAGAGCAGGGCGAACCAAACGGCAAGGTGATAGTCGCGCAGGCCGCCGGGGCAGTCCTTGAGGTTGGGTTCCAGGTGAAAGATGGTGTTGCCGAACTTGGCGTGGCGGGCGCGGGCCATCTCGCCGAGCTTCTGGGCGATGGTGTTCCACTCGCTCAGGATCAGGCCGGGGAGAACGGTTTGGTGGAGTTGCTGGTAGAGAGGGAACTGGCCGGCGAGAAAGCGCCGGTCGAGGGTGGCCAGCGTGAATTCCAGATTGTCGGGGTCGAAGCGGCCGGCTTCCTTGACGGTGCGGGAGCTGGGGCTGGCGCGAAGGCCGATGTCCCACATGCCCTGGATGATGGCGCGGACGGCGTCTTTGGATTGCTCTTCGGTTTTTTCATCGGCAAAGGCGAAGAGCACGTCGATGTCGGAGAAGGGGAAGAGATCCTTGCGCCCGTAGCCTCCCAGGGCCAGCAGGGAGATGTTCTGCGCGGGCTGGCCCGCCGCGGCGGGCTGGCCGGCGAAGGCGCGGCGCCACATTTCAATGAGGATGCGGTCCACTACGGCGGAGCGGCGGCGGATGGCGGCCGTGCCGTCACCGGTGCGTTCGCAGGTCTGGCGGACGAGCGCCATCTCCCGCAGATACTGCTCCCGAAGATCGTCAACCGCCAAAGCGACTGGAGTCATGAGTGTTAGTGTGTGGCTCGCCGAAGCAAGAAAGGATTGTTAACAGCATAAGCGATGTTTGGGCGGAAGGTGAATATTTAGTAGTGGGTCAGTTTGAACGAGCGAACCATCAGGGGCTAAAGCCCATGTTTGTTTTGCGGCGTTTTCGGCACCTATTCGGCTGCGCTCAGGGCAGGCTTTGAAGTCATGGCCTAAAAAGAAACTAGATTTCGATTGTGCCGCACATTGACTCGTGCATACGGAAACAGTTTGTTGGGACAAATGCGGCAAGTTGGCCCCCGCTTGCGCGGGGATGGCAAGTTGGCAAGTTGGCGGCGGCATCGCTGGAGGCAGTTTTATTCCTCCTCGGGACGGCGAAAACGGTGGATTACTGACAGAAAAAGGGCGAAATTCAGCATTTTTGACGCATTTTTTACCCTTAATTTTCAGATCATTTTCATTTATAATCAATCACTTACGCCTTAAAAAAGGCGAACAGGAGGGGAATGGACCCCCGGGGGGGGGGGTGGGTATAGGTCTATTGGTATGGACCGGGGACATCCCTGACATTGCCAACGACCCAGAATGGATTCTTCACTCACTCTCCATTTCCATTGTGCGCTGACTGGCGGTAATTTTCGGCAATGGGCTGGTGGATAGTTATTGACACCCCATTCTTCCGCGAAAATCCGCCGCGGCGGAGCGGAAGAATGGGGTGTCCGGTCGATCAGTGAACACTGGCCGACTTGCGGGAGTAATATTTCCCGACTGGAGCTTTCGTGCTTTCCCAGGTCTCATCCGCCGCGGCGGACGAGACCTGGGGCACCCGGCCGGCCGATTTCCGGTGCAGGAAGCGCGGAATCGTCTTAGAGGGCCGTTTCGCCGCGTTCGTCGTTGCGGATGCGGATGGCCTCCTCGACGCGGCTGACGAAGATCTTTCCGTCGCCGATGCGGCCGGTGCGGGCGGAGCCCATGATGGCCTGCTCCACCTTCTCTCTCATATCGTCGGGGATGACCATCTCGATCTTGACCTTGGGGAGGAGGTCGACCGTGTATTCGCGGCCGCGATAGAACTCGGTGTGGCCCTTCTGGCGGCCATGGCCGCGGGCCTCGAGAATGGTCATGCCTTCGATGCCTGCCTCAAGCAGCGCATCCTTGACTGCGTCCAGCTTGGAAGGCTGGAGAACCGCTTCGATCTTGAGCATATAAATGCCTCGTTTGACAGCGTAACAGGCGGGGCGGTGGTTGGGCCGGTCCACGCCGAATCTTTTTGAGGAACCCCGGTCAGGAGTTCAGGTCGTAGCCTTCCTCTCCATGCTGGGAGAGGTCGAGGCCGGCGGATTCCTGCTCCGGAGAGACGCGCAGGCCGATGATCTTGTCCACGACAAAGAGCAGGACCAGCGTACCCACAATGGAGATTCCCCAGGCCACGGCGATGCCGGCAGACTGGTTGAGCAACTGGGTCCAGTGTCCGTCGATGGCGCCGGTGGGCACGTCCTTGCCGAAGATCGCGTTGATGGCGCGAGTGGCAAAGAAGCCGGTGAGCAGCGCGCCGATGGTTCCTCCGGCGCCATGCACGCCAAAGGCGTCCAGGGAGTCGTCGTAGCCGAGGCGGCTCTTGACCGCAAAGACCATGAACGAGCAAACTACGCCGGCGATGAGGCCGATGAGGAGGGCGGCGAAGGGCTGGACGAAGCCGGAAGCGGGGGTGATGGCAACCAACCCGGCGACGCAGCCGGAGATGGCGCCCAGAGCGGTGGGCTTGCCGTTATGTATCCACTCGGCGACCACCCAGCCGATGGCGGCGGCGGCGGCGGCGAAGTGGGTGTTCACGAAGGCGGAGGTGGCCAGAGGGCTGGAGGCCAGCGCGCTGCCGGCGTTGAAGCCGAACCAGCCCACCCACAGCAGGCAGGCGCCGATGAAGCTGAGCACCATGGAGTGGGGCGGCATGGCGGTCTGGGGGTAGCCGATGCGCTTGCCGAGGTAGATGCACGTCACCAGCGCGGAGACGCCGGAGGTGACGTGGACCACGGTGCCGCCGGCGAAGTCCAGACTGGGGAAACGGCCGCCGGTGGCGTTGAGCAGGCCGCCCACGCCCCAGACCATGTGGGCCATGGGGCAGTAGACCAGCAGGGACCACAGGGAGAGCAAGACCGCCATGGCGCTGAACTTCATGCGCTCGGCAAAGGCGCCGGTAATCAGCGCCGGAGTGATGATGGCGAACATGAGCTGGTAGATCATATAGGTCTGCTCGGGAATGGTGGGGGCGTAGTCGGTATTGGGCGTGAGGCCCACGCCGTGCAGGAAGAGGTGCTCGAAGCCGCCGACGAATGGGTTGCCGTGGCCGAAGGCCAGCGAGTAGCCGGCGACGGCCCAGAGAACGGTGACCAGGCCCATCATGGCGAAGCTTTGCATCATGGTGCCGAGGATGTTCTTCTTGCGCACCAGGCCGCCGTAGAAGAGCGCCAGGCCGGGCCCGGTCATCAACAGGACCAGGGCGGCGGAGACCAGCATCCAGGCGTTGTCGCCGGCGGACTGGGCATTCTGCACAGCCTGCTGGAGGGCGGAAATCTGGGCCTGGGTGACGGGGGCCTGTGCCGCCGGGGCCGCTGCGGTCAGGCCCAGGGCCAGGGCCGGAAAGCCCAGGAATACGGGCAGGAACAACAGCTTGCTTCGAGTACACATCATGTTTCCGCTCCGAAAAAGGCATCTGCGCATGGTGGCATGGACGAGAAACAGGCGCCGGTTATTCAGCGATCGGCGAACGGCTCTCACCGATTTGGCGGCTGCTCAAGGCTGTCCGATGACCCCCAGTGCCGGTCAACGGGCCAAAGGACAGAATGATGTTGATTGCGCGTACCACGATTTTCGTAAACGCGGGAGGAGAACGCAAGTATCTTTATGGTTTTTTGATGGTTTTGTTAGAAGCAGCGTACTATTGGTTCCTGCATCAATAATGTCCTTGCGCCGTCCCTACGGGACTCCGTAACGAACTTGTGGAATCCCTTTTCCCCACGCTGAAGCGCGGCGCTAACCAAGTCGCCGCGGCGACCGCCTCCGGCGCGTTTGCAGTCC
>Ga0187885_10000898_pt1 | contig 34807 bp, 39 predicted proteins | sample June2016WEW_20_1_3_FD_132970 | JGI IMG/M metagenome (GOLD analysis project Ga0187885, IMG submission 132970) | Peatland microbial communities from SPRUCE experiment site at the Marcell Experimental Forest, Minnesota, USA - June2016WEW_20_100 | ecosystem: Environmental > Terrestrial > Soil >...
AGTTGATGAACTCAAAAATCGGCCAAATGGTGCTATTTGGTCTTAATTACCCTCGGCTATCATTCATCGAAACTTAAATGTTCAGATATTTTTGAATTGGGCTTTTTGAGCAACAGCCCGTTGTAATGTGTCTTGTAATGTGAATCACGCTAATCACCAATCAAAAATGTAATGTGTGCCCATTTTAAATGAGATAACTTTAATTCAAAAAATTAAGTTCACATCCTGCTATGAATTACAATTCTCCTTTGAAGGCTTTGTCGAGGATGGATGGTAGCAAAGCCTCAAGTTCTGTGGAAGTTTGGGACTGAAGATCTCTTAATGGTCTTATCTTTTCTTGAATGCTGTCTAAGTAGGCAACAACTCGGCGTTGCTCCAGAATAGGAGGGACGGGAATTTCTAAAACCTTCAACTTTGCTCCTGGCAAATTTGGAAATGTACTACCTGCTGCAAGTCCAAGCATCTCTTGGGTTTGTGTTTCAACAAAATAATATACATATTCAGGTACACAAACTTCAGACTTCAGGGTCAAAGCAGCAAGCCCCCGCCCTATGCAATATTCTTTGTCTGCCCAGTTCAATCTCCCAGTTGTCGCTCCTCGAACACACAGTAAGATATCACCAGGCTTACATAGCTTCGTGGGAGCAGTTGTCCATTGAACTGGGGTTGGATACTTTTCCCCAAATTCCGTCGGACCATTAAGCAACGGGATACCATCACCAAATGTATTATATGATTCTCCTGGCGGACTCTGTCCCATATTGATTGGCGCAACTTCATCGAGTTTCTGTAGTTTCCAACTACTGGACATTTTCTTAAATATGTTAGCTCTTGTAAGTAGCATAATGCGCTCCAGAGCTTCCAGCAAATTTGAAAGGCAACCAATGTCTTCCCGGACCCTGTTGCCATGGTTAGAAGGATTCAACGCTTTCCCTGGAGGATTGCCTGGACTGCGCGGTTTATTGCGATCTCTTGATAATACCGGGGGGCCTTTTGACTCTGGGTATAATAAGGTGTGAGGAGCCGTCTTGTTATCTCTTCATTCAGATTCTGTGAAGATCGAAGGCGTGCCCAAAGTTCGGCCGGGGTTGGGAATGAGTCGAGTTCTCTTTCCTGGCCAGACAGATAATCAAATTCAATGATGCCATGGCCATTTGTAGAATAGGCGAATTTTAATCCGAGAATTTCGGCATAATCCTTGGCCTGTTGAAGCCCATCACCCGGCAATTTATAAGCAGCTTTTGCTTCGATAACAGCAATCATGAAGTCGCGGGTGTAACGAAGCAGATAGTCAGCTCGCTTTTGTTTCTGGCGTTTGATCTTTTTGCCTGTGACTACGATACGGCCATCTGTAAAGGTTTTTTGTTCTGTAAAGGAATGGGGATCGTTATCCCAACCAGCCTCGATGAGCTTTGGAAGAACATACTTTCTACAGGTATCAGCTTCAGTGATCATATAGTGGTAAAGGTTTCAGGCCTTGAAATTTGAATTAGTATTCTAATCGCCCTCACCTTTCAATTGTTCCGGAGTCCTCTCCTCAAGCCATAGCTTGCAGACATTCTTCCAACCTATCCTGCGCCATCTTCATACAGCATAGAGCAGAGCGCATAGAGCATAGCGTAAATACTCAAACCTTCTTTCTGGGCAGATTTTAAATCTTCAAGAGATGCAATCGCTGGCATGGTTACCTCAAATTATCCCAGAGCGCATAGTGCCCTCCTACGGCAAGGAGTTCAGCCTCCGGCGGGCAGGCCTAGAGCATAGCGTACCCTAGACCGCAAGGCGCATGGTGTAACTCCAAAACGAAACCGCTCTGATGCGATTCCCCAGAAAGGTTCATTGCCTTTTCTGCTTTTTAGATCCTTTTGAGGATTTGTTCACCCCGTTAGAGATAAGAACCTCCTCAATCTATTTCTTAAATATCGCTTGCCCATTCCTGACTTCAAGTATTTCTCGCGAGCTAAAGCATCTTGTTCGTTCAAACATGCTTCATAATATATAAGCTCAAAGGGACCTCTTCCTTTTGTTGAAGACACTCTACCTGCATTGTGCTCTCGGAGGCGGTTCTGCAGATCTCCTGTAAATCCTGTATAAAACTGTTTGTCCTTCTTGCTTTGTATTACATAAATATAGTACATGACTTGTAATCTCTAACGGGGTAAACATGCGGTTCCTCCACCAGAAACCCTATTCGTTTCTTTGGCGGTTCCGGTTCTGGCGGTCTCATCAATTCCCTAATAGCATCAAAAACCATCTTGAATTGAGCATCGTATTTCCTTTCGAGAGAATCCAGTTTCCGCGCCAAATCAGCATGAGATGCAAGCAGCCTTCGGAGCCGAACGAAAGCTCGCATGATTTCAATGTTCACCTGAATGGCGCGTTTGCTCCGAAGGACACTGGAGAGCATGGCCACGCCCTGTTCCGTGAAGGCATAGGGAGGATACCGACGTCCACCCCACTGACTTGAGGTGCCAAAATGGAACCTCAAGTTTTTAGATTCCTCCTCGTTAAGTTGGAACATAAAGTCGTCTGGAAAACGCGGTAGGTTTCTCTTTACTGCTCTGGTCAATTGCTTCGTTTCAACGCCGTAAAGTGCGGCTAAGTCAGCGTCAAGAATTACCTTATGACCACGAATCAACAGTATTGATCGTTCGATGCGTTCAACAGGAATCAAGGATCTGCCTTTTGACATTTTATCATCCATTAACTCTCCTCACCTTTCAATTGTTCCGGAGCATGCTTCATTAACAACGTGATTTGTAAATCGTGAAAGTTTTGATGCAGAAAGCAAAAAAGCCCATTCTTTTTGAGAATAGGCTCTGGAGTGATCCAATGATTCTTATCATCTCCTTCCCTTTTGGCACTGGGTTAGAAATTTTGGTTAACTTTAATCTTTGCCTTCTCTTAAGATTTCTTCTATTTTATACCTCAACTACTGTTTTGGTATCTTTGACAAATTCCTCGAAAGTAAACCCTTTTATAAACAATTCTATCTTCTCTGTAGCTTCTTTTATGTCGTGCAAATAGAGCTTATAGTCCCTCAACCCACTCAACCTCTTTCAAGATTTTTGGCTTGATATAGGGCTTTATTGTATCCGGTGTCACCAGGTCTACCCTATTTTTCAAAATCTGTTGGATCTCATCGTTCAAATGGACAAAGTCGAAAAGATCAATCATATCTTCGAATTCGACAAGCAAATCAACATCGCTCTTTTTCTTCATCTTACCTGTCGCAAATGAACCAAAAATTCCAATTTTGTTAACTTTATATTTCTTCAGGATTCTCTTATTCTTTATTAAGACTTTTTTTATATCTTCCTTGGTCATCTTATGCTCCTAAATGACAGCCCTGCTCTTTTTTTCGTAGGCCTTTCTCCTTACTGACTTAACAGCATTATTAATATCCTTCATCGTTAATTTTGTTCCCTTAAATGCTTCTCTGGCAATTTTAAGAGCGGCATCTAGCCTATCCTCGGGAGAAAGTACAGAAAGGATATAATCCTCAGGGTCAATTGCCTTTCTTGCAGGCTTCATCTTTATCACCTCACTTCAATTTTTCATATCATACACTAAAAGGCTCTGCAGTTCCATCTTTTCAATTGTCCTCGAGTGCGCTCCCGCTTTCTTACCGTAAGGCGTACAGAACCCCGCATGGCGCAGAGCGCATCTCACCGTGAATCGTGACTCGTGTTGCGTGTCCGTAAAAAAGCATGGAGCAAAGCGCAACCCACCGTAAAGCGTGAGTCGTAAATCGTAAGGTGTAAGGCGTAAGGTGGAAATCAATTGCTTTGGTGGGTAATTTATAAGAAATACAACGAAAGGTCAATTTTCGCTATTACACCGGGAATTGAAGGGGGGGCATAGAATCCCGACCATTTTATATTCTCTTAGCTCTGTTTGACTACAACATCCAAAATTTTGGCGGGTGAGGTAAAAGTCTTCCAGTTATGCTTTACTCCTGCCGGGATAAAATAGGTCTCCATCGGTCTCAGCAATTCCTTCTCCTCGCCAATGGACATCTCTATTTCTCCTTCGATCACGACTCCGCACTGGTCGAAAGGATGGTCATGGGGAGCTCCTTCTTTATTCGGAGCGATTTCCATAACTGCCATCGTTAAGTTTTTTCCCGATTCAACTTTACTCCAGATGCCAGGTCGAAATTCATCGAGTTTTAAAGTCTTAAGATTCCAGAATCCCATTTCCTTCCTCCCTTCTTAAAATCTATTCTGCCAACCTCCCCACCATTGGCGGGAGCTATGATTAGGTTAATCTTTTTTAGAATCAGCGTTAAAGTCTGCAAGGATTTTTTTAACTTCCTCTTCATCCAAATCTCTCCAGTGCTCATAAGCATCAGCCACCGCAAAGGATAAACCCCCTCTCAGATTGGGGCAGTATATGGCTTCTACCTTTCCCATTATTCTCCGGATAGACTCTTGGTGGGCCGTGGGTACAGCCAGGATAATGTGTTGGCATCCTGCTTTGCGTAAGGCCTCAATTGCCACAAGAAGTGTGAATCCCGAAGCCAACCCGTCATCTGCAAGAATAATTGTATTTTGAGAAAAATTTGGGAGAGGTCGGTTCCCGCGAAACATCTTTACCCGGCGATTTATCTTTTGAGTTGTTTTCTCAATCCCTTGTTGGATTTCCTTTTCGTTCAGATTCAAGTGAGATAAAAATTCCTGATTTAACTTGACAGTACCATCAAAGGCCACTGCTCCATAGCCTGCCTCCGAATTCCATGGCAGGGTGATCTTGCTGACGACGGCCACGTCCAAAGGAAGATTCAACTCTTTAGCAATGACCGCTCCCACTGCTACTCCTCCTGCAGGAATGGCCATCACGATGGCATTCCGATTCCTAAACTCCTTAAGCATATCTGCTAAAACTTTGCCTGCAAAGGCACGATCTCGAAACACATGGACCTGGTCACGAAATTTCTGAAGCTCGAAAATTCGGGTGCCTGTTTTATTACTCATACAAATGATACGTTCGAAATGGAGCGAATTTCGCTGGCCCGAACTTGAGGAGAGGAGAGTTCATTTCATTCTATGGTTCACACATCACGTGACAGACTCCGGTGGGGGTTTCCACGGCGTAAGGGAAATATTTCTTTTTAAACCAGAGAGCCACGTTAACCAGGCTTATTAAAACGGGAACTTCCATGAGAGGGCCTATAACCGCTGCAAAGGCCTGGCCGGAATTGATCCCAAAGACCGCTACAGCCACAGCAATGGCAAGCTCGAAGTTGTTCGATGCAGCTGTGAAACTCAAAGTGGTCGATTGCTCGTAGGTGGCGCCTACCTTCATCGATAGATAGAAAGAGACGAAGAACATGATGACAAAGTAGATGCATAAGGGAATGGCTATCCGAACTACATCCATGGGGAGCTGGACAATAAACTCACCCTTGAGGGAGAACATGACCAGGATGGTGAAGAGAAGGGCGATGAGAGTGATGGGGCTGATCTTTGGAATGAATTTCTCTTCATACCATTGACGGCCTTTTGTTTTAAGGCCGATCAACCGGGAGAGGACACCTGCAATAAAAGGAATACCAAGATAAATAAAAACACTCTCAGCAATCTGGCCAATCGTGATCTTGACCACCATTCCCTTCAGCCCCAGCCAAGGGGGGAGTACCGTGATGAAAATGAAAGCATAGATGGAGAAGAAAAGGACCTGGAAGATGGAATTAAAAGCTACCAATCCAGCGCAGTATTCTTGATCTCCTGAGGCCAGATCATTCCAGACAATGACCATGGCAATGCAGCGGGCCAAACCGATTAAAATCAATCCGACCATGTACTCAAAATGGCCGGAAAGGAAAATAATGGCCAAAAGGAACATGAGAATAGGGCCGATGATCCAGTTCTGAACCAAGGAAAGGCCAAGCACTTTGTAGTTCCGAAATACCCCACCGAGTTCCTCATATTTCACTTTGGCCAGTGGTGGGTACATCATCAGAATCAGTCCAATGGCAATGGGGATATTGGTGGTATTCACCTGGAATTGATTCCAGAAGCCGACCACCCCCGGAAAGAGATATCCCCAACCCACGCCAATAAACATTGCAAGAAAGATCCATAATGTGAGAAAGCGATCCAGGAAAGAAAGTCTTTTGGCGATTTGCTCTTCAGCCATCCCTTAGCCCCCATCTTTAGTTCGGAGTTCAGAGTTGGGAGTTCGGAGTTTTGAGTTCAAAGATTTGAATGATTGTCTTTTGTCTCCGAACTCCGAACTAATTACTCCGAACTATTGATTCATGTAAAACTAATGTCCTATGCAAGCTGTTATCCATGTCGTTCCTGCCCCTGCCTTCGCAGGGGTAAACTTGTCCCCGCGGAAGCGGGGAGCAGGAACCCAGTGCTAATTCCTTTTTCTGGATTCCCGCTTATGCGAGAATGACAAGCTGATAGGCCATTTGTTATGCAGTTATCAATGATCAAGTGCTCATTCCGATCTCTTTGAACTTCGCGACAATCTTTTCTTTTTCCAGTATCCCTACATGTCTGAAAACTTCTTTTCCCTTTGAATCAAAGAAGACCAGAGTAGGGAGCATGAGAACTTTATACTCCCGGGCAAGATTCTGATTTTTGTAAACATCAATGACCAGAACTTTTGCCTTTTCCGAATATTCAGTACCAATTTCCTTAAGAACAGGCCTCATCTGGCGGCAGGGGAGGCAAGAATTCGCTCCAAAATCCACCAGGATTGGTTTCCCACTTGTGAGAGCCTGCTTCAGATCATCCTCGGTATTCATTTCAGGTGGTTTGGCTGTAATTTTTTGTAACCGGTCCTGGTTGATGTCAACCTTGGCATTTTTTCGAAGCTCCTCTATAAACTGCTTCAATGCTTCTTGTTGCTTGGCTTCCCGGATATACTGTTCAATCGCCGGAGCCACCTCTTTTAGGGGTTTCCCCTCCATTCGATCCTTATACATCTTATAGAATCCTTCGACCTCCTCGCGTGTTACCTCTAGCGGAGAAGAGAACTTTTTCCCAATAAACTCGACGATCATGGACTCCTCAGGTGAAAGAGGATTCTTTGCTGCATCCTTAAAGGTTTTAACCGGAGCCGATAAACCCTGCTTTTTTGCCTCTTGTAAAAGGATTGTCTTGACGACGATTCTTTCGAGAAGATTATTGGGTTCCTCCCGAAACATATCTCTGATTAAAGGGGGCTCCACTTTAGCAAGCTCTTTGTTGAATAGGTCTACCGTGATTTTTTCATCATTGACCCGAGCAAGAACTTGGCGGCTTGGATTTTGGAGATAGAAAAAGTAAAAAAGGAAGGCCCCTGCCAATACAACGATTGCGATGGCCCCCAAAATAATGGTTTTTCGTTTCATCATCCCTCCCTTAGATTCAGTGGATTGTTCTTCACCCGTGTTATTCATTTAAGCCAACTCCTTTCATTATTTTAAGACGGTTTGTTTCAAACTCTTTTGTAAATAATATTGGACATTTTTGCAACTCTAATTCGTTGTTAACCAGTTTCAGGGCAAAAGCCATGCAGGTGATCTCGCCGCATTCTTTACAGTTTCCGCCCGGAAGAAGTTTAAAGACCTCAAGGGGTCGTAAAACCTGTCTGGTGGTATAAGTAGGTTTAATATGGTCCTTATTGACATAGGTTTCGTTCAGAATCTGTTTCAGCTCTTCCATGACCATTCTGGCCTCATTTTCATCTTCAAGCTTTGTCAACGCAATCTGTCGGGGCCGAAATGTAATAAGCCGTCCTCCTCTCTTTACGGTCAGGATTTTTTCTTCTTCGAAATACTGGAGTCCTTTGAGGGCCGTATTGAGATAGGGGAGCATCTCGCTGATATCCTCAGAAAGATCAGCAATCGCATTTACCTTCTGGGACGAAGGATTACAATCTGAGAGAACGATCCTTAATTGATAGTCTTTAATGAACATGTTTCCTATTTTTTCAACTCCCAGGAGACACCGAAGGGACATCGTGTCCTGCCGCATGGAGAAGTTCAAGCAGGACGTTACGCTTCTCTTGATATTCTTCTGAAAAGAGAGGGACACATTTCCCAATTTCAATCTCCTGGCCCACCAATTTGACAGCAAAGGCAAGGCAGGTCAATTCTCCACACTTTTTACAACTTGTGCCGGGGAGGAGTCTGTAAATATCCAATGCCTTCAGCTCCGCACCTTTAGAAAAGTTGGGCTCGATTCGATCTCGATTCTCGTAAGTTTCGTTGATCAGATTCTTCAACCATTTCAGAATCTCCTCGGCCTCTTTCTCGTCTTCGATTTTGGCTAAGGTAATATGGTGCGCATGCAGGGTAAACAATTTTCCGTCCTTTTTGATAGTTAATGTCAAAGCCGGATGATTATAGATACATCCTTTCAAGATGGCATTCAGATAAGGGAGAACTTCATAAATCTCCCCCGATACTTCAGCGATCACCCGGATCTTCTCTGGATCGGCCAGGCAAGGAAGGGTACGGGTAATTTTATAGGATTCGAGCAGCATCTTTATGACTTATATCAAGCTCAAAATCAATATCCCTGCCAGGGCAAAGAAGAAAAAGGCGGTGAGGAGTTTAATGGTGGAAGCCCTTTTTTGAAGAAAATAAACCAATTGCTCAGAAGTAACTCCCCAGTAGACGATACCAAAGATGACAAATAATGGGAGGATATAAATTAAATTATACAAAATGAGATACAGAACAGCACTTTCCTTCAGGGAGGGAATATTCGTGACAAAAAGAAGCGTGGGGAGATAAACCTGGCTTGTACAAGTAGATTGTAAGAGGGTGACGATGAAACCGATAAAGACAGAAGCAAGCAAGAAACGACCAGATTGACCTCTCTGATCCTCCTCTAACTCACCGGCTCTTGCCCGAATGATACGGTGAATCCTCTTTTTTAAAAAATTCGGAACCTGGAGTTTCATCTTAGAAGACCGTCCTCTCTTCAACTGGATGTAATCGTAAAAGCTGAAAATCCCAAGGAAAAAGGAAATTACAAAAGTGATAAAGTAAACGACCCGAGAAAATAAAGGGAAAAATGAGAAATGTTGGATGAAACTGAGGATCCCAAAGCCAAGCAATAAGTGGGTAACAAAGCTACTTCCTGAAAAACCCATTCCTACCATAAAGATCTCTTTTCGTTTTCGGCCAATCATGGTGAGATAGGAGATGAAAAAGATTAGAGTGGCTAAGGCACAAGGATTTAATCCTTCAATCAAACCTGCCAAAAGGATGGCTAAGACTCCAAAGGATTTAAAGCGTTCTACAATGGTCTCATCTGCTTTTTTTAATTCTTCTTGTGTTGGTGATAGTGATGGGGTTGGTTTAATTAATTTATTATCACCAATATTAACACCCGCACTGACTTCCTCATATTTCAGAATCAATGCCTCCACTTTGGATAAAGTAATCTCTTCTGGAGACAGATAATGACTTCCGATAAAGATGCTCGGTGCGATCAAACGTTTCTCCATCAGGAGGTTAAGTCGATTTGAGAAGGTTTCATTTAAACGCTTTCCATCAGGGGTATTGAGGTCAATCTCTTTGATGTTTAGTCTTGGATATTTTTTTAAGAGATGTTTTAATAGGATGTTTGCCCGATCACATTTTGGGCATCCCTTCTGATAAAAATAGGCGAGATCCATTGTAAAACCTTTTAGGGAAGGTTTGGCCACAGATGAGATTTCAATAGGCGGAGGGGAGGCGCCTCCTTTAGCCTGAACCTCGAGGAGGAGGGGATTCAATTTCTCCATGATCTCCATCTCTCCTGAGAGCATTTGATCTCCGATGAAAATGATAGGGAGTTCATTTCCTGTACGGCCAAACTTTTTCTCCAGTTTGGTCAGCGCTTCATAATAGGCTGAGTTGCCAACATCGAAAGTTTTAATCTCAAGGGTAGGGAACATAGTTTTCAGTGTTGGGAGGTAGCTTTGGAGAATGACCTGACAGGGCTGGCAATCCTCTGTATAGAAGAAATAGATTTGAATAGAAGAAGGGGATTGGGAGGAAGCCAGATTACCCCCTAATAGGGGAAGGTATAAAATCCCCAAGAGGATAAATAGAAAATAAACCAGCCCGACCTTTTTAAGATACTTTTTCAACATTTGTTTAGCTTAAGGAGTTTCAATACTTCACCCCTTCTCTTCCTCCAGCCATTTTTTGATCGTTGATTTCGACGGGATGGTGCCTTTGGATTTCACCTTTCCATTAATGATGAGCCCAGGTAGGGCAAGGATACCATATTGAGCTATCAGGCCGGGGTCAGTGATATGATTCAGGCCTGCCTTGATTCCTGTTTTGGAAAGTACATCCAAAATATCCTTCTCCAGTTGGTTGCAGGCATAACAACCCGCACCGAGGATGATGACTTCAAGGAACTCTCCTCTCTCCTCTTCTACCTTTTCGCCCAAGAATTTTTTAAATTCCCTGAAGAGGGCTTTTATGTATTCTTCTTTTATGGAATCGGGAATATAATTTTTCTTTGCCGCCTTCTCCGCCAACAACTCTTTTAAAACCGATTCGGTTTTTTCCCTTTGGCTTTTGAGCTCCTCGAAGATCTCTTTAAGCCCGATTAGACCCACCTGTGTGTTTCCAATGAGGACGAGTCGGTAGTCCTTTTCAACCATACCCCCTCCTGAACTCCTATCCTCGGAACATGTAACTTCATAACGGTAAAAGTGAAAGGGATGAACTAAATTTTTGCCAAAAGCTCATTCACCAACTTTTCAACCTTACTCATGGTTATGCCGCCATGAAATCTGGGTTTGCCGTCTATAACGATGAGCGGTAGGTTCACTTTGCTCAGGATGGCTGCAATGTCCGGATAATTCTTCATCTCGTCGCTCTTCACATCCACGTACAAGAATTTTATGGCGTCACCAAATTTCTCCGACAAGTAACTTCCCAAATTTTCAGCTGCCTCCTTCATCGTCTTTGGCGGGCCACCACCTGCAGCCGTCGAAGAAGTAGTTCAACCGCAAGCTGGAAGCGGTGCATTGGTGCCAAAGACAACAGCCTTAGCTTCCTTCATTTTGGCTCCTCCTTTAATAGAGTGTGTGTAATAAAATCTTACTTAACAATCTCAATTTCCGGTTTAATGGCAACTTCGCTCTTTACAGACTCGGCAATAGTGGAATATTTCTTGGCCATTTCAAGCATTCTCTTTACAACGCCTTCAGAGCTACCCCGAACCGTAATCCTGGGGTGCAAAATCACCTTCTTAAACCAAGAGGTTTTGTCAATATACTCCTCCACCTCACCTTCAGCCGTGCACTCCAATGAGACCAATTCCAGCTTAAACCGTTCCGCCGCCCAGAGCACCATCATGTGGACGCAGGTATTGATTGCCATTAAATAGGCATCCTCGGGTGTCATCATATCGGGGTGACCATACAATGCTGGGGGTGCGGAAAAATCCATCTCCATCCCATTTCCGCAGTAGGTATGCCCGAGATGTTCTCTTTTCCAGATGACTTTGTTTGTGTAGGTGGGCAACTTCCTCTCCTACGAGTTTTCTTCCAAGATCTCGTCGACTTTTTTGGCGATTTCTTCGGCCACTACATCCACGGCAACCTGGTCTTTCTTTGTTAAGGTGCGTCTCGATTGAGGCACCTTAATGCCGTGTGCTTTGAGCAATTCAGATACGATGATGGAATGGCTGGGCTTGCCGCTCAGTCTTTCAGTACTCAGTTGGCTGCAGCGCTTGTCACATCCATCTACCGTGATGGTCGGGAATATCTTGGCAAAATTTTGTTCCCCTTTGTCACCTGCAATAAAAAGGGGTAAGCAGATGGTTACCGTACAGCCGGGCCGAAGTTTATCAAGGACTTTCCGTGAAGCATACCGGGTCAGGGTCCCCTCACAGATCTCTTCTCCATTACATGGGATGATACCCACTTTGTCGTACTTGATTTCTTCGAGGGTGATTTCTTCAGACATTCTGTTGCTCCTTTCTCATCAAACGATCCACTTCTTCGTTTAGTCTTTGAGCAAGGATATGAACCAATTTGAAACCAGGCTCGCCCAGTTCAAGGATCCCCTCGGGTTTTAAATCGCGATTTTTCTTGAAGGCCTCAATGACCCGCAGGGCACACTCCACCTTCTTGCCGGATGATTCGACAGTTTTCCGGGCGCAGTCTTGGGTGCATCCGTCAATCGTAATGACAATTTTATTTTGCACCAGAGCCTTTGCCTCTGGATCATCGATCATCAGGCGGCCCAAGCAGGTCGTAGTAACATCATCCGGTCGAAGGTCTTCGACAAGTTCATAAACAGCCTGCCGACCGATCTCACCATAGGCTTTTCCAATGCCACTGCAAGGCAGAACCACAACTTTCTTTTCCATTTCAAAACCTCCCTATGAAAGGCTTATCCTTTCGCCATCTCCTTCTTGATCTTCTCTTCCATTCTTAAGAAGTAGACCCGAGCTTCCATAAGCTCTTTTTTATCAGCTTCCCAGTCACTTGGAGCCATCTTGAAGAGCCACCCTTCGCCGTAGGGTTCGGTATTTACCCACTGCGGGTTATCTCCGAGTCCACTGTTGACTTCTTTGATCGTTCCACTTACCGGTGAAATTAGAGTCACATTAACCTTAATGGTTTCTATCATGCCAGCTTCATCACCCTTCGTTAATTCTGTACCTGTCTCTGGAAGCTCTATAAAAATTACATCGCCAACCGTCTTTTGAAAAAAGTCGGTGATCCCGACAGTAACCTGCTCGCCATCCCTTTTCACCCAGCACTCATCAGGATGGTAAAGATAGCTGCTCTTCACCCTGAAAATAAATTTATCATGGGTCACCTCCATAAAATCATTACTCACTCGAATACCCCTTCCTTCGTTTTTTTTCTCACAAAAATTATTTACACAAACATACTTGCTGCTTTTTCACATTGCTTTCGATGACTGCCGTGATACAAGCAAAAAAATCGATGATACACGGGACATCAAGCTTATAGATCATCTCTGCCCCTTCTTTTCTGGAAGAAACTATTCCTGATTCTTTCAGGACAAGCAGATGTTTTGATACCGTTGATTTATCAAGTTGAAATAAATCAAATATTTCTGAAAAAGAATGTTCTCCATTTTTTAAAAACTCGATAACCATTAAGCGAACAGGATGAGCTATTGCCTTTACAATTTTGGCCCTTATTTCCGCCTCATCGAAAGTTATCATAGCAATCTGCTCCTTTGTTGGCAATTATGCCAACAAACCAACAGGTTGTCAAGTCAAATCATAAGACGGGAGTCTGTTTTGTCATTCTGGTGGTTAACGATATTTAAATCTAAGCGATCAGGTCAGGCCTTGGGATTTCAAATTCACAGGGGACCCCGGTTTGACAGAGACCACAGGAAGGAGGAGGGTTTTTCAACCCATATTCCGAACGTTTTGCTACCAGAGGCTCGGAGCGGAGATAATCATAGCATTTATTCTTATCATGCCCTTTTTCCGTAATCGCATCGGCAGGACACCTCTTGATGCACTTTCCACATTTTTCATTCCGAAACTGAAGACAGTTTTCTCTGTAATGGCGATATTTCTTCTCACTGGGTGTCAATTTTAGAAGGGTCACGACACTACCAACTCGCATGGCCATCCCTTTAGGAGTGATAAAACCATCATTGAGGCTGAAAGTCCCAAGACCGCAGGCATAAGCCACATGGCGCTCAGACCATGGAGACGCCCAGCCCACCTTCTCATCCTGAATAAACTGAAACGTTGGAAGAATGGCGGGTGCCACAGTAATATGTCCCAAATCCTCCAAAAAGTTTATGACATGTTTCCTGAGGGCGTTATTACAGGCTTCTCCGAAATCTCTGTTATAAGCCCAGAGTTTAGATGGAAATTGATTCTCCTGGCGATTACTTTTGCGAATGTCTTCAGAAGTGGGAAGGACCCATGAGATGACACTGATCTGTTCGATCTCGGTAAACAGAAGGCCCCTTCCTCTTTCTTTCAAGGCCGCTGAGATGACTTCTCTTGGAGTGAGATGAAAGGAGCCGATCAGGGTTTTATATTCGAAAAAGAGGGGATCAATTCCCGCCGCAAATCCCATCAAAGGTTCTTCCCAATAGATTCCATGGTCCAGTTGGGTTCTTCGATTTGGTTGAGCTTCATTAATGAAGTTTTTAATGAGTTGTTCAAGAACCCTATTGGGATTCTTGAGGAAGACGACCTTTTCTTCTTTTGTCATGAGATTGTCCTTCTTAATCCTTCTCCATCTCTTTCATATCGAAACCGCCCTTTTCATGAACCCCCGTCCGTTTGCAGCGGCACTCCTCGACGGCCAATTTTAAAGCATCTGTGGCCAGAGCGAAGCAGGGAATTTTCTCTTTGGGTAATTGGGCGAGGACTTCCCTGGAAGTCTCCTCAGATATCTTCAGGGCCTCGTCAAGCGTGGCCCCCTTGATCCGCTCGGTTAAAATAGAACTGGTGGCGATGGCAGCGCCACAGCCAAAGGTTTTGAACTTTGCCTCAATAATCTTATCACCATTAACTTTGATGAACATCTGCATGATGTCTCCGCAGGAGGCATTCCCGACTGTGCCGACACCATCCGGATCAGAAATCTCTCCCACATTTCTTGGGTTTTGGAAATGTTCCATTAAAAATTTTGAATATTTTGTCATCTATTACACCTCAACGGGACCGATTCTTCTCCTCTTGATTCTCCAATCGCTTGACTCTATCTTCTAATTTACTGTGAAGCTGGAGAAGCATCTTCATGATATCAGACAATGGGTCCGGAAGATTTCCATGTTCGAAATCGAGATCTTCTTTTTCAGGAGTCAAGGATTCGACAATCCGACCCGGGACACCTACAACCGTCGCTCCCGGTGGAACGGGTTTAACCACGACAGAGCCGGATCCAATTCTTGCCCCATCGCCAATAGAGATGGCTCCTAAAACAGTGGAATTGGAGCCAATGATCACACGGTTTCCCAAAGTGGGATGGCGTTTCTTTTTTTCGAGCGTGGTACCACCCAGGACAACGCCTTTGTAAATCAGGCAGTCGTCACCAATCTCCGTGGTCTCTCCGATCACCACACCCATCCCATGGTCAATGAAGAGTCGCCTGCCGATTTTTGCTCCGGGATGGATCTCAATTCCTGTGAACCCCCGGCCAAAATGAGAAACCAGACGGGCGGTTGTAAACCATCCCCTTTGATAGAGGGCATGAGCAATGCGGTGTAGCCAGATCGCATGGAGACCCGGATAGCAAAGAAAAATCTCCACAACGTTTTTCGCTGCAGGATCTCTATCTTTAATGGTTCGGATATCTTCCTTCAAGTGCTCCCACATCGCTAAATTCTGCTTTCTTTAACTTTTAATTTTAACTTAAAAATTGATCTAAATACAATGGTAAAACAATATAATCCTGATCAGAACAGATCCTCCCAGGCTCCCCAATTTTAAATAGAATGAAGTTAAAATGATAGGGGGAAATCAAAAAGCCGGCTAAGAGCCGGCTTTTTGATTCATTCCTTTAAACTGAGCGAATCAGAACAATCGGCAAACTGCCGAGTCGTTCTATACGCACCTGTACCACCACCTGCCGTTAAAATAATAATAGCCACATGTCGGGTTTGTGTGAGTAAAGATCAGAGTATGATCGGGGAAGACATTTGGTATTTTTTGGCCATCTATTACGAGGTCCTCTATTGGCCCTATCTCATGGCCGGTTACAACAGGTGGTTTCCCGTCCTCCCTTGTAATGGCCATTACCTTACCCTCTATCTTAACTTGTATCTCTTTTGTCTTACCGGTCTTTTTAGCTGTAAACCTGCCTTCTGCCATTTCGCTATCCTCCTTTCTCGTGAGTTCTGTTTAAACGCATCACCTGATGTCATCTATAGCAGGACGAATGGACCACCTCCCTTCTTCTAATGTGTTGCCCAATGGATTAAAAATCTACTTAGAACGCCAGTGTGAACTTACCAAAGACCAGACGCTTTGGTTGTATCGTAGGACTTAAGGCGCTATTTACCGCACCCAAATGAGTGTCTGTATCCTGAAACTTGAAAGATTTGTTAAAGAGGTTTTTTACCCCGACGGTGATGAGTCCATATCGTTTGGGTAGGCGGTAACTGATCGAAGCGTCTACAATACAAAATTGATCTTCTCCGGGGATAAAGGTACCAGGAGGTGTGCCTTGTGGCTGAAATTTGCCCTCCTGATTTATATAAGTTGTTTTCAACTGGGCACTGAATCCAGAAGGATGATAAAAATTGATCCCGAGCGGAACGCGATGTGTCTTGACGTTTCGTATTCCAGCAACAAACTCTTTTTCCCTGTCAAACCTCTCATACTGATATTCCGCACTGAGTCCGAACCATGGATGGGGGGTCCAGTAGAGGTAGGCTCGGCCGAGCTGCTCTTTCCAATCTACCTCATGGACTTCAGGGAGGCCAAGACCTGTGGAGAATAGAAAGGGCACATCCAATTTTCTTCCTGAGTACTCCACACCGCCGTATAGGTCTTTAGAGAATTTCTGATCAACAGCAACGCCAACGCGCCATGACTTTGTGCCGTCAGCGTCATCAAAGAACTGATTAAACCCTGCCACCTGCGTTGGTTCAAGGGTCTGGTCCGTAATCAGTGTCCTCTTAAAAACTCTGAAAACCGCCGCGCGCAATGTAGTCCCAGAAAAAGGGTTCCATGTTACCCCAAATTTTGGGTTAAACTGGTTCTCGTCGACAATTCCACCGCGATAAAAGTCACCACTCCCGCCAATGGTAAAGATCACATTTTTCGGACAATTGATCTGAGAATAGAGATAAAGGTTGGTATGGTGGATGTTACTTTTCATAATATCAGCGGATGATCCAAAGGGGAAAACGAAGAGTTCGGTAAAATCAGTCTCTTTTTGCTTTATGTAAAAATGTCCTGCTCCGGTAACGATGTTAAAGCGCTCTGAACGAAATAGCCATTGAAGCTCACCACTATAACCATCATCATCCGCTTTGCTTTTTATGTTAAGGGCATCAAGAAATCCATAAATACGCAATCGAGGTTCTGCATCCTGGTACATAAAAGACCCGATGAGATCCGAACGTGGTGAAAAGGCATGATGGAAGCCAAGCCGTATCGATTCAGTTTCATCTTTCTGACGAAGGAGAGGCAAGAAATCGTTCGGAAAGAAATTGAGTGAAAGATCGCCATATTTTTTCTCTGTGGATCGGAATTCAGCCTGGAGGCTTGTATTATACGAGAGCATCCCCTGGACAAATACATTGTATATGTCTTCTTTCAAATCATTATTTTTTCTGAATCCGTCCGTCTGATAATGGAATTGGCCAATGCTGTAAGATAGGGGGCCCCACACACCCGACTGGACGACTTCCTCACCCAATGTGTCATGTGTCCCTGCAATACCACTTACTTGGAGGGCAAGTCGGTTGCGGTTGAACAGAGGATTGAATTCATTAAATGAGAGGTCTGAAGGTCCTGCGCCGTTCAGGATGAAGAGATTGCTCTCTGCAAGATGGGGCTGAACCGGATTAATATTGATCGGCTGAAGCAGTTGGGATTGAAGCAGTTCACTGACCCTCGCTATCTCGTGCCGAGGCAAGGCAGTGTAGGAGTCAGCCAGAAACCTGTGGGCAGAATAGTTAGCCGGATCGGTGTTAACCGATTTCCAACCCTCTACCAGGGCAAGCTGTTGAAACCCTAAGTCATTATAAATCCGACCAAGACTCGCGCTTCGTGCAGCCAAATCGGAATCGAGCAAGAAACGCGACCGGTAAACAGCTCGATTGTCATTTAGCGAGATCGATTCTTGAAGATCCCGTAACGCCTCGCCTGGCTGATTGATGCTCTGCTTTCGGATGGCATCATAAAAGAAGGGTGTTGGATCGGATGGATCAAGTTCCTTGGCTATTGAAAATTGGTTTGAAGCGAGCTTATCGCGCTTCTCTTCATAGTAGGCTTTACCGAGGTAGCTCCGGAAAAGGGAATTGTTAGGGTCAAGGCTTGCAGCAATTTCCATTTCCTTCCGGCCTCCGGTCAGATCGCCATCATGAATCTTTGCCAACCCAAGGCCCAGTCGGGGAAGAGGGTCTGCTTGGTCGAGCTCAATTGCCTTTCGGAAGGCCTCCTTAGACATCTTTGTTTTTATTTGGGTAAGAAATGCGAATCCCAAAACGGTTTGGATTCTTGAAAGGTTGGGATTCAGTACCGCAGCATTCTTCGCGGTTTTAAGAGCTTTGTTAAGATTGCCAAACGAAAGCCACATCTCAGCCAGTCTTGCCCAGGCCAGGGCATTCTCAGGCTCCAGGTTCACCGCATCCTCAAGGGTACGTAGAGCCCCTTTCAGATCAAAATTGGATTGTTGGGCATAAGAAAGTGCAATTCGGGCTGCACCGGATTTAGGATCTGCCTCAACCGATTTTTTTGCGAGGTTTAGGGCCTTCTCCTTTTCGTTTTGTACCAAAGCGATGATGGATTGGAGGGCCAAGCCCTGACTGTTAAGGGGTGCTAAAACAAGCGCTTTCTCAATATCCGATCTTGCCTCATCCACCCTGCCTACGGAAAGCAGTAATGAGGCCCGATAAATAAAAAACCGTGGATCGCGGATTTCTTCTGTTACCCCCTCAAGGCTTTCAAGGGCCTGCTGAAGGTTGCCCTCGATATAGAACTCGATCGACTTTAGAACTATTGCCTCCCAGCCTGTTGTGGCCTTAAAGTCGGATGGACGATAATAGAGGATAGGTGGATAATAAAGAGTCCATTGAACTGCATCTCGAGGCCGTACCACGATCTGCAATACAGGCGATCGATTGGCCTCGGCGATTGCCGATTGACCTTTAGCGAGGGTAATGCTCCCAGCTTGATTTTCGGCCAACACTTGGCCTTCAAATATCGATATGAAAGCTTTATCACTCTCAACCCTTGCGTAGAATTCCGTACCCTCTACAATCGCATTGACGAAAGGTGTAAATACTTTTAGGCTGCGGCGGACGCGGCTGAAAAAATAGGCCGCTCCGTTGAGCATGTTCACCAAAAAGGGTTTTTCCTTTTCAGGTTCTGGAAAAGAGACAGCGGTATTCTGATCGAGACGAAGGATGGTGTCGTTGCTCAGGACGATATCTGCACGGCTTAGTTTTAATACACGAATCATGTCACCAGGACAGAATGTATCACTGAGCCTCACGGGTCGCCACTGTTTCTCACCTGTTCTGAGGGCCTGGACAACTCCTTGCGCTGAGACCACCTTGGCAACCCATCGCTCGCAAGGCTGTGCAAAAACGACGCTGAAGTACAGAGAGGCTGTTAGAACCGTTGCACAAAGTATTAAAATGATGGAGCCGATTCGAATTTGATTCATCACCGACCTCCACTATTTATTCGCCACTTGAATCACTCCGTCCCACGATTCTCCAGGAGGATTCTTTCTATACTGTTCACACAACTTTAAGTAGAGGAGAGAAGGGCCATCTTCCCCAAAAATGTTGATATACTCATGGAGTTTCTCCATCGCTTCTTCCCAGGAACGCCTTCTGAAGGCATCGAGTACCTTGTCGAAAAACGCGCAACGGCTCCTTTGTCCCTCATTAGACTCCACCATACGGCAGACCAATTCGTAGACCGCAAGAGGCTTCTTTTTCCCAACCAAGAGGAAGCGGCCAAGTTTTCTGGTAAGAAAGCCATCCAGTTGTTCGATCACCTCCTCAGATACCAAAATTCGGGTGCCCAAATATTTATTCAGGCCTTCGATTCTGGATGCTGTATTTACGATATCGCCGATAGGGTGATACTCATAGTGATCGATCGCGCCAATATTGCCGAGCAGTAAACGTCCGGAGTGCAAGCCGATGCGAGTCGGTAACTTCGAGGCACCAGAAGATTGATTGAACTCGCCCAAAGCTTTGGCAATATCGAGTGCTGCATGACAGGCTCTATCCCTGAAGACAGGGTCAGGTTGTTCCTTCATCCATATCGCCAGCGCAGCATCTCCTACGATGTTCGATACGATTCCACCGTGTTGCTTTATTGGTTTGAATAGAGCCTCATAATATCTGTTCATAAAATTGCTAAGCTCCACTGGATCCATGGTCTCGGATAACGAGGTATATTGTTCTGCGTCGGTATATAAACAAATTCCGTAAACAAGTTGCTTACTTGCTTTGAAATCTGCAATATTTTTCGATAACTGATCAACGACTCTATCAGGGAGGTAAGATTGAAGTGCCTTTCGGATATTTTGACGCTCTTTATTCAGCTCAATCGACTTCCATACCACAGCGCTAAAGAAAGCAGGGACGGATTGAATCAACAAAGGGACTATGATAGGGTACCAATTGCCAGTGGTCTTAAATTGATACGTTGCAACGATGAAATAAAGCACCATCAACCCTAAAGCACTCATTGATGCGATGAAAGTTGGGAATAAATAACAAACCATACCCATGACCACTCCCCAAAGCAAAATAGTGATGAAGTGCGCCCAAAAACTGAGTGGCTGAACAGGCCTGTCTTCTAACAGGTTAGCAAATGCAGTGGCAGCAATTTCAACTCCGCTGATATCCAATCCGCTCGATTCTGAGAAAACGGTATGGAAGCCATCTCTCTGCTCGAGGGGGAAACGTTCAGAAAGCCCAACAAATACTGCCTTCTCACTGAAATCAAACTGCTTTTGTCTGAGATTCCCTTTTTCCTGGATCTGCAGAACCTGGTAGTATGGAATGGTGTTAATGGTGCCAGGAGGTCCGTAAAAGTTCAGGTAGGAACTGTTGGGGCTTTGGTACATCCTGATGAGTGATTTGAGCATTTGAATCTTTTTGGGGTCTGCAGATAAGACCTGTTCCTTCTGCAAATCCTTTAACATACTCTTGGTAATCAGGGGTTCGTCTTCAAAGATATCTCTTATCTCCCGGATTACATTTTCAACGCCTCGGGTGGTAATGATCCCCTCTTTACTGCGTGGTAATTTTTCCGCCTTAGATGGACTTGCCTTTTCTAACAAATGGACAAACTCTTCATATACCTGCATCCCGAAGATCTGAAATACCACCACTGGTAAAGTAGGCGTATCTCCTGCTTCCGTCTTGAATGTCCAATATTGACTGACCTTGATGGGTAGTTTTGGTAAGGGAAAGGGTGCTAAAGCAATAGCAGATTGTGCAAGGGGAGGTACCGGTTGCACTAGCTTCTCAATATTAAGATTTCCCCCAGGTGATCCCCCCTTGGTAGTCAAAGGAACTTTCTCACGTTTAAGGGATTCGCAGAGTACAACATTGTGTGCCTTTCTGATGGCTTCTGTAAATAGATTATTCTCCTTGGGAGATTTCATTTCGTCGAAAATGAGGTCAAAGGCGATAACGGTTGCGCCTTCTTTAACTAAATGTTCAATGAGGCGTGCATGGAGAGAGCGAGGCCATTTTCTTGAGTCTTTAGAAATGTTGAGTTTTTCAGCAGATTTCTGGTCTATGCTGACGACAAGGACATCTGGCGGGGGTTGCCTCGCACCTCTCAGGGTGAATAACAAATCGAGGCCTATGTTTTCCTCGAGATCAAGTCCGAAAGGGGCATGACCTACAGCTAGTCCCACCATTCCTGTCAGGAAGCCTAAGATGATGGCCTTGGATAGACGAGACATTGTGGAACACTCCCCGAGTTTAAGCTCGTTTTAAAATAAGCCAGTTAGGCCATTCACTTCCGGGTTTGTGAACCATTTGCTACATGATGTATAAAAACAGTTTCCGAAAATCCCCCTTTCTGCTTGTAGGAACTTGGGTTAAAGGTATCTAAAGGAGTGTGGTAGTTTCGATTTGAACCTACCAGATTCAGGCGAATGTGTCAACAGATTTAAGGAGTTTTTGTATTTAACATTTTGGCACAGAACCTCGGTTAAAATTCTCTTGACAACTAAACAAATGTATAGTATATCTCAACTTGAGAAATTCAGAAATTGAGGAATTGCGAAATTGTGGACTCAGGATGCAGGGCATCAGGATACCAGGATACCAGAAAAAACCTGATACCCTGATGTCCTGATAGCCACCTCCTGATAACCTGATATTCCGAAATTCGTACTTCAAAATAAGAGGGTGACTATGGAACTGACATCCCGGCAGAGAGAGATATTCAACTTCATCAGAACATTTATCAAAGGGAGAGGTTATCCCCCTTCTGTAAGGGAGATTGGCGAGCAGTTCAAAATCTATCCCAGGGCAGCCTTCGACCATCTCAAGGCATTGGAGAGAAAAGGTTATTTGAAGCGAAGGGGTTCGATGTCCAGGGGCCTCGAAATTCTTGTCTTTCAGCAGGCTGGACCATATGGGGAACATCTAAAGAAAGAGGGGAGGCCATTGATCCGGGAGATTCCAGTCTTAGGCAGGGTGGCTGCAGGGAAGCCCACCTTAGCTGTAGAACATGTGGAAGGGACGATTCCGCTTCCTACGGAATGGGTGAAAGGGGAAGAGGTCTTCCTTCTGAAGGTGAAGGGCGACAGTATGTCTCCTTATATTCTTCCTGATGACTATGTCGTCGTTCGGTCCCAACCTTCAGCAGAAAATGGGGATGTGGTGGTGACCCTGGTGGGAGAAGAGGCAACCGTGAAGCGTTTTTTCAAAAAGGGGAGGAAAATCGAATTGAAGCCGGACAATGAGCGCTGGGAAACGATTCAGATTGAGGAGGGATCTGGAGAAGTTCAAATCCTTGGTAAAGTCATCGGGGTGTTTAGGAAGTGCTAACGCATTTAAGAGACATAGCGCATGGAGCATGGAGCATAGGGCATAGCGTTTTTATTTCATATCTCTATACGCTTCACGCTTTACGCATTCACGGTAGAAGGGATGCATTTGCCCATAAGAAATTCGTTCGATGAGATCTTGTTGCAATTGATACGGATCGGTCAACCTGCTCAACCCCTCTTTCCAAGAAAAGTTCTTTTTTGGGGTGAGAGGGCAGGAGAAATTTCATCCTATGTAGCGGGATGGCTGGCAGGTAAAGGAATAGAGGTCGTCGTATTGGACGGGGCCAATCGTTTCGACCCTTACATGGTCTCATTCTTCGCAAGAAAGGCATTGATTTCTCCAGAGAGACTTCTCAAAAGAATTCGAATCGCAAGAGCCTTTACTTGCTATCAGATGGCTATCATGGTCGGTGAGAGATTAAACTCCTTGCTCAGGCAGGAGGGAGCGACCGCCCCACCGGAAGACCGATGGGTCATTCTTTTGGGACCGGCCACCCCGTTTATGGACGAAGATGTATCGGAAAGAGAGGTTCGGCCTCTCTTTGAAAGATCTCTGAAAAAGATTGAAGAGATGGCTTTGGGAGGCGTTCCTTTTCTCCTATTCCAACCGAATGGGTTCTCTGATTCAAAGCGGGCCTATCTCTTAAAAAGGCTCTTCCAGTTTTCTAATCTGGTCTGGAGGATATCTCTGGAAGATCAAGAACCACGAGTCGTCTTAGAAAAAAAGATTGCAGATGGCAGAATAATAAGCTGAAAGCTCAAAGCTGAATGCTGAAAGCGATAAAAAATTACGCTATGCGCCCTGCGCTATGCTCTTTGCGAGGGTTTATTTATGGGGCGGACGGTTCTTCCTTTTAGTAGGGTTCTGGAACAGGAAGTCCAGGAATGGAGGAAGTTTCGGAGAGGCCTGAGAAAAGAAGATCAGCAGTTTCTCGATCGGCTCTTTGAAGAAGCGAGGCTTCATGTGCAAGCTGGAGTCTATGCTTCGAGACCCTGGCCTTTTGAGACGATCCTGATCTCTGTTCTTCTCGAGCACGAGAAAGCCTTGGTGGAATTGAGATCGCAAATAAAAATTCTAGAGGGGCAGAAGGGGGAAGGTGAATCTTAACATTTCATCTGTAAAGCTTCCTCAGCACACCTGTCTATTTTCTGAAACTTTTTCCGCGACAGTTGGGTAAACTCATGGAGATCAGAGGACGGCTCTTCGATCTTTATCCCCTGGAGTCTTCAATGATCCTATGGATCAAGAGCGAGGATGGAAGACTTCGACGATTCGAAGATCCTTTCCGACCTCGATTCTATGCGCAGGGAAAGAAAACCAATCTCTTCGATCTCTTCCACTCTCTCAGCGCAGGGCGGCGGGCAGCAGGATACCAGTGGACCAGAAAGGAGGAACTCTGGAGTGGTGATGAAGTCGAAGTGATGGAGATTGAGATTGTAGATTCGGAGTATTATGCTCAACTTCCCAGAATTCTTCCTCAATGGGAGGAGAGGATTACCTTCTACAATTGTGACATCCCTTTGCCACAGACCTATCTTTATGAGAAAAGAATCTTTCCAACAGGCCGATGTATTGCTGAGGTTGAAGGAAATCGGATCTTTGAAATTCATCCTGATCCATCCGAGTCTGTGTGGATAGACGATGAAGACGTGCCTGACCTTCGGGTAATGGAATTGCGTGCCCTGAACCAGAACGGTTCAGGGCGGGGATGGAGATCTCTGGTATTGGAATGCGAAGGGTATCGGGTGGAGATGGAGACGATTGATGTTGGGGAAATCGAGAGGTTTCTCAAACATTTCGATCCTGATGTGATCTTGAGCGATGATGGGGATGCCTCTCTTTTACCTCTTCTCTTTTCTGAAGAGAAGAAATGGAAGACTTCCATCTCCTGGGATCGGGAGCCTTATCCCCTGAAGAGGCAAATCCATCCCAAGGGTCGTTCTTATTTCTCTTATGGCAGAACCTATTATCGAGCTCCTGCCCATCTCTTTCTTGGAAGATGGCACATCGATCGTAGAAACTCCTTCATCTACGGAGAGTCGGGAATGGAAGGAGTGGTTGAGCTGGCGCGATTGGCTAAAATTCCAGTTCAACGGATGGCTCGGACTTCTCCAGGGACAGCGATCACCTCGATGCAACTCGACCAAGCCTTTCAGGATAATATTCTCATCCCCTGGAGAAAGGGGGAACCGGAACGATTCAAGACGGCGTGGGATCTGCTCGTTGCAGACAAGGGAGGTCTTGTCTTTCAACCTAAGTTGGGGATCTTCGAAGATGTGGCAGAGATTGACTTCGCCTCGATGTATCCCACCATGATGGCGATCCACAATATCTCTCCGGAGACCGTACTCTGTGGATGTTGTGAGAACCATAGAGTTCCAGAGGCTGGTTATACGATCTGTGAGAAACGAAAGGGAATCGTACCTAAAACCCTTCACCCTATCTTAACGAGAAGAACTTGGCTCAAGAAAATGGCCAAAGAGGGAGATCCAGAAAAAAGGGAAATCTACAACCGGAAGCAGACGGCGCTCAAATGGATGCTTGTTACATCTTTCGGATATTTAGGTTATCGAAATGCTCGTTTTGGAAGAATTGAAGCCCATGAGGCAGTCACTGCCTTTGGAAGGGAGAGCCTCCTACAAGCTAAAGAGATCTGTGAGGAGGAGGGGTTCGAACTTCTCCATGCCATTACCGATTCCCTCTGGATTCGTAAGAAAGGGTTCAGAGAGGAAGAGATTCTTGAGCTCTGCCAGAAGATCAGCGAGGCTACAGGAATTACGATGAGCCTGGAGGGAATTTATCGATGGATGGCCTTTCTCCCTTCAAAAGGAAATCCAGAAAGTCCGGTGGCCAACCGTTATTTCGGACTCTTTCAAAATGGAAAGATCAAAGCGAGGGGATTATCATTTCGGCGAGGCGATATGCCTCCTTTGATTCAAGAGGCTCAGGTTCGGATGATCGAGGTTTTATCAGAGACAAAAAATATGGAGGATTTTCAATCGAAGATCCCTGAGATTTTAGACCTTCTCCTTGAATATGGCCTGAAGTTGAAGGACGGTCAGACGAAACAAGAGGACTTGGCTATCGGGAAGAGAATTTCTCAGGAGCCCAATGCTTATAAAGTGGATAGCCTCACGGCTCTTGCCGCCCAGCAGTTGGAAGATGTTGGAATCGAGATCCATCCCGGAGAGAAGGTCAGATATGTGATCAAGGATGCTGAATCCAAGGATAAGGCGGAGCGAGTAAAACCTTTTCCGTTAGTGGGGCCGGACGACACCTACGATGTCAAAAAATATCTGGAGATGCTCGTGAAGGCGACCGAAGAGATATTGATCCATTTCGGTTATGATATGAAGCGCTTAAGAAAAGAATTAAAAGGGTTCGAGGAGCCTAGCCCGCCTGCCGCAGGCAGGGATTCAAGGGTTCGAGTGAAAAGATTTCCCTTCTTTTACTAAAGAGGGAATTATTGCATTGTCATTGCGAGGAGCACAAGCGACGTGGCAATCTCAATATCCGTAAAACCAATTGACATATTCCCTCTATATGATATTTTGTGCATCAAGATGTACATTTGAAACCTCTCTCGAACAAGTATTCACCCATAGGTAGGTCCATATCATGACTGTCGTTGAGATACCTTGGATAATTGATGAACATACTCGCATCAAACACGCCTTGCTAACAAAGTACATTGACCCTTGGATGGCAATATTCTTCGCAGTCCAAACCAAGCAGGGCAGGGAGCAGAAGGTAGTTTACTTTGACGGTTTTTGCGGTCCGGGGATATACTACAACGACGAGTCTAAGACGGAAGAATGCTGTGGGTCTCCATTGTTGGTTGCAGAAGTTGCGAACAAGTATCTCGACGAAGACCCGAAGCGGTCGGTCATAATGCACTGCGTCGACAGAAATGCCCAGTGCACGGAGATGTTGAAAAAGAAGATAGACAAACTCAATAGATACAACCAGGATTGGCAGGTACACAATGCTGAGTTCGTTGACAAAGTCAATGAAGTGCTTGACTTATTTGACCAGACCGACCTGCAACACCAACCATTGTTCTTTTTCATTGACCCATTCGGGTACAGCGGGTACCCTATGAAGACTTTGGAACGTTTATTGGCCTATCCACGCACTGAGCTTTTCGTCAATTTTATGGTCTACGATATTGTAAGGTTTTGGGAACAGGAACGATCCGAAGAGGGTATGATGGCCCTGTTCGGAACCGATGACTTTAAAAAAGTTGCTGAATGTACTACGCCAGAACAGAAGTACGCATTCTTTGTCAACCTTTACTCCTCCTGCCTTTTGAAAGCCGGTGCTCAGTATGTGATGCCCTTCAGGGTTAACACGCCTAGCCAGGGAACGCGCCCCCGGTACTATCTCATTCACGCTTCGAAGGACATTTTGGCACTCAAGACCATGAAGAACAATATGGCAAAAGTCAGTGATGCACCCTATCGGTTCGAAGCTATTGGGTTGGTTTCCGAGCAGATGAGTCTCTTTGAGAACCCAGACAAGGTTGCGCTACGTGACCGAATCGAAGAGCTATGTCGGAACGCGAAGGGTGAGGTAGATTACGATGAGATAGAGGATTGGGCGTATGCTAACACTATTGGTGTGGCCAAGACCATAAAGGAAGCATTGGTCGAATTAGAGCACGACGGCAAAGTGTCAATCAAACGGCAGCCTGGGCAAAGGAAGAACACTGTTGTAAGCGGTGCACGAATTCGCGCCGACAAATAGGACTACGAATATGGGTTTGGTTTCGAAAATTGAATGGACTGAATCTACATGGAATCCCGTCACTGGTTGCAGCAAGATCAGTCTCGGATGTAAGCATTGCTATGCTGAACGGATGGCCAAACGGCTTCAGGCGATGGGTCAACCCAACTATACAAATGGATTTAGGCTTGCATTACACGAAAAAGTCCTAGAACTGCCACTGGCGTGGAAGAAACCGCAAACTATCTTTGTGAACTCGATGAGTGATCTTTTCCATGAGGAGGTTCCAGCTAAATTTATTCAGAGGGTCTTTCATATTATGGAACAGGCCCATTGGCATCGTTTCCAGATCCTGACGAAAAGATCAGAACGGCTTCTTGAAATCAATCCTAAACTCTCCTGGAATTTCAACATTTGGATGGGAGTCAGTGTTGAAAATCAAGAGCATACTTTCAGAATCGACCATCTGCGCAAAACTGGAGCAAAAATTAAATTTATATCTTTTGAACCGCTTCTCGGACCTATCCACGATCTCAATCTCAGAGGGATAGACTGGGTCATCGTAGGGGGAGAATCCGGGCATCAGGCGAGACCGATGGATGCCTCTTGGGCTGTTGATATCCGTAACCAATGTCAGAGGACGAAAGTGCCATTCTTCTTTAAACAATGGGGTGGTCCAAACAGGAAGAAGACTGGCCGGAAGCTTGAAGGCAGAACATGGGATGAAATCCCAGCGTCTGTCAATATGGCAAAGGCTGTGTGCAATTATTGAGATGTATTGAAGAAATCAGAAAGGAAATTGAACGTTTAAAGGAACCCGGCTAACCCCTTTGCTTTTTAGCTCAGAAAAAACTTGGGGGCAGGTTTAATTATTGTTTTTTTTGCCCTGATTTCATGTTCTCCCAAAACTCTCTCTTTAAAATTTCAAGGAGAGGAAAGAGGAGATGGCTGCGGAGACCAGCATTCCGAACATAGAATAATTATCAAATCTTCATCCTTTGCACTATAAAGACCTGTTTGAGCGGGTAAAACCCATCATGTTAGATTTTATCAATACGCCCAATCTATCCCCATCATGGAAGTGATCGCAACGCTATAACCTCACCAGATTGGCACCATAAGTGAGGCCAGCCCCGAAACCAACAAGAATTACAAGATCCCCGGTCTGGAGCCTCCCTTCTCGAATGGACTCGTCAAGAGCGAGAGGAATGGAGGCAGTGGAGTTGTTCCCATACTTTTCAATTGTAACGATCATCTTATTTTTGACTGCCCCATTGGGAAGTTCGAGTCTGGATTCGAAATCCTCTGCAGCGCTTTTGATGATCCTTGCATTGGCCTGATGGGGAATGATTCTGTCAACCTGATTGAACAATGCACGGAGTTCTTTTTTGCTGGCCGTCCCATCAGGGTCAAGAACCCGCAGGCAGCTTTCCGCCATAGCGCCTTTGGCGAAAGCGTAGACCTTTTTACCATTCATCCACATGAATCGATAGCCATTGTCTCTATTCTTGCGAAGCACAAGGGTATCACGCGATTTGTATTCACCACCGAGATGGGATCGGATGATGCCTTCTTTAGCCCTCCGCTGTAATACCACGGCTCCTGCTCCGTCTCCAAAGAGGACGCACGTGTTTCTATCCTTATAATTGGTGATGGCCGAAAGCTTGTCCGATCCGACCACAGCGACTGTTTTATATTGCCCTGATTTTACAAATTGCTCTGCGACGGCCAGAGAATAATTGAAACCGGTACACCCCGCTTGCACATCGAAGAAAGGTATGTTTTTATGGAGATTGAGGAGATGTGCGATGTGGCCCGCCGCAGAGGGCCACATCGGTTCATTGGTATTGGTACCCACCACGAGCATCTCAATTTCTTTGGGGTCGATGCGTGCGTTTTCTATGGCCCTTCCAAGGGCAAGTCGGCCCATGGTAACGTTGGTTTCTTCTTCCGCTGCAATCCTTCGCTCACGGATGCCCGTCCTTTCAAAAATCCATTTGTCACTGGTCTCCACCATCTTTTCCAGATCATGGTTTGTAAGGACCCTTTCTGGAACATAAGACCCCGTTCCGATAATTCCAACGTGATACATGCAAAACCCCTTTCGGAGGTTTGAACCTAAGACTTTTCTCTCTGCAGAAAGTGCAATAGGAAACTAAAGATAACCTTTTCTTCAATTTATGGCAATAGATTTTGTCGTGGCTAAAGAGAGGTAATTATCGCTTCACCAGAAATGAACTGTAGGATTTGCGTAGGGAAATAGCCCCGACCGAGGCTTCTGCATGAGCGTTAGGCGTCCGCATCCGACAGGCTCTCCCCGATTCACTCAAAACAACCCCATCATAATAATTCAAGAATAAAGATTTGTCCCCACTCTCACCTAAAAATGTATGCAACATCCCTCAGATTCACAGATTTGGGAGTTGAGCATCGTTTCGCAATCGAGTAGAATACCCTTTGATCAAACAGGAGGAAAACGTATGAAAACCAGGCAACAATTCAGTCGTCGAGAGTTTTTTAAAACCACCGGAGGGGTTTTGAGTCTCCTCGCAGTGGCCACACATGTCCCATCGGCCATTGCCGGCGCTGCAGAAGGAGGCCCGCCGCCGGTCGAACGCGACCCGGCTCAGCTTAAGCGGTTGCTGGATGAGATGGACGCCAAGGGTTACCAGTTTTGGAGCGTGCCCCGCAAGGACGGGGAGTTTCTTCATCTCTTGGTGAAAGCAACCCGTGCGAGGAATGTCCTCGAACTGGGCACCTCGCACGGGTTTTCGGCGATCTGGATGGGGCTTGGGCTGGAGGAAACCGGCGGCCGATTGACCACGATCGAAATCGACAGAGAGCGATACGATCTGGCACGCAGGCACGTGAGCGAGGCAGGTTTATCACAGCGTGTAACCTGCATCAAGGGCGATGCGCATGTGGAGGTAGCAAAGCTCGAGGGGCCTTTTGATTTCGTATTCATGGATGCCGACAAAGAGGGGCAGATGGACTACTTCAAAAAACTCTTCCCGAAGAAGCTTGTTCCGGGCGGAATTCTTTTGGTTCACAATGCCATCCGGCAGGCCAACTCCATGAAGGATTACCTCGATATGATCCCGAAGCATCCCGACTTTGACACCGTTACCCTGAGCGTGACGATGGACGATGGCTTTTGCCTGAGCTATAGGCATCGGATATCATAAACCTCAACGCTTTACAAAGAGTCCCTCAGGGAGAACGGTTCACATTTAGGATTATAGGGGCCCATTTGATGAAAATTTTGGATTTTATTCAAAAAATTTTGATAGATGAATTCAAGGAAATTCAACAAGACGAGGGCCATCATTACATTTCATTTAACCTCATCTGTCAGGGAATAGAATTTTTAGGAACTTGCCTTGATTCAGAACCTTTTTCAGCGAAGGGCTTAAGCGCTCCGCGGTTTAGAAGAGCTATTTATGATCTTTTTCCAACATCCTATCGTAAATTCAATCAAGGGAGTGGAAGGCCCTTTGACTTATATGAGAATCTACGTTGCGGTCTGTTACATGTTATTTTACCAGAGTCACCATTAGAACTCATTCGAAGAACCGAAAAAACAAAATTTAATGTGAATCATCTCGAAGTAAAGGAGATTCGGGGTATTAACAGGCTTGTCTTAGTTTTGGAGGATCTTTTTGATGATTACGAAAAAGCGTGTGAAGAAATCATTGCAAGAATTAGTGACGGTCGTTTAGGTGGTTGGAAGTTCGCAGGAGATTTATTATTAACCCAACCATGAGCACAATTTTCAAAGCCAGCCGATATTTTGAAGATGTATTCATAAAACATCCTTTTAACAGGTAGAAAAGGAAAAGTTCAGAAAGGGGAGCCCTCTTTTAGATGTCTCAAAAAAAGTAAAGAAATGACTTGACGGAATTCTCCCAAAAAGGATGGAAAAACGGTTCTCTTTTATCTATTGTTTCTTAGAAGAGGAGAAGGGCTTCTGCCGATAGAGTACTTTGCCAGCCCGGACCCCTGTCCATTCACCTTTTGACAACGCAAGTTGTCCATTCACAATGACGTAATCGATGCCTATCGGGTATTGGTGTGGTTTTTCAAAGGTTGCTTGGTCCATGACTGTGGCTGGATTGAACACGGTTATATCCGCAATCATCCCTTCCCTGATCAGACCGCGGTCCCGGAGGCCTACACGATTGGCTGGGGTTGAAGACATCTTCCGAACCGCTTCCTCTAGGGACAGCACGCCCTCCTCTCGCACATATTTACCAAGAACCCTTGGGAAGGTGCCGTAATACCTTGGATGGGGGACGCCTTTCCCAAACTCCACGAGACTTCCATCGGAGGCCACGAGGCCGAAAGATGAACGCATGATGCGGATGAGATCTTCTTCCAGCATATTAAAAGAGACTATATCGGCTTCCCCTGCAAGGAGGATATCGATGGCTACATCGACCGGTTCCTTTCCTTTGATCTTGCCGATCTCTGCCAGATTTTTTCCTTCTAAGTTTGTGTCAGGTCGAAAGGTGGCGATGAATAGTTTCTCCGGACCGCCGCGTTTATCGATCGACACCAGCATTTCCTTTTTGATTTTCTCTTTGGTTGGAGGATCGAGAAAGCGCTCTTTCATCTTCGCCTCACCTCCGGCTACAGCCCAGCGAGGCACGATGGACCCCATAAGACTTGTCTCTGAAGCCACATAGGGATATTGATCGAAGGTCACATCGACGCCTCTCGCTCTCGCTTGTTTCACCAGATTCAAGATCTCCACGGACTTCCCCCAAACCGGTTTTCCCAGGGCTTTTAAGTGGGCGATCTCTACAGGAATATTCGCCTTCTCACCGATTTCGATGGCTTCTTTTACAGCGGCCACTAACCCGATGCTGTAATCGGACTCATCACGGATGTGACTTGCATAAATGCCGCCATATTGGGCCGCTACCTTGGCGAGTTCGATCACCTCATCTGTTTTGCTGTACGAGCCAGGAGCGTAATAAAGGCCGGTTGAAATGCCAACCGCTCCCTCCTCCATTGCCTTGGCCACAAGCCTCTTCATCTTCTTCAATTCATCCGCTGTTGGAGCCCTGTCTGCCATTCCGATGACCTGCTTTCGGATGGTTGCTTGTCCCACCAGCAAGGTGAAATTGATTCCTAGGCCAAGGCGCTCTAATGCTGCCAGTTTCTCACCAACCGGATAAATGGAATCCCCACAGTTCCCGCCCACGATAGTGGTTACTCCTTGCTGCATGTAGTTTTGAGCGAGAGGAAACTTCTCAATGTCTGTGTCTGTGTGGTTGTGAATGTCCACAAAGCCTGGGGCAACCACGCGGTTAGCGACATTGAGCCGTTTCCCTGTCCCTGCCTCTTTGAGATCTCCGATCTTAGTGATCCGACCATTTTGGATTCCCACATCGCCGTAGTACCACGGATTTCCTGTTCCATCCACAATCCTTCCTCCCTCGATGACGATGTTGTAGAAGTCTTGAGCCGAGGTCATCGGTATGACTAACCCAAAGGCGAAGGAGGCAAGGGAAAAAATGATGAACCTTCTTAACAATAACTTCATAGACCATCCTCCGTTCTGGTGGGAATTAATTCTCTCTGGAAACCTTTATCCATTCCAAAGGATATACCTTCAGTTATATGGGAGTCAAGAATTTAGCCCACTAAAAATTATGTGGAGTCAGTTCTTGCAATATAATATTTCCAGGGGATGGTTGAAAAAAATGTGCTAATGGATAACCCCCCTTCATGTGGCCTTAACCGTTAAATCGACCCAATCAAAACTTCCCTCTGGTGCTGCCAGGTGGCGGAATTTGCTTTTTTCAGATGAAGAAATGACTTGACGGAATTTTTAACTGAGGTTATGAAGTATGAAAATTGGAAATTCTATTTTAGAGAGGTTCCTTTGATTTTAGAAATTACCCAGTGGATTATGGAGTCGATGAGGACCCATGGCCAGCTCTCGGTCTTCATCGGCGTGATGATTGAGCAGATTATTGTCCCCATCCCGTCTCCACTGATCATCATGGGGGCAGGGGCCATCCTCATCCCTCCCGGAATTTCCATTCCAAATGCCTTCCTTCAGATTCTCTGGGTCATCGTTCTTCCCGGTTCCATCGCCTCAACACTGGGTTCCTATATTGGCTATATGATCAGTTTTTATGGAGGAAAAGCCCTGGTCGTGCGGCTCCAACGTTTTTTGGATGTGGACTGGGATCAGATAGAAAGATTGGAGAAACGATTTCAGGGGAGGAAAGAAGCCTTGAGTATCTTTCTCTCCCGGGCCATTCCCGTCTTCCCTATCTCTTTGGTTTCTGTCTTTGCTGGTTTGCTGCGCATACCTATCAAACCCTTCACGATTTATACCTTTTTGGGTTCGATCTTCCGATGTTTTTTTCTGGGTTTTTTTGGATGGTGGATCGGGGCCACTTACGAAAAAGCAGCCACCCGCTTAGATTCAGTGGAGACGATCGTCTCCATTTTAATGTTGATCGGGATGGGGGTGGCTTTCGGATACCTCTATTACAAATTTAGAAGGTCGACTTGATTTAAAGAAAATGATTATGAAAAATAAATTAAAGTAAATCGGAAGGAGAATGGTCAATGAAAGTGACAGTGGACGAGGAAACCTGTATCGGATGCGGGCTTTGCGCAGAGGATTGCCCAGAGGTCTTTGAAATGAACGATGATAAGGCTCATGTCAAAGTAGATGAGGTTCCTGAGGATGTACTGGAGTCCTGTAAGGAGGCTGCTGAAAATTGTCCGGTAGAGGCCATCCAGATGGAAGATTAAGTCTCTCCAACAAGAATAAAAAAAGGGGCAATCCACATAGAATCATGGATGCCCCTTTCTTATTTTCTTTTTAGAAAATCACTCAAAATATTCTTTGATTTCTTTATAGCGTTTGGGATCTCTCAGTCGATCAAGGGCTTTCGCTTCGATTTGCCGAATTCTCTCTCGGCTGAGACCGAACTGCCTACCGATTTCTTCAAGAGTACATTCCCCGTCTTCTCCAATGCCAAAGCGGAGTCGGAGAATCTTTTCTTCTCTCGGAGAAAGGCCAGATAAGAGCTTCTGGATTTGATGGGTTAAATCTTTTTCCAGTAAAGAATCACTGGGTGAGAGGCTCTTGTCATCAGGAATCAGGTCTTCAAGAGTACTATCCTCTTCCCCAATAGACATATCCAGAGAGATCGGCTCCTCAATGAGATTGAGAATCTTCTCCACATCGTGTAATGGGATTCCACTATCCTTTGATAATTCTTGGGAGGTAGGCTCTCGACCTAACTTCTTTACTTGATCCTTAAAGGATTTCATCAACTTTCCTTTGATCTCAAAAAGATAGTTGGGAATGCGAATGGTCCTCGACTTCTCTGCAAAGGCTCTTAAAATGGCTGCCCTGATCCACCAGGAAGCGTA
>Ga0187885_10000906_pt1 | contig 34749 bp, 27 predicted proteins | sample June2016WEW_20_1_3_FD_132970 | JGI IMG/M metagenome (GOLD analysis project Ga0187885, IMG submission 132970) | Peatland microbial communities from SPRUCE experiment site at the Marcell Experimental Forest, Minnesota, USA - June2016WEW_20_100 | ecosystem: Environmental > Terrestrial > Soil >...
CATCAGCAAGAGCATGATGTAATGCACCATGCTCACCGCATCAAATATTTCAATTCCTTCGAAAACATCCACCGCAAAAATCAGGGAGCTCGCGGACACCACTACGATGATAAGGTCCACCATACCCGCCAGGGTGCGCGACATGAGGATCAACTTGTCGTTCCGGGGCTCGCCGGCAATGGCAGCCTGAGTTTCAATTTCCGGCGCGGGCGCAGAGCCGGGCGTCTCGACGGGCTGCTTTGCGATGACGGCATCGATCAAAGCCTGGGACTGTCGTCGGCGTGAGGGATCGGCGCCCGAGGCAAAGGGGCGGACCACGACGTCGACCGCAGACAAGCTCTCTGCCCTGTTCTCAGGCACCGAAATCTTCCAGCCCGTGTTTTCCGTCGGCAACTCCGATGTTTGAATAGCCGGAGCGACGGCATCAGGTGCGGATGCAAGCCGTACGTCCTCAGCCGGAATTGCACGGCGCGGCTTCCTGAGCCTCGGAGACCGAATTGGCGGTACCTCGGGTTCCGGCATTTCTTGCGGCGGCGTCGTGGCAGTCGCAATCTGAGCATCGCGGCTCGGTTCCTGCATGCTGCCCGTGTGCCCTTCCCGCCTCGATTTGATCTCCTGCAGACGCCGAGTGAGCTCCTGTCGCCACTCCGGGAGCTCTTCTCTATCCTCGGGTTCGTTCATGGGAAGGGTGCTGCCGTGGTCTGGCTGGACCTCCTGTGCCGGAATCCCGTCGGGCAGCTGTCCCGTCGGCACCTGGAAGCCGCACACAAGGCAAACCCCCGCATCGTCAATCTCCGTACTTCGGCATTTGGGACAGTACATAGGCGTGATAACAAGTTTTTAAAAACGGACGAATTATAGCACAAGGTTGGTTGTTTCATCATTCCGAGGATGCCAAATCCTCGTTGCTGCGGCTAAACCGTTGCTCAATCTGATATACTTGAGCTACAAATGAACAGAAATCTCAAATGGCGAATTACGCTGTTAAGCTTCATGGCGGCTCTGTTTCTCCTGATCTATGGAATTGGCAGGTACTACTCGCCAGGGATCGTGGGGTACGTTGTCGAGGAGGCTTTGGTGCAAAAAGCCCCGGAGGGTATGAGCCCGACGGCGGTGAGGAAACGGTTCGAGGCAGTCATGGCTGTAACGCGCACGGAAGATAAGATGTTGAAACTGTTGACGTTATCCAACTACCTCGAAAAGGTTCAAAAACTGACTCCTGCCGAGTTGCACGAATTGCTGCCGGGCGATTGAACTGGGGGGCACGCTCTTTGAAGATTTCGGAAACTTTTCGGCGTCAGGTGATGTCTAATGTATCAGGCACAGTTTTTCGGAACACATCTGGGGCTGTGGTTGAAACCATATTGAAACGGATGGTCGCATGAACACGGGCTTTCCGGATGAGTTGACTCTTGCCGGCTATGAAAAGGACGTTACGCTCGAGCGAGAGACGTGTGCCGCCGCGGCGGAATCGTTCGATGTGATTTTTGCACGTTACCAGTCCATGGTGTTCAACCTGACGATGCGCATATTGGGGGACCGTGAAGAAGCGCTTGATGTATCCCAGGAGGTGTTTCTGGCGGTGTTCCGCAAGCTGCACAGGTTTCGCGGCGAGGCTTCGCTTAAGACCTGGATCTACCGGATCGCGATTAACCGTGCCTCGAACCGTTGCCGGTGGTGGAGCCGCCTCAGGCGGCGCGGGACGGTCTCCTTGGACGCACACCTGAGCCAGGATGACAGCCGCACTCTATCGGAGTCGCTGGAGTCCAGCGAGCGTACCCCGGAAGAGGCGCTGCGGATGCGGGAGGCACGCCAGGAGATAGAGCGCGTGCTCTTGTGTCTGCCGATACAACAGCGGATTGCGGTGATCATGAGGGATGTCGAAGGGTTGTCTTACGAGGAAATTGCCAACTCGCTGAGCTTGTCGCTTGGCACGGTGAAATCGCGCATCGCGCGGGGACGCGAAGAGCTTAAGCGTCGTTTCAACGGAACTCTGGGATGAGTAATTACCGGGGGCAAAGTCATGAGATGTGAGAAGGTGCTTGGCAACTTGTCGTTGTTCCTTGATGGGATGCTCGAGGACGAACCGTCCGCCCGTGTGGTTCAGCATCTGCGTGACTGCTCGGAGTGTAATCGGGAGTTCGCGCGTCTCCGAAGGCTTCAGGACAGTCTGAGGAAGCTGCAGCCGGTCCAAACACCCGCGTTTCTCCGTGACCTTGTCGAGATCAAGATCCGTGCCGCCTGTCGGGATTCCTGGAGAAGCGTGTTGCGCTCCGCTTTTGAATACCGCTGGTCCAAGATTCGGACTACCGAGGGGATGTGGTATCTGACCCGGCTGACGGGTACAATGGCAACCGTCGTGCTGTTCATTGCCATCTATGCTGCCATGAGTCCCATGAATCTGGGATTTGTGGACCAGTTTTCGGTGGGCAGCGGCATGTCCCAAACACAGCGCTCTCAGCAGGTGGGAATCGGAGTCCTCAGAAATCTCGGGATCACGCCGGTCCAATCCCAGAAAATACCGATCAGTCCCAGCAACCCGAAAATCAACGACCTGAACATGGTGAATTTCGGCCAGAGCGCGCCCGGCACTGCCCAGGACGATACGGTATCGGTCGTCGCCATGGTGGACCGCAGCGGCGCCGCGAAGATTCAGGATATTTTGGAGTACCCGGTCGACGAGTCCCTGCTTAGCGCTTTCGCTGAGATGATCATGTCGGCGAACTGGAGGCCTGCCAGCCGCAACGGCAGGGCTGTGGACTCGCAGTTGGTGCTGACATTCAGCAGGGTCTACGTCTCTAATTAGTTTCTTTCGCTTAACCGGCTAATCGCCGGTTAAGCGAAAGAAACTAGGAAGTGGAGAACAGGTTTTCATCCCCCCCAACCATGCCTTCCTCCATCTGCTGTGAGCGGATTTCTTCCAGTTCTCGAGGATGCTCATCCGCCATTTCCTCTTCCGTAAGCATTCCCGTGACGCAGGCCGTGTTCAACGGATATACATTGGGGTTGAAGATAACGAAATAAAAATGCCACACGAGTATCGCGAGCGTTGCAAGCCAGGCCTCATAATAATGAATGGCCTGGGCTACATTCCACCCGAGGAGCGTGAACTTGCCGATGAAGTAGCTGTTGAACCAGAGGATGATCCCCGTCCCGCCCATCACGATTACGCCCCAAATCAAAGCCCAATACTCCGCCTTCTCGATATAGGTAAAGCGGCCGAACTGCGGCCTGGACTTTGACAAGCCGAGGTAATACTTGACCGCGTTCCAGAGCTCGCTCAAATCGCGCAACTGCGGCAGCAGGTCGCGAATCAGCTTCTTGCCCCGGGCAGCGAACAGGACATAATAGACGTGATAAAGGCTGACGCCGATCAACACCACACCGGCAATGCGGTGTACGAGACCGCGCACCGCGAAAATCTTTTCGTTCAACTGGCGAATCGGGGCCACCCACCACGCGTCCGGGAATTTCAGCATGAAGCCGGTGATCACAAGGGTGATGAACGATGCCGCCAGCGTCACGTGCTGGATGCGCTCTCCCCGCGACATTCGTAGGTATTGAGCCGGGCCGAAATGCTCTGCTTCCACCAGACCGTGGCGTATCGCAAAACGCAACTTTGACTTGCGAATGAAATCGAGCAAGTTGTGCGCGAGCATGCCGCCTACGACCATCACGATGAGGATGATGTAAAACAGCTTGATCCAGTACAGGACCGGCTGAGAGGCCTGAGCGATGACAAGATGCACATCGCCTTTGGTGAAATTCTCATTGGCCCCCTGGTGGCATTTGCCGCATGTGGTCGGGAGATTCGCCTTGTAGATTGTGGAGGTGGGATCCGACGAAGACTTGATGCCGTGAAAGCCGTGGCAGCTTGCGCAGTTGGCCACCTGTACGCTGCCTTCCTTGGAAGCCAGCCCATGATAGCTGTCCTCGAACGAGGCAAAGCGCTGGGAAGCCAGACCGTATTTCTGCGTGAGCGTCACGGAATTGTGGCAGACTGCGCAGACGCGGGCGGAAACATTCCTGCCCGATACGCGCGACCGAGGGTCGCTTGGAGCGAAGATCTGGTGTTCGCCGTGACAATCGGTGCAGTTGGGGGCCTCATCGTTCCCCGCCTTGAGCGCCTTCCCATGGACGCTCTCGAAATACACCGCGACAATGTCACTGTGACACTTGCCGCATGTATCCGGGACCTTGAATTTGCTGACCCGCGATTTTGGATTGCTGCCGATCGCCATGTCATGGGCGCCGTGACAATCACTGCAAGTGGGCGCCTTGATGTCACCCTTCGCCAAGGCTACTCCATGCACGCTCTCTTCGTATCCCGCGATAAAACCTGCCGACATCCCTACCTGTTGTCGCACCTGTGCGTTATCCAGATGGCACTTCAGGCAAACAGCAGGCTCCTTGGTCTTGTACAGCACCGACTCCGGATCGGACACCGGCACGATGGCGTGCGCGCCATGACAATCCGCACAGGAGGGAGCCCCTTTGGATCCCGTGGCCATGGCGACGCCGTGCTTCGAACTGGAGTAGCGATCTCTTTCGTCCTCATGGCACTTGCCGCAGGTGCTGTCGAGATGGCCGCGGTTCACCCGTGACTCCGGGTTGCCAGGAGCGAGAATATTATGCGTGCCGTGGCAATTCGAGCATCCGGACGCGCCGAACACCTGGCCGTGCACGCTCTTTTCGTAGGTCCCGACGTCGTGGCAGGTCTGGCATTGGACCGGCTGGATTTTTTTTGCGTGCGGGATTTGCGCGGGATTGAAACCCCGGTGACAGTCCACGCAGTTCAGCGATTCGTGGACGGAGCGCTTGAGCAGATCCTTGTCAACATAAAGCTGAATCTCCTGACCCTTCTGATGCTTGGTCAGAGTGGGCTCGCTGTGGCACGCGAGGCATTCCTCGTTCGACTGGGCCAGAGCGAAGCCCGGAATGAGCAGGAGCAAGACCGAGATCAAAACACCATGAACGGCTGCTCTCATAGACCTTCGATTCCACGAACTGCCAATAGCCACGATAGATGGCGCATGCCCGCGAGGAAATGGTTTAGCGGTATGCGAACAACATTGCGTAGACAATCCAGATCACCGTGCAGAACCCCAGCGCAAGCGCTCCCCAGGCAAAGATGCGAATGGTTTTGACAACAACCGCAGGATAGGGCTCGACGAGGTTTTTTTCAAGTTCGCCGCTCTGCACCAGCGCCTCGTATTCCATAGGTTTATCCTGGCGCAATTCCTCCACCGGCATCCGGCCGGTGAAAACCACAATGTCCATGGGGAATTTTTCAGGGCGCAAGTGCGTGTTGAAGAAATGGACCGTGAAAATGAATCCGGTCGCAAGCAACGCCTCGTCGCTGTGAATGATGGTCGCGATGTTCAGGAACGAGCCGGGCATGAATCGGGTGAAAAATTCCGGGAACCAGAGAGTAAGCCCCGTGGTTCCGATTACAGCGATACCCCAGAAAACGGCGAAATAGTCGAATTTTTCCCAGTAAGTCCACCGGCCATACGCAGGACGTTCCCCGATTCCCAGAAACCACTTGATGGAGCCGTAGAAGTCGCTGAAATCCTTGCGAGTCGGAAGCATGGTGTTGGGCCCGAACAACATTTTTCGCCAGGAGCCGTGCTCGTGCCGTTTGCGGCGCACGAGGTCCACGACATGGCTGACAAAGACGCCGATCATGAACGAGGCCGCCACTCGATGGATATAACCGGCGGATTCGAAGCCGCCGAGCAGGTGCGAAAGCGTCGATGCCCAACTGGTGTAAGCAAACTTCAGGGTAAGACCGGTGAGCGCAAGGCTCATGAAGCTTACGATCATGACGGCGTGCTGGATACGATTCAGGCGGGTGAAACGCAAATACTCGACCGTCTGCGTCGCCGCATGGACTCTATGGCTCTTCCGGCGCATCTGCAGAGCCCGTGGCAACCAAAGCAACGTATGGGCCCCTCCCAGTGTAAAGGTGCCGAGGAGCAACCCGGTCATCCCCCAGAAGGTCCAGAACAGGTACGGATACTTGGCAGGATCATGGTGAGTGGCATGAGTCAGATAGCCGGCAAAACGGCGCGTTGCGCCCGGGTGGCATTTCTGGCAGGTTGCAACCACATTGGTCCTGCTCAAGTGGGAACGCGGATCGCTCACCCTGAGAATGTCATGGGCGCCATGACAGTCGTAACACTTGGCGGTTTTTGTGTACCCCAGTTGCGATACCTTGCCATGGTACGTGTCAAAGTACGTTTTGGCGATCGCTTCGTGACAGCGCCCGCACTGGCCCATGATCGTCAGCTTGAAGCCCTCGTCGTCAGTGCGAGTGATCGTATGGGCACTGTGGCAATCGTTGCACACCGGGAGCGGGTCCTTGGTGTTGGTGATTTTCCGCGAATGGACGCTCTGCTCGAACAGCTCCTGAATGCCATTATGGCATTTCCCGCAGGTCGCCGGAACATTGGCAGGATTGACGCTCGAAGAAGGATCCGTGCGCGGCAACTCGCGGTGCGCCGTGTGGCAGCTCGTGCACATCGCCGTCACTACCAACCCGCTCTTCAGGAGCCCCTTTCCGTGGATGCTCTCCGTGTATCTTTCCACGATTTCTTTCTCGGGACCCGTGTAACGCACGGCCGCTTTTTGGCCCTGACGGTGACACCTGGCGCATAAAACCGGAACATTAGGGGGAAAAGTGGGAGAAGCAGGATCCCCCTTTCCAAGAACGCCGTGCGTGCCATGGCATTCGTGGCATGTCGGAGCGTTGGGATCCTGTTTTACAAAAAGTTGCCCGTGCGTGCTCTGCTGGTACTGCTGGACAACCTCGGCATGGCAGGAGCCGCAGTCGACCTTCTGCGTGATTGTCTCGCACGGACGAACGAGTGACGCAGTTACCCCAATGTGGCACTGGCTGCAGCCTTGCTTCACGTGCATCGAGTGGCTCAATTCCGACTCGTCCACGTAAAGGGAGTGCCCGTCCTTCGAAGACTTGATGTCCTGACGCGCATGACATCGGAGACAGTCCGCGTTGGCCATGCCCTGGTCGTAGAATACCTTTCTGATTTTGTGCGGTTGGTGGCAGTCCGGACAGGCAGGGAGAACGTGCGCCTCTTTTTCCCAAAGCTCACCCCGGATCACCTTCCGGTGCACCTGCTCGATTTGTGCATGACATTTGGTGCAGGTCGCCGCGATGTTTTTGCGCGCGATGGAAGAACGCGAGTCGGTGTACGGCAAAATCTGATGCGCCGTGTGGCACGAAACGCACGTAGCCGCCACCACCAACCCCTTCTTCAGGAGCGCTTCCCCGTGCATGCTTTCGGAGTAGTTCTCGATGATGTTCGACTCGCGGATCTCACGCTGGCGCTGAACCGGCGTGCCTTCAGAATGGCACTTGCCGCAGACGTATGGAATGCGCCCGGGAGCCACCGCGGAGTTGGGATCCTTTACCGGAAGAATGTCGTGGTTGCCATGGCAGTCTTTGCAGCGCGGCGCCAGCAGATCGCCGCGCGACACCTTCTGGCCGTGGATGGATTGCGACTGTAGCTTCTGCTCGTCCGCGTGACACTTGCCGCAATCGACCTTGGCCAGTTTTTCTTCATGCGGCAGATCCTTGTTTTGCAGGTCACTGTGACAATCCGCGCAATCGAGCGACCCGTGCACTGAAGTTGAAAACTTCTTGCCATCCACGTAGAGAGAGATTTCCTTGCCATCCCTCTTGGTCGTCAGATCCTTGTTGTCATGGCACATCAGACAGTCTTCCGCCTTCTGTGCAACAGCACAGACGGGAAAACTCATCATGGCCACCAGGAGTAAAATATGAACGCGTAGTCTCATCACAGAACTGCAGTCCGCCTCCCCTGAGGTGAGCTCCCCCAGGGTTCCCGCACAGGAAAACCATCCCAGCGTAAATGCACGAGGTCGTAAACAGAATCTGTATGCACGATCAGCACCATTGCAAACCTCAACGATCAGATACCGCACTTACCAGCTGTGGGAAAGTCGCAAGTGCCTGCATGTCACATGATATAGTCAATAATTTAAATGAATTGCGGACAGAATGCGTCTCTGTTGATCGACTTTCTGCCATCCCTGGGTCAGTCGTGGCTATCGCCGATTGTTGCATTCTTAAACAGAAAGAGATTGTTGAAATCGCCTAGCCATGGGTCAAATCACCCATGCACATTTGGCGCGTGCTCGGCGATGACAACGCGAAGCTTCGAGGTGGAGGTGTGATTCCGGGGCAATGGGACTATCCTCATTATGCCGAGGGCACCAAATCCTCGTTGCTGCAGCTAAGCGGTTACCCGCGGATCGACTTCGATCACTCTTCTTCCTCAACCTGCTCTCGCTGCGCTCCGAAGACGAAACGCACGATCCGTTTTCGGACGGCCTCTGCCAAATTGGCATAAGCAAAACCCACCTCGAACGCCTGCGGTGCGGCTTCATGGCTCTCGACAGGCTTGCACCGCACCACCTTCGCAGTCACCCTCAGCGGACTGCCGCGCTCGCCGTGGAGAGACAGCGACGCATGGAATAGCGTCCCGACAGGGATCGGCATCGGGACAGAAACCGAAAATCCTCCGGCACTGATACTGTTTGCTTCCCCTTTGATTGTCGGTGAACTATGACCAGGGCCCTTGAATCGGGCAAGCTCGACCACTCTTGGGGCCAACTCGACCCGGGCGAGTGTCTGAACCCTGACATCTTCCCGCCGTTGAACGCTGCGCGGAGAGGTCGAGGGCCGAATGGCCACAAGAGGCAGCGGTCCCTCGGAAGTTTCCAAAACCCTCGCCTGAAACTCGAATGCCCGCCCGCCCCTGCAGAAACACACGGTGAGGATTCTACCGGCCGCAATCGACATGCGTTTCCCGGATGCGGTCGGCCAGCGTATCAGCAACCTGTCCGTCTCCACTCCTTCAACGAGGCTGGCACAGGGCGATGCCGGGGAATCCGTGACCCTGACAATAATGGGATCCTGCACAACGAGAGGCAAAATGGAAATCATCATGGTTTCCGCTCACTTATTTCGTGTCTGCATTCCCATGGGCTTCCGCGGCAAATCGCGGAAAACCTCCTTTTCTGTCATGGGCCATGTGCACGGTAATCTCGCGAAACGGCATCTCGATGTTCTTCTCGTCAAAAGCCATTTTCAGCCGGCGATTGAATTCCCGGGCAACGCGCCACTGTTGGATAGGCCTGGTGGTAGTGCGGGCTCTAAGGATGATCGCCGATTCAGTAAAACGATCCAGGCCGAGCATCTCCATGGGAGCGATGATATCGTGGCTAAAAGAGGGATCGCCGCGGAGATCTTCGTGCACTTTCTGGATGACGCTTGCCACACGATCGACATCCTCGTGGTAGGCAACCGGGATGTCAAATACGAAATTAGAAAAATCCTTTGTCATATTGGTGACGAAATCTATCTTTCCGTGCCTCACGTAATGGACATTCCCGGACATGTCGCGGAGGGTGGTCATGCGCAGATCTACCTTCTCAACGAGACCGGATTTCCCCGCGATCTCCACGACATCCCCAACGCGAATCTGGTCGTCGAGCAGAATGAAGAACCCGGCGATCACATCCTGTACCAGCGTCTGCGCTCCAAAGCCAACGGCAAGCCCGACGATGCCGGCGGTAGCAAGGACGGGCGCGATGTCGATTCTGAGCTCTCCGAGGATCATAACCAGGGCTACTGTTACAATGGTCAGATTGAGGATGTAGCGCACGACGGAGCGGAGCGTATCAGCCCGCTTCATGAACTCCGTGTCCCCCTTCCGTTTTTGGAACACGGCGAACAAGCGGGTCGAAACCATCCGCGCCGCTCTCAATGCGAGGAGCATCAGAATCAAGATGACCAGAACATTAAAAGCGCCGGGAATCACCTGTCCGGCAAAGTACTCCGGGGTCAGCTTTGAAAGGAGGTTGTGTAATAACGATTGGGGATTCATTGCCTCTCCGCTCATCATGCCGGGTGTTGCTCGCCGGCGACTGGGTGTCATTGTCGGGGCAGACGCCCCGCGGTTCGCTAGGTTTCGCGCGCGGCCAAAGTCCGAGCCGGAGAATTCCCCAGTCGGATGCGCGCCCCTCCCGATCCGAATTCACTTCCACGCTCGCTTATGGTACATCCACTGTGTGCAGAGCAAAACCGCAATGACTCTTGACCGTGTGCTGTCGCGCTTCGGGATTGCCTCGCGGTCGACCGCAAGCGAATGGATTCGATCCGGCCGCGTAAGAGTCAACGGCCTGGTTGTGCGGGACCCCGATCATTGGGTTCACATGGATCGCGACTCCCTCCGCCTGGACGGAAAACGTCTCAAGCGAGCAAGCAAAGTATATCTGCTCTTTTATAAACCCAAAGGAGTCGTTACAAGTCACGGGGACCCTGACGCGCGCGCGACCATCTACGATTATCTGGATAAAACCGTGCCTTGGGTCGCTCCCGTCGGGCGTCTTGACAAGGATTCCTCGGGGCTGCTGTTGCTTACCAACGACACTGAGTTCGCCACTTTCGTATCCGATCCCGCCTCGGGCATTGCAAAAACCTATCTGATTAAAGTGAACGGCCTGGTCAGCGGCGATACCGTCGCGCAGCTTGCCTCCGGCATCAGAATGAAGCGAGGCGACTGGGCGCAGCCGCGTTCGGTGCGGCACCTGGAGGACCGCGGTAATTATAGTCGCTTGGAGGTTGTCCTTCAGGAAGGCAAGAACCGGGAAGTGCGCCGCATGGTGGAAGCCGTCGGCTTCAAGGTACTGAAGCTCGTGCGCACGGGAATAGGGCCGCTTTCTCTCGAAGGCCTGCAGATAGGCACCTTCCGCCGGCTCACCCGCGCAGAGATCACCTTCCTCAGGCAGACATCAGGGCGCCGGCCAAAGAAGTCAGCAGCCTGTTCGAGATCTGAAGTCTGAGGCCTTTCACTGGATTCTTACGACGAGCTTGGTGGTTCCCGTGCTGCCGTTTCCATCACTGGCGCGCAAGCCGATCATGTGTTCCCCGGGGGTAAGCTCGGAAGTCGTCAGCTGGAAGTCCTCTTCCGCGGAGTCGGCGATCCCATCAGTCGGGAACACGAGGTTCCATTCACCGCCGTCAATCGAGAATTCTCCGCTGGCAATATGGCCCACGCTGACTTTCGCATGGAATAGAATCTCAATCCGCTTGCCGGTCACCGAGTGGCTCGTGATGGTGATGGCAGGCGTGGCATTGCTGATCACAAAGGGCTTGGAGACCAGCTCCCCGATCAGGGCTTTGCCATAAGGATTGGAGGGAGCGTCGGTGGCCACCACCTTCAGCCGGTAGGTTCCGTCCGGCAACGCAGTACCGTCGAGTGTGTAAAAAGTGTCGGGGAGGTTTTTCGCAAGCTGCTTCCAGTCAGATTCATTTTCCCCTTTAAAATAGATCGAGTACTCCAAGGTGTCGTCGTTATCGTCGGTGGCCTTCCAGGTAAACGCCTGGGCTCCTCCCTGCAACACCTGGCGTGGCGGCATGGGGTTAAGCTCTTTCCCTCGTTGCCGCGGCGAATTAAGGGATTCGCCGTCGCTGCTGACGGCGCTCAGGGTAAGGCTCATCGATCCAGACAGCATAGGAGGATTCTTTTGCAGTGCCACTCCGGAAGGCAGGATTGAGATATTGACGACCTGCGGGCGCAGGTTTTGCTGCAAGTAGGAAAACTGCACTCCTTCCAGCGTGTCCGGGGCCGTCGCGCTGGGGCCACGCTCGAACGCGGCCCGCCATTGCATATATCGAGCGTTCGGGTTTGGAATTTGCTGCCCTGGCGCTGTATAAGGCGCGCTCCAATCGCTCCAGGTAGTGTCTGGATCGGACGTATTTCCCGACCGGGTGGATAACTTGATGTTTCCTCCAGCACTCGTCGGGATGCGCCAGAAGGCCTTGCCCCAGGAAGAGACAACCTTCGCATCCATCACACGTGATTCGAACGTGCCGTTCTGTGCCGTCTGAGCCTGTAGTTTGTACACCCGGCCCTGGTTGCTACCCGCGACGAAAACCGCATCACCGGCAGCGATCATGCAGGTCATCTGGTCCTCTGGCGAATCCGTCACGACGGTGATCTGCTTGGCGCCGTCGACCGACAAGAGTCTCCCTTTGCCTCCAGTCGCCGCGAGCAGAGCGTCGTCGGTTCGAACGAGAAGATCATAGATTACACGGTCCTCGGAGTTGTACACGGTCTCCATGCCGCCGTTTTTCGAGATTGCGATGATTGCCGATCTGGCGCCGCTCGTGTCCTTTTCGCCGCCCGGGGCCGTGACTGTCGTCTTCCCTTCCTTCGGCTTCTCCGCAAGGCTGGTCAGAATCTGGATCGAGGCCGCGGGCGCCGCCCCTCCGGCTGATGGCACCAGAGCGGCGGGACCTGCTTTGGTACCTGCTTTTGAGCTTGTCGCGGCCGCATAGATCGTTCCGAAACGGTCGATTGCGACGGCATGGATCTCTTCCATGGGAGTGTCGACCAGCGTGAACGCCTTGCCCTGCTGGTTGACCTCGATCAGCTTGCCGCCCGGCGAGGTGCCTGCCAGGAAGTTGCCATTGCTTTCCCGCGCGAGGCACACGACATTGTCGTCGCGCGGCTCATAAAAGGTCGATTTCTCGCCGCCGCGAGAGACCTTGAGGATCGATCCCTTCGCTCCCGTGCCGACGTAGAGGTTGCCGGACTCATCGAAAAGGAGCGCCCAGATGTACTTGGCCTCAGGGTTGCAGAATTCCGTCGACTGATTTGGTCCCGTGACTTTGTACACCTTCCCTTCTGGAGAAGTTCCCACATAGAGAGTTCCTGCCGTATCGACGGCCAGAGCAAAAACATCCAGCTCCTTCGATTGAAAGTAGACACTGCCCTTGCCCTGGGGATCGACCTTGAAGACTTTCCCTTCATGCCCGGTTCCGAGGAAGAGGTTCCCGGCTTTGTCCTGAACCATTGAGAAAATGAAAGGCTGGCCGGTGTCGAAGAACTGGCTGTAGGCAGGCGCCAGAAAGAGCTTGCCTTCCGGTCCGAGGGAAACGCGTGTCAGCGTTCCTTTCAACAACTCGTCCTGGCTGAAGTTCTCCCAGAATTGCGGGGTGACGGCAAACAGCAAACACGATGTTGCCAGCATGGAAATCACTAGGATTGGGCCTCGAACTCGCATCTATGGCTCCGAATATCAATGTTCTTGGGAACCCTTCGAATCTGGGTGGATCGGAAATCCAATCCTCCAGAGGGTTCCGGTTCATGGGTTGATTATGAGGTTCAACTGCTTGGATCCCGAGACGACATAATCGCCGGGAGGCACCTCGTATTCCATCAGAGGCAGTATCTGGAGAGGAAGCATGCTGCCGGTGTTGCGGTCGGACCTGAAAATCGACAGGATCGATGGCGGCAAACCGGGGAAGCCTTCCCCGTCGACCACAGCCCCGGCCTGTCGGCGAAACATGCGTAGGTAAAGACGATCGTTGCTGTGCATGTTGTTGATAAACCGGATCACCTGCGCCAGGTCCCGCGGAATGAAATCCTCTCCCTGCTCCTGAGCATCCAGCTCCATCATCGTCGATCCATCGGCCACAAGCATGGAGAGCGGCCCGGGAGTGATCTCCGGCGGAATTCTCACGGGATAGGAATCCTTGGTCATTTCTCCATCCACCGCCCGGTAGAAAAAGTCGACATTCACAAATTCTCCGGCTTTCAATTCTGTCTTGTCCAGGCGAAGGGTATCGAGCACAACGGTTCGGTTGTCCTCAACTGCCGAAATGTCGAGATCGATATCATCGAACTTGAGATTCTTGTAGCCGGACGCCATCAAGAAGTTGACCGGCGCCGCGATGGAGATCGCCGCGTTGGCAGGCGAACTGCTGTCGGAAGAGAAGCTGTTTTCAATCAGGATGGGCTTTTCTCCCGCCACATTGATCTTGCCTTTCAGCCTGATCGTGGACGCGCCCATGGCACGTTCCGTTGAGTTGATAGTCTCAAATATGGTCAGGTTGATTAATAGAGGAGTGAGAAAGCGATCCTGCGCCAGATCAAAGTTCCACACCTTTTTGATTCCTCTGCTTGTCGCCATGCGGATGTGCATAGGGATCATGGCAGGAGTCTCACCAAGGAGGCCGTAAACCCCCATCTCCCGGTCCTGACGGAGTGTTCCGATTGGTTCCGTAGTCTCCAGGATCTTGAAAGAGCTCTGCAGGCTTGGGAAAACCGTCAGGACTTTTCCCTTGAACATTGGCAACTGGCTGAAGCCGAGATTGAAGAGCTGGTGCCCAAATGCGTACAGCTTCTTGCCGTCGATGTATGTGACGGTTCCTCCCGCGGAAACGTCAAGATCGCCATGAACCAGGGGGATCACTAGATTGGAACCCGGCCCGAGAGGCGAATTGTCGGCGGCCGGCGAGGGCATGGCTGATTGGCCGGCACCTGTTGAGGCACCCGATCCCTGCAAGATCGAAAACCCGAGGGCGCGAAAATCAGGTGTGAACAAGCGCAGGGTACTCGAGCTAAAACCGGCGAGGCTGAGCGGCGTCGAAATCGGCAGCATCGATGTGCCGGTCAGAGCCGCAAGAGAGGGTTGCAGCCGCGTTTCTAGTGCAGAAATTGGGACGGCAGGCGCCAGGCCCAAAACTCCTGGACCAGGCGGCAGGTACTTCCAGAGCATGCTCTTCTTCAGAATCTTAACGCCCGGGAGATCCGTCTGCGGACCCTCGGCAAAGGCATCCACCATCTGAGCAATTGGCGTGATGCCACCAATCGATTCCTTCGCAAAGGGAAATGAGAACGCCACCGCTCCTAAAAGCTTGCCATCGATATACACAGGGCTGCCGCTCATCCCTTCAAACACACCGGTGTCCGCCAGTGGGCCTCCCGAGAAGCGCGCCAGTACAGCGTCGCCACCCGGACTCATGTGGCGCATTACACCAAGGACTTCAACCTGGAAATCCTGCGGCTCGCTGCCCAGATAGCAGGTTTTGCCAATTCCTTTCATCCCAGGACGCAGGTCCTCGAGCCGGAAAAACTCGGTTTGCGACCAGACGTTGCCAGCAGACGGCAGCAACAAAGCAAGCACTGCCCCCAGAACCCATCGTTTCGTCATTGCAGGAGTCACCTTTCCGAGGGAACCGCGCGGATGAATTGCCGCTAGTAATGACACCATAGTATAGAACCCAGCTTCTAAGGCGGTCAAGCCTGCGAAAGTTCGCGTCGGGCCAGATAGTCCAAGTCCACCTCAAGGTCCAGGTCAAAGTCCAAGTGCGACAGCGAGCATATCTTAGCGCCTCCGGGACTCACGCTCCCTTAAGTTTGGCCATCTTGCGTCGACGAGCGGTTGAACCTTCGTACTTATACTGATAATCTGCTCGTCCGTGAACAATCTCGAAGCATCGACGCACCCTGCCCTCTTTGCCGACGTCACCGCTGTTTTGCTTGCAGGTGGGCAAAGCCGGCGCATGGGTCGCGACAAGGCACTTCTGCGCATCGATGGATTGCCCGTGGCCCAATTGCTCGCGAGGCGATTGCAGGCGCTTACGGACGAGGTGTTTCTGTCAACCAATGATCCCGCCGCCTATGCTTTCCTCGGATTGAAAACAATTTCCGACATCCACGCCGGCAGGGGCCCTCTCGCAGGCCTACATGCTGCTCTGATTCAAACGCAACGCCCGCTAATCCTTGTCGTCGCCTGCGACCTGCCGGGCGTACCCGAGTTTCTTCTCAGACGCCTGATTGAATGCTCGGCAGGATACGATGCGATCATTCCATGCACGTCAAATGGCCGCTTGCATCCGGTTTGCGCAGTTTACAGCCGCACTTGCTTGCCTGAAATAGAGCGCAACCTGATGCGCGGCGAGCACCAAATGCTTGCGATTTTCCGCGATTCCCTCCTGCGCGTCCGCCAGTTGACCCCCGGCGAGGGAGGATTCTCGGATCATCATCTCCTGGACGTGAACTCGCCTGAAGACTTCGAGGAGTATCAACGGCAGCACAAGTCATAGCATTCACTACATATAGTATCCATTCCCAAAGACGGCACACTATATTGCGATTTTTCGGTTGAACGGTCTCGCCCCTGTGCTATATTTGACCCGTGGTTCGAGCCGTCGTGCGGGGGCGCTGATAAACCTGGTTTTTGCGCGTGAGCAGGGACGGGAAAAGGCTCAATTTCTCAACATGTTCCGGTTGATTCCCCCTCTGGCGCCGGTTCCTTGAATTGACAGTGGGTTTTGGGCGTCCAGGCAGGATGGTGCCTTACTCCCTCCGTTGCTCAGCCCGTTACGCTCGAGGCGGCCCGAACCTGCCAAGCAGCCTAACCGGCTCGGATTCGTTGGAAGGCAAAAGGGTTCACCCATGCATCAAATCCAGAAACTGGAAATCATCGGATTCAAGTCCTTCTGCGACCGAACTCAGATCGTCTTCCATGAAGGTTGCACAGCAATCGTCGGGCCGAACGGCTGTGGGAAAAGCAACATTGCGGACGCAATCAGCTGGGTGGTGGGCGAGCAAAGCGCAAAGAGTTTGCGCACCGATCGCATGGAGGGAGTGATCTTCAATGGGACTCAGACTCGTAAGCCCACCAATTTCGCCGAGGTGACACTGCATCTTAGCTTGAAGGCCAATTCGATCATTCCGGATGGGATGAACTTGAATCCCGAGGGTTTCACGGTCGGGCGCAGGCTGTATCGTTCAGGCGAGAGCGAATACTACCTCGACGGCCGCCGCTGCCGCCTGAAAGACATTCAGGCTTTGTTCGAAGGCACCGGCCTGGGCCCCAACTCGTATGCGCTGATCGAACAGGGCAGAATCGGCCAGATCTTGAGTTCAAAACCGGCCGACCGGCGCAGTCTGATCGAGGAAGCCGCGCGCATAACGCTGTTCAAGAGCCGCCGGTACTCGGCCGAGATGAAGCTCGAACTCGCGCAACAAAACCTGTTGCGGGTAAACGATATCGTCCTGGAAGTGACCAGACAGTTGGGTTCCCTCAGGCGTCAAGCTGCTAAGGCTCGCCGCTATAATCGCTTGCGCGAAGAATTACGGGGCCTCCACCGACTGAAGATCGGGTTGGAACAGCGCGAGCTGCAGTCCCGTTTGGAACAGTGCGAACAGCGGTTTAGCTCCGCGCTGGAGCTTGAACAGGCGATTCTTTTGTCGCTGGGGCGGCTGGAGGACTCGCGCAGCAGCAGCCAGGAGCTTTGCAGGGTTCAGGAAGAACGGCTCGATGAAACTCGCGACCGGTTGGCGGACCTCCGCGTAGATGCGGGAAACGCCGCCAGCAGAAAGCAGAGCCAGGAAACCCAGGGACAGAATCTCGCGGAGCGCCTGAAGGAGCTCGCCCGTGATTTGGGAGCGATTGCGGAGCGCGAACAACTGGTCCAATTGGAACAGGAACGGCTTTCCCAGGCTTCGGCGGGGCTGGCAGGCGAAATCACAAGCGAGCAGGCAGCGCTGGAGAGCGAGCAGGCGAGGAGCGGGGTGTTGCAGGAGGCCCTGCGCACAACGGAAGGCCAAATCGAAGAGACGCGCGCTTTCCTGTTAAACCGCGCCGGCAGGCTCTCCGACCTCAAAAACCAGCATGCGCGCTGCCAGGAAAATCTTCAGCGAATCACCGCGAGAGTGGAACGAATTCAGGCAGAGCAGGAGGTGGAGGCGGGCGATCGCTCCCGGCTCCAGGATCAGCTGGCCGGACTCCGCCGGGAACTTGATACGACTGCGGCGCGGTACCGGGAGATTAGCGAGCAAGTGGCGGTGCTGGAGGCGCGCTCGGCTCAGACGGCCAAACGGCTCGAAGGAGTCGCTGCAGACCTCACGGGCCTGGTCGAAGAACAGAGCATCATGCAGCATCGATACGCCTCTCTGGAAGAGGTCGAGCGGCGGCGCACGAACTACTCCGAAGGCGTCCAGAAGTTCCTCTCCACCCAAGTCCCGGGAGAACGAGCCTGCACGGCGCAGACGCTGGCCGATCATCTAGAAACCGATGCTCTGTACGAGGTGGCGGTGGAAGACTATTTGAACGACCCGCTGCAGTATATCCTCGTCGGAGGCCTGGACGACGCGGTTCAGAGTGTGGATCGCGTCAAGCGCATCGGCGCCGGGAAATGCACATTCATGACCCTCCGAAACGGCCACAGCCACCATGCGCAGCCTCCGCGTCCATCGCTGTCGGGCGAAGGCGTCGTCGGTTATCTCGATGAATTGCTGCGCATGCGCGAAGACGTCCGAGAAGCGTTTGCACGCGTCCTGCCGGAATACGCCGCCACCGTCATGGTCTCGGATCTGCCGACTGCATTTCAGGTGGCAGAGACCCATTCGGACATGAACTTTCTCACCTTGGCAGGCGAGGCTTATTCCCCGAAGGGTACGCTGTCGGCGGTCGGAGAAAGAAAATCGATGGCGGGATTTCTCGCTTTGAAACGCGAAAAACGCGAATTGGAGCGCAATCTGGCAGCCATGCGCGTCAAGATCGAGCGGACGCGCGCCGAAGCTGCCGAACTGAAGGCGGATCTCGCCGGCGTCGAGGAAAGCCTCAAAACCCTGAACGCCGAGACGCGCCGGCTGGACATCGAAAAAATAATGCAGCAAAACCATATCGAGCGCCTCGAGGCGGAGCTGCGCAAATTCGAACAGTCAAGAAGTGTCGCCGCCGAGGAGATCTCTCAACTCCTGAGCGAAAGATCCGAATTTGAGGGCAAGGGGAAGGAAGCAGCCGCCGGGATGGAGGAAATAGAGCAGCGCAGCCGCGTGAGCAGCGAGGAGTTACAATCACTGAGCCTGCGCCTCGAATCACTCAAATCCGAAAGCATGACGCTGTCGAAAACGCTTGCGAGCCTTGCGTCCACGCACGCCGTCAAGAGAGAGCGGCTCTCGGGGATTGAATCCGAACTGCTGCGTCTCAGCCGGGAGGCCGAGGAAGTGCGCCGGCGCACGGCCAGCAACCATGCGGAGAAAGCCCAGACGCAATCCGGCATCACCCGGCTCGCGCAGGAACTGGCGGAAACGGAAACCCTGCTGGCTGAACTGACCCGTCGGATTGGCGAAGGAGAAACTGCCTTTGCCGAGCAACAGAAGGAATTGGCGACACAGCGAGCCGTGGTCGTTTCACTCGAAGAAAAGTTGCGCGGCATGCATGCGGAACGCGAGCAGGCGATGACCGTGCGCAGCTCCATTGAAATCGAAAAGACCCGGATCGAGAGCGATCTGGACCACCTGAAGAGAAGCTGCCAGGAAGAATTTCACGTCTCGGTCGAGGAGATCATGACCCTGATCGAAGATTCTGAATGGCAACGCGGCTATGCCGAGGTGATTCAGGCTTACGAGGGGGTGAAGGAGCGCGTCGAGAACTTCGGCCCCATCAACATGCGGGCTCTGGAGGAGTACCAGGAGCACGAGGAAAGGTATCAGTTCTTGAGCAGCCAGCGCGCGGACATCGAGCAGTCCATCGTTGACACGCAGAAAGCGATTGCGGAGATCAATCGCCGTTCGGTCGAACAGTTCCAGGACGCCTTCCTGCACATCAGGGAGAACTTCATCGAGGTCTACCAGATTTTGTTCAAGGGCGGGCAATGCGACTTGCGCCTCCTGGATGAGGGAGATCTCCTGGAGAGCGGCGTGGACATCGTTGCACAACCTCCAGGCAAGCGTCTGCAAAACGTGCTTCTGCTCTCCGGCGGAGAGAAGGCTCTGACAGCGTTGGCGCTGCTGATCGCGATCTTCCGCTACCGCCCCAGCCCGTTCTGTGTTCTCGATGAGGTGGATGCGCCTCTTGACGATGCCAACGTCGTCCGCTTCACGGAACTGATCGCGGCCTTGAGCAAAGAAAAGCAGTTTCTGATCATCACTCACAACAAGAAGACGATGGAAATCGCGCGCACCCTCTACGGCGTCACCATGGAGGAACCAGGGGTTTCCCAGATCGTGAGTGTCGATTTCCGTGATCGCCCGGAAGCCCTGGCAAGCTAGTCGGATTTTGGATTGCAGGGTTTGGAATCCCGACAAAAACGTAACAAGAAGCCGTGCAAAAACCAAAGTGGGCTTTTTATGACAGATGTATGTCTTCAAACTGACCTGAAGAGCTTAAAGCTGTTTCGCCGGGGAAAGGTGCGGGATGTCTACGAATTCGGCGACCGGCTGGTGATGATCGCAACCGATCGCATCTCGGCGTTTGACGTAGTGCTCCCCACGCCGATTCGGATGAAGGGCGCCGTGCTGACTCAGCTTTCCCGCTTCTGGTTCAGCATGATGACGGATATCGTCCCGAATCACCTCATCAGCGCCGATGTCGCCGAGTTTCCCGAGGCGCTTCAGCCGTACCGTGACGTTTTGCATCTCCGCAGCATGTTGGTTGATAAGGCAAAGATCTTCCCGATAGAGTGTGTGGCGCGCGGCTACCTTGCCGGATCGGGTTGGAAGGAGTACCAGGAGAGCGGCGCCGTGTGCGGAATCAAGCTGCCACGCGGCCTGCGCGAGTGCGATCGGCTTCCGGAGCCTGTTTTCACGCCTGCGACCAAAGCCGAATCCGGTCACGACCTCAATATCTCGTTTGAGGAGATGGCAAAGATCGTGGGTAGTGATGCCGCCGAACGATTGCGCGACCTGACCTTCAGAATCTATCACCGCGCCGCGAACTACGCGCACCAGAGAGGAATCATCATCGCTGACGTGAAGTTCGAGTTCGGCCTTCACGGCGGCCGGGTCATTGTGTGCGACGAAATCCTGACTCCCGATGCTTCGCGTTTCTGGCCGCTGGCGAGCTATAAACCGGGCGGGCCGCAGCCTTCTTTTGACAAACAGTACGTGCGCGACTACCTGGAAGAAGTCCGCTTCAACAAACAGCCGCCGGGCCCCGAACTACCGGAGGCGGTCGCGCGGGCCACTTCCGAGAAATACCTCGAGGCATACAAGCTGATCACCGGTTCCAGCCTGGTATGAACGATCGTAGCTGGAGAGGTGAAGAAACATTCCTATATCACGTGGGGGAAGTGGCTCAGGTTAGCTCGTATGGGGCTTGCGCCCTGGGATGAAGGCGTGCCGCTTCTCGATCTATGCAAGTTGCGCGAACATTGTTTGCGCGAGCTCGCACGCCTGCTCGGACGAGCTTATGGTGAGCGATCCGTTTGATTTTCCCTCCAGCAGCTGGTGATGGGCGCATTCAGGCCGGACGACGGCCAGAGCGACGCGATATGCGCCTGCAGCAATCACGGAGCGCCAAGCGAGCAAACCCGCTTCACGCTCCAATTCCAGGGGGCCGATTTCATCTACAATCAGCAGATCGCATGGCATCGCGCCGGCCAGTGCGCCGTTTGCCCATAGGAGCGTTTGCTCGCTGAAAACCCACCGGCACATGGGAGCCCCGGCGATTTCTCCCGAATCCAGGCTGGCCAGCAATCGAAGTTCGCCGTGGCGTAAATCCTGAGCGAAAATGCCCGTCTTGACGCCATTCTCCATGCGCGGCGGCGAAAGAACGCCGGCCACGTCCCATCCCGCCTGGTGAGCCAGCTCCGCCATGTACCGGCAGAACGTGGTCTTGCCCGCTCCGCGCTTGCCGGTTACGATCCAAAATGCGGTCTCGCGCGGCTTCATGACCACAGCACCACCCTCCTACCGGCGAATTCGACCACCTCGATTGGAATCCGATACAGCTGACCCAGATGTTCTGAGGTAAGCGTCTCGGAAGCCGGGCCGGAGCAAAGCACGCGGCCTTGATCGAGAAGCACGACGTGCGTGGCCAGCGCTGCAGCCAATTCGGGCTCGTGCGTAGTCAACACGATGCTGACGCCATCCCGATGCAGCGCGCGAACCAATGCGACAAGGTTCGCTTTGTTGTGGAGATCCAGATGAGAGGTCGGCTCGTCCAGGAGCAGCAGGCGCGGCTGCTGGGCAAGAGCGCGCGCGATCAGCGCCAGCTGGCGCTCGCCCCCGCTGAGAGTCTGCACCGGACGGCGCGCCAATGCGGCCAGTCCGACACGCTCGAGCGAGCTGTACGCGATCGTATAATCGGCGGATCCGGGTTGGGAAAGGGGCGCGAGATATGGGACGCGCCCCAGCAGCACATACTCCAACACCGAGTAGTCAAAGGTGATATGTTCGCGCTGCGGCACGAGAGCCATCTGCCTTCCCGTTTCACTCCGCGAGTATTGCGCGAGAGGACGATCGTGCAACAGAACCAGGCCAGCCCGGGGACGCAGCCAGCCCAGGCAGAGAAACAGCAGTGTAGACTTCCCCGCACCATTCGCGCCGAGCAGGGCTGTGATGCCTCCGCGCGGCAAATCGAGCGACAGATCCTCGAGCACCAGCGCGGCATCACGCGCATAGGAAAACGACAGCTCTTCGAGCCGAAGTATGGCGCCGGTCATCGCTGCCACCGCACTCCCTTGCTGGAGATGAGGATCAGAAATACAAGGGCGCCTGCAAACGAAGTAAGGATGCCCAGCGGTATCTCACCCGGAAGCAGCATGCGTGCCAGGTCGTCACAGAGCAGCGTGAACATTCCACCGAGCAGGATCGTCGCGGGCAGTGCAAATCGCGTGTCGGCTCCGAACATGCGCCGTCCAATGTGCGGGACCATCAGTCCGACCCAGCCAATCATGCCCGCGGCCGAGATGACCGCCGCAGTTGGGACCACCGCCGCGACAAGCAGCAACATGCGCTCGCGCTGCACGGACACTCCGAGTGAATGCGCGGCTTCATCGCTCAGGGACAGCACGTTGATGCGCCAGCGCATCGCCAGCATGTAGGCCATGCCCAGCGCAACGGCAGGCAGAATGGAAAGAGTTTCGGTCCAGCTCATTCCTGCCAGGCTGCCCAGCAACCAAAACGTAATCTCGGGCAATTCTTTCAGGGGATCCGCCATGTACTTCAAAATCCCCAATCCCGCCGAAAACATCGCGGAGACGGCAATTCCCGCCAGAATGAGGCGCAGGACCCATCCTCCGTATCGAATACTTCGAGCGAGAAGATAGGATGCGCCAAGACCGGCAAACGCGCACAGCGCGGCGCAACTCTGGACAATCCACGCGGAGCTGGATATGGCAACGATGCTGAAGGCCGCGCCGAATGCGGCGCCCTGCGACACGCTCAACAAGCCAGGCTCCACGAGCGGATTCGCAAAAATGGTCTGAAATATCATGCCTGCCGACGCGAGTGCCATTCCTGCGGCGACGGCCACGATGCAGCGCGGCAGCCGCAGGTTCCAAACCAGCCGCTGCGCCAGCGCATCCGCATCCGAATGCGAGCCGGCAAGGAAGCGGTAAGCCGGGAACCGGCCGAGAAACAAGGAGCCTGCGAAGACTACCAACAGGGAGGAAAAAAGGACGATGAGGATCTGCCGGCGCCTGCGATGGACCTTTTCCTGCGTGGCGACGGCAGCATCGGCAAGGAAAGCAGGATCGCCGTTCACGGCGCCTCACCTCGAAGAATCGGCTTCACCGCATTTTCAAAAAACGCGTCGTCCAGACCATACGCGGTCCGGTAAAAATCGCGGACGATCTCGATCATATCAAGCTTTTTGAAACTCTCCGGATACAACCGCTGCGCCATCCATGTGAGCCCGAGAATCCAGCGAGAATCCGGCTGGTCCCAACTGTGGAAATCGCCTGCGAAGGCGTAGAACCTGCCGGTCTTGAGGGCCCTGACAGCCTGCCAGTCGCGATCGGTGTTCAGGCGGCTGACGACGTCGGCGCTCTTTGCATTGTACGAGACCATAAAAATGACATCGGGGTCCCAGGCAAATATCTGCTCCAGCGATACCTGACTCCATCCCTTGCCCGGATTGGCGGATTTCCAGATCGGGATGCCGCCGGCCATCTCCACCATAGTCGTTTGCATCCAGGAATCTGGAGGAATGTTGAAGATGCCCGCACTCTGACTCTGAGAGTAATACAGGAGAAGAACGCGCTGTTTCCGCTGGTCTGGAAGGCCTGCCACAGCGTCCCGCACGCGCTGAACACCGGCTTGGTAGTATTGCACGATCTCAGCCGCACGGTTGGACTGATGAAGCAATTCGCCCAGAGTCCGGAGATCGCGCGAATACTGCGCGGGAGTTTCCAGGTCGACATAAACTACCGGGATCGAAAGCGACTCGAGAGAGCTGCCGGTCGTGCGGGATAGATCGCTTCTGAGGATCGCTGCGTCCGGCCGCAGACTGGCGATCTGCTCCGGCCCAGCACCCTCCAATAGAAGCACTTTATTCCGAAATCCGGGATCGATATGGGCAATGAATTCCTGCGCGCCTTGATCGGTTTTCCCCATTCCCACGATTCGCTCAGACACGCCGGGAAACATGTAGAGGGCGTCTGCAATCATGAACAGCGCCCTCCCTGCAATCACGATGCGGCGCGGCGGCTGCTGAAAATGCACTTTCCGGCCGAGCGCGTCGGTAACAGTGTAGCCGGAGGCGTCGGACCCCAGCTGGCTTTTGTGGACACCCCTGCTGCAGGCAAGAAAAGAGATGCCACATGCAATCATGAGAAAGGAAACCGGCAAACGGGTATTCATGACCGTATCTTTCTGACGCAGGCCTCATGGAATCCGGCCGCCCGAAAACGGCGAGCCGCGGCGATGCGCACCAACGCGACGGAAGAAGAATATCATCGCAGTCACCTTTTTTCGCCATCCCTTCTCATATCTAACAAGATTCTCCCGGCGAAAAAAGGTGACTGTCCCGAATGCCGCTCAATCCGTCTCTGTCGCGAAACGTGTTCTGCTCTGCCCTGAAGGGGCGACAGGTAAGGCATGCGGGTAAAGGCCTTTCGCCCCTGCTGGGGCTCTTGCGGCACTCCTCTTAACCGGGGGCCGCGCGCTTCGCGTTTGCCCCCGGCTACTCTCTGCTGACCCTCCGGGTCGGGTGCTGAATCGTGGCTTGGAATCTGATATAAACCATACGTGGATAACCTGACGCATACCATGGTCGGCTGGACTTTCGCCAAAGACGGCCTTGAAAAATGGTCGCCCTTTGCGACCCCGGCGCTTTTGATCGGCGCCAACCTGCCGGACGCCGAGGTCGTGCGGAATCTTTTCGGCGGCAGCTACCTCACCGACCACCGGGGCTTGAGTCATACTCCTCTTGGGGTCTTTGCTCTGTCCTTTTGCCTGGCAGGTTCATTCTGGCTCTATGGCAGGTTCCGGCATGCAAAACTGTGTGCGCCAGTGAAGTTCTTTCCCCTATGGAGCGTATCCCTTGCCGGATTGCTCACGCATCCTCTGCTGGATTATCTGAACGACTATGGGATCCGCCCGTGGCTCCCGTTCAATTCGGCAAAATATTACGGCGATCTGCTCACGCTCTTCGACCCGTGGGTATGGCTCATTTTGGGTTGTGCTCTCTTTCTGCTGACGCAGTCGGTCCGGGGCCGGATTGCCTGGCTCGCGCTGGGCCTGTTGCTGGCAATCGCCGTTTGTCTGGGCTGGTCACTCCTGACCGGTCTGTTATGGATTACAGCCATTGCGCTTGCGATAGGTGTCGGAGGGGTTTTGCCCCGCCATGGCTTGAATCCGGCCCGGATCGCCCTCCTGGTCTTCCTCCTTTACCTTGGCGGGGTCGCGGCAGCGCGTTACACCGTGGTCAGGTCCGCGCGCGAATTCGGCCCGGGCTTCGTGCAGGGCCGCGTTGAACAGACAGACGTGCTGCCTGGGCGGCCAGGATCTTTCCGTCACTGGACCGTCGTTATCCAGACCTCCGCAAAATACTACATCGCCGACGTCGGGCTGCAGGATTGGCGCCGTCGCCCTCCTCAGTTTGATGCGTATGCGAAAAACCTGGACGACCCGACCTATCAGAGGTCCCTGGCGGATCGAGACATGAAGATTCTTGCGGACTTTGCGCGCTTCCCTGCTGTGACTGTCCAACCGGTGGCGGCGGGGCATCAGGTAATGCTCAGGGACTTGCGCTATGCGCGTCAACGAACGGAAGGTTGGGGGGTTGCCCGTGCGACGGTGCCGGAGATGCACACCAAGACTCAAGGTCCGGTTTCCCAATTCCACAATCCATAATTAAATTGATTCGCGGGTGCCTGATCCTATAAGGTGTTTGCCCAGCACGGCGGTAAACTCAAGGCGACTTGCGGCATCTTCAAGTGCCACTTGAACCGGCGCTTCAGGCTCGACCCTGAAGCGATCCGCAGGGCCGGCAAGCCGGGTGGTTGTTCGCCAATGGTGTGTGGAGCATTGCATCATGCATTGGAGTCAGTGGACTTTCCTGGACATTGTCTTCGCCGTGATTGTTCTGGTGTCGACCATCTTTGCCCTCAGGAAGGGATTGGCGCGTGAATTGATCAGCTTGATATCGCTGATCGGCGGATTCGTCCTAGCCGCGTATTATTACCCGGCTACGGCTCGCTGGTTCATGGACTGGACGAAAACCAGCGCCCTGGCCGACCTGATCGGTTTTATCTTAATCTTCGTAATATGCTTGTTGATCGGAGCGGTCGCGGCATTCTTCGTGAATCGATTGATAAAGATGGCCTCTCTCGAATGGGCGGATCGGCTGATGGGAGCGGTATTCGGGTTTCTTCGAGGATGGGCGGTGTGCTCCGTACTCGCACTCGCACTTATCGTCTTCCCGGTTCGTCAGGAACCTCTGGCTCGTTCGGTGTTTGCTCCCTATCTGCTGGCCGGTGCGCGCGCCGCCGTGCTGCTTGTGCCGCGAGAATTGAAGCTCAAGTTCTACGAGGAGTACCAAAAGATCGTACAGAGCTGGAACCACGACAGGAGTTCTTTATGAGAGAAGCTACGGCGAAACTGCAGCCGCGCCTCAAGGATCGCCTGGAAAGCATGTGCGTCGAAATGATCGATAAAGGCATCCTGTTCTCCGAGGCGGTCGATCAGTTCGAAAACTGCTTCATCGAGGAAGTCGTCAATCGCAGCAACGGACATATCATGCGTGCCGCCGAACGTCTGGGCATTCATCGCAACACCCTGACCAAGAAACTCACTCATTACAAGGCCAAGAACGCTCGCAAGGCCGGATAGACGGCTGCGCGCGTATTTGCGTCGCCCATGCCTCCCCCCTACCGGACAGAACCTCGATCGACGATCCCGCATCGCGGCGGGCGCGGGGTGCTTTGTATGTCTACATGCTGGTGTATGATTATTCCCCGTGTCACATAAATCTCTTCTCGGCAAATCCGGCCCCTTCATCCTGTTGATCGGAATCTCGCTGGGCACTCTGTTTTTCCGCATCGGCGCGCTGCCGTTCATCGGCGCCGACGAGTGCCGCTACGCCCGCATCGCGCAGGAAATGAATCAATCGAAGCAGTGGGTCACGCCGCTGCTCCAGGGATATCCGTGGCTGGAGAAGCCGCCGCTCTATTACTGGATTACCATGCCGATCTTCCGATGGCTCGGCGTGAGCGAGATGAGTGCCCGACTGGGACCGGCACTGTGTGCGCTGCTTGCCGCGGCATCGGTCTTATGGCTCGGTTGGAAACTCTGGTCGAGGCTGGCGGGACTGTTGGGAGGCACGATCCTCTTGACTGCCACGGGGTTCTGCGCCTACGGACGAGCCGCCAGCACCGACATGCCGATCACGGCTTGCTTCACCGTGGCCTTCGCCGTGCTGTCGGCTGCCCTGCTCAAAGAAAAGACGGCGTTTTGGAAGGTCGGACTGGCTTACGTGTCACTCGGCCTGGCCGTGTTGGCCAAAGGGCCGGTGGCAGTCATCCTGGCGGCCGGGATTGTTGTCCTCTTCTGGGCTCTGGACGAGCAGGGAGACAGCCTGAAGAAACTTCACGTCGTGTGGGGGACCGTCATCGCAATTGCCGTTGCGTTCCCCTGGTTCTGGCTGGCATTCAAGGAAAACGGGTTCTCTTTCCTGTCGATTTTTTTCATCAACCAGAATCTCGCGCGCTATCTGAGTGACGTACACCACCACGAAGCCCCAATCTATTATTTCCTGGCGATTCTGCCCGGCCTGCTTTTTCCCTGGAGCGGCTGGCTGCCGGCTCTGCTGCCTTCTTTCCCCCTTCGCAGGAGCCTTGACTGGCGAAGTTGGGATCGGGGCGCGCTTTTCCTGACTTGCTGGGCAGTGTTTCCGGTCTTGTTTTTTTCGCTCTCAGGCTCGAAGCTTCCCGGTTACATCCTGCCGTCACTGCCGCCCGTCGCGCTCCTGCTGGGACGCCGGCTCGCAGACTGGGTGGAAAGCAGGCGCCACGGCAGCGCGCAGACAGCGGCAGCGTGGTGCTACCTGATTTTTTCTATAGCAGTGGCGGTGGCGTTTCCCATTGTGCTCGAACGGAACTATGGGAATGCATGGCGCACGGGTGTTTGGCTGGGAGCGGCCGCGCTGCTGCCTGCCCTCCTTGCCTTTTGGTTCGCCCGCCGCCGGAACTATCGAGCCGCGATAAAAACCACGGCCGTGCAGGGGGTGTTGCTGGTGCTTGCCGTGACGCTTATCGGATTCCCCCTCCTGGAAGCCTACGATTCGACGCGCGGGATCGCAATCCAGGCGCTGACCGCCGGAGCAGACGGTGAACCGATCGTTACCTTTTGCTATTTCCATCATACTCTCAACTACTACACGAACTATCGTGTCGGAGCCAACTTCCTGGATCCGCCTTCCCTGCTTGACTACGCCCGCCGGCACCCGCGCTTCCTGCTAGTAACCGAGAGGGACCGGCTCAATGATCTCGCGCGCATCTCCCAGCTATCCGCAACCCTATTGGCACAACAGGGCAAGGTCCGGCTTCTGCGCATCACGCTTCTCAGACCTAAGACTGCCCTGCGTTAAGAGCCCCGTCTCTTAAGAGAGAGCGCGCAAACCGAACGTAGACTGCTCTGCTCCGGGTCTGAGGTCTACCGCTTATCCACAGCGTCGTAAACAATGTGGCTCATAGCAAAAATTGCTGCGGGCGTGCGACAAGTCTGGTGGGCAATTGAGACAATGGTCTTTGAGGCCCGAAGGGCCGGCAGTTCATAGGCCCGGCCGTAAGGCCGGGATCCGATTCCAGATGAAAAATCGAGCGCCGAAGGCGCGGCACTATTGAATTTTCAGGTGCCGCGTCTTCGGCGCTCCGTCTCTCCGCAACCCCTATCCCGGCCTTACGGCCGGGCCTGAATGACAATTCGTTCTGTATAAGCCGGGTTCGAGTCCGATTCTTGACTCAGCACTCGGGCGAGAGTAACCTGCGTCCCGCACTGATCCGGAGACGACTATGTTCACCCTGCACAACACGTTGACCGGAAACAAGGAGGAGTTCCATCCGCTGGAAGAGGGCGTGGTGCGCGTCTACACCTGCGGCCCCACGGTCTATGATTACGCGCATATCGGAAATTTTCGCACCTTCGTGTTCCAGGATATTCTGACCCGCTATCTGCGCTACCGTAATTACAACGTCATCCATGTCATGAACATCACCGACGTCGACGACAAGACGATCCGGAACGCGCGCGAACAGGGAATGAGCCTCAAAGACTACACCGTTAAATACACCGAGGCTTTTATTGAGGATGCCAAGGTTCTGCACATTGAGCTGCCGCCGCTACTCCCGCGGGCCACGGACCACATTCCTGAGATGGTGAGTCTGATCCGCGACCTGGAGGAAAAGGGCCACGCATATGTAAAGGATGGCTCCGTCTATTACAGCATCGCAACTTTCCCGGAATATGGAAAACTGAGCAAGAAGGACTTCTCCGGTATGCAGGCGGCCGGCCGGGTCGACAGCGACGAGTATGAGAAAAAGGACGATGCTCGAGATTTCGTGCTCTGGAAGGCACGCAAGGAAGATGAGGATTACTGGGAAACGGAGCTCGGGCCGGGCAGGCCCGGCTGGCACATCGAGTGCTCCGCGATGAGCATGAAGTACCTTGGTTCCTCATTTGACATCCATTGCGGTGGCGTGGATTTGATCTTCCCGCATCACGAGAACGAAATCGCACAGAGTGAAGGGTCTACGGGCCTGCCATTTGTACGATACTGGGCGCATTCCGAATTTCTGCTCGTGGAAGGGGAGAAGATGTCCAAGTCGAAGGGAAATTATTATACCCTTCGCTCCCTTCTGGCCGACGGACATTCCGCCGAGGCGATTCGATATCTCCTGTTATCTGTCAACTACCGCCGACAGCTGAACTTCACAGCGGATGGACTGCGCCAGGCGGAGGCTTCCGTCCGGCGCCTGGAAGATTTCTTGCTGCGCATGACCGAGAAGGCCGGCCCCGGCGACCCAAGCCCCGACTTTGCAGCCGGTGTTTCGGCCACCCGAGAGAACTTCATCGCCGCGCTGGACGATGATCTTAATACATCCGCCGCGCTCGCAGCGGTCTTTGATTTTGTCCGTTCCGCGTATCAGCTGGATGAGCAGGGCACGCTCGGGCCGGGTGACGCCCGCGCCGCCATCGATTTTCTCAAGGATGTCGATCGCGTTCTTGCGGTGCTGAGGACCCAGCCGGAATTGCTGGATGCCGAGATCACGAAGCGGATCGAGGAGCGCCAGGCGGCGCGCCGCCGCCGGGATTTCGCCGAAGCGGACCGGATTCGCAAATTGCTTGAATCCCAGGGAATTCATTTGGAAGACACAAAAGACGGTGTCCGGTGGAAACGTCGCCGCTGATCACAAGGCCACTTCGTCGGAAATAACCCTTAGAGACTCTTGGAGTCTTCGAGCCTTCGAGGTTAGTCTTTTAGAAAAAAAGAACCCCACACACAAATTCCAAGGGTATGACCGCTCCTCATCTGCTCATGGGACGCAAAGGGGAACGTGCGGCCTGCCGCTACCTCATGAAGCAGGGTTTCGACATCCTGGCACGCAGATTCCATGCGCGCCGCGGCGAGCTGGATCTGGTGGCACTGGAAGGAAGCGTTCTTGTCTTTATCGAGGTCAAGACCCGCGCGTCGAAAGAGTTCGGAGATCCTTGGGAATTCGTGGACTGGGAAAAGCAGCAGAGTCTGCAATCGGCGGCCGACGAATTCATCGCACGCTACGATCTCGGACAGTACGCATACCGCTTCGACGTGATAGCTGTAATTGCGCCGGACACTCAAGGCCAGGAGATCGCCCTCTATCGAAATGCCTTCTGAAGCCGTAAAACCGTTGACCCCCGTCTGTGCCCTTTGCTACTATCTCTCCGCCTCAAGCACGGAGCGGGAATAACTCAGTGGTAGAGTGCAACCTTGCCAAGGTTGAAGTCGCGGGTTCGAATCCCGTTTCCCGCTCCAAATAACCTAAAATCCCACAATGATTTACCAGAACAGAACAAATGAAGTCCTAATTCATCCGGATCCAGGTTGCGCCTGGCTTGCGGATTTTTCCAATGAGTCGGTGGTAACGCCATTCATATGGCGCAAAGTGGTTGCAATGGTAATAGAGAGTACTCTACAATGCAAAGTACTTCACTATCGAGGAGTGTAGATGAATATTTTCGATCTGCTGTTCATTGCCGTGTTCTTTGCGAGTGTTGTAACCACCCTCACTGCAGCGGTCGTCGCAATTCGTGGGCGAGGCGTTCGAGCCCTCCGCATCCTCAAGGCGTATGGCATCTGCGTGGGAATCTATCTGGGAATCGTTGCGCTCACGTCCGTAATCCTTCCACGTCGTGTGGTGAATGTGGGCGAGCCGGTTTGTTTTGACGACTGGTGCATCAGCGTGGAAAACGTCAACCGGACTCCGGTGCGCCCCGGCATCTCCGTGACCCTGAGACTCTCAAGCCGTGCCCGTCGAGCATCCCAGCGCGAGAATGGAGTAGTCGTCTATTTGACCGATAATCGTGGCCAACGTTACGACCCGATTCCAGAAAAGTCCGACATCCCTTTCAACGTCATGCTCGAGCCACAGGAATCGATTGCAGCTACTCGCGCCTTTGAAGTGCCCCCGGAAGCTCATGAACTTGGAGTCGTGATCACCCATGAAGGGGGGTTCCCCATTGGATGGTTTATCATCGGGTACGAAACCTGGTTCCGCAAGCCGACCTTAGTGCAGATCCCGTCATGATTTAAGACAACATTTTCTCGCCACTAATTCCTATGGGAGCTGCGGACCGCTATTTTCGCGGGATCCGCGACAGAGATTCCGTCATTCCGTCGAATCCAATTTTGTAGAGCCAATCGAAGTTTTTGCCGGCGCCGCGTAATTCCTCCCCTGGCGTGAACTCTGGAATATTGAGTTTCACCTCGTCGACGCTGCAGGTGACTTCCTTCGTCTGAAATATCGGATCCCCGGTCGCATTGACGGCAATGATTCTATCCGGATGGAACGCCCGGAATGCGTCTTCTACAGGCACAGCGGAAATCCGGTCCAGCCCCGGATCAATAAAAACCAGCTCCGCATTCTTAAAAATGAACGGATTGTTCGAGCTTCGTGCGATGGCCTCGGCAAGATCTCCGCTGAGCCGATCCACATCTCTTAATGTACCGCCTTCCATGGCTTTGTAACTGGTGGCGAATTTTATCGGTAAATTCTCGATCTTTGCATGGGTGAACAAATCTCCCATTGCGGTCTTGAACAGGAGCTTGCGGCAATCATGAGGCTCAGACTGCAGATCACGACTTTATTTGTCACCGTGCACACTCCTTTCCGCATGCTAGGATCCTTGTATCGCACAGCCACGTTGGGATATCGAGATGTTGAGTAATAGAATTGCGAGTAACATGGCTGGGGGACGGACTCAGAAGAAAGAGCGAGATGGGATAATGGCAAGGAGCTCCTGATGGATATGGAACCACCCAACGAGTCGTCGCATGGTATCTATCCTTATCCTGATAATCCTCGAACACCGGCTCTTGCGCTGGTTCCGTCGCACATCCGGGTTCTCCTCGACGTTGGCTGTGCGTACGGAGCCTTCGGAGCTGCCGTTCAGCAACGACAACCCTGCGAGGTGTGGGGAATTGAACCTCACCAGCCTGCAGCCGAAAAAGCTGCGCTTCGGCTCCAGCATGTCCTGAATACTACGATAGAAAAGGCCATCGATCAGTTACCAGACCAGTATTTCGACTGCATCGTTTTCAACGATGTACTCGAACATCTCGAAAACCCATGGTTGGTCCTTTCCCGGGTTCGATCCAAGCTAGGACCGTCGGGACGAGTCGTGGCGATCATACCGAATATTCGCTACTTCGAGATCGTCAATGATCTCGTGCTTCACGGCCAATGGGAGTATCAAGAATCCGGCATTCTTGACAGAACCCATCTGCGATTTTTCACCAAATCCACGATCGGCGACCTTTTTCGGCAGAGTGGATACGAACTCGAGCGGGCCGAAGGAATACGTGGTGCGCGCTTTCCTTGGAAGTTTCGACTTCTGAACCTCGCTTTTTTAGGAGCCCTGAACGAGATGCGCTACCATGAATTTGGATGCGTTGCCGCCCCATTGGCGCCTCCCCACGCATGACAGGCGAGAAAAAGGTGACAGGCACCTTTTTTCGCGGGGCGCGATTCCATTCAAGGAGATATTCCGGGCGAATAAAGGTGCCTGTCACCTTTTTCCTGAATACGCTAAAATAGGACTTTGCGGCACACGGAAAACCACAACATCAATGCGAGGACTTTATGAAGCTCACCGCACGAAAGGTTCCGGATGCTTTCATCCAGACAATTCCCAGAGGATTTCGGTTGATCAAGAAAAGGAACCACGATTTTCTCCTGGTGGAATCGCTATTCTGTCCCAATGGTCACAACTTGATCGTTGACAGTGTGCGCATCCACGACGAGGCCGCGATCAAATTGAAGGTCGTTATCAATGACGAGTCCGGCCTTCTTTTTGTCGATGCCTTCTGGGGAAGTCACGCCAAACTTTTTAGTTTTATTCCAAAGTTTTCCAGCGACGAACCTACATTCGTCAAGGCCTACTGTCCTTACTGTAACGTGGACTTGCTGGAGCGCCATGCGTGCGCGCAAAAAGGGTGCGGATCCGATTGGAGCATCGAGCTGATTTTGCCCGGCGGCAAAAATAAGATTCGCGTCTGCGCGAAACTGGGCTGTCCCGGCCACGTTCTCGACATAGTCGATATGCCCCCAAAGGTGGTTCGATCAGTTAACGTCATCAACTACTTCGGCGCCGGCAGCCACGATCCGTTCGGCGGTTTCTAAAGATCTTTCCGGGCACCCGGGAGTCCGGGAACTGATTGCGGCGCCTGGGTACAAGTTCGAATCCTGTTTCCCGCTCCAAAAAGCAGCATTTCCCGATCAGGTTTTCCGGCGGGAGGACAGTTCGGGGTAGAGTCTCTCCCTGCAGTCCGGGCAGATTCCGTGGCTGAATTCCGCGTCGGTTCGCTCCGATATGTATTTTTCGACCGGCACCCAGGACGTCTGATTATCCGCCTCGGCGCCTTTGATGCGAATCTTCTTACAGCTCGCGCAGATCGGCACCAGCCCCTCCAATTGACGCACACGCAGCAGTGTAGCCTGCAATGCGCTGACGTTTTGTGTCAGCTTGCGGCCCAGAAAGACGATCAGGACCAGAGAGGCGCACAGACCCGAGATGTGTAACAACCAGATCTGGCGCTTGCTCTGATCTATAAGACCCTCAAAGGACGTGTAACTGAAAGAAACGCTCACGCCGCCTCGGATTTCGTCCACGCTTTTGTGTTCATGATGGCAAGCCATGCAGGAGCTTTCCGCTCTCAGCGGCGCCATATAGCGAAACCAACCTTTGCCCGTTGTATCGCTCTGTAGCTCGTACGCTTCCCTCTGGCCCTTTGCAAAACCCGCCAAGGCAACTCTTTCCCATGGGTCCGCCGCATTCATGGGCCGGATCGGAGTCAGGCTCGTCAGATGAACGTGGATTCCCCTTTCCTGATCGAGCAGATCGGCGACCATTCGTGTCATCTGTGCATGATTGATCTTCGTGAGTTGTATCCCCTGAGTGCTGACCAGATCTCGCA
>Ga0187885_10000930_pt1 | contig 34362 bp, 25 predicted proteins | sample June2016WEW_20_1_3_FD_132970 | JGI IMG/M metagenome (GOLD analysis project Ga0187885, IMG submission 132970) | Peatland microbial communities from SPRUCE experiment site at the Marcell Experimental Forest, Minnesota, USA - June2016WEW_20_100 | ecosystem: Environmental > Terrestrial > Soil >...
GAATTCCCGACGGCATCGAATATTGGCAGCGTGGCGAGTATCACGGGGAATCCGCAGAACATGCTGATCGGGTCTTTTTCCCACATCTCAAGCGCAAGTCCCACGCTTTCTTCGTTCCACTTGTGGGGTTTTATCAGAAGATCAGGGAATAGATGAGCACCCATTTTCCACGACCCCAAGCAAATGGTGAACGTGATCAACAGAAAGATGTTGCGTGTTCCGGGCCGTGAGCTGAAGTCGCATCTCCGTTTATACTCCCTGCGTGATTTAGCTGACAGGTTCTAGGGCCAGCAGCGATCGCAGTTATTTTCCATGGGGGTCCGACTTGAGGAAAACAGCGTTCTTGATCTATCTTTTGCTTCCCAGCTTCCTGTTGACACAAGACTCTGATCCGAAAGACAACCGAAAACCCGATCAATCCGCGGCAATGCCGGTCTCAATTAATAACCCCAATAGCATTCGCCACGTCACAGACTCTGACAATTGGGGGCAATCGGGATTCTCGACGAGTAGTTGTTTACCGACATGCACCGTAGCGCTGCCTGCCGGAATGCGCGGCATCGACGTATCAAATCGGTCGATGTACTACATACGCATTTTTCAAGAAGGAAAGTCCGAGATTCAGCTGGTGACGGGCGGAACTTATACCGCCGCCGCAGGTGGAACGATTCAATTCACACCGAAGGCGACTTACGCCCGCGCGTCCATTGGCAGCGCTTCCTCTGGGATTCAGGAAGCAATCAATGACGCCTGCGGACTGCCAGGTTCGGGCTACGCGGCTAATCCCAACGCACACATCGTTCTGCCGGCAACTGGCGCCACGTCCGGGGCTTTGCCGGTGCACGGAACGATTTTCGCGCATTGCAGCCGATCCCTAATCGAAGGTAACGGAACGCTCCTGTCTTGCTCGACCCGGGACCGCTGCATGTTTTTGGGCAACCAGATCAATTCGAATTATTATGGAGGCCTGACCGTCCGCGGTATCAATTTCACTTCGACGGTTAGGGCCGATGGTTGTCAGATTGCCAGCACGCGCCGCACGTCCAACGTAGTCACAATCACAACCGCATCGGCCTGCTCAACGATCCAGACTGGCGATACCATCGTCGTTGATTTCACAGACAACCCAGCCTACTGGGGGATACACGGCCCTGTGACAGTGTCTGGGACGAGCATCACCTACGCTTACACCGGCGCAAACATCGCTTTGGCCAGCACCCCTGGAGTCGTGGCGATCGAAAACGCGGCGATTGAAGACAACACGATGCCGGGAACAATTGAAGACATCAAATCGTCATTGACCGGCGGAGGACGGTTTAATGAGTTCATCGTTGAGGATGACGACGAAGCCGCCACGATTCGCAATCTTGATGCCGATGGTACTCAAGGATTGCTCTGCGACGGGAACCACTGCGGTTCGTATATCTACTCAGCGAACTTGGGTGCTCCGGTCATCTGGCTGGACAAGTCTAACATCAGCCCCCAGTGCGGCGGAAACGGCATTACTGTGTTGAATAACAACACGGTAAAGATCACCGACAGCGTCATCCAAGGTTGGGGCATGTGGGCAGAAAATACCCAGACAATCCTCGGCAATTACGGTGGAACGACCTCCGACAATGTGTACATGGAAGAGGGGAATGGCCCTTGCGTCCATCCTTACAATCCAGGCGGCGGAAGCGTCTTCAGTTCCGCTGGAATTATTTACAATGGCGGCAACAACCCGCTTGTAATTAGCGGCGGGGAGCAACCGGCCTCCCACGTAGCCAGCTTCCTCTACAGCAGCGGGGGGTCAACTCTTTATTCCTATTACATCGTTGGACACGACACGACCAACGGAAACTACACTTTCCCCCTGTTTGCTGGCCACTCCTCGACCAGCGGGACGGGCACCGTAACGGTCCAGTGGCCCCACGTTCCCCCGCAAACCGCAGGCGATACCGTAACGTATGACATTATCCGCATAGTGGCTGGAACCTTGGCAGCCGACACTCCAACGTTCCCGGTTCCGGGAGCGTGTACGGGTGGTAGCCCCACGGCGTGCGGGTCGGTAATCACTAGCCTTTCTGACGCGACGGCTTGTGCCGGAGGGCTGGTCTGTACCTATACAGATACGGCGTCGGCGAGCACTTCCAGTTACGCGATCCACAACACCACATGGACGCCGCTGCTCCCGTTCTGGCCCGCCAATCTTTTAGTTGCAGGCGGCAATGGAGGAGTAAGCCCTAACCAGCCAGTCATTTCATCCCAAGACATTCCCGACGCGGTTTCAGTAGCCGGCACAAATGCTCCTGGGCTCATCGTTCAGCAGTCTAACTTTGCCGACCAAACCAACAACGGTGGAATTTGGAAGCAGATCCAAGCGTATGGGACCAACTTCGCTGGCGCGGGTGCGACGATCCTTGATTTTAGTGACCCCACGTCTGCCGTTATTCAAGGCCGTTTTAACTTTATCCCAGAGACGCCAATCCCCGGCTACAACATCCCCGCGCAGCACTTAATCACACTGGTTAACTCACAGCCAAATCTGGCTCTTGCTACGCCCGGATACCGCCCGCCGGCAAGTAACAGCGATACATTCATCGGCCTCGACAAGACTGCGGCAGCGGGAAGCCAGGGACTTGCTTTTGGTTCTCCCGCTGCAATCTCGAACTACATAGGCAACAAGGGAGACAACGCAAGTTATCTGGAGCGGCTGACGGCTGCGGCAAAGACGTTTAAGGTGCCGGTGACAACGAATAGGCAGATCATCTCCCGATTGCCCGACGGAACTCCCCCCTTTGATGTGATTAGCCGCACGCCTGTACCGAATCTAACTACGGGCGGGAATCCGGTTCTCAAGTTTTGCGGCACATCGGCTGCCTGCGCAAACACGACATTGTTGAATGGCACCGTGGTCATCGGCTCGGTTGCCCTCAACTCGGGAAAAGCGACTGTAACGGATCTGCCATTTTCGAACACAAGTTTCATCTGCACAACCAGCGACACCACAACGGCAGTCAACGGTTCGAAGATGGTCGAAGCCAGCACTACGTCGGCTGTCGTGACGGGATTGGGAGCTGATAGGATCGCCTACATCTGCGGCGGCAATTAGACGATTGACTTCTTGAAATTGAGAACTCGTGTCATCAATCTCGCCCTAAAACTAGCACGTGGGGCCGACATGCCGCAACATGCCAGCGGGGATAGTATTGAAGCTTAGATTGCCCGCCTCAAGTTGACGCCAGCCAGGGTGGACTCTCACCCGACCTGCTCGGGAATAGAAAGGTGGAAAACGACATGCCCGTACAAGCCCTGACTCCGGCTGCTGAGTACGTAAGAATGTCGACAGACGATCAACCAAATTCGATTCCTTTCCAGACCGAGGCGATAAGACGCTACGCCGCGAAGCATGGATTTGAAGTGGTTGCTACGTACTCGGACCCTGGAAGGAGCGGCGTCGAAATCAAGCACCGTCCAGGACTCCAACAACTGATTCAGGACGTAGTCGGAGGGAAAGTTAGATTTAGGGCGATTATCGTTTATGACGTAAGCCGATGGGGTAGATTCCAAGACTCAGACGAGGCAGCCTGCTACGAGTTTCTGTGCCGCAAAGCGGGCGTGCCGATTCACTATTGCGCTGAACAGTTTGCAAATGATTTCACGATGTCCAACACAATCGCGAAGGCTTTGAAGCGAACAATGGCCGCTGAGTTTAGTCGTGAACTGGGAGTTAAGGTTATCGCTGCTCAGCGGCGAATTGCTGCCAACGGCTTTCGCGTCGGGGGAACTCCCGGTTATGGCTTGAGGAGAATGGTGATCTCTGCGGATGGCCGTAAGAAACAGATCCTCAAGTCCGATGAACGAAAAAGCTTCAGTTCGGACCACGTTGTTCTCGTTCCAGGACCTCGGCACGAGGTTGAGTCCATTCGCGACATTTTTGCTCTCGCTGGGGACAAACGAAACACACCGTTACGAGTAGCCAAAGAACTTAATCGCAGGGGGCTGAAATTTGTCGACGGTAGGCCCTGGACTGAGTCGAACATCTATCGCATTCTAAAGAACGAAAAATATATGGGAGCGCAGGCGTGGGGGAAAACCCACAAATTAAGAGTTTGCCCGCCAGAGAACTGGATCAGAAAAACTAAAGCGTTTTTTCCTTTGGTAACTCCCGACCAGTTTGCGAAGGTTCAGAGAGCGATACAGACGCGGAACAACTGGCCAAGAAGACCGGATGAGGTGCTGATCAAGGAGATGAAGGAGGTTTTACGCAAAGAGGGAAGGCTCACGGAGCGGCTACTCCAGAAGCATGGCCATTTCGGGTATCGCCGATACGTCAGCCAGTTTGGATCAGTGATCAGTGCATACGAGATGCTCGGTTACCGTACATCTGACCGCATTCTCCGGGGAATCGAACGAGATAAGAAAATAAAACAACTCCGCTCAAACCTGCTTCTTGAGTTAAAGAAATTATTCCCAGCCCAGTTGAGAGTGGTCCGGCTTCCCGGTCAGGTTCAGCGCCAAGTCGTCGAGTTAGATCACAATGCATATGTCGCCATCCATCTTTGCCGTCCGTCTGAGTCCACTATGACAGGTGAGCCCAGATGGGTGCTGTTAAGCCAGCCCAAAGAGAAGGGGCTCGCAGCATTGATCTGCGGTTGTGATGAACGTCTAGATCGGATCACGTGTTTCTATGTTGTACCAAACCTTGGAGACCTCATTGAAGGTTGCAAGATAATTGGAGAATGTCATCCGTTGCTGAAATCGGGGCGACGATTGCAGTCGCTATGCGAGTTCTACGGGGTTGTTAAGGAAATAGCCGCGAAATGGAAACCCGAGAACGATATTACTGTCAAAGGCGATGTAGTGTTTAATGCGCAAACGGCGACGGTTACTGTAGGGGGATGCGAAGTTTTCTTGCCTGGTAGCGCAGCCGTGATTTTCAAGGTGCTTGTGAACAACGCCGGAGTTGTAGTTTCACGAGCCACGTTGGCAGAAGCAATACTCGTAGGGGCACAGCAAAAACCCAAGTCATCTCATCATCTAGACAAACATCTGACGTACCATATTTACGTGCTCCGTAAGAAACTTAGGCAGTTCCAAAGCCGTATAGTAAGGGTCAAAGGGGTTGGATACACATACGAGGAGGATGTCAACGTCAATTCGCGAGATCAAATTGGTGTCCAACGAATGGCCGATGTTGTAATTCGACAAAGTGATTTCCGCAGGCTGCACGAGGACTCCCCGTCCCGCGCAAGCTCGCCGCGCAGGTAGCGAACCCAACGCGCGAGCGGGCCCCGGTCAAAGTCACGGCCACAGGCCTATGTGGTAGCTGGAAGCGGTGTGGCAGTTTTGCCATGCCTTCCTTCCCCCCTCAACCATTATTGGCATGTGTGCCTTCTCATCGCTCGGCTGAGCCGGGTTCACTTGTGGTTCGCGTTGACTTCGACAACCGCGCCGAATTGCTCGCCGCAGACCCGGACGTTTACTACGTGACCGACCACTATCTCAACTACACCTCCGTGCTGCTTAGCCTGTCCCGCGTCACCCCTGATGTCCCGCGGGACTTGCTCGGCATGGCTCACAAGTTTGTGACCGCGCATGACGCACGCCGTTCGCCATCGCGCAATAGACGCAAGCGCACCTGATTCAGGGGAAACCCTTGGAAATTTCGAAGACGTGCCTCGTTCACCGCTTGGAAGCCTGCGGTCAGAAGTGCATAATCTCTTCAACTCCCATGGCTGAGCAATCCCTAGCGGAGATCACGGTAATACCCGATAACACGCTGGCGGCGACCCAGTATCGCTGGACTTCTGATCCATGGACCTGTCCTGATCGCTTCCTTCTCCGGTGGTCGGCAGTGCCTCCTTTGTAGTTCTCGCGACATGGCGTGAGCCGCGTCACGAATGGTTCCCAGCCGCTTCGCGCACTCCGATCCTGCTTCTGCCACATCCTCCAGCAGTTCGCAGCAACCTAGAATTACGGATAGTTTGTTGTTTAGGTCGTGGGCCAACCTGCACAGAGAATCGTTGCCCCCTGTTGACTGCATATGCAATACCGGATCCCTTCTGCCTCGCTAGAGCCGTATCGACTTTGTTACACGTGACCGACTGCTGATTTGATTCGAATCACCGACTGGTGACAAAAGAACCATCGAGCTTGCGTCTCGCTCCTTAAGCAAGGTCTCAAGTTCAACTATGGCCTGGAACAGTGAGCGGCGACAGCTCGAGTACTCGGAGAGGCTCATGCCGCTCGATTCGTATTCGGACTCTAGCGACACCAAATCTTGATGGCGTTCCCGCAACTGCAGGTTGACGTAGCCCTCATCCTCCCGACAACTCAGAGACTCTGATCGCGTTTTCACTTGCTTCATCTGACTGGTCCTAACTCTCTGATAAGCAGTTGACGGTCCAGGGCTTGACCGATCGCAAGTGATTGAAATTGAAGGGAAGAGAACTATTGAAGGAGTGAGACTTGCCGTTATATCGGCACAGTGCCGCCATGTTCGGCACCTTCCGATATTTCGACAGGCGGGTCTGATTCGAGGACTAAGGGCAGCCCGATGAAAGTAAAATGAAAGCCCAATATGGAACAGCGCCCAACGCCGGTCGCCCAGTATCTGCGGATGTCCACCGAGCATCAGCGGTACTCGCTCGATAATCAGCAATTGGCGATCCAAGCCTACGCGGACCTGCACGGTTTGAGCGTCGTGCAAACCTATACCGACGGTGCCAAGACCGGAGTCGTTCTCAAACGGAGAAGCGGTCTCCAGCAGCTCCTGCAGGACGTTGTAAGTGGTAATCCGGGATACAAAGCGATTCTGGTCTATGACGTCAGTCGCTGGGGTCGGTTTCAAGATGCTGACGAATCGGCCCATTACGAGTTCCTTTGTAAGTCAGCGGGAATCCCAGTTCACTACTGCGCAGAAGTCTTTGCCAATGACGGCAGCGTGCCGAATGCGCTGTTGAAGGCTCTCAAGAGAACAATGGCGGGCGAGTACAGCCGTGAGCTTGGCGTTAAGGTTTTTGCAGGACTGAAGCGACTGGCAAAGCTCGGTTTCAAACAGGGCGGACTTCCGGGATACGGACTAAGGCGGATGCTAATTTCTGCCGAAGGTAAGGCGAAGCAGATTCTTGCCCAAGGAGAGCATAAGAGCATCGCAACGGACCGGGTGGTCTTGGTTCCTGGACCTGTTGAGGAAGTGGATTGCGTCAGAGAAATATATCGATTGTTTCTCGAAGGAAAGCGAACAGTACATGGAATCGCTCAGGAACTCAATCGACGAAACACGAAATATATCGGGGACTCCAAATGGGATCAAACCGCGGTCCTGAGGATCCTGTCGCACCCGAAATACACTGGCTACAACGTCTTTGGCCGGACATCTCAAAAGCTCTATACCGCCGCAATTCGCATCCCCGAATCCGAATGGATCCGTACACCAAACGCTTTTGCTCCGTTGGTAGACGAGGGGACATTTCAAAAAGCCCAACGCCTGTTGCGCGGAAGGACGATCAATAAATCCAACGAGGAAGTGTTAGAAGCGTTGCGTTCATTGCTCGCCCGGAAGGGCCGACTCTCTTTGCAACTTGTTAAAGAAGACCCCGAAACGCCGTCGCCCTCCACCTACCGAGGACGTTTTGGCAGTTTACGGCGGGCATATGAATTAATCGGATACGGACGTGCCGAAGACTTTGGCCAGATTGATATGCGCCGCCGAACGCGAGCAATCCGGGAAGAATTGATTAACAAGATTCAAGTCATGTTCCCGACCGAGGTCTCGATGGTGCGGCGAGGAGGGAGATGGCGGTCGCGGCTTCGCCTGAAAAACGGTCGTTTCGTCAGCGTCATCGTTTGTCGGTCGATCGGCAAGAAAAGCCAGCATTTCATTTGGAGAGTTAATCCCCTCGCCTATGAGCGCCGATGGGTGACGTTGCTCGTCCTCCTGAATATGAAAAATGAGGCCATTCACGAAATGCGCGTTTTTCCAAACATGAATCGACCTTTTCACCTCTCGGCGGATCATCAGCAGATGAAGCGAGGAGAACGCCTCAATTCTCTGTCCCAGTTTCTCGAAGCTGTTAAGGCTGTTTCCCAAAAGCGGTGAGTATTTGCGTCAGCGGTTTACGAAATCAGGCGATTACACTCATCGAGAATTTGCGGGTATATGTTCTCCACTTGTGCTCCACTGACTTTTGAGGCCTTACGTTCAACGACTTGCGGCGTAAGACGGTTTCACAAACCGCGATACGCACCCGGCGGATTTTGAGTCCCCCCTCCCATCTCCTTATGTTCAACAAAACCGCGTGTTTAGGAGCCTTGCTGCAATCGGACGAGTTTGGTCGGTGAGGTTCGGTGATGGTGTGTCTGGATCGAATGGTCACGAATTGGTCACGTCAGATCCAGCGCGAAAAACTCTGCGCAGCCACATCGGAACCAGTGGGATGGAACTGAGAGAGTTTCCGTTCCATTTCACGGAATCTAAAGGAGCGTTCACGCTCGGGTTGTCATGGTGAGAGCGGAATTGATCTCTGATTCTTTCATTGAGCTTTTTGAAGACCCGGCGGATTCTATATCCGCCTCGTGTCTGCAATGGGCTGAAGAACAAGAAGGAGATGTGGCGTGACCAGAACTCGACCGTCCGCGATTGAAGTCTAGCGCGCGCCGCGCGCTGCTTTGCAGAGTATGCGGTCGAGGGCTTCCTGGCTTGCTCCGTCGCCCTGATCAGCAGCCTTTCGATACCAATGGGCCTCTTGCTCGAAGTCCTTTGGAACACCGAAGCCATTTTCGTAACACCCGGCGAGGAGGGATTGGGCTCCGACGCTACCCAAGTCCGCGGCCTTCCGCCACCAGTTTGTCGCCTCCAGGTCGTTCTGTGGAACCCCATACCCCACCCCAATCGTTTGTCTCAAAGATTGAATCTGGTGAGCGTCGGGTTGACGTGGTCGAACTATGTGAACTGGCAAAGTTGTATCGAAGGCCGTTGCACTTCTTTCTTCCCTAGACAGAGTCGGCCCAAGGGGTCGGTTGTGCGGCCGCCTGACGCGATTCGCGGCAGCTTCAAAATGCTAGGTCTTCACGCTAGTATTGCGACAGGGGGCTGGACACAATCAGCCAAAGGGGCTTCCCAACGCATGCGATGCGCCAAGACCGTGACTCCGATAAAAATCGATGCCAACCGGAAGAACGCCAAGCGTTCAACCGGGCCGCGTACTGAACGCGGCAAATCAATCGCTAAGTTTAATGCGGTGACGCTAGGGCTGTTCGCAAAGCATGTTGTCATTCCTATTTGCGATGGGTACAAACCCGAAAAGGAGTTCCAGGCACTCCTGGATGGATTGCATCAGGAGTTTCAGCCGGTTGGGCTATACGAAGAGTGGCTAGTTGTGAAGATTGCGGAGTGCATGTGGAGGCTTCGACGTGCCACGCGGTGCGAGAGCGGATCCGTCCAAGAGGCGGCGACCTGGAACGCCGATCGTTACGACAGCGATCAGGTTATAGAAGCGTTTACAAGGGAGATGTGCATCCTAGACCAGGCGGAGAGGCAGCTTCGAGATTCTGGAACACTTTCGCAAAAAACCTACCGCGAGGTCGCGCCGCTCGTGGAAGAGGAAAGGCGCAAAAGCATTCAATCTGAACAGGACGACGAGCCCATTAAAGCAGAAATTGATCACGAACTTTTCTTGACCTTTATCACATATCGGAAAGAGTTCGTCGACTCCATGTGCAAGGGTCTCGCCAACGTCGAAGGAAAGCGATCTGATGCTCGGTTCGACTACAACGCCCTCCTACCGGAATGTGATATGGAAAGAGTTCTCCGCTACGAAGAGAGAATGCACCGCCAGATAGATTGGGCAGTGCAGAGACTCCTGGAGGCCCAGGAGCGAAGAAAAACGGTGGGATCCCTTCCCGGCCATGGCGGCGCCGCAACCGGCCAAGTGTAAAACGAAGCCAATAAGTAGAGCATTTTCAGCGCTCCAGTCATTTGTTTAAAACCACTCAGCGACAGGAGCGGTCTACACGTTTTGTTCAGCCAGCCGGCCACACCGCTCAGGTTCGGCTACGCGGATAGTTGCTCGAACCTGCGACGAGAAAGGGTTACAATCCGCTCAGAAACCGGATAGCGGCTGACTGATCATCGGCCGTGACAAGGTGGGACGCCTTCCCGTCCCACTTTCCAGGTCATCCGCAACAGGGAAGGTCACGGAAGGGTGACTAATGTCCGACATCGATGCGCCAGGTGAAGTACTCCCACCTGAGTTCGAGTCGGCTCTCAAGAAACTGAAAGCCCTGTTTGCGGGTGCATTAGGGGATGCAAAGCTGAGATCCTGTAGCGCAGCTTGGTCGGAAATCAAACCGGCTAGAACCGCAGAGAGGAAAACCAGGATCCTCAATGAAAAGGCCCAACAATGGAGGGAGGACAGCGTCAAAGCTATCAGAGAGTGGTTTTCAAAGTTTGCGGATCTGGCCACGGCCTATGACGAAGCTCTTCAGGGCGATGCGTTGCAGTGGGCAAAGGACAAAGTCTGGGAAATGGTTGAAAAACAGTGCGGCATCCGTCGAGCGAAATGCGACGAAGCAAAAAACTCTGATTTCATCAGCCGCACGACGGTGTTTTGGTTCGCAGTGGCTTCTGAGGGGAACACCGATGTTAACTTACTCCCTTTGCAGCCGTGGACAGCACCTGGCTGGTTGGCACGTGGCGACGAACAAAGAGATTCCCTACTCAGAGAACACTCGCGGCATCTTTGCGTTCGACTCAATCAAGTCATCAACGAAGAAATCGATGCGGCGGAGATCCGAAGAGCGATTAGCCGCCGCGAAGTGACTGGTCAACTCGCCGAGCGTGATCGAAAAGGCGCCGCAAATCCACTCGCTCAATTTAAGCGACGGCTCGACCCGTTAGAGCGAGTTCGCCCCGAAGAGGTCAAAGCGCTCCATTTTGGTCTGCCTAACTCCATCGATCTGAAGATTTGGAAACGCCTCGACCCGCACAGAAACCGCCTGACGAGCCTCAAATTGCGGAAGGCTCGTAACAAATATCGCGAGCAGGTGGAGGCTGAGACTAGGCAACTGCGCTTTACCAACCGGAATAACGCAAACAGTATGGTGGTTCCCTCCGCCTTGTTACAGATGCGGTTGAAGAAAGCGGACGAGTTTTCGGAGCAGCAATATTCCATTTTCCTCGACGCTTGGACTCGTCTTGGTGGGGTCGAGTCGGCCGGATTCATCAGGACCGTGTCTTTTATGGCGATTCAGCGCTCGTTCGGCCCGCGAGCTAGCGCACTGGCTTCTGAGTCGCAAAGGCGCTTTCGTGCCTCAGGAGGCTTGGGTCCAGGATTACCCGCAGAAACAATACGAAAAGAGTTTGAGCACCTGAAAACTGAGTGGCGCACCAAACTGGAGATAAAGGCGCTGGAGTGGGAAGCCCAAGCACCGGCTAAGGCTTTAATGACTGCATCGCACAATTCCAGAGAAGCGGGTGTTCCGGGAATAGATGAAGGGCTCCCGACTCGAAGCATATTCCACCATTCAGCAGACTACCGTGCCATCAAGTTCAAAGGGACGGACTATGTGCTGACTCCAAATCAATCCCTCGTCGTGCAAGTACTCCATGAGGCGCTTAAAGAAGAAATATCTGGCGCAAGCAGCACAACCCTGTCCGATAGGCTGGGCACTCCGGCCAGCCGCCTTCGGGACTCATTCAGGAGCGGCGATGGCCCTCGGCTCTGGAAAACGCTGATTGTCAAAGTACCGCGAACGAAGGATATGTATAAGCTGAACCTTTCATAGAACAAGTCTTTTCCACAGATTAGACCTAACCTACCCGATTGCGCTCCAAATACCCCTCTATTGCACCACTTCCAACCACGTCCCCGAGCATACAAATTAAGGCAGACATCAAATAGAAAACGTCCGGCTGCCTTTGGCTAGGAAGGCCGAACGTTTTCGGAAACGAAAAAACCTTGAACTATCACACATTAGACATCAGTTCTCCTCGCCGTGCAAGTCGCCGTGTAACCCATGTGATTTACCTGCTCGGTCGCGCTAGCAGAGAGCTAGACGGTGCCTCTCGGCTGTCGCCAGACCGCTTCCATCGAGACCGGCTACGCTCCCTTGCGACCGGAATCCGCGACCTTTCGCTCCCACTTGGCAAGATTGCAACGCACCTCGAACGCGGGAAGACCCGATGACGGGGAAACGGCGGGGCGAGCACGCCCCAATCGAATGGACCGATTACCCGCGCATCCCTCCCGGCGAGTATTCAGCGTTCTGCGCCTGGGCCAAAAAGTACTACGACCGGGCGTTCAAACGCTGGACTTGCCTCCTCCGCTTCGATGTGCTCCACAAAAACCAGATAGATGTCGTTGCGCGCATTCCGATGTGGCTGCCTCTCGGCAAGGGAGAAAGACCGCGAGCGTCAAGGCGGGGCAAATACCTCAAAGAATGGGTAGAGGCCAACGGCACGCCTCCTGCCCGACGGGACCGCCTCTCGCCCCGAGTGTTTGCGCATCGGATTGCGCGTGTGGAAGTGGGGGACACGGAGAAAGGCCCCGTACCCTATTCCGTTGTGAAAGAGATCCTGCGCTGGGACACTGGCAAATCGGGTCACTCAGTCAGCAAGTCACACAGTCAAGGACGGCAGCGGGAAGGGACAGGAGATGAATGACTTGCGGGAATTCGATGGCAAAGAATTTGGGCTTGGGGGGAGCCAGGGGGTCCGGGGGGCTGGCCATTGAAGCCCCCCGGCAGCCCTTTAGAGGCAGTGAAGTATGGGGCCATACCCTAGGCTTCGGCCCGAGCCGGGGTCGAGGGCGTGTATCACTCCAGCACACACCCGAGGGGCGGGCGTCCGATTTCGGTACGCCCGTCAAAGGCAAGGGTATTGGAATCGCGGTTAGGTTAACCGCTATACACAGCTAAGTGAGCAAAAGTATTGAAACGGAGTCCAGACGCAGAGGATTCAAAGTCCGCAGCGCGGAGCACGTCATCGAAAATAGCGGCTTTCAGAACCGTTGTACGCCGGAACTTATTGATAGGAAGGGCATGAAAAATGCTGGAGCACAACTCGGAGCACAATACACGCCGGCCCAGTACCCTTTCTTTGAGGTTTTAACCGCCGAGGAACTAGCAGAGAGGTGGCGGGTTCCGCCGAGTTGGGTGAGGGACCAGTGCAGAAGTCGTTGCTCCGACCCGATTCCCCATGCGCGCCTGGGACGATATGTCCGTTTTAGCTGGGGCAGCCCAGAGTTGACTCAGTGGTGGGGTCGTCGGCAATTCAACAAATCTCGCTTGACTCTAACATGACGTTTAGCTAGAGTTGCTCACGTGAAAAAGAGGATCCCAAACCCGCACGCTTCGGCACTCGGCAAACTCGGAGGGGCAGCTAGGTCCAAGAAACTGAGCCCGGCTCAACGCACCGAGATTGCCCGAAAGGCCGGGCTCGCGCGAAGTCAGAAGCTCAGTCCCGAGGAACGCAAGCGCATCGCTGGCCTGGGCGGCAAGGCATCGGCAGGGATCCCTAAGACGAAACGAAAGGAGCAACCATGAGAAAAACGAATCAGGCCGGCTACGTCATGCGGCATCGCGGTTGGTGGGTGCTTAGATACCGCGAGCGCGTTGGTGTAGGCGGGAAAGTGGAAACAGTGCAACGGGCCAAACGCCTTGTGCTCATCGACGCAGAGCACAAGACGAAGGCAAGCGTTCGAGATCTCGCCAAACGAGAACTGGAACCGCTAAACCGAAACGCCGCAGAGCCGCTCAGTATCACAAAACTGAGTGACTTCGTGGATCGCATCTATCTGCCGTTCGCAAAGCAGCAGAAGCGACCATCCACATCGAGGGGTTACGACCAAATGTGGTCGAGGTACCTAAAGACTCGATGCGAAGGCGAATGGCTGCGGGAAATCAAAACTCATCATGTGCAATCGTGGCTGGAGGACATTGGGAGGGAGTATCAGATCTCTAGGACCACGTTAAAGCACGTGAAGAACTTCCTAAGCGGGGTGTTCCGGCACGCGGCGCAGCAGGGCTATTTCGATGGGGCGAATCCAGTAAAGCTCGCAGAGATCCCTGCTTTTGCAACAAACGGTGCTGAGACGAAACCCTACTCGCTTGAAGAAATTGGGGCGATGCTGAAGGTCCTTTCCGAACCGTCTGCGACGGCTGTTGCAACTGCCGCTTTCACTGGGCTGCGGCTAGGAGAACTGCGTGGCCTGACTTGGCAAGCTTACGAACCAGCACTGGACGAGGACTCTCTCGGCTGGCTGAACGTGACTCGATCCGTGTGGCGGAACACCGTCGGTGATCCCAAGACAGCGAAGTCGAAAGCTCCGGTTCCGGTTATTCCACAACTAGCTCAGAGGCTTTCCGCACATCGCGCGAAGTGTGGGAATCCATCAGTCGGTCCAATGTTCGCCAACTCGGCTAGACATCCGCTTGATTTAAACGCTTGCTATCAGCGGGACATGAAAGATGTGCTGAAACGTGCTGGCATTTGCTGGCATGGTTGGCACGGCTTCCGCAGAGGGTTGGCATCGAATCTGAATCGTCTAGGCGTCGATGATTCGGTGATTCAGCGAATTCTGCGGCACAGCAATGTGGCGACGACGCAGAACCACTACATCAAGACCGCATCACCCGATGCGATCGCAGCAATGAAGCAGTTCTCAGCCTTATTGTGCTCCACTTGTGCTCCAGATGGAGACGTTCAGGTTAAGGGCTCAGTGCAGTAGAAATAGCTAAATGCCTACCTATGAGTGAGCTGGCGGAGAGGGAGGGATTCGAACCCTCGGTACAGGTGTTAGCCCGTACAACGGTTTAGCAAACCGCCGCATTCGGCCACTCTGCCACCTCTCCGGGCGTGCGGAATTTCATTTTACCACGTCATACCCGCGGCCTCAGTCGACCGCCTACGCAAGAATTTTCGCTCCTACAGACTACCGTTGCTAGTCGCCGTCGAGTTGGTCGCAGTCTTGGCGAATGCAGCGCCTCAGTTCGAGCTGAAAGCGTCCGTCAACGACATTATTTTCAGCGCACCTTTAATTTGCTCCAGCGTTGCAGAGGACTTGAGATGTAACGTGACTGGTTCGGCCGGAAGCAGATCAAAGTAATTATCCGAGCTTTGAACGTCGAGATCCCCGAAAGATAAATACACGCTGCGAGCTAATTTTGGGGATTGAACCGTAACCGTGTAATCCTCTCCAGTTTTGTTCACGGTTGTTTCGATCTTGGGCGCGACCGGCAACTCCAGATCGTGTGTCACATTAAAGAAAATCGAGTTGCGCGATACTCTTTTCCCGGCGACTTCGAAGTCGAATACAAGGAAGCTTCGATGCAAGTCGGCTTTTTCCGCTAAAGAGGCCTTGTCGAGGGTGAAATAGACTGCATTCGATTGCGCTGGTACTTGAACATCCTTCGTTTGATCGAGCAGAGAATTTCCCGAGAAATCCAGCAGGCGCATGTGGATCGTGCCGGAAAGCGGCTGCAGTTTGTCCGAGACCACGTACACATCCACCTTGTCGTCATGCAAGAAAGGTGAGATCAACACATCGTCGTAGAAGCGGCGAGCATAATAATGTAGCGCTTTCCAGCGGCCGTAGTAATCGATGCTCGCCCACGAAGCCACCGGCCAGCAATCATTCAGCTGCCAGTAGAGCGAGCCCATGGTGCGCGGCCTCTGCCTGCGCAAATGCTCAGCGCCGATCCTGATGATCTCCGCCTGCTGCACCTGGCTCAAATACACGAACGAAGAGAAGTCTTTGGGCTCGCGGTATTCGCGCAGCATATAAGTAAGGATGCGTTCGTTTCCACCCTTGTTTTTCTGGTGTGCCTGCATGACGGTAGACCGAATGTCGAAGTCCTCGGGCTTGTTAGCAAAGGCGTGGATCGTGCGCATCTCGGGGAACGATTGAAATCCGTACTCCGTCATGAAGCGCGGAAATTGTTTGGTGTAATCTTGCGCCGGCGCCTGCTGATGCCACACGGCCCAGTAGTGCATGTCGCCGTTGTGCTGATTGTCGGGGATCTCTTCGAAATTGGCGCTGGGAGAACTGGGCGTGTAGGGAACCGGATCGGCGTACTGTGTGACTGTGCTCCGCAGGACGTCGGAAAACAGGATCACGTAATCCTGCCAAACTCGGTCGCGCGCTTCGGGAGAGATCGACTCTTTGAATTCCTGGCGGTCGCCCCAGTGGTACCAGCCGGTTTCAACTTCATTATTACCGCACCAGATCACGATGCTGGGATGATCGCGCAGTCGCTTGATCTGATCGATGGCTTCTTGCCGAACGTTTTCCTGAAAGGCAACATCGCCGGGAACCATGTCGCCGCCGAACATAAACTCCTGCCAAACCATAATGCCGAGTTCGTCGCAGATATCGTAGAAATCATCGGACTCGTAATAACCGCCGCCCCATTCGCGAACCATATTCATATGAGCATCACGCGCGGCTTGCAGAATGTTGCGATGAATTTCTGGAGTCACGCGGTTCGGAAAGCTATCGAACGGAATCACGTCCGCGCCTTTTCCGAAAACAGTAATGCCGTTGACCACGAACTCGAAGCTCTTGCCCCACTGATCAGGAACGCGGTGTAGTTCTACGGAACGCAGTCCGGTTTTAGTTTCAGCATGGGCCGCAGCTTCCTTGCCGATACGGATCACAGCAGAAAACTTGTACCGGTTCTGCGCGCCGTATCCCACCGGGTACCAGAGCTTCGGCGAAACAATGCGCAAAGAAAACGAAACATGATTGATGCCGGTATTGAGTTGCAGCGTCTGGGCGCCGTCGGATGTTTGCGGTCCAGACATTTCATCGTGGGCCAACGTGAGAGTTGCAGTCGTGGGCTTGGTCGCATTGATATCAAGCTCTGCCGCAACGTTGGCCAGGTCCGTGGTAATGCTGTGCTGGTGGATATGGAAGTTCTCGATGCGCAGCGCGTCCCAGGCTTCAAGCTGCACCGGTTGCCAAATGCCTTCCGTCATAAATCGCGGTCCCCAATCCCATCCATAGTTATAAGGAGCTTTGCGTGTATACGGAGCCGTGGCGATGTTCTCTTCGTTTCCGTAATTGTGGGTTGAGATTGAAGGCAAAATAAACGGCTGCGCCTTAGCGTACGGAATCATTTTCTCGACGGCCGAATGAAATACGATCCGGAGAGTGTTCGGCCCGGACTTCAACATCGTCTTTGCGGGAATGCGCCAGCGCCTGAACATATTGTCCGCTTGCAATATTGGCTGGTCATTCAGGTAGACGTCAGCAAATGTGTCCAACCCGTCGAAAACCAGGTCGACGTGCTCACGGCTGAGAGCGCCCGCATCGACTTGAAAGGTAGTTTGATATTCCCAGTCCGCCAGGCCGATCCACTGCAGACGAAATTCGTTGTCGCGATCGAACGGGTCGGGAATGAGCTTGCTATTCAGCAGGTCGGTTTGAACCACTCCCGGGACCTGCGCGGGATGCCACTCCTTCACGTCCGAACGATCGGTGTTGGCGACGGCTCGGAACTGCCATCCGGAATCGATGGTTCGCGAAGAAGGCTCTGCTGCTCGCAGCGGCACTACGGTCATAGAAATTAAAAGCAGGCAGCTAAGAGAACAGAAAAAAGTTGCAGACAGATTGCGAAGGAACCACGAGAGTTTCATAGTAAGGTGCTCCTGTCTCAAGTTGTGAGCAAAAATCTTAGTGCGGTGAATCTTGTTGTCCAGCAGGTTGCGGCTGAGCGGAAGTGTTCTGTAGCTTTTCGAACTCCTGCATCTCGCGCTTTGCCTCCGCGGTTTTTCCCTGTTTGCGATAGATTCCCGCCAGTCCGAAGTGCGCTTGCGCCGCCAGCGCACTCTGCTTCTCGATTGAAAGAAGTTTGGTCCAGGTTTTCTCGGCGGCAGCGGGGTCACCCTCCAGGGAAGCCGCTTTCCCGAGTGCATAGAGCGTCTCCGGCATATCGGGCAGCAAGCGATCGGCGCGCAACAGTTCCGCCCGCGCTTCGTGCGCTTTCCCCTGTTCCAGTAACGCGTCCCCCAGTCGATAAGCCGCTTCGGCGTTTCCTGGTTGCAGTTTCACTTGGATTCGAAATTCTTCTTCGGCCTTGGGCCATTGGAACGCGCCAGCATACACCTCACCGAGCGCAAGATGCGCTTCAGGCAGAGCCGGGCGCACCCGCAATGCTTCCTGGTATTCCTTCTCAGCATCTTGCATCCGGCGCAGCACGAAGTAGTTTTCCGCCATGGCCTGGTGCGCGCGCGCCGAGTCAGGATACGCGGCGAGCAAAGTATCAACCGATTGTTTGGCCAGCAAACCGCTGGCGCGGCCAAGGTAATAAAGAAGATCAGGGTCGTTCGGTCGTGCGGCCAGCGAATCTTGCAGATTCTTCACCGCCTCCGGGAATTGTCCGGTCTGAATCTGCGCGATGCCCAACGCGGTCTTATCCGGCGCGCGCTGCAAGTGTGGAATCGCCTCGCTGGCATAACCCTGCGAGAGCAGGGCGTAGCCCAGCAACTGGTGAGCTGGGATGGAACCCGAGTTTATTTCCAATGCATGCTTGAGCGGCTCGATCGCAGACCCGTAGTCCCCGTTCTCCATGTGAGCCTGGCCGAGACTGATGAAGCCATCGGCAAATGACGGATCCAGTTCCGTCACCTTCTTAAACTCCGTGATAGCCACGTCGAACTTCCGTTCTTTATCAGCCGCAATTCCAGCCTGCATGTGCTCAGCGGCTGGCGGCGCAGCAATCTGCCAGGCCAGCCATATAATTAAGGTTACGCGGATCACGGCTTCTCCGGTTCACGCACCTCTAGGAACTGGTCTGCGTGAACATCATTCAAAGTTTGGTGTATGCCCGAGGGCCAGGCGATTTCCACTTTTGCTTTCTCCGCCGTGCCCAGCCCGAAATGCAGGCGCTTGTCGCTGGCTGAAAGGTACCCGCAGGTTGACGTTGCAAATCGCGTCTGACCATTCACCTGCACCTTCGCGCCGAATCCATCCCGGTTGCTGCGAGTGCCGCGGAGGGTAATGGTCAGCCAGTGTGCCTTGCCGCCGCGATTCATGAACACCTGGGGATGGCCGCCCAGCGTGGTTACCACCACGTCCTGCCATCCGTCGTTATTCAAGTCTCCGAACGCGGCTCCACGCGCGGCCACGGGCACTTTACTTCCTGAATTGACGCTCTCAAACCGTCCATTGTGATTCATTGCCAGCAGCGGCAACTGCAGGTAGTGAAGCGAAGGATCGATTTCCTCCACGTTATCCAAGACATGGGCTTGCGCGACGAACAGATCTTTCCATCCATCATTGTCGAAGTCCTCCAGGCCAAAACTCCAGCCTGAACTTCCACTCGTGAGCGCCCCCAGCCCAGTTTCGAGACTGCGATAGGTGAACGATCCATCGCCATCGTTGTGGTAGACGCCGTAAATCTCCCGCGGCAGCAAAGTCACCATAATGTCGGGCCGGCTATCGTTATCGTAATCTTGAAAAACTACGCCCATGCCGGACATTCGCCGTCCATCTTCGGAAAGCGCCGCGCCGGCTTCGAGCCCAACTTCGCTGAAAGTGCCGTTGCCATTGTTGTGATACAGGTATTGCTGCATTCCATCGTTCGATACAAATATGTCGGTGAATCCGTCGCCATCGTAGTCGGCGAATCCTACTCCCAACGCGCGACCTTTCTTCGCCGCAATGCCGGAGCGCTGGCTCACATCGGTGAATGTTCCGTCGCCGTTATTGTGATAAAGGATGTTGGTCGTAGCAGGGAACTCTTCCGGCGGACAATAAGTATGGTAGTTGCCGCCGCAATCCTTGTTATGTTTCGTGTCCCACTCCATGTACCGGGTTACAAAAAGATCCAGCTTCCCGTCGTTATCGTAGTCAAAAAATCCCGCTGATTCCGACCAGCCGCCCCCGGCAACTCCTGCTTTCTCCGTCACATCGGTGAACGTTCCGTCCCCATTGTTGTGATACAGGATGTTCTTTCCATAATTCGTGACATAGAGATCAGGGTAGCCATCGTTATCGTAGTCGCCGACGGCCACTCCCATGCCGTAATTCCCATCGGCGACCTTCGCCAGTCCCGCTTGCTCCGTCACGTCGGTAAAACTCCCATCTTTATTCTGGCGGTACAGGCGATTCCAATACTTCGGATTGTGACGATCGAAATTCTCCGGCGTTTGGATCGGGCTGCCCACATGTCCGCCGTTCACGAAAAAAATGTCCAGCAACCCATCATTGTTGTAATCGAGCAGAGCCACTCCGCCGGGCATGGTCTCGATCAGATATTTTTGGGGAGTGGGAGAATTCTGCAGCGTGAAATCTATACCGCGAGGCAGTATGACATCGAAAACCGGGGACGCGGGGCCTTCGCCCGCCAGCACCAGGGTCAAAATACAAGATAAGCGCAACCAAGTGGTCAGCAACTTAGAGTTCCTTCAATCGAGCAGGATATCGCGTCCGCTTGCGCTCTGCACAATCGCCCCAGCGTTATTCCCCTTGCCTGCGTTTCCGCCGACGCGAACCATTGTAGTAAACCGGTTCTTTCGGACGAGCCCTATGCCTGCCGCCGCGTCGATTCCCGTTCCACGAGTTTGGGCGGAATCAATATGGTCTGAGGTCGCATCGTGCGCTTCGATCCAATGCGCGCGATCAGAAGTTCCGCAGCCATGATTCCGATTCTGCAGGTTCCCTGGTCGATCGTAGTCAGCGGCACCGCCAGTACGTCGGAGTAGTGGACATTGCCGGCGCCAACCACGGCAACGTCGCCGGGCAGTTTCAGTCCCGCTTGCAGAATCGCCTTCATCGCGCCTATCGCGACCGGATCGTTGTAGCAGAAGACGCCGTCCAGCAGTGGGCGGACCTCGAGCAAACTCCGCATGCCCTCGTATCCTGTATCGTCGCCGTGGCCACCCGCGACAACGTAACGTGCGTCGCAGCGAAGTCCGCCTTTCAATATCGCGCGGCGATAGCCCTCGAATCTTTCGTTGCCGATTCCTACTTCGGGACCGCGCAGATGCCCTATGCGGCTGCAGCCGCGCTCGATCAAATGCTCTGTCGCCAACTTGCCGATCGCCCGGTTGTCTACTCCCACAAAGCACGCCCGCAAACCACTGATAGGACGGTCGATCAGAACATAAGGCGTGTTCCTCTCTTGCACCTTCCGGAACATCGCCAAGTGTCGCGGGGGCTGTGAGGACGCGATGATTAATCCGTCCACCTGGCGAGCCAGCAAGGACTCGGCTTCGCTCGCCTCCAACTCAGGATTCTCCTCAAATGATGAAATTACAACATGATAGCCGTGTGGCCGCACGGTCCGGGCTACCGCGCGCGCAATCTCGGCGAAGAAAGGATGTGCGAATTCCGGGAGCAGCAATCCGATGGTGTAGGTACGCCGGGTCACCAGGCTGCGCGCCACCCAATTCATCTGATAATGGAGTTCTTTGGCGCGCCGCAGGACTCGCTTGCGCGTCGCCTCGCTGATTCGGCCCTGGTTTCTTAGGACTTTCGAGACCGTCACCACTGAGACCTTGAGGTCTCTCGCGATGTCCATCATGGTCGCGGGCATGACCGGGAAGCATACCACCAATTCGGAGGGTTAACGATTATTCAAATGGGAATCATGCATTTTATTCTTGACAACGGTTGTTCGTGTGTTCAAGAATCCGGGCGCAATCACATTTAAGGAATTCCTGTATCCGAAAGAGGCAACTATGTCGTTGCGCAGGCTCTCGATCCTTTTAGTTTCGATAGGTTTGATTTTTTCCGTCTCGCTCCCTCTCTACGGCCAAAGCACCTACGGTTCGGTCTCTGGATCGGTCGCCGACACCTCAGGCGCCATCGTTACCGATGCCAACGTGACCTTGACCAACCTGGGCACGTCGGAAAAGCGCACCCAATCGAGCGGCAGTGACGGTCTCTTCACGTTCGTGAATCTGTTCCCCGGCCAGTACCGCATTGACGTGGAAAAGCAGGGATTCAAGCACTTCGTACGCTCTGACGTGACGGTGCAGGTGCAGCAGGACACCCACATCGCCGCCGCCCTTCAAGTCGGCGAAGTCAGCCAGGTCGTCGAAGTGACGGGCGAGACACCGCTCTTGCAAACTGAATCCTCGGCACTCGGTCAGGTCGTCGAGCAGCGCAAGGCCGACGAACTGCCTTTGAACGGCCGCAATATTTTCAACTTGATCACAGTCTCTCCCGCCGCCGTTGCACAGGGCGGCTCGGGCGGATCTCCAGTCGGCCAGAACCCGTTCAGTTGGGGCAACTACCAGGTAGGCGGTTCCTTCGCCAATCAGGGTGCAGAATATCTGGATGGTCAACCCCTCAACATCGGCTACATCAATCTGCCCATCATCATTCCGACCCAGGATTCCATCGGCGAATTCAAAGTGCAATATAACGATCAGGGTGCCGAGTGGGGTAAGTTCTCAGGTGGCGTGGTAAACCTGAGCACTAAATCCGGAACCAATAGCTGGCACGGCTCTGCCTATGAGTATTTCCGCAACGCAGTGCTGAATGCGAACGAATACTTTAACAAGGGGACGGAGATAGCTGCCGGCAAATCGAACACCCCTCCACCGTGGACCCAGAACCAGTATGGGTTCCAGCTGGGCGGACCGGTTATTAAGAATAAAACTTTCTTTTATGTCAGCTGGGAGCAATACCGCCAAAGAACAGGATCGCCTTTCACTACAAGCGTTCCAGCAGCAGGGATGACGACCGGTAATTTCTCGGCGCTATGTCCGGGCGGTTTTACTGGGCCAGTTGTAGATGGAATCGCTACTTGCGGAGCGGCCGCAGGTCAGATTTACGATCCCTACAGTACCGACGCTCTTGGAAATCGAGTGCCTTATGCGGGGAACGTTATTCCCACCTCCGAATTCAGCAAGGCGGCCGGCATATTGCTGGCCAAATACTACCCCGCAGCCAATCTCTCCGGTACAGTCAATAATTACCTGAGTGCCGCGCCCGCCGGCGGGAACACCAACGAATTTGTCGCTCGCGGCGATCAGAATGTCGGCAGCAACACCCACGTATTCGGCAGATTTGCCTATTTTGGATTAACTGACTTGGCTGTAAATCCGCTAGGCACTGGTCTGTGCCTGGATCGCTGCGCCGAGCTTTATCACACCAAGGCGCTTGCTATCGGTGTGAATCATGCCTTTACACCAACCACCATCCTCGACGTGAATCTTGCGGGTAGCCGGTTTGTCTACGGCCGGACTCCCCTTTTAAATGGTTTCGATCTAACCACCCTTGGCTGGCCGTCAACGTATAACACTCCTCCCAGTACTATGCGGACTCCGCCAACCCCGGAAACAAACTTGCCGAATGATGTTGGCCACACGCAAGGCAACAGTGCCATCGGAGATCACAACACGCAGTACAACATAAGTCCCCAACTCACGATGATCCGTGGCAAGCACAACATCCAGGTTGGCGGCCAATACGAACTTGGATTGGACAATTACTTCCAAACCAACATCGCCAGCGGTGCGTTCGGATTTCAAGGAAACTGGACATCCTCTACTCCCACCGCTACGGACGGCTCGGGATTTGCGTTCGCCGACTTCCTGCTCGGCTTGGCATTGAACCAGGGTACGTTCGCCGGGAACCAGAGCGAAGGCATAGCACAGGTGCCTGCGCAAACCAAAGGCAAGCAGACATACCGCGCTTTGTACGTCGAGGATACCTGGCACGTGACGCCGAGGTTCACGGCGAGCTTGGGCCTGCGCTACGAATTGCCCGGAACGTGGTCGGAAGCCTACAACCGGCTGACCTACTGGGATCCCAAAACGACCAACGCAACTGTGACCGGTTGTTCCGGAACGGCAGGATCGCCCTGTCCCGGAGACGCGATGTATGTGGGGACAGGACCCAATTCGACGGATAACAATTTGCCGCTCGACAAAAAGGCATTTTCTCCACGAATTGGCTTTGTCTTCTCCCCTGACCAAAAGACGGTTGTTCGCGCCGGTTACGGTGTTTTCTTCATTCCAAACTACGTCTCGTTCGCCCTCAATCCGGACAACGACGTGATTAATCTCGCCGCCACCGACTTCACGGCCTCGACCAACGGCTATATCACTCCGGCGTCCAATTTGGACGGTGCCACCTGCGGGTTCACCACAAATGGGTTTACCGGGCCAACCGGAACGTCGGTGTTCACGCCGCGCGGGCCTAACGGGTTTATCTGCACCCAATCAGGTCCATTTGGCAATGGCGGAATTCTGCTGCCGCCGGGACGTAATGCATCCCCGACTCTGTCAAGCTTCGTAGCCGCAAACGGCAGTCCCGGGCTTGCTCCTTACTACGGATATGGGAACGAGGGGCCGAAATACGGATACGTCGAGCAATGGAACTTCGACATACAGCGCCAACTTCCGGCTGGTTTCTTCGCGGATGTCGCGTATGCCGGTTCCCACGGTGTTCATCTGCAGCAATATCAGACGAATATCAACCAAATTGCCGATTCCTTCGTAGCGCAGGCTGCCACGCAAGCAGCTGCAGGCGCCACGCCCACAATCGATACTCTCGTTACGAACAATCTAACCTCACCTAATACCGCGCTAAACCCCACCGCAACCCCGCTGATTCACGAGGGACAGTACGACCGGCCGTACCCTGAGTACAACGGGCTGAACTTGAACGGTTATGGCTGCTGCAGCAGCAATTACAATTCCCTGCAGGCTAGCGTAACCCGGAGATTCCAGGGCGGTGGTACCCTACTCGTGGCCTACACCAATGCTAAGCTGATGAGCAATACTGACACCTTGACCAGTTGGCTCGAAGGCAACACTGGCGGTGTCGGATCAGTTCAGGATTGGAACAACCTGGCTGGAGAACGGTCACTCTCCTCGCAAGACATCTCCCAAAGGCTGGTTGTCAGCTACGTCCTCGATCTTCCCTTTGGCCGCGGAAAAGCCTACGCGAACAGCCTCAATGGAATTGCGAACGGCGCCGTTTCCGGCTGGGGCGTCGATGGCATTACCACTTTCCAACGCGGCTTCCCACTCAAAATCAACTGGGCTGGTCCTTCAACCGCTTTGGAAGGTGCCGGTCTGGGCGTCGCCAATGTCCGGCCTGACGTCATTCCCGGTTGCGACCTCAAAGCTGGCGGCGGCCACATCACCAACTGGTTCAACACCAATTGCTTTGCACCTCCTCCGCAGTGGGGGTTCGGAACCGAGGCTCGTGTGGATCCGATCCTCCGCGGACCTGGCATCGACAACTTCGACTTCGCTATTTTCAAGAGAACCAAGGTTACAGAAAGACTCGGCATCGAGTTCCGGACGGAGTTCTTCAACCTATTCAATCACCCGTATTTCAATGTGCCAGGAAACGGTTACAACGGAACTCCGACAGGGAACGGTTTCGGCGCAATTACGAGTACGATTCAAGCTGGCGTTGCCTCCTCGGAACGGTTGGTCCAATTCGCGCTGAAATTTGTGTTCTAAAACTCTTCGGGCCAGGACGCTGTTCCTGGCCCGGAACATTCTCTCCAAAGTGCTGGCCCTTCAGGCCAGCATTATTTTTTTCGATTCCACCTCGCCGCGCCGTTGTTATTCTTTCTGTGCCATGCGAACCCTCCACACCCTCGACTATTCCGAAGCCCGCCGCGCCGCTGATCTCATTACCGAAAAAGCCTCTCAGATGCAAAAGGCTGTGGTTGTCGCCATTGCTGATTCTCACGGTGACCTCATCTGTCTCGCCCGCATGGACGGTGCTCCCGTCTCCTCGATCCGTATCGCCACCAATAAGGCCTACACTGCCGCCCGCGAGCGCAAGCCGACCAAGGAAATCGGAGAGAAGGTCAAGCACCCGGAAAAAGGCCACGACATTGCCTACTACGGAGATCCGAACTATGTCGGCTGGGGCGGCGGGATTCCCGTCTGGAAAGATGGCGAAGTCGTCGGAGCCGTCGCGGTAAGCGGCTTGTCGTCGAATGAAGACATCGCTCTTGCTACGCTGGGCGTGGAACTCATCGCGGGCGCTTAGAAGGCGTTCAACCCCAAGCCTGTTCGGCTTTCGTAACACAATTCACTTTTCCGCGCCGCTAAACAAATTTGGTGAAAAACTGAACGGCAACTGAGGGGGATAAGTGGATCCGAAGGACTGCCCGCGCTGCGGCGGTACCGGATATGTTGCCAAGCCCGTGGACAGCAGTGGCGGGTCCGAGGGCATCGCGTTTATCCGATTGAAGTGTCCGGCCTGCGCGGGGAGCGGACGGAAAAACTCAATTCCACCTACTACTACGGGCTGACCGCACGGCCTGTGGTGCTTGCGAAAACGTACGAGCCCGGCACCATCATCTTTCCCGCCCTGAAGGGATGGTCCGGGTTCGACGTTCTATCCCGATCAAACACTCGTGGGCCGTTACCCGCCGACAGCTTTGCTGCGGCTTCGCCGCCGCGAAGAGGAAGCCGTTTCGATCCGGTTGCGGCCTCCCGCTTTCGCACGGTAGAGCGCTTTGTCCGCGGCCTGTACCACTTCATCAGTCGACAAACCCTCCTGGCTGGGGCTGGCCACTCCGATGCTCGCCGTCACCGAAAGGTCGGTGGGCGCCTCGCCGCGTGCCAACTGCCGGATGGCGAGGCCGGCTTGTGTGCGGCCACGGGCCCGCGGATTACGACGATCTGCACCGCGCGCCTCCTGTCTGCGGTCTGTCCCACGAAGTCGAAAGCTGCTGGCTTCAATGTTGGCGCGTAGCTGTTCCAGATGATCCAATACGTCTGCAGTGGTTTTGCCGGGGAAGACGATGGCAAATTCTTCGCCACCGCAACGGTAGGCTTGTCCTCCGCCCGTTACGCGCGCCAGGCGTGACGCGACCATCCGCAGCACCTGATCTCCAGTGTCATGACCGTAAGTGTCATTGCATCGCTTGAAGTGATCGATGTCGACCATCGCAATCGAATAAGGCGGTTGGAGGCGCAGCAGAGCCTCGTGAAAAGCGCGCCGCGAAGGTAGAGTGGTCAGCTCGTCGTGGTAAGCCAGCAGGTACGAAGTCTCAACCATCGAGACTGCCAGGATGAAAGCTGCAGTGGCGAAGTAAGCGGAGGGAATGCGTCCCGCGCCTCCGAAGCGGAGCGCCAGGAATGAAGCGACCAATGCCCACAGCAATCCGCTCTCAGCGGGCTTCCGGAAAAGCAGAAATCGAATGAGAAGCACGATTCCAGAGAGTGCGAAAGCCATCACGGTGGCGAACGGCAAAGGCTGAGCCACCGAAGCATGGTGCAACACGTGACGCGCCGTAGTTGCCAGCGCATCAGGCCGGCAGAGTACAGCAACCACTATCGACTCGACGAACAGCAACAAGGCGGGTGGCGCGATGTTCGAGAAGGTGAATCCCTTTTCTTGCGTGACGGAGAGCAGCACAAAGTTCAGCGGCAACAACAATCCCACCGCCGCCACAGCGATGTTTCCCGGTCCGCTGCTGGCGGCGTGACCGGAAGAAAAGTAGGAGAGTGCGCGTTCAGCGAGGAACAGAAGCAGGAGCGCAAAAAAGATTCGGCTGGAGTGGAATCGCCACGCGAACAGAAGTCCTGCGATCAACGCCGCGTACAAGGCGAACGTGATGAGCGCGGCGCTTGGCGTGACCAGTCCGGTGTGCAACAGGATCGCGACAGCCACAATCCAGATGGCCGGAATGAGCAGCGACTTCATCGAAGTTGGGTCCAGAAGATCATCGTTCCCGCGACCGTTGTTTCCGCGATCATTCGATTATCTCTGGACCGCAGGTCTGAGAGTAATTGACCGGGAGGGTTCAAACCCAACCGAGGGTGCCCCGTCCTTGTCTCTGCGTCTCTTGCAGAGACAGGGCGGGGATCTTGACCTTGGCGGTTGCGGCGTGATGCCGAGTCTGTCGGTTTTTCCCGCGCCGTCCCGAGGGGAATGCTTGGACCATCACTTCGGAAGGCTCTGGATAAAATCTTCCACCACGCGGTTGAACTTCTCCGGCTCATCCACGAACAGGGCGTGGCCGTCGCCGCCGAAGAGCTCCAGCCGGAGTTTGTCACCGAGTTTTAATTTCAAGTAGTCGGCGCTCTGTTGCGATTCCGGTTGATAAGTGAACAGCACCGGGCGATTCATCCGGGCAAGTCCGGGTGAGAAATCCTTTACTGCGATCATGTCGTAAATCAGGAGAACCGCGGTGTCGGCGGGAACCTGGGTGGACGCGTTGATGACGCGCGTCAGGTAATCCTCGGATTGCGGTTTCTTGTACATGCTGCGGACGAAGCCGTCGGCTTGTTTCTGACGATCCTCCTGGAGTTGGTTCATCCATCCCGAGATGGGGATGAACAGATCGCTGGGCTTGTCCGTTACAAAACCGTCTACCAAGACGAACCCGGCAACGTTATCGCTGCCGAATTGTTCGGCGTACTTGATGAGCTCGCCGCACGCCATCGACCAGCCAACGAGGACGGGCTTCTTCAGGGCAAGTTGATCGACGAGCTCTTTGTAGTCGCGGGAGCGGGTTTCGGGCAGGTGGCCGTAAGGCGGCTTGTCGCTCTCGCCCTGCGAACGCGGATCGACGGCGATGACGTGGTAGTGCTTCGAGAACTCGTCAATTTGCTTTTGCCAAATCCACGCCGGCATGGTCCAGCCGGGAATGAAAACGATTGCCCTGCCGCTGCCTGCCTCGACGTAGTGAATCCGGACGCCGTCGGAAGTCTTGAAAAATCCGTCTTTGGTTGCCTGCGCAATGACGCTCGGCACCGACACAATGCACAGCAGGATTACAGCGAGTCTGGTTCTCATGTGCGTCTCCTTAATTCTATGGAGCTTCAAATCGCTCGGGCTTGCGCATAGAGGAACGGGCGGTCTTTGTGGCTCCTCCAGAAGTAGGCGAGGATGGTCACGCTGGCGACGGCGGCGTAGGCGCACCACAACGAGGTGAACGCATAGCGCTTGACCTCCATTACCGCCAGGAGAATCACGAGGTTGGCCGCGCCGAAGACGACCATGATCCTGATCTTCGAAAAAAATAACGACCCGCAAGTTGCAATCACGTAAAGTACCCCAACCGCTGTGTTGTTGGTCGCCTGATTGATGTAGACGATGCTGTTTCCCCGTATGTAAAGCTGCAAAGGATACGCGGTCAGCGCCCACAGGATATAGAGCGTTGTCGCTCCCCCAACCACGAGGAACGGCAGCATTCGTTGGCGGCTCTCTTTGTCGGGCTCAAACAGAAAAACGCTTAGCGGAAGCAGGAGCGGAAGAAGTCCTTGGGCATAGAGCATGAATGCCGCGCCCATGTCGTGCGCGACGGTGGGCGAGAGAATGCCGTCCAATCCCAGCCATACAAAGCCTTCGATGAACTGATGAATGGCGAAGAGCGTGGGCAGAGCGGCGAAAAGCACTTCACGGCGGTGCTTCACCCTTGTCAAGGTGACCACACCGACGGCGCCCAGCACGCCGCTGCCAACAAAGTTCGCTGTGGCCGAAAAACACATAGGCGTCTTCTCCGTTGCGAGATTATACCTGCCAGCGCGGAGCGCAAATATTTTTTGTGATGCGGGCAATCGTGAGAGATGACGGGGCGAGCGGTGTGCTTCCCTTTTTGAATCTGCGCTCCGTTTCTGGAAACACTCCCTTTCGTGCGCGATGGTTTCGGTCGCGTTTGAGCTCGTTCTAATTAGAATCGGGCTGTGATTAAGGCCTCCTTATGAGAATTCTGATTGCGGAAGACGACGCGGCTCTGGCCGCTTTTGTGCGGCAGGGGTTGCTGGCGGAACACTACTCGGTGGACGTGGCTGAGGATGGAGAGCAGGCGCGGGTGATGGGGAGTGAAGCGGACTACGATCTGGTGGTCCTCGATCTGAACTTGCCTCGCATCGATGGTGTGGCCGTGTTGCGCCATTTGCGGCTGCGGCGGCCAAGTCTTCCTGTGCTGGTGCTGACGCAGCGGAGCAAGATCGAAGACCGGGTGCAGTGTCTGGACACGGGAGCCGACGATTATCTGCCGAAGCCGTTTTCGTTCAGTGAACTATCCGCCCGCATCCGTGCCCTGTTGCGCCGCAGCCACTTGCCCTCAGAGTCCGTGCTGATGGTGGAAGATCTGAAACTGGATCGCGTGGAACACCGCGCCGAGCGCGCCGGGCGCAGGATCGAACTCACCTCCAAAGAGTTTTCCCTGCTCGAATATCTGATGCGAAATGCCGGCCGCCAAGTCTCCCGCGCCATGATCATCGAACACGTCTGGAACCTGACTTTCGACACTGCAACAAACGTGGTGGACGTCTACATTAATTACGCTTCGTCCCAGGTCGATAAGAGAAAGGTCGGCAAACTTGCTCTGGCCATCCAGGTGGCATTTCAGGAAATGGGCGTCTTTCCGGCCTCCACCACGCAAATTCCACTGGACCTCAATGCCCCCATGCCGTTTAGCACGGTGCAGGCCATTCAGAACGTGGAACGAACTGCGGAGCTCGGGCGTGTTTCCTCTTCTCCGACGAATTCCCTGGCCGGTTCCTCTGATGAGACCGATTTGACCACTCTGCGCGGCGAGTTGGAGCAGGCGCTGCATGGCGAAATCGCGATGCGGCAAGTGTCGCTGCGCCGCGAGACCGATGGCTTGGTGATAAGTCTGAGAGAGTTCGGCTTCTTCGCTAGCGGGTCAGCCAGCATCAAGCCACAAGCTCTGCCAGCCCTGGATCGGATCGCCTCGATTCTGGCAATCCGCACGTGCCGGCTGCGCATCGAAGGCCACACGGACAACATCCCGATTCACACGGCGCAGATGCCCTCGAACTGGGAGTTGTCGACGGCGCGGGCCACCGAACTGATCCGTCTGCTGATCGTCCGCCACCGCTTCTCGCCAGAAAGACTGTCCGCCGCAGGTTATGCAGAGTATTACCCTGTCGCCAGTAATCTCACCGCCGAAGGGCGGGCGCAGAATCGTCGCGTCGACATCGTGATCGTGGCCGAACACGGTACCAAGGAAACTTCGGCTCAGGGCAAAATGCCGGTTGGAAATCCATCTGCGCCTCTGCCCTAGATGTGCGGTTCGACTCAACAACTCACACCAGAACTCCCATTGCACAGAGTGCCCCCCGCGCCCCGATTCCGGTTAAAGTCCTGCAATTCCAATGCCGATGAAACGTCAAGGGAACGCAGCGAGCCGGCTTCCGCGATGCATTGCGGGTTGCCAACTGCGAACCAAGTGGGCGCGACCGGAGGAGAGTTCGAGGGATCGAGGCGCGATGAAATCGAACCACGACAAGTTGGGGGAGAACTCACTTGCCCGCGAACCCAAGGCGGCGCACGAGGAAGTGCTGCAGTTGGTGGGATTTCAAGTGGGTGCCGAGGAGTTCGGAATCAACATTTTGCGCGTGCAGGAGATCATCCGCGCGCAGCAGCTGACCCGCGTCCCGAATTCTCCCGAATTCCTCGAAGGAGTGATGAACCTGCGGGGAAAGATCATCCCAGTCATTGCGCTGCGGAAACGCTTTGGTCTGGAAGAGGCGCCTCCGGACAAACAGAACCGCATCGTCGTCGTGGAAATCCAGGGAACGGTACTCGGTTTCGTAGTCGACGCCGTCTCGGAAGTTCTCCGCATTCCAGCGGATACGATCGAGCCCCCTCCGCGCCTTGGCCCGGTCGAACGCGAATATGTTTCCGGGGTAGGCAAACTCGGCGACCGCTTACTCATCCTGCTGGATGCCGACCGTCTGATGGATGGTCCCGAACAGGCTCTCGCCGCCGCAGCCAGTGTGTAAGCAGCGGCGCAATCGAGGAGCAGAACCTTCGTGAGTGACGATCTTCTAAACGATCCTTCGCTGATTCAGGAGTTCCTGGCGGAATCGGAGGAGTTCCTCCAGCGCATGGACCAGGACATGGTTGCGCTTGAAGCCGCTCCGCATGATGCCGAGTTGTTGAATCGCATCTTTCGCGCCCTGCACACAATTAAGGGAACCTCCGGTTTTCTTGGCTTGGAGCCGATCGTCCGCCTGAGTCATCGCGCAGAAGATGTTCTCAATGCCTTGCGCAAGGGCGAAGCGCAACTCAGTCGGCCGATCATCGATGCGCTTCTGGCCGCGCGCGACTACTTGGGCAAAATGCTCCAGGATGTCCGAGAGGGAGGGCTTCAGCAGTATGAGATGGGATCTCTCCTGAAGGAGCTAGAAGCCGCACAAAACTCCCGACAGCAGCCTCCCGCTCTCGGAGAGTTGCTGGTCAAACAGGAAGTGATTTCCTCGGCCACGCTGAACGCAGTTCTGGAAGAGCAATCCTCCGCCGCAGAGCCCCACAGATTGGGCGAGATGCTGGTGCAAAAGGGGCTGGCGTCCCCTGCGGAAGTTGGGGACGCGCTGGTCCGGCAGAAAGAGATTGCCAAGCCGCGCGATGCGGCCGCCTCCACCATGCGTGTGGAAGCTGCCAAGCTGGATGACTTGATCAATCTCATCGGTGAGCTGGTGCTCGAGCGCAACCGTTTGCTTCAGCTCAGCCGCGACTTGTCTTCGGGCAGGCTGGCGGCAAACGAATTGAGCTCGTCGCTTAATCAGTTCTCCTCCCGCTTGAGTTTCATCACCGAAGAGCTGCAAGCGGCAGGCCTGAAGACACGCATGGTTCCGATCGAGGCAGTGTTTCGAAAGTTCCCCCGTTTGGTTCGCGACATCGCCGGCGGCCTGAAAAAAGAAGTGGAACTCGTGCTCGTGGGAGAAGAGACCGAACTGGACAAGACGATGGTCGAACTTATCGGCGATCCGTTGGTCCACCTGGTCCGCAATTCTCTGGATCACGGCATTGAGGTGCCAGAGGTCCGGGAACGAGCGGGCAAACCGCGTCGCGGGACGATTCGCCTGGAGGCCCGGCAAGAAGGCGACCAGATCGCAATCATCATTGGCGACGACGGCGCCGGAATGGATCCGGAGCGGATTGGCCGCAAAGCGGTGGAGAAGGGATTGATTCCAGCGGAACGGCTACGCGGGCTAAGCACCCGCGAGATTCTGGATTTTATTTTTCTTCCCGGCTTCAGCACGGTCGAGAAGGCAACCGACCTTTCCGGACGTGGCGTAGGTATGGATGTGGTGCGAACGAATCTCAAGAAGTTAAATGGCTCGATCGAGATCGACAGTCAGGTTGCGAAGGGCTCGACCATCATACTTCGTTTGCCTCTTACGCTTGCGATCCTGCCGGTGCTCCTGGTGCGAATGCGCCGGGAAATCTATGCTCTGCCCTTGCGCTCGGTGGCCGAGACGGCGCAGATCGACTCCAAACACCTGCACTGTGTGGAGGGAAGCGAAGTTCTCTGCCTGCGAGGTGAGACCGTGCCCTTGCTGCGCCTGGATCAGATTTTTCCCGCGCAGCCCGGTTGTGATCCGACCATCCATGCGCCTGCTCTTCTTACGAATCCCTCGTCGTCCGATGACCGGGGACATGGGGAGACTTCGAGCCAAAAGGTGGTGATTCTCGAAGTGGCGGACAGGCGCTTCGCGCTTCGGGTCGACCAACTACTCGGACAGGAATCCACCGTTGTAAAACCTTTAGGAAACTATCTGCACGGGTGCTCGAGCGTAGCTGGAGCCACCATCAGCGGCGACGGTCAGGTGCGCATCGTTCTCGATCCCACGGGCCTCCTCGCCAACTTGCAGGCTGCGCGCCCGTTGGTCCGAAAGGCGTCCGCGTGACCACCGCAGCCTCGCTCGGCCCAATGCCCAAGATGGACGGTCCTCCCGAACCTGAGCTTGTCCACATCCGTGACGTGATTTACCGCGCGGCGGGAATTTTTCATCCCGACAACAAGCTTCGTCTGTTGCAGGATCGTTGCGGCCGGCGGATGAAAGAATTGAAGTTACAAAACCTGCGGCAATATTCGGAGTGTCTTACCACTCACCCCCAACGGCAGGCCGAACTCGTGGCTTTGCTGAACGAGATCACGATTGGTGAAACCTGCTTTTTTCGCAATCAGCCGCAATTGGACGCGCTCCGCCACGTCGTAATTCCAAATATCCTGCAGGCCAAATCCAATCTTCCATTGCGCCGTCTCCGCATCTGGAGCGCCGGCTGTTCCACGGGGGAAGAGCCTTACACGCTTCGCATGCTGACGCTGGAGGAGGCTGGCGGCCAGCTCAAAGACTGGTCCACCGAAATTCTGGCAACGGATCTCAGCGAGCGCTCCCTGGCTCACGCCCAACAAGGTGTCTACGGCGATTACAGCACGCGTCACCTGGCTCCCAGCTACCGCAGTAAATATTTTGTTCCTCTGGAAGACAAGCTGCAGGTGAATGCGATGGCTCGCTCGAACATCAGCTTCAGCAGGCTGAATCTGTCGGACGACTCCCGCATGACTTTCATGAAGAGCATGGACGTCATCCTTTGCTGCAATGTTCTGATCTACTTTGATCTGGCATCCAAGCGCCGCGTCATCCAGCACTTTTTTAACAATCTGCTGCCTCATGGA